>Ga0335085_10010448_pt1 | contig 13860 bp, 11 predicted proteins | sample Lox_Sample_45_FD_206712 | JGI IMG/M metagenome (GOLD analysis project Ga0335085, IMG submission 206712) | Soil microbial communities from Loxahatchee National Wildlife Refuge, Florida, United States - Lox_Sample_4.5 | ecosystem: Environmental > Terrestrial > Soil > Wetlands | place: USA...
AGCCGCAGATTTTCCCGGTAGTCCTGGCGCATGGCGGTTCTCCTTACATCTCGTAACGCAGAGCTTCGACCGGGTCGAGGCGCGCCGCGCGCATGGCGGGATAGATGCCGAAAAAGATGCCCACGGAAGAGGCCAGCACCAGGGAGATGACGATCGCGGAGACCGGCGTGGTGGCGGGCATGAAGGTGAGATTGCGCACCAGCGTGGCCACGCCCATCCCGGCCAGCACTCCCACCACGCCGCCGGAGGCGGCCATGATCGCGGACTCCACCAGGAACTGGGTGACGATGTGCCGCCGGCGGGCGCCCAGCGATTTGCGGATGCCGATCTCGCGGGTGCGTTCGGTGACGCTGGCCAGCATGATGTTCATGATCACAATGCCGCCCACCACCAGGAACACGGAAGTGAGCATGATGGCCAGGCCGAAGAAGTTTCCGCTGATGCTTCCCCACACCTGGGTGATGGAGGCGTTGGTGACTACGCCGAAATTGTCGTCGCCGCCGTAGGGCACTTTGCGCTTGGCGCGAAGAATCACGCGCACGTCGTCAATCGCCGCATCCATGGTTTCCGTGGACCAGGCCTCCGCCCAGATGTCGATGGAATCGTTGCCCTGATGCCAGCTTTTCATGTACGTGGAGAAGGGCATGAGCACGTAGTTGTCGCGCGACTGGCCGAAGACGGAGCCCATGGGCTTGGCCGCGCCCACCACCTGGTAGATCTGCGGGCCCACGCGGATGGTCTTGCCGATGGGGTCCACGTTCTGGAAAAACCGCTGCACCAGGTCGTCGCCGATAATGCAGACCGGGGAGTGGTGCTCTTCATCGGTCTCGTTGAGGGAGCGGCCCAGAACGATCACCACCCCGCGCATGTCCACCACGTTGGGTGTGCCGCCGGCCACGTCCACGCCCTGGATCAATTCGTTGCCGTAGCGCACATCGAGCTGGCGGCTGGCGGCGGCGCCCACCTGGCGCAGGCCCACGGCGTGGTCCCGCACGTATTCGTAGTCATCGGTGCGCAACGGCGGGCGCTTTTGGGCTTTGATGAAGTCCTGGAAATTGGTGATGATGCCGAAGCGCGTAAAGATCAGCGTCTTCGAGCCCAGGTTGGCCACCTGCTGGGCAATGTACCGGTTCAGCCCCTCCACCACGGACATCACCAGCACCAGCGTGAACACCGCCAGAATCACGCCCAGCAGCGTGAGAAAGGTTCGCAGTTTGTGCACGCGGAGCGTGTCCATCGCGAGACGCAGGGTCTCGAGGAAGGCCACGGCACTCGCCCGGCTGGCTGGCTTCATTGGGGGGGACTCGATCATCTCTATTCTATACGCTTTCCGGCCGTCTGAAGTTTCCCCGGGGCCGGGAAAGGGTTCCGGACCCCCTCTCCCGGCCCGCGCTGTACACCACCTGCGCATTTGGGGTAAAAAAGAGGCCCGCGGCGCTTCCGGAAGGCGTGCGAAGGCCGGGAGAATCCCGCGGGACTGGGGAGGGATCCATGAAGGATAATCGCAAAATCTTTGCGGCCATGGCGGTGGCCGCTTGGTTCGCATTTTCATCCGCGCGCGTGGGAGCCCAGGCTCCAGCGGCGCCGGTGGCGGCGGGGCTGAAGCCGGAGGTGATCCGCACTATTGAGTCCGCGGAAAATCACGTGATGGCGCTGGCGGAACGCTTCCCCGCCGACAAATATGCATGGCATCCGGAGGGGGCGCGCTCCACCGGCGAAGTGTTTATGCACATCGCCAGCGGGAATTATTCCTATGCGAACGCCATGGGGACGCCACGGCCAGAGGGCGTGACCAGCGATTCGCTGGCCAAGATCACGGAGAAGGCCCAGATCATCGAGGCGCTCAAAAAGTCGTTCGCGCACCTGAAAGCGGCGGTGAACAACGTGAGCGATCCCGACAAGACCACGAAAATGCGTGGGCGTGACTGGACGATGCGCGAAATCATGCTGACCGCCGCGGCACACGATCACGAGCACCTGGGCCAACTCATCGCCTACGCGCGTGAGAACGGCATCGTTCCGCCGTGGAGCGAGGAGCAGGCGCGGCCAGCCGCGCCCTCGAAGCCGGGCAACTAGAGCACGCGGGCGGTTTTTTCCACCATATCTCACGACGTCGGCGGGGAGGCGCACAGGCCGAGGGCTTGTGCCCGCCAGCCGCAGCGGGGGGAACAACCCCGGCTCACGCGGTAGAATCCCATCGAGATGCCGTCTCTCTACCTGCTGCTGTTTGCGCTTGGGTGGAGTCCGCTGGGCGGAACGGCAGTACACTTTGCCGCCGCCCAGGCGGCGCCATCGCCCCAGCCCCCGGCGGAAAAGGAGCTGCGGCAACTGCTGGAGCGCATGATCGCGGCCATGCACGGCAGCGACGCCGAAAATGATTTGCAGGCGCGCACGGAGCATTGGATCGAGCGGCGCCACCCGCAGGATGCCGATGCGATTCTGGACCGCGTGTATCGCGTATATCCCACGGGAACGGGCACGCTGAAGCTGGTGGTGGAAGAGCGCGGCGCGGCGGTTACGCCGGAAAAATACCGCGAGGAACTGCGCGAGCTGGAGCAAACGCTGGTTTGGGCCGTGCATCCCGAAGAATCGGACCAGCACGCGCGCGTGGAGAAATTCGAGAAGCGCAGCCGGGAACGCTACCGCGCGGTGGAGGCCTTCCGCGACGCCTACGAGCTGAGCTGGCTGGGGCGGGAGACGCTGGACGGGCGCAGCGTGGAAAAACTGCTGCTGGATCCCAAGCCGAACTCCGGCGGCGGATCGCTGGCCACGGAACTGCTGGCCGCCAGCCGGCTGACTGTGTGGGTGGACGCGCAAACGGGAGGAGTCCCACAGCTCGATGCGGAACTGGTGCGGGACCTGCTGTTCGGCGGAGGCTTGCTGGGCAAGATTGACCGGGGCGGGCGTGTGCACATCGAGCAGGCGCAGATCGCTCCGGGAATCTGGCTGCCAAAACTGACGCGCTACGACGTGCAAGGGCGGAAACTGTTCACGCATGAACAGTCGTACCGCACGGTGGAGGCGCGGGACTTCCGTCATGTTGGTCCCCCGGCGGACCTGCTGCCGCTGGTCCGTCGCGAATTGGGCAACGGCCGGCTCGAGGTTCCCTCTCCCTAGCGGCTCCCGGGCGGTATAATCAGGATGTCAGAGGAGGTGTCCCGTGAAGACTTGCCCGGTGACTTGGATCTTGGTGCTCGGTCTCGCCGCGCTCCCGGCCAGCGGACAGACCTCCCCGGCGGCCACGTCGCAGCAGCCGTCGCAACAGCCCGCGCAGAAGCCGCCGCAAAAGGCCAAGAAGGTGTGGACGAATGAAGATCTCGAGTCGATGAGCCCCGGCTCGCCGGTTTCCACAGCCTCGGCCACTTCCGCCGCGGCTCCCGCGGAAGGAACGGAAGCTGCGCAGCCCGGAGAGGAAAAGTCCGCGGCAAAGCCCAAGGTTCTGCAGCCGGATCAGGATCCCAAGGTGTATCGGGAGAAGTTGGATGCCCTGAGGAAACAGCTCGACGACCTGGACGCCAAAATCAAGTCCACGCAGGATGCCATGGACGGGTCAAAGGGCGGGTCGAACGCCATCAACCTGAACCAGCCGACCCCGACGCTTCGTCCCGAGGATCAACTGGCGGGGTTCGAAAAGCAGCGCCAGAGTGTTTTGCAACAGATTGAAGACCTGGAGACCAAAGCCAAGCAGAACGGAATCAGTCCGGGCGAAATCCGCTGAGTTCCAAGGATGTATCGCGGCTCGCGGCCACGAGATGGCGCGGCTGCATCGAGATCCAAATTGTGTTCTGCGAAATTGAAAAGGGGCCCTCGTGAGGGCCCCTGTAGGAAGCTTCTCTGTGCTGCCTGCCGGTCAAACACCCCGGGAAACAAACCACTCCACAACTTGTGGATATTCTGTGCACGCGCCTTTCCACAGTGAGGGGCCCGGGCCTGCCCCGCATATAACTGTTACTGCGTAACTTAGCGGAGGTCAGCGGAACTGCTGGATGGCCTGCCTACGGTTATCTGTATTCGGCGAACGAGTTTCCTATGCACTTTGAGAGGTGGCAGCCTCCAGGCGGAAGTGCCTGCGCAGCCAGCGCGCCCCGCGCCATGCCGGCCAGGCCAGCACGGAAGCCAGCAGCAGAAGCGTTGGCCCGGCATTGAGCAGGAAGAGCAGCAGGCCGACCACCATCTCCGCGGCGCCCAGGAAGCCTTCCACGGCTGCGTTATGGATGCGCGTGCCGAGGGAGGGCGCGGGGGTTTCCAGCGACTGCTTATATTCCTCCGTGATGCGCAGATCCACGGAGGCGAACTGCACCATGTTGTCCATGTTCTTGCGCTGGGCATCCATCTGCTCGATCTGCTGGCGCACGCTGGAAATTTGCTGCTCGACTTCGAGCACGTCGCTCACTTTTCCGGTGCGTTCGCGCAGAATATCCACCAGGCGCTTCTCGGTTTCGCGGGCATTGGAAAGCCGCGCGGAGAGGTCCACGTACTGCCGGGTCACGTCGTCGGCAGACTGGCTCTCCTGCTCCACGTGACCCAGCTTGCGCAACTCGACGAGCACGGGATCGAGTTGCGCGGCAGGCACGCGCACCGTGGCGGTGAGAGCACGGCCGGCGTTGGGTGGCGTAGCCACATCCAGTTGGCCGAAATATCCCTGGTGCGCCCGCACCAGGTTTTCCATTGCCGCGCGGGCGGAGTCGAACTCCTTTGTGAGCAGGGCCAGGGATGCCCGGCGGATGATCATGGGCTCGTTCGCAGCCGCCCGCGAGGCCGGGGCCGCCTTGGCCGCCGTATTTGCATCCTTACTCACATCCAACTGGCGTTCGTAGGCCTGATTCAAAGAGTTTGCTGGCTCTTTGGACTCCACCTTGTCGCGCTGAACTCCGGCAAGCCGCTGCGATGGTTCCGGATTTGATCGCTTGGTGGCGCGCATGCCGCTTGGAGTGACCGGCAGCACCGGCAGTGGTGCGCTGGCTGGGGGCGGCAAAGTGGGCGGGGTGAAAACGCGCGGCGCCCGCTGGGCCTCTTGTGCCAGATGGCTGGAACGGTTGAGCGTGGGAATGCTCACCGCCAGCAGCAATGCGGTTGCCACCGCGAAGGCTGTTCCCCACATCAGGAAGCTCCGGGAAATGACCCTGCGCGTGTCTTTCTCTTGCGGCCGGGGCGCGCCCGCCGGGCGGGGCAGTGCGGCGGCGCGCACGGCGCTCTCGGAGAAACCGTCCGGTGCGGTTTCCACCTGCCAGGCGGCAAGCTGGCTGGAAACGCCGCGCAAACCGGCGGCCACGGCGCGGCATTCACTGCACAGTTCCAGGTGGGCCGCGGCGGCGCTGGCGCGCTCGGCGGAGAGTTCGCCATCGAGATAAGCCATCACCTCTTCCGGCGTAAATGGATGTGTGAGGCGGTCCATAGTCGCTCCTCAGGCCTGCGGGGCGCGCGCCACCAGCAGCTCGCGCAGGGCCATGCGTGCGCGGAACAGCCGCGAGCGCACGGTATTGAGCTGCAACTGCAGCAGGCTCGCGATCTCCTCGTAGCTCAACTGTTCGTACTCGCGCAGCAGCAAAATCTCCCGCTCGGCGGATTCCAGGCGATCGAGCGCGTCGCGCACCCACACCGCGGCCTCTGTGTCGCCGCCGGCCACCGGCTCCGGCGGGTCCGCCTCCGCGGTTTCCCGCCCGGATTTTCTGCGCTCGGCGGCCAGCAGATTCAGCGCGATGCTGTAAAGATAGGTGCGGAAGAGAGCGCGCGGCTCGTAACGCTCGACGGCTTTGAGCACGGCCACGAACGTTTCCTGCGCCAGCTCTTCCGCGCGCGAGGGATGCTGCAATCGCCGGCGGAAGAAGCCGTAAATCCGCTGGCGGTAGCGCTGGAAAAGCTCGGTGAACGCTTCTCCCGATCCGCGTTGGAAGGCGAGCATCAGTTCTTCGTCAGTGGTCATGGAATCCTGCGGGCCGGACGCTGCGGCCGTCCGGCCACCGGTTCTTCCTTACCTTCATAACCTGTAATGCCGGGAGAGGCCAAAAAGTTCCCGGAGGCATGTGACGGAGGGGCCCAGGGGGCTAGGAGGCGCCAATGGCCTGGTGCACGGCGGAGGCCAGCGCCCGGGTCCACCGTTCCACCTGTTCGGCATGCTCGGCTTCCACCATGACCCGGGCCAGCGATTCCGTGCCGGAATAACGCAGCACCACGCGGCCGGCGGCGCCCAGGCTGGAATGGGCTTCCGCCAGCGCGCGCGAAACTTCCGGAAGAGTTTCCAGAGGCGGTTTGGAGCGCACCGGAACATTCACGATTTTCTGGGGAAAGACTTTCAAGTCCGCGGCCAGGGTCTCCAGGGGCCCTTCGAGCGACACCAGTGAGGCCACGATGAGCGCGGTGAGCAGGCCGTCGCCAGTGATGGAATCATCCAGAAAAATGATGTGGCCAGACTGTTCGCCGCCCAGGTTGGCGCCCAGTCGTTGCATCTCTTCGAACACGTAGCGGTCGCCCACCGGGGCACGAGCCAGGCGGATGCCCATCGGCTCCAGCGCGCGTTCCAGCCCCAGGTTGGACATGGTAGTTCCCACCACCACGCCACCGCGCAGCGTTCCCGCGGCCTTCATCTGCCGCGCGGCAATGAACAAGACGGCGTCCCCATCCACAATGCGTCCCGAGTTGGAGACGAAAATGGCGCGGTCCGCGTCGCCATCGAACGCCGCTCCCAGATCCGCTTTCGATTCCGCCACCGCGCGCAGCAGGCTTTCCGGATGTTGCGAGCCGCACTGGTCATTGATATTGGTTCCGTTCGGCCGGTGATGGATTGCGGTCACCTGCAGGCCCAGCGAGCGGAACAGAGCCGGTCCCAGCTCGCTGGCCGCTCCATTCGCGCAGTCCAGCGTGATGCGCAGTCCTGCCAGCCGCGCCCCCGGCAGGACGAAGCGCTGCAGGTAGGCGAGGTATTGGGAATCCAGCGAAGGGTCCGTGCGCAGCTCCGCATCCGGGCCACGCCCCGCGGATTCCCGCCGGGCCAGGATCTCTTTTTCCAACGCGGCTTCCACGGGGTCGGAGAATTTTGTTCCCTGCGGAGAGATCAGCTTGATTCCATTGTCCATCCACGGATTGTGGGAGGCGGAAACGACGATCCCGGCGGCGAATTGATTTTCGCGCACCAAACAGGCCACGCCGGGCGTGGGGACCACACCTGCGGACGCCACCTCGGCGCCGGCATCCAGCGCGCCGCGGGCGATGCGCGCGGCCAGATGGCCGCTCGACTTGCGCGTGTCCATGCCGAGCAGAATGCGAGGAGGCGGAGCGAGTCCGCCGCGCCGCAAATGCGCGCCGAGTGCCGCCCCAGTGGCCTCCAGGGTGGCATCGTCCAGCGGGAATTCACCAGGTCTGCCGCGAATTCCATCCGTCCCGAAGAGCTGTTTGGACATGAGAGCGCTCCGCCGGAAGGCCCGTCCGGAGGAAAGAGGCGAGTCTAGCACAGCCCGGAAAAGTGCCCGCAAACGACCGCGGCCAGTGGCCTGGTTTGACCACTGCGGATGCCGGTGGCCGCCGCGCTAGCGAGCCGTGGAACGCGGGTTCAGGCGCACACCGACCTCTTCCGGGGTGACGCGCACCACTTCGGTGCCGAGGGGAGCCTCGATCATGCCGGGGGAGAGATGCACCACGCTCGAGCCCGCGGCCGCCCCGCTGAGATCCACCACCACCGCGAACTGGCCCGCCGTGGCCTCCTGCAATGCCGACGGACGTCCCCGCACCCGCACCCGCACGCTGGGAGGAAAGTCGCCCGCCAGTTCCACCGTGCGCGGGATGTTCCGGAATTCAAGAGGAGCCTGAAAGGTCATCTCCGCCGCGGGTTCGGAATGGTAGATGGTCCACACCAGGATGGAGATGGCCAGGCCCAGCAGCATCAGTCCCAGGTCCTGCAGGCCGCGTGTGCGTCGTCCGCCCAATCTCATCCCCCCACGGTCACTCCGGGTGCCGCAACCGGGGCTTTGTGCCCGCCCGTCACCAGAGTGCCCAGCCGTTCCGCAAGCTGGTCTGGAGTCAGGTTTTGCTCCAGATTGCCTTCCATCGCCAGGGCGATGGCGCCGGTCTGCTCCGAAACCACCACGGCCACCGCATCGCTTTCTTCCGTGACGCCCACCGCGGCGCGGTGCCGCGTGCCGAGTTGATTGGAAATTTCCGGGCTGAGCGTGAGCGGCAGGAAGCAGGCAGCGGCGGCCACGCGGTCCCCGGAGAGGATGACTGCGCCGTCGTGCAGGGGTGATCCTGGGGAGAAAATGGAGAGCAACAGGTCGTAGCTTACCGTGGCGTCCAGCGGGATGCCGCTCTCCATGTAGGTGCGCAAGCCGGCCTGGCGCTCGATGACCATCAGTGCGCCGATGCGGTGCTGCGCGCAATGCCGTACGGCCAGCACCACGTCGTCATAGACCTCGCTGCGATTCCGGGCCACCAGCCGTTTCCACAGGGAATTTCGGCCCGCCCGGGCCAGCGCGTTGCGGATTTCCGGCTGGAACAGAATCAGCAGCGCCAGGACGAAATAGGAGAGCGCAGTGGAAAGCAGCCAATCGGTCATCTCCAGCCGCGCGAACCGCGCCGCGCGGTGCAGCACCAGCAACACCACAATGGTCAGCCCGATCTGCGCCGCGCGCGTTCCCCGGGCCAGCCGCAGCAGGTAGTAAATGAGCGCGGCCACCAGCAGGATATCCAGCACCGCCCGCCAATCCAGCCGCGCCAGGACCGCCCACGAAATGGTCGTTCCGGGCATGAAACTCCAAGGTAGCCCACACCGCGCGCAGGCACAAGCCACCGCCCCGGCTCCCGCCCCGCTCTGCGCACGGAATGCGGCGTTGCCGGGGCCCTTCGCTTCGGAGACAATCCCATTCCTTCCATGCACGCAAGTGAATCTCAACCTGCTCCCGGCCACAGAGAGACCAGCGTGGTCCTTCATGCCGCGTTTATCGTCACCGGCGCGGTGACCACCCTGCTGGGCCCGCTCTTGCCGCTGCTGATCGCCCGCTGGTCACTCCGCGACGCGCAAGCTGGCGTATTCTTCACTCTGCAATTTTGCGGAAACCTGGCGGGTCTGGCCACGGTGGGGACGCTGCTCGCCCGGCGCGGCTACCGCTTCACGCTCTCTTTGGGATTCGCGCTGATGGCCGCGGGCGTCGGGGGACTGCTGGCTTCCGGTCCTTTCGAAGCCAGAGTTTGCACCGTGGTCTTCGGCGGGGGACTGGGACTCACCATTTCCGGCGTCAACCTGTGGGTGGGCGAGGATTCCGGTCCGCGGCGAGCCACGGCGCTCAGCCTTCTGAATATGTGCTGGGGATTGGGCGCCATCGCCTTTCCGCCTTTGGTTCTGCTGGCGCAAAGAGAACACCTGCTTCTCGAATTGATGCTCGCGACCGCTTCCCTTTGTGGAATCTCCGCAGTATTCCTGGCCGTGCGTGGCGCGGAGCCGCGCGCCGCGCCTTGGCACGCGGCTGCCGGCGCCACTGCAAACGCGTTTTCCCCGGCGGGGACTCTGGCCGTTCTGGGCTGCCTGTTTTTTGTTTACGTGGGCACGGAGGCGTGCGTTTCCGGCTGGATCGCCGCGCTGGCAAAGCGAATCGCCACAGCTGGGACCCCAGATCCGGTCTGGCCGCTGGCGCCCATGTTTTTCTGGGCGGGCTTGCTCACCGGCCGGGGGGCCGTCCCGCTCGTCCTCCGGGTCATGAGCGAATCGGGGCTGCTCAGGAGGGGGCTGTTGCTCGCCACCGTGGGAACTGCGGCCCTTCTGAGCGTCCAATCCTTCGCCGGTACCGCCCTGTGCGCGGCGGTGGCGGGCCTGGGTATGGCATGCGTGTTTCCTCTGCTGGCGGCCTGGATGTTCACGGTGCTTGGTCGGGAGGCGCGGCGCAAGGCAAACCTCCTGTTTGCCCTGGGGTGTGCGGGTGGCGCGACTCTGCCCTGGCTGGTCGGGTTGGTCTCTTCACGCACAGGGGATCTGCGCTCGGGTCTGCTGGTGCCGGTGGCTGGATGCCTCGCGATGGTCAGCCTTGTATTTCTGTTTCGCCGCCGAGCCTCGTCCTGATCTGCCCGGGTGGTTCACAGGGAAACAGCCATGTGCAGCGGGGTTTCCCGTGCCGGCCGCGAAGTTCGCCCCCCGGCGGCTTCCGGGGAGAATCTGTTCACCATTGCGGGCCTTTTCAGATAAAATGCGCTCCCGTGACGCGGCCTACCCTGAACATCGAGCCTGCCAACGGCTCCCGGAGCGGACGGCGCGTGCTGCGCCTGGCTGGCCGTCTGGCCATCGAGACGGTGCCCGGCTTCCTCGCGGCAGCGCGCAAAGAGACCGCGACCGTGCTGATACTGGACATGGGCGATCTGGAGTACATCGATTCTTCCGGAGTCGGCGCCCTTCTGCAGATTCACGTCAGCCTGGCGAAGAGCAACCGGCAAATGGTGCTCGCCTCCGTTCCGGAGAAGGCGCGCATGGTGCTGGAGATCGCCCGGCTGCAAAGCATTTTCCCCATGTACTCCTCAGTGGCCATCGCTGAAGAACTCCTGCCCTGATCTCCGTCGCTCCGCAGCTCTCGGCGGCGCGAAAACTTCCAAACGCGGCGCACCGACCGCTTCGAGCGGTGGTAGCGCAGGGCTCTTCGCTCTGCGTCAAACCTTGTGACTGTTCGCCGGCCATTCGAACCCGGGGATTTACTGCGGATGTCCGTCTTCGTCCTCTTCTTTCACCGGCGTGGGCGCGACCAGGGCCACGCCGGCGCGTTGGGCCATTGCATTGAATGCCGGCACATCCTTCGCCAGCAGTTCCCTCCACTGCGCGATGCCCGCGCTCATGGTTTTTTCCAGCTCTGCGTACAGCTCGTATTCGCTCGCCGTCGGAGCCGTGTCTGCGCTATCCACCCCCGCGGCCAGCAGCGCGTATTTCCCGTCAATTCCGTTGCCGAAGTGCAGCGTGTCCTGCGTCCCTTGCAGCTTCGGATTGATCAGGCCCGCCTCGGCGGCATCCAGTTTCTTTTCGAGCGCAACGGCCGCGGAGTGCACCTCGGCCCGGGTCTGATCGCCGCGCAGCCGGGCTTCCAGCGCTTTGAGCTGTTTGCGCAACTCCCGCAACTCGTTCACCGCCGTGTAGTCCGCCACCAGGGCGTCGTAAATCTTGCGGCGCAACTCGAATTGCTCGGCCAGCTCTGCCTGCGAGGTGTGCATCCGGGGGTCGAGCTTCACTTCGAAGCCGACCTCCTGGGACTTTCCCCCGGCGGTCAGTCGCGCGCGGTACGTGCCCGGCACCACTTGCGGACCCACCAGCCCCTGCCCGTATTCGCTCGACGTAAAGCCGGCAATGCGCGGCACGGGTGCATACCGCAGGTCCCACACGAAGCGGTTCATTCCCGCATCCGCGGGCAGTTTCTCTCCAGTGTCCTCTTCCCCCTCCGTCTCAGAGTAGTCGGCAAATTCAGCGGCTTCCGCGGGCGGCTTGGCATGGCTGGAGAATTTGCGGACCGTTTTGCCCTGCGCGTCCAGAATTTCCAGCGTCACCGCCTCTTTCTTATCCGGAGCGGTCTTCAGGTAGAAATCCAGGATGACTCCGTACGGCGGGTTTTGTCCCGCGGGGCCGCGCGGACGGAATCCACCGCCCCACGGTCCGCGATACGCCAGGGCAGGCGCATAGAGATGCGCATTCGAGGCGGAGACATCCGCGGAAATCTGCCGCAGGGGAGTGACTTCATCCAGAATCCAGAACGAGCGGCCGTGGGTGGCCGCGATCAAGTCATCGTCTTTCACCGCCAGGTCGTGCACCGGGACCGTGGGCAGATTCTGCTGCAGGGTCTGCCAGTGGCCTCCGTCGTCGAAGGAAACGAGCACGCCGGTTTCCGTTCCCGCGTAGAGCAGGCCCTTGCGCTTGGGGTCTTCGCGCACCACGCGTACGAATACGCCGTCGGGGATGCCGCCGGTGATCTTGGACCAGGATTTCCCGTAGTCGCTGGTCTTGAAGATGTACGGCCGGTAGTCGTCGTTTTGGTGGCGATCGAAAGCCACATAGGCCGTGCCGGCGGAGTGCGGTGAGGCTTCGATCAGGCTCACCCGGCTGAATGCGGAAATCTCCTTGGGCGTCACGTCTGCCCAGTGCTGCCCTTCATCCCGCGTGACGTGGATCAGCCCGTCGTCGCTGCCCACCCAGATCAGGCCTTTCTCCAGCGCCGAGGGCGCGATGCTGAAGATGGTGTCGTAAATCTCCGCCCCGGTATCTTCAAACGTGATCGGTCCCCCGGCCAGCGCCTGCTTCGCCTTGTCGTTCCGCGTCAGGTCCGGACTGATGGCTCGCCACGTCTTTCCCTGGTCCGTGCTCTTCAGCAGCACCTGCGCTCCGTGGTAGATCACCTCCGGATCCTGCGGGGAAAGCGCCACCGGCGAAGTCCATTGGTAGCGCAGCTTCAGTTTGGTTGCGCCTTCGCCGTCGGTCACGTCCGCGATCTCGCCGAGTTCCTGCACTTGGCCGGTGCGGCGGTCGAAGCGGGTGATCTCCCCCATGTAGCCCGTGGCGTACACCACGTTGGCGTCGCGCGGGTCCGGAGCGATGTACCCGCTCTCCCCCCCGCCCACCGGAAACCAGTCCCACCGCCCGATGATCCCCTGGTCGCCGCGGCTCAGAATGCCCACACTGGAGTTGTCCTGCTGGTCTCCATAAATCCGGTAGGGGAAGGCATTGTCCGTAGCCACGTGGTAGAACTGCGCCGTGGGCTGGCTGTCCTGCCGCGTCCAGGTCTTCCCGCCATCGAAGCTGATGGTGGCCCCGCCGTCGTTGCCCTCGATCATGCGGCTGGTGTTGGTGGGATCAATCCACAGCCCGTGATTGTCGCCGTGCGGCACGAACATCCGCGAAAACGTTTTTCCTCCATCAATCGAGCGGTACGCCCGCACGTTCAGGATGTATACCACGTCGGGATTCTTCGGGTCTGCGAAGACGTGGACGTAATACCAGGGCCGCTGCCAGTAGCTGCGGTCGCCGTTCACCAGCGTCCAGGAATCCCCACTGTCCTCCGAGCGATAGAGCCCGCCCTTCTCCGCCTCGATCAGCGCATACACGCGGTTGCTTTCTCCCCCGGAAACGGACACGCCAATCCTTCCCAGGATTCCCGCGGGCAGCCCGTGGCCCTCCAGGCGCTTCCAGGTGGCGCCGGCGTCGATGGATTTGTAGAGTCCGCTGCCCGGCCCGCCGTCCGTCAGGCCCCAGGGGGTACGATTCACCTGCCACAGCGCGGCGAAAATAATGGAGGAATTCGTCGGGTCGAAGGCTAGATCAATGGCCCCGGTCTGGTCGTCCTTGTAGAGCACTTTCTCCCAGGTCTTGCCGCCATCGAGCGTGCGGAAGACGCCGCGCTCCGAATTCGGGCCGAATTCATGCCCCAGCGCCGCGACCAGAACGAAATTCGGATCGCGGGGATGCACGATGACCCTTCCAATTTGCCGGGAATCCTTCAGTCCGACGTTGGTCCACGTCTTCCCCGCGTCCGTAGATTTGTACACACCGTCCCCGTAAGAACTGGTCGAGCGAAGGCAGCCCTCGCCGGTGCCCACATAGATGACGTTTGGATCCGAAGGAGCTACCGCAATGGCCCCAATGGCGCTCACCGGCTGTTTATCGAACAGCGGAGCCCAGTCCTGCCCACCGTTTGTCGTTTTCCAGACGCCGCTTCCGGTCCCGCCGAAATAAAAGGTCTCGGGGTCGCCTGCCACCCCGGTCACTGCCAGCACCCTGCCGCCGCGGAACGGCCCGATCTGCCGCCACTTCATCCCGTTGTAAAGCGCCGTATCCACGGAGGGTGGCGACTGCGCGTCCGCGGCCGCCGGTGGCAACATGCAAACTGCGACGACTGGAAGGAACCGGAGAAACGA
>Ga0335085_10010449_pt1 | contig 13859 bp, 6 predicted proteins | sample Lox_Sample_45_FD_206712 | JGI IMG/M metagenome (GOLD analysis project Ga0335085, IMG submission 206712) | Soil microbial communities from Loxahatchee National Wildlife Refuge, Florida, United States - Lox_Sample_4.5 | ecosystem: Environmental > Terrestrial > Soil > Wetlands | place: USA: Florida...
TGATTCTCCGTACCTTGCTTTTGGGTCCCCGGCACGGGCACGCCATCGCCAAAGCGATCGAATTCAATTCCGAGGATGTGTTGCAAGTCGAGCAGGGATCGCTCTACCCGGCACTCCACCGGCTGATTAAGCGGCGATGGATTTCGGTTGAAGAGGGAACTTCGGAGAACAATCGCCGGGCCAAGTTTTACAAGCTCACACCCAAAGGCCGGCGCCAACTGGAGTTGGAAACACACAAGTGGGACAAGCTGGCGGGAGCGATCGCGCGGATTCTGCGGCCCGGGGGACAGGAGGGCGAATCATGACGCGGCGGAAGCGGATGATCGAAGAACTCGACGCGGATATTCGCGAGCACATTGCGCGAGAAACGCAGGACAACATCGATCGGGGGATGACGCCCGGGGAAGCGCGGTATGCGGCCATGAGGAAATTCGGCAACGTGACGCGCGTGAAGGAAGAAACGCGCGAAGTGTGGAGCGTAGTCTGGCTCGAGCAACTGCTGCAGGACACGCGCTTCGGCCTGCGCATGCTGCGCAAATCCCCCGGCTTCACCTCCATTGCCGTGCTAACCCTGACACTCGGCATCGGCGCGAACACGGCCATTTTCAGCCTGATCAACGTAATCCTTCTTCGGACGCTTCCCGTAGCGCGCCCGCACGAACTTGTTCTCTTCTCTGACTCGCCAGCAGGAGGCACGAGCTCCGGCACGCAAACTGGCCGGTGGAGCCGCTTTTCGAGCGACAATTACGCATACTTTCGGAACCACAACGAGTCTTTCACGGAACTCTGCGCGTTTCAGAGCACCTGGAACCACTTGAAGATCCAGCTCGCCGGATCAGGGGAGCGGCCGGCCCTGGCGTATGGGCGACTGGTCTCCGGTAATTTTTTTTCATTTTTGGGTTTGAGTGCAGAGGTAGGCCGTTTGTTTTCGCCCGACGATGACCGATCGGGCGCTTCGCCTGCGGTAGTGCTGAATTACGCGTATTGGGTGCGTAAGTTTCAAATGGATCCGTCCATCGTAGGCAAGGTTGTGGAAGCGAACGGGACGGCATTCAAAATCATCGGGGTAGCACCTCGCGCCTTCTCGGGCGTGAAGTACGACCATCCCGATCTTTGGATTCCTCTAGCATTTCAGCCTCAACTGATGGCCACAAATACGTACGCCGACGATCCTCAAATATATTGGCTGAACTTTATGGCCCGGCTCAAGCCTGGCGTTTCACTTCGGCAAGCCCAGGCGGTCGTCAATGCCCAGCTCAAGCAGATACTTGCCATGCGGGCCTACCGGGAAACACCGGAGCAGATAGCGAATTCCTACATCGAACTCGCACCAGGTGCCGGAGGTATCTCTTTTTTGCGGGCTACCTATTCGGCTGCCCTCCAGGTCCTTGCGGCAATCGTCGGTATCGTCCTCCTGATCGTCTGTGCCAACGTTGCCAATCTGCTTCTTTCGCGCTCCGCGACCCGCGAAAAGGAAATTTCAGTTCGTCTGGCGATCGGCGCTAGCCGTGGCAGACTCATCCGGCAACTTCTGACAGAGAGTGCGCTCCTCGCCGCAATCGGAGGCGGGCTTGGAATTTTTGCTGCGCATTGGGGTGTCCAGCTGCTCGCTTCCCTCGTGACGGGGAGCCCCTCAATTGTCGAAGGCTCGATCGACGCCCACGCGCTCCTTTTCACGGCTGGCGTTTCCATGCTGACAGGAATCTTGTTTGGTCTCGTTCCCGCGTTCCGTTCCAGCGGCGCAGATCTGGCCGAGCAGGTCAAAGGCTGCGGACGCGCTGGGCTTGGTTTTGGGTTCGCAAGCGGACTTGTCGCTTTTCAAATCGCCGCTGCGCTTGTGCTCCTCGTCGGAGCGGGACTTTTTCTGCGGACGCTGCAAAAGCTCACCGACCAAGACCTCGGATTCGACGAAGAACACATATTGGTCGCGCGGATCAATCCGGAGGCCGCCGGATACACTTATGCTCAGACACCCGCTCTTTACCAAGCCCTTATAGATCGGATCGAGGCGATTCCCGAGGTTCTCTCTGCGACCGTCGATTACTCCGAGCCGTTCAGTGGCAACTCGTGGACCAGCGACTTCTCGATCGAAGGGCTGCCGACCAATCCGACTGCACGAAGCATCGTTCACAAAGAACTCGTTGGTCCGCGCTATTTCGAAACAGAAGGCATTCCGATTCTTCTCGGCAGGGATATCGGCCCACAGGATCTTCCCGGCACTCCCCTTGTCACGGTCATAAACCAAACTATGGCGCGGAAATATTTTCCAGGCATCAACCCGATTGGGAGAAGGTTCTCGCTTGGTTCTCCGTTCAATGAAAAGGAAGCGATGACCGTTGTCGGCGTCGCAGCGGACGCTCGTTATTATTCTTTGCGCGATCCCATTCCGGCCATGGAATTTTGTGCCGCGTTCCAAATACCAGATGAAGCGTCGCATAGCTCCGCGTATGCCGAGGACGTTGAAATGCGAGTCCGCGGCAATCCAAAAGCGATTCAAGCTGAGGTTCGCGCCGCCCTGGCGCAAGTATCGAGTAGCTTGCCCGTCACCAGGGTGACTAGGTTGGAGGAAGAGGTGAGCGATTCACTCCGGCTGAACCGGGGCGCAGCCGAGCTTTCCAGCGCATTCGGCGGGCTGGCATTGCTGCTGGCGTGCATCGGCGTGTATGGCACAATGGCGTATCGAGTCTCTCGCCGCACTCACGAGATTGGCATTCGCCTCGCGCTCGGTGCCCACCGCTCCGACGTCCTCTGGTTGATAACCAAAGATTGCCTCATATTGGTTTTCGCGGGAATCATCACTGGCGTGCCGGTTGCTCTGGTTTCGACAAAGATTATCGCGAACCAACTTTTTGGAATCCGCGCGAACGATCCCTCCAGCTTCGCGTTCGTCTTGACTCTGCTGATACTCGTGGCTCTCGCTGCGTGCTACATTCCGGCGCGACGCGCGACGCGCATCGACCCGATGGTGGCACTGAGATACGAATAATTGTTGCGATCGGTGGGCGGGAGCAATTGGGAGAATTTGCGGCCCGGGGGACAGGAGGGCGAATCATGACGCGGCGGAAGCGGATGATGGAAGAACTCGACGCGGATATTCGCGAGCACATTGCGCGAGAAACGCAGGACAACATCGATCGGGGGATGACGCCCGAGGAAGCGCGGTATGCGGCAATGAGGAAGTTCGGCAACGTGACGCGCGTGAAGGAAGAAACGCGCGAAGTGTGGAGCGTCGTATGGCTCGAGCAATTACTTGCGGACATCCGCTTTGGGCTGCGCACATTGCGCAAATCTCCCGGCTTCACAGCCGTCGCCGTACTGACGCTGGCGCTCGGCATCGGTGCAAACACCTATATCTTCAGCGTTGTGGACGCCTTGGTCCTGCGGCCGCTGGAGTTTGCGGACCCTGGCCGGACTGTCGCGCTGTGGGAGCGTCTGCCCGCGATGGGCATAGACCGAAACGAAGTTTCTCCGGCGAATTATCTCGATTGGAAAGCGCAGAACCACGTCTTTGATCACATCGCGGTGCAAGGTTGGTGGGACGCCAACCTGGGGGGCGTCGAACATCCGGAACACCTGCATGGATTTCTGGTGACTCCTGATTACTTCGCGGCGCTGCAGGCCCAGCCGATGTTGGGGCGCACGTTTCTTGAGGAGGAAGGCACGGCGGGGAAAGATCATGTCGCGATCCTGAGTTATGGTCTGTGGCGTGACCACTTCGCCTCGGATCGCACGCTTCCGGGGAAGACGGTCCTGCTGAACGGAATCGACTACACCGTCGTAGGAGTGATGGGTCCGGAGTTTAATTATCCGTCGGGAGCGCAGTTGTGGGCCGCGCTGGCGTTTCCTCCGCCACTGCAAAGAAACCGGGGTTCCCACTATCTGCATGGCGTGGCGCATCTGGCGCCGGGAGTCACGCGCGAGCGAGCGCAAGCCGATATGAGCGCGATCGCCTCGCGCCTTGCCCAGCAGTACCCACAGACAAATACGGGCCGCGACGTTCAGGTGATGCCACTGATGGAAAGCGAAGTCGGCCAGACGCGTGCGCCGCTGGTCATCCTGCTGGCGGCGGTGGGGCTGGTGCTATTGATCGCATGCGCCAATGTTTCCAACTTATTGCTGGCGCGCGCGAGCAGCCGTCAACGCGAAACGGCGATTCGCAGCGCCTTGGGAGCTACGCGGCGGCGGTTAGTCGGGCAATGGCTCGTGGAGAGCATGCTACTGGGATTCCTCGGAGGAGGCCTGGGCATCTTGTTCGCTTATCTCTGCTTGTATGCGAGGGCCATACGCATCCCCCTTGAATTCTCGCGAATGCTCCCGGGCTGGGACAAAATTTCCATCAATACCCCGGTGCTGTTGTTTACGACAGCGGTCTCACTCGGGACCGGGCTGATTTTCGGGTTTTTGCCGGCTCTCGCGGCTTCCCGGTTGAATGTAAACGACACGTTGAAAGAAGGAGCGCCATCGGCGGGCGCCGGACGGCGACGTGGCCTGTTACGTCGCGTTCTAATCGTCTCGGAAGTTGCGCTTTCCCTGGCGCTCCTCGCCACCGCCGGCTTGATGATGAAAAGTTTTGTCCGGCTTGAACGCGTTTCCCCTGGGTTTAATCCGGACAGGCTGCTGACCATGTTCTTTGCTTTGCCGGAAGCAAAATATACATCAGGTGCGCAGGCTGTGAATTTTGACGAGCAGCTTGTCGAACGCGTGCGGAATCTGCCGGGCGTGCAAAACGCCGCGATTGCCAATCTAATCCCGCTTGGTGGGGCGAATGAAACGTGGACCATCCGCATCGAAGGGAGGCCGGAACCAAAACCGGGGCAGGACCCGGATGCCAGTTACCGGGTCGTGAGCAACTCGTATTTCCGCACCATGCAGATACCCATGCTCCAAGGACGCGAGTTCACGAGCGAGGACTCCGCGAAAGGACAACCTGTCGTTGCAGTCAACGCAGCTTTCGCGGCGAGGTACTGGCCGGGTGAAGACGCGCTCGGGAAGCGCATGAGACTTAACGGTCCTCCGGATAAGGAGCCGTGGCAAACCGTCGTGGCCGTAGTCGGCAATGTAAGAAACCGGCTCGACGTCCCCGCGCCGCCGGAGATGTATTTCCCGTTGCGACAGCAGGTCGAGTACACCGTGGCACTTGTGGTACGCACGCCCTCAGATGCGGCGCGCATGGCAGAAAGCGTCCGCTCTCAAGTCGTGGCGCTGGATCGCGACCTGCCAGTGTTCAACGTTTCGACGATGGATGAATTGCGCTCGACGTCACTGATCGCACAGAGGATCGGAGGAACCTTGATGGCCGCGTTTGCCGGATTCGCACTGGCGCTTGCCGCGATCGGACTTTTCGGAGTGATTGCATATACGGTTAGCGAACGCACGCGCGAAATCGGCATTCGCGTCGCGCTTGGAGCCAAGCGCACAGAAATCCTACGGTTGGTCGTGGGCCAAGGAATGTCGCTCGCCTTGATCGGCTTGTTGGTGGGATTGCCGCTCGAGATGGGAATGGGTCGCGCCGTGGCTGGGCTGCTCTATGGTGTCGGCCCGAATGACTTCGAAACGTTTGCTGGTGTCGCGGCGTTACTTGCAGGGGTTGCCATGGTTGCGTGTTACGTCCCGGCGCGGCGCGCGATGCGTGTCGATCCGATTGCCGCGCTGAGATACGAATAGTCAGCGTGATCGGCGGGCGTTGTCAATCGTTCAGATGTGAGGGCTAGGGGAGCGGGAGAGCCAGCCATGAGACGCAAACGCATGATGGACGAACTTGACGCGGATATTCGCGAGCATATTGAGCGCGAAACGCAGGAGAACATCGAGCGCGGGATGGCGCCGGAAGAGGCGGGGTATGCGGCGCAGCGCAAATTCGGCAACGTAACGCGGGTGAAAGAGGAGACGAAGGAAGTGTGGACCTTGGTTTGGCTTGAGCAATTCTTTGAGGACATTCGTTTCGGGCTGCGTTTGCTGCGCAAGAATCCTGGCTTTACAGCCGTGGCCGTTTTGACTCTGGCCCTTGGAATTGGGGCGAACACGGCAGTTTTCTCGCTGGTCTACGCCGTACTCCTGCGCCCGTTGCCTTACAAAAACCCGTCGTCTCTTATAGTTTTGAACGAAACGACGCCCAAAGTGGGAACGGTCAGCGTGTCTTATCCAAACTTTCTCGATTGGCGTTCCGCGAGCCGCGCCTTTTCACAAATGGCGGCCGTCCACCAGTCTGATTTCAATCTCGCCGGGATAACGCAACCGGAAAACATCAGCGGCGACGCGGTATCGCCTAATTTTCTTTCCATGATGGGAGTGCGGCCAATTCTTGGGAGGGACTTCGAGGCTTCCGAGGAGAAAGCGGGAACGCCGCCGGTCGTGCTGCTTAGCTACTCACTGTGGCAGACGCATTTTGGGGGCGACCCGAGTGCTATCGGCCGAATCATCACACTCGATGGTCGCGGTTTCACGATTATCGGCGTGCTCCCGGCGAATTACCGAGCGCCGGACAAGACGGATGTGATGTTACCGATTGGCGTATGGGCCACTGACAATCCCGAAGCGGTGTCGGAGCGGGGCGAGCGCGGAGACATGAGCGTGGTCGGAAGGCTCGCGCCGAGAGCCACTTTCGAACAAGCGCGGGCGGAGATGGAAGGGATCGCGGCGCGCCTTGCCAGTGAATATCCGGGGAGCAACGATAAATTTGGCGTGAGGCTGCAGCCGATTCGCGAGGCGTTCGTCGGCGATATGAAGACACCTGTCCTGGTGCTTTTCGGAGCGGTGCTGTTTGTGCTGCTGATTGCTTGCGCGAATGTGGCGAACCTCTTTCTGGTTCGCGGCGCGAGCCGCACAAAAGAAGTTGCGCTTCGCATGGCGCTGGGAGCCAGCAAGAGCCGCGTCGTCTCCCAATTGCTGACGGAGAGTTTTGTTTTGTCGTTGCTGGGAGGAGTTCTTGGCGTCGGGCTGGCATTCGCCGGGAATCGGGGGTTGGCGCAACTGATTTCGGCGGACATGCTGTCTGGAGCCGACGTGGAACTAAACCGCGCGGTGCTACTGTTCGCGGCGGGCGTTGTGGTGCTCGCCGCATTTGTTTTCGGTCTGGCACCCGCGATGAATTCGGCCAAGCCCGATGTGCAAGCGGAACTGAAAGAGGGCGGTCGAACAACGGGCGGAGGAGCTGCTCAGAATCGATTGCGTGGCGCGCTGGCTATCGCGGAGATTTCGCTCGCCTTGGTTCTTCTCGTCGGCGCGGGGCTGATGATGAAAAGTCTCTTCCGCTTGCTGGAGGTCGATCCGGGGTTTCGGCCCGACCTCGTGCTGACGATGGCCATCGATTTGCGGACACAACAATATGCCAAGGATCCCGCAGTCTTGAATTTTTGGCAGCAGGTGCTGGAACGCGTGCGTGCTTTGCCTGGCGTTGAAAACGCAGCCGTCGGAACGGTGGTTCCTCTCACCGACAGTCATAGCCGCAGTGACGTGACGCTGGAAGGAATGACGGCGCCCGCGCCCGGCGATTATCCCCACCCCGATATACACGTCGTAAGTCCGGGATATGTGGAGACGCTTGGAATCCGGCTGCTGCGTGGACGCAGCTTCACCGAGCAAGATACCGAAAACGCGCCGCTGGCAGGGGTGATTAACGCGATGGTCGCACGGCGCTATTTCCCGCACGAGGATCCTCTTGGCAAGCGATTCATGTTTGGCCACCCATCGGCTACAAATCCTCCGAAGTGGTACACCATCGTCGGCGTCGTGAGCGACACTAAACTGTATGGACTGGCGAATCCGGCACGGCTCGAAGTCTATGTGGCTTACCGGCAGAATCCCAGGAACGAAATGCGTTTGCTCGTCCGATCAACTGCCGATCCTGCTGCGCTCACTTCGTCCATTCGCGAAGCGATCCATGCGATTGACAAGGATCAGCCGGTGTTCGCGGTGGCCACGATGAAGCAATTGGTGAGCGATTCAGTAGCGATGCGCCGAATGACGCTGGTGCTGCTCGGACTATTCAGTGGGCTGGCGCTGATTCTTGGCGCGATTGGGATTTATGGCGTGATTTCCTACTCGGTGGCACAACGTACCCATGACATTGGGATTCGCATGGCGCTCGGTGCGCCAAGGCGCGACGTTTTCCGTCTCGTCGTTGGCCAAGGGCTAAAACTCGCGGCGATCGGCATCGCCATCGGTATTGTGGCGGCGTTTGGGCTTGCGCGCTTGATGTCCAGCCTGCTCTACGGAGTTAGCACGGCTGATTTGGAAACGTTTGCAGGTGTCGCTATTTTGCTTGCGCTCGTGGCCCTGCTGGCGAGCTACGTTCCGGCACGGCGGGCGATGCGAGTTGACCCGATGACGGCGCTGAGATACGAATAGCACTTCGCGCCAGTGAGCAGGAAGCCCTCCACCGACATCAGCGTAATAGCGTAGTATTGAAGCGAGGGCGACAGGCGTCGTCCGCGCGCGTCTAAGCATCATAGGATCATCGGGGGATTTGGAAGTCTGCCGCCGAGAGCCCGCATCACTTCTGAACTTAGCGTGCTAACTCAGGAAAAAAAGAGGGACTAAATTGTTGCGTACACTCAATATTTGCGCAGTGGTATTGACGGCGGCGTCATTGATTTCGGGGCAGGAGAAGTCCGCGGGAAGCGCCTACGTCACGAGAGCTACGTTGGAAAACGGAATGCGGGTGGTGATTATCCGCAATCCGCTCGCGCCGGTTGTGACCGTGGAGCAAAACTACCTTGTCGGTAGCAACGAAACGCCGGCAGGTTTTCCCGGGATGGCTCACGCGCAGGAACATATGGCTTTTCGCGGATGCGCCGGAGTGACTGCGGACCAGATTGCGGCAATCTACGCGCAGCTCGGCGGAGCCGGGAACGCGGATACGCAGCAAAATATCACGCAATATTTTACGACGCTGCCCGCCGCCGATCTGGATATCGCGCTGCGCTTGGATGCAGCTTGCATGCAGAATGCGGATGATGCGCAAGCCGAATGGGCCAAGGAAAAAGGGGCGATCGAGCAGGAAGTGGCGCGGGACCTATCGAATCCGACGTACAAATTCATCACGCGATTGAATGAGGACATGTTTTCCGGAACGGTGTACAGCCACGATGCGTTGGGGACGAAGGAGTCTTTCGAGGCGACTACCGGAGAGATGCTCAAAGACTTTTATACGAAGTGGTATGCGCCGAACAACGCCATTCTGGTGATTGCTGGGAATGTGGAGCCGAACGAGGTGCTTGCCAAGGTTAAGGAATATTACGGAAAGATCGAGAAGAAAACGTTGCCGGCGCGGGCGGAGGTGACGTTGCCGCCGGTAAAGGCAGAGTCGTTTACGCTAGATAGCAACCTGCCCTACCTTTTGGCGTTTGTTTCCTATCGAGTTGCGGGAACGGAGAGCCCGGATTTCGCAGCGGTGCAAATTTTGGGGGATGTGTTGGGAAGCCAGCGCGGGAATTTGTATGCCCTAGTTCCGAAAGGGAAGGCGTTGGACACGGGTTTCGGGCTTGTCGAGACGTACAAGAAAGCGAGCGTGGCGTATTGCGCGGCGGCCCTGCCAGCCGAGGCAGATGCGAAGCCGGTGATCGCGGAGATGCGCAAGATCATGTCCGAATACGCAGCGAATGGAGTGCCGGCGGAACTCGTGGAAGCAGCCAAACGCAAGGAAATTGCTGGCGCGGAGTTCCGGCGCAACTCGATCCCGGGACTTGCGGCGGCATGGTCGGAAGCGCTGGCGGCGGAAGGGCGGAATTCGCCGGACGACGACGTGGATGCGATGAAGAAGGTGACACCGGAAGATGTGAATCGGGTGGCGAAGAAATATCTGGTGGATCAGGAGTCGATCGCGGCGGAACTGAAGCCGCAGCCGACGGGTGCGCCCGTCTCCGCGCACGGGTTTGGCGGAGGCGAGCAGTTGACGGCAGCGCCCACCAAAGCGGTTGAGCTGCCGGCGTGGGCGGCGTCGAAACTGCTGACGCTGGAGAAGCCGCGCTCCGAGCCGCCGGTTTCGGATGTGACTCTGCCCAACGGCCTGCGGCTGATTGTTCGAACGGAAACAATCACTCCGACGATAACGGTCACAGGCACGGTGCGGAATGACCCCGATATGGAAACAGCGCCAGGGAAGGAAGGAGTCAGCGATGTGCTGGACGAGCTTTTTTCCTACGGCACGAAAACGCTGGACCGGCTCGCGTTTCAGAAGGCGCTCGATGATATAGCGGCGGATGAATCGGCGGGGGCAGAGTTTTCGCTGCAAGTGTTGAAGCCGGAGTTTGCGCGGGGCGTGCAACTGCTGGCCGATAATGAATTAAATCCCGCGCTTCCGGAGGAGGCGTTCAAGGTTATTACCCCGCAGACGGCACAGTACGTGGCTGGTCGAGCGAAGAGTCCGAGTTTTCAAACCGCGCGGGCGCTGGAAATGGCGTTGTATCCGGCGAACGATCCGGCGCAGCGAGAAGCGACGCCGCAAACAGTTTCGTCGCTCAAGCTCGAGGACGTGAAGCAATATTATGCAAAAGTGTTTCGACCCGATCTCACGACGATTGTGGTGATCGGCGACGTCACGCCAGCGGAGGCCAGAAGCGCTATCGAGAAAGGCTTCGGAGAATGGAAAGCCTCCGGAGCGAAGCCCGATGTGGACTTGCCGAGCGTCCCGGCGAATAAGGCGTCCGCGGCGAATATTCCGGATCCGAGCCAGTTGCAGGATTCAGTCAATCTTTCGGAGACGCTCGAAATTACGCGCTTTGATCCTGATTACTATCCGCTGCAGATGGGAAATCACGTGCTGGGCGGCGGATTTTACGCGACGCGGCTGTATCACGACCTGAGACAGGAGAACGGGTACGTTTACAACGTCGATGTGCGCATGGACGCAGGTAAGACGAGGACAACTTATACCGTGAGCTATGCGTGCGATCCAAAAAATGTGTCGAAGGCGAGAGAATTGATCCAACGGGATCTCGTCGCGATGCAAAAAGAAAATGTGACGGATGCCGAGCTGCAGCAAGCCAAGGCATTGCTGCTGCGGCAAATTCCGCTGGCGGAATCGAGCGAGAGTAGCGTCGCGAGAGGATTGCTCGGACGCGCTGAAATCGGGTTGCCGCTGGACGAACCGGTGCGCGGAGCGCAGATCTATTTTTCGATGACCGCGAGCCAGGTGAAGGCGGCGTTTGAGAAGCGGATTCGACCGGAAGGATTCGTGCAGATCGTGCGGGGGCCGGCGCCCCAATAGCCAGACAATTTTCGAGGCCACGTAATACTACCGAGAGACTAGGCGCTCTGAGAGCGACGGCGATCCTTGAGATACGCGAGCAGAGCGAAAATTGCGAAATAGAAAATGGCATTGACGCCGATGGCGATGCGAAGAAACCACCCGAAGGTCCAGGCTAGAGATTCGTGCGCGGCGGGCATCAGAAACTCGGCGACCTTCAAACCGGGCGAAAAGAGAGCGACCAGCGAAGCTGGAAGTACGGATTCGCTCGGAACGGCGTAAGCGAGCGCGAGAAATCCCGCGAACATGCCCGCTGCGGCGGGCAAGATCCAGCGAAAGAATAGGCGCTTGGGCATCGCAATGATTTTACCAAACATGACCTCGAGACCGCGCACGGCGAAAAGCATCGTCGCGCAAGTGGCACTGCTTTTTTATTGCGGCTGATGAAACGATTTCACCCCTGTGCGCACTACCTGCCCGTACGACCAATCCCAATTCAAATGCCTCCATTCCAAGCAATGGGGGCACCGTCGTTCCAGGTGCCAGTCGTGGGGGTAGTTGGTCGGGAGACGCGTGGGGGAGCGCTTCAGGGAGAGTGGCGCTCCCCGCGTGTTCTGAAGGAGCGCACATGGCGCGATAACGGGAGAGCCCGTTGACTCCGCACTGCAGTAAATCGAGAAATTGGTCTTCTCGGGCCCGCGAATCTCGGTTGATCCAAGCTTGAAATCGGTTTGAGAAGGGATGCGGCCGCCCGGCGCCGTCGCGTCTCTGCTTATGATGGTTTCTATTTGTAACGTACCGTCGACGCAGGAATTCCGCTGGCGACGCTCGATCACGGATTGCGGGCGGCGGTGAAAGCTGGGGTGGCGATTTCAAAATGAGGATAATGGAGTACGATGTCGAACCGGCGAACAATGGGCCACGCGTGACTTGGGGATGAGGAGTTGAGTGGGGGAGAGATTTCCGTATGAAGAATCTGTTTGAAGCGGCCCGGGGAGAAGAATTGAAACAGCGCATCATGCAAATGAAGCCAGATAGTGCGCGGCAATGGGGCAAGATGAGTCCCGCGCAAGCGCTGGAGCATTGCTCCCGAGGGATGGAGATGGCGCTGGGGGATAAGAAGCTACCGAGGGCGATGGTAGGGCGGATCCTGGGATGGATGGTGAAGCCGAAAGTGATGTCGAACGATGAGCCACTGCGCCGGAATTCGCCGACGATGAAGGAACTTGTAGTGCAGGATGAGCCTGACCTGGGAATGGAACGCGCTCGGTTGTGCGGATTAATAGACCGGTTTGCCGCGGCCGGGCCGGCGGGGTGCACTACGCATCCACACAGCTTCTTTGGGCGGCTGACGCCGGAGGAGTGGGCGATTTTGATGTACAAGCATCTGGACCATCATCTGCGGCAGTTCGGAGCCTAGCGCCGGCGAAGGTTGCCCCGCGGTGGTGCCGCACCCGGCTTGAAACTGACGTAGGGTGTGGAGCATACTGTGGAGAGAACTCCACAGTATGGAAACAGTGCAGATTGCCATCGATTAAAGCTAACTGCGCAGTCAGATGCGGCCTGTTTTCTTATTCCTTAGGAAAACGGAGGCGCAGTTTGGTGATCAACCTCGGGTTTTGCACAGGGTCCACACGTCTGAGGAAAACGGCAAAAATAATTGTGGAGGGGACTTGACGAAAATAGAAAAGCGCGTATACTTACAAATGGTTCGGGGGTAGCCGAACATTCTAGGGGTAGCTATAGGAAGTTAGAGGGACCTCTAGGAGCCAGGGGCATCACAGTCGGGTCGAAGAAGCGTCTTCCCAGCGCAATACCAAGCGAAGGCCAAGAAGTAGATCCTATAGTGAGGTTCTTTACGAGCACAGGGTAGAAATATGTCGAGCATCGCGTGGAACCACTCAGGTATGGGTGGTTGTACCCGGCGCTCGACGCCGGGTTTTTTATTTTGTGGAAGTGAGTAGTGGATAGTGAGTAGTGGGTAGGCAAAGAAGCGCCATCCTGCGGTCACGATTCATCTAACACGGAAGCAAAAGCAGAGCTGGAAGGCAAGATCGCGAAATCGATCGAGTAAGACCCTCCAGACGGGCTCCGAGACAATTGGGGCATTCCGACAAGCTCGGAATCAAACGCTCTTTGACAACAGAAAGGCTGGCAAGTCCACGCCGATAACTCTGTGGGGATTACGGTTCCTGCAGGGGCAATGGTGTGGATTATTTACAAGTTTGCTCGAGAATCGAGCAATACTGTGGAAGAAAAGGCGGCTTATTCAAAGGCCGTGACTGGTGACTCGTGACTGGTGACTCGGAAGAGAAGCCGGGGGCAAGTGATCAAGCGCGGTTTTCCGAAGACTTCAGAATCGAAAGCCTGCAACAGATACCTGAGTGATTTTCCAAAAAAATCATAAAGACTTGTTCGTGACTCATGCCCGAGTTGCGACGAGATCGGTTGCGAGGATGTACGGAGCTGAGAGAATCGGAGCGTCGATAGCAGGATTTAAAAAGCACGGACTAAGCACCGTGTGAATCGTGCCGGATGAAAGTCCGGAGCGGAGTCTGGCAGAAGACGGATTGAGTAAGTTTTATGATTAAGCTACTAAGGGCGTACGGTGAATGCCTTGGCGCCAGAAGGCGATGAAGGACGTGGCTAGCTGCGATAAGCCTCGGGGAGCCGC
>Ga0335085_10010450_pt1 | contig 13859 bp, 14 predicted proteins | sample Lox_Sample_45_FD_206712 | JGI IMG/M metagenome (GOLD analysis project Ga0335085, IMG submission 206712) | Soil microbial communities from Loxahatchee National Wildlife Refuge, Florida, United States - Lox_Sample_4.5 | ecosystem: Environmental > Terrestrial > Soil > Wetlands | place: USA...
CGCCGACGACGCCTTACCAGCAGTCCGACGACGACCAGTACGACATCCCGGCCTTTCTCCGGCGAGGGCAGCAGCCCACGCGAGACGATTGAGCGCCCGAGCGCTCTACCCGTTCAACCCCGAGCGTAGCCCGCCGCCCGGCGGGGCGAAGTCGAGGGGCCAGCTACGGCGTGCGGTTGAGCCAGACGTCGAGCACGTAGCCGCCCGCGCCTCCGTCGAGCTGCCACCCCACGAGGTCGGGCTTCCCGTCCCCGTCGACGTCCGCCACCTCCACCGGTTGGTTCCCCGTGCCGAGGGGGATGGGCGGCCCGAACTCGCGGGCCCCGAGCCCGAGCAGCATGACCGTGCCGTCGTTGCCGATCCCACCGTTCTGCCGGAGCGTGACGAGGAGGTCTGGCCGGCCGTCCGCGTTGAGGTCCGCGATGCGGATGCCCTGCGGGTACTTGCCGGCCTGGAGCGGCAGGGCCGCGGGAAACGCGCCGGTGCCGTCGCCGAACTGGACGGTGACGAGGTCCGCCGAGCAGTTTGCCGTCGAGAGATCCACGAGTCCGTCGCCGTCGAGATCCCCGCCGGCCACGTCCATGGGGCAGGCGCCCGGATCGAACGCACCCGTACCTGCCGTGAAGACACCATGGCCGTCGTTGAGCAGCACCGGGCCGGCGGCCGGCACGAGGTCGATCGGACCTCCCGGCCGGAGCGCCACCGCCACGAGGCTCACGGGGTCGTTCACCACATGGGGCACGCCGGCGTCGAATGCTCCCGCACCGGCGCCGTGGAGGACCGTCAGCTGGCTGCTCAGCCGCTCGACGCTCGCGAGATCGACCAACCCGTCGCCGTCGACGTCGGCCGCCACCACCGCCATCGGGAAGATGCCCACCGGCAGGCGCGACGGCGAGCCGAGCGTCCCGGGGGCCGCGGCCCCTCCGTTCAGCATCACGTCGACGTTGCCCGGGATGAGGTAGTACCCGGTGGAATCGACGGTGTGCTCGGCCACCGCCACGTCCGGCCAGCCGTCGCCGTCGAGGTCCGCGGCGACGAGCCCGGCCAGCTGGGAGCGGTCCAGCCCGGCGCGGTACGGGATGGCTGCGGAGAACCCGCCGCCGCCGTCGCCCAGGGACACGTAGACGTCGAGGTTCAGGTCGGAGAGGACCACGTCGAGGCTCCCGTCGCCGTCCATGTCGGCGAAGGCCATCCGGGGCGTCGCGGTGAGGCTGCCGAGCGCCCCTCCAGCTCCGGGCAGGAACACCGGGAGCTTCACCTCGATGCGAACTGTCCAGCCGAGGCCGCCCGCGAGATGGTTGCCGGCGAGATCGGTGACGGCCGTGCTCACCGTGGCCGTGTAACGGCCCAGGTTCTCGAGTGGTGCGGCGGGAGCGAGCGTGGCCGTGAGCAGCGCTCCGTCCCAGGTCGTGGACGACGCCACCACCGCGCCGCCCTCGTCGCGCAGGGTGAACCCCGACGCGAGCGTGGCCGGGTCCACCGCCTCGTCGAAGCGAACCGTGAAGCCGATGCCGGGAGGCAGGTCCCTTGCGCCGTCTTGCGGCGTGACCTCCACGATCGACGGCGGGGTCACGTCGGGAGGGGCGAGCGTCGTGGCGCACGCGTCGGAGCTGAGCGGTGAGCGGTTGCCGGCGGCGTCCCGGGCCCGCACCCCCCAGCAGTAGCCCGTGAGCGGAGCGAGGCCTCCCTCGGTGAAGGTCGTGCTCGCCGTCGTCCCGACCACCGTCCCCTGCCGCACGACCTCGTAGCCCGTGACGCTTATGTCGTCCGTGGAAGGCGACCAGGACAGCGCCACGGCCGTCGCCGACGATGGCACGGCGACGACGTCGGCGGGCATGCTGGGCGCCGTCACGTCGGGTGAAGGCGATTCCCCGCCCCCGCCGCCCGTGCACGCGCAGGCGAGCGCGGCGGCGAGCAGCGCCGCGCGGCGTGCCCGGTCGGTCCGTCCCTGCCTTCCGCTCGGGCTTCCCATGGCAGCCTCCCGGACGCGAGGTTCGTGGAGCACCCTCGACCCGCGGTCCACGCCGCGCCTTGACGCGCGACAAGAGGCACCCGTCGGTCAGCGCTCCGGCGGCTCGGGCGGCACGGGCTCGTCCGGCAGGTCCGGCGCCGGCTCGCCGCCGATGCCGAGGGCGCGGGCGATCGGCCTCTGCGCCGCGATGACCAGAGCGGCGAGCTCCACGAGCGGCATGCCGACGAGCTCCGCACCCGTGACGAGGTAGCTCCGGTCCACCGACCGCGCGAAGGCCTTGTCCTTCATCTTCTTCACCACCGACTCGGGCGGCAGGTCGGCCACGCTCCTCGACGGCCGGACGAGCGCGCAGGCACCGACGAAGCCGGTCAGCTCGTCGGCCGCCACGATGGCCCGCTCCATGGGCGACTCGGCGGGGATGCCGGTGTGGAACGCGTGCGCCCCGACGGCGCGGACGATCTCCTGGGGCCAGCCCCGCGCCCGGAGGATCTCCATGCCCCGCGCCGGATGGTCCGCCTCGGTCGGGAAGCGCTCGTAGTCGAAGTCGTGCAGCATTCCCACGAGGCCCCAGGTCTCGACCTCGGCGGGCCCCACGCCAGCGCGGTGGGCCAGGGCCCGCATCGAGGCCTCCACGGCGAGCGCGTGGCGGCGGAGCGTCTGCGAGGCGGTGTGCTCGCAGAGGAGCGCCCAGGCGGCGGCGCGCGACGGGACGGGTGCGGTCACGGCTTCACCCCCTCCGCCCACGGCATCGCGTAGCCGATGCTGGCGTCGGGCCTCCGGGCGAAGGCCGCGATGGCCTCCGCGGCGGCGTCGACGTCCGCCGCGGTCACCGCCCCGGTCGCGGCGATCGCGTCGCGGGCGCCGGTCAGGTTGGCGGCGAAGTTGCGCGCGAAGCCCGGGAAGGCCGGGTCGCCCTGGCAGGCGCCGAAGAAGATCCAGGTCGTCCGGCGGGGCCGCGCCCCGGCCCCGACCAGAAGCGACACGAGCCGCCGCCCCACGAAGGGGTCGTTGCCCAGCCGGTCGTAGCTGCGGACGAAGGCCTCCCACACCGCCATGACGCCGGGCGGCTCGGGGTGAACCCTGAGGAGCGCGTGGTCGTCGTCGCAGAGCACGATCCGCCCGCCCGGGCGCACCGCCTTCACCATCTGCTCGACCACGCGCTCGGGGGCGGGCACGTGCTCGAGGACGAAGCGCGCGTGGGCGAGATCGAAGCTGCCCCACTCCTCCGCGGAGAGCGGCAGGTCGAGCGCGTCGCCGCGTCGCATCTCAAGGAACGTCTCGTCGGGCGCTCCCCGGGCGAGCTCGCGCGCCCCCGCGATCTGCTCGTCGCTGCGCTCGACGCCGAGCGCGGGCCGCCCGGCCGCGTGGCCCATGGCCCGACCGAGGTGTCCGAGCCCGCTCCCCACGTCGAGGACCCGCTCACCCGGGCGAATGGCGAGCTCGCGGAGGCAGGCCGCGTTGAGGAGGTCGTTGAGGAGCGACAGCCGCGCCTGCTCCTCGGGCGCGGTGCCGTGGATGTAGCGGGAGCCGGACACGCGGGCGCGAGTGTAGATCGCCCCGCCCCATGCCACGAGGCCCCGCTCCCCGGGAAGGGAGCGAGGCCTCGGGTGTCCCGGGGGAGGGACCGTCTACTTGATGCTCGGCGTGCCGCCGACGGCGAGCACCTTCACCGATCCGTCCACGGCCGAGACCGGGACGTAGGCGACGGCGCCCCGGATCTTGGCGACGAGCTTCACGGCCAGCGCCGCGGAGGGGGCGGTCTTGGGGGCGGCGTCGCCGCCGCGGACCTTCTGCTCCACCCAGTACTGGTCCACGTCGGACTGCGACTTCCCGAGCACCTTCGCGTTGAAGACGTCCCGGTCGGAGCCGGGCGTGAGGTCGATGGGGACGATGCGGGTGCCGTCCGCCCAGTCCTTCTTCTTGCCGAGGAAGATGCTGCGGAGCTCGTCCACCGAGACGCCTGCGCTGGGGTTGTCGCGGTCGACGACGACCGCGATCTCCCCGGCCGCCGCAGAGAGCGGCCCGCCGAGCGCGAGGGCGAGGAGGAGGGAGCGAATGAGCCTCTTCGTGTTCATGGTCGTCTCCTAGAACGCCCAGGCGAGCTGGAAGCTCATCTGCGGCAGGGCGTCGGCGAAGAAGAGCGCCGTGGTGCCGCCGACCTTCTCCGCGTTGGGCATCTCGTAGCGATCGTACTCCGCCTTGAGGCTCAGGTTGGGCAGGACGCTCCAGCGGGCGCCGACCGAGTAGGCGACGATGTCCGAGTTGTGGTCGTTCAGGTCGGGGCTGTAGCCCTGGTAGATGGCGAAGGGCATGACGTTGTACGGCAGCTTCACGCCGAGGAGCGCGTAGTACCCGGAGCGGCCGCCGGTGTTGTCGCCCCCGGAGGCGTAGCCCGGGTCGCCCTTCGTCCGCGTGGTGGCGTGGTTCAGCCACTCGCCCTGGAGGACGATCGGCCCCACGTCCCAGCGCAGGTCGACGCCGAGGTCCTGCTCGTCGTACTGGATGTTGATCATGTCCACCGGCGTGGCGCCGTTGAGGCCCTGGGTCCGCGTCGTGAAGCGACCCTGGTAGTACGAGACGCCCGCCTTGAGGTCGCCGAGGAGTGCCGAGGTCTCCGCGAAGACGCGGCCGCCCACCGCCACGTTGCCGTCGGCGTCCACGTACTGCGCGGTGGCGTGGGTGCCGGGGGTCGCGAAGTCGGAGCCAATCGCGTCCTCGTAACGTCCGTTGGACGCGGTGACGTGCCAGCCCAGGCGCAGGTTGCCGAGGTACTTCGAGCCGTAGGCCTCGATGCCCACCTGCTTCTCGGGGAAGAGCTGCGAGGCGATCACGTAGGGCCGCTGCACCGCGATGATGGCCGGCGAGCCGTGGTCCACGACCCAGATGCCGACCGGCGTCAGGAACTGGCCGGCGCGCAGCGTCAGGTAGTCGTTGAAACGCCACTCGGCCCAGGCCCGCTCGATGACCACGCCGCCCACGCTCGTCCGGGCGAAGCTGCCGTAGCTGTAGTCGGTCGTGTAGCTGCCGCCGTTGCGCACCAGCGTGCCGGGGGGGGCCGCCGAAAGGCAGGTCATGCCCGAGATGCACTCGCCCGCGCCGTTCGGCAGGTAGGTGAGGCGGAACTCGAGGAGCGCGCGGGCGTTCTTCGAGAGCGTGCCGTCGAGGTAGACGTTCATGTTGCCGACGGCGAACGCGCCGTTGTGCTGGACGAGCGGCCACCAGCTGTTCTTGTCGTCGATGAGCCACTTCGAGTAGCTGACGTCGGCGAAGCCGTAGATGCGGAGCGACGGCCCGGAGGTCTGCGTGCCGGCCAGGAGCTCCTCGGCGGAGGGCTCCTGGGCGGCCGCGGGCATCGCGAGAGCGAGCGCCAGGGCGGCGGCGGAGAGGCGATTCATGAGATAGGGTCCTCGGTCCTTGGGCGGACCACGGGGTTGGACTTCGCCCGGCCACGTGTGCAGCCGTCGTGCCCCCTCGGCCAGTCGTGCCCGCGCCCGTTCCGGCGGCCGATTACCCTGGATCTCTGCGGACCTGCGTGCGAGCCCGCGGCCCGGCCCCGCTGGGGCAATGATTACCCCGGGTGACGACCGCGGACGATGGCGATCGCGCGGCCTAGACCGGCGCGGCGGCGAGGCGGGGGGCGATCACCCGGAGGGACGATTCGTACCGGTAGTCGATGCCCATGTGGCCGTCCTCGAACTCCTCGTGGACGACGGACACGCCGGCCGCGCGGAGCCCGGCGACCACCATGCGCGCGCCCCATCGCAGCTGGAACTCGTCCCGCGTTCCGCAGTCGAGGTAGACGGTGGCGAGCGATCGAAACGCCTCCATCGCGCGTGGCACGAAGCGCACCGGGTCGTGCGGCAGCCAGCGGGCCCACACGTCCTCGCGCAGGCGCCCGGTCTCGAGGTCGAACGGCAGCACCACACCGAGGGGCGCGCCGGGGTCGCCCGCGTAGTTCGCCGCCATGGCGAGCACGTTCACGGTGGGGATGTCGTCCGGCCGGAGCTTCGCCTCGCGCGCCCGGCGCTTCATGCCGTCCACCCAGCCGGCCACGTCGCCGCCGGCCGCGAGGAGCACCCCCGCGGCCCGGGGGAGGTCGGCGAGGTAGCAGTACTCGAAGAACGCGTCGGCGGCGTGCGCGCCGACGTGGGCGAAGGTCGCCGCCCGGTCCCGGGCCATGCAGAGCGCTCCGTAGCCGCCCGAGCTCTTGCCGACGACGGCCCTCGCCTCGCGGCGAGCGAGCGTGCCGACCTCGCGCTCCACGAGGCCCACGACGTCTTCGGCGACGTACGACTGGTAGCGGCCCACGGCCGGCGCGTCGATCCACTGCGTCCCGCCGAGCGCGGTGCGGCCGTCGGGGAACACGCCCACGAGCGGCGGGATCGCGCCCGCGACCACGAGCGCGTCGATGCGCTCCGGCACCGTGGGGCCGAACGGCGCGGACGAGAGCCAGCCCGGTCCGCTGCCGGTGAAGCCGTGGAGGAAGTACGCGGCCGGGCGCCCGGCGCCGCCGCCCGGTGGCACGTAGACCACGAGCCGCCGGCGCGAGGGATCGCCCAGGGGGTTGCCGCGGAGGGCCGGCGAGTCGATCTCGAGCTCGAGGATCCGCCCGTGCACCGGCCCTCCCGCGATCCCGCTAGAACCCCCAGTTGCCCCGGATGCCGAACTGCAGGTAGGTGTGCGTGGTCTTCGACGGGACGTCCGCCGACGCGGAGACGCCGCCGCTCTCGGCCTTCGCCTTCCCGAACTGGCCGAAGCTGTAGGCGACGAACGGACCCCAGCGGAACTTGCCCTCCGAACGGACGTCCGCGCCCAGCTGGAGGTTCAGCATCTCCCAGCCGGTGAGCGTGACGGTGACCGAGGAGCCCGCGACGTCGCCCTTCTCGGACAGGGACTCCCAGCCGGTGCCGAGCCCCACCCAGGGAACCAGCACGCCCGTGACCTTGTTGAACGTCCACGTGCCCTGGATGCCGTAGCGGACCTGATGGGCGGAGCAGCTCAGCCCGCCCGCCGAGCAGGCGTCCTTCTCCTTGCTGGCCAGCTGGGTCCATCCGTAACCGATGTAGACCCCCAGGTTCACGTCGGGGCTGAGGTTCCAGCCGAGGTCGAGCTCCAGCGGAATGTTCGACGCAAAGCCGTCGCTCATCTTGAGCTCGGCTCCGGTGTCGTCCTTGAACGCGCTCCCGCCCGGGATGGCGTAGGAAAGCCGAGCACCCAGCGTGAACTGCGCCCGCGCCGCCGCGGGCGCGAGGAACGCCGCCACCACCACTCCCAGGACCGTCAGCTTCCGCATGACCGTCTCCTTGTCTCGTCCGCGCCGCGGCCGGCGGCCCCCTCCGGGCCCGCGCGAGCTGACGCGGCCGTGACAGGCTATCGAGCCGGGGCGCCACCGTGAAGGAAAAGGCCGCGGAAACTTACGGTTCAGCGACCGCGCGCCGGACGATGCGGCGGAGGGTCGCAGGCGCCCGAGGCGGACCCTTCAGAACCCGAGTCGTCCGCGGAGGCCCAGCCAGAGGATGCCGTGGAACGTCCGGTGCGGGATGCTCCCGTCGAACGAGGAGCCCCCCAGGTCGCGCTTCTCGTGGAAGTACTGCCCGAGGGCGAACGACGCGAAGGGACCCCAGTGGAGCCCGCCCCGGCCCTCCGGCTCGAAGCCGTCGTCGTTGCCGTGCCCGAGGTCCAGCCCGAGCTGGAGGTTCAGCACCTCCCAGCCCGAGTACGCCGTGGTATCCGAGCGGTCGCCGGCCTCCTCGCGGACGCTCATCCACTCGAGCCCGGTGCCGACGCCCAGCCAGGGCCGGAACGTGGGCAGCGACTCGGACGGTGAGATCACGTAGATGGTCTGGATGCCGAAGCGCAGCTGGTAGCCGGAGCAGTGCACGCCGTCGGCAGCGCACGATGCGTCGAGCTGGCTGCTCGGCCGGACCGGGCCCCACGAGGCGTAAAGGCTCAGCTCGAGGTCGGGCCACGCGTCGACGCCGGCCTCGACCTGCACGGGGAGCACTCCCCCGGCGAGCTCCGACATCCCGATCGAGCTGCCGGCGGAATCCTCACCCACCTTTCCGCCGGGAAACGCCCAGCCCAGCCGCGCGCCCAGGACGAGCTGGGCGCGCGCCGGAGCCGGCGCCAGGGAGACCGCGGTCGCAGCGCAGAGGACGAGGAGCGTGCGCATCCGGCTCCGTCCGGGCCAGGCCCGACCCGTGCCGACTCCGCCTCCGCGCTACAGGTCCCAGCGGCCGCGCAGGCCGTAGTAGAGCCAGCTGTTCTTGACTGCGCTCGAGACGTCCTCGGCGGTGCCGCCGGTGGAGATCGACTCGCGCTTGTACGCACCCGTGGTCCAGGTGACGAAGGGCCCCAACCGGAGCGCCAGGAACTCCACGTCGATGCCGAGCTGGAGGTTGAGCTTCTCCGGGCCCTTGGCGCCGATGTTGGCGGCGTTCTCGCGAGTGATCTTGGACCATTCGTAGCCGATGCCGGCCCCGAGCCAGGGCTTCACCACCGGGAAGGGCATGGTCCAGGTCGCCTGGGCGCCCACCCGGTACGTGATCGCGCTCTGGCAGGTCACCCCGTTCTGATCGCACCCGGCGACGCCGGAGCTCGACTTGTCCGCCTCGCCGAACCCGTACGAGCCGTAGGCACCTACCGTGAACCCGGCAGGAAGCCGGAAGTCGAGGTCCAGTTGGATGGGAATCGACTTGGTGATGAACTGGCTCTGGTCCACCGTGCCGGTCGAGAGCTTGATCTCGCCGCTCGGCTTCGCGTACCCGATCCGGGCGCCGATGCTGAACTGTGCGAGCGAGATGGCCGGAGCGGCGAGCGCGACGAGCACGAGCGTGGCGAGTGTCCAGTTGCGCATGCGGATCTCCTCGGACGCCGGCCTCGTTGCCAGGGAGGAAGCGGTCGGCGCGTCTGACGAGCGTAGCGGCACGCGCCGCCCGGAGGCAACCCGGGGCCCGTCCCTGGTGGGCGGTACGGGCCGTGGGGCGGTCAGCGCTCGCGCGCGAGGACGACGCCGCAGCGCGCGGCGAGCTCGCTCGTGCGCGCGAGGAGGCCCTGGGCCTCGCCGAAGAGATCCGAGGCCTCCGCGCGCGAGGCGCGGTCGGGCAGCTCGTCGATGCGCGCCAGCAGGTCGGAGACGCGCAGGAGGTGCTGGTGGGCGAGCAGGAGGTCGCGTGCCAGGCGCGCCCCCTGCCGCGTGTAGATCACGCCCGTGCGGAACAGCTGGCCCAGCGCCCGGCGGTTCACCTCGTCCACCGCGTGGCACCGCTCCTGGAAGTCGCGCAGCCGGCGTGCGTCGCGCGCATGGGCGAGGTCCACCACCTTGTGGACCCGCGCTCGCGCACGGCGCGTCCCGCTCTGGAGCCTTCCAGGCATCGTCAGGGGCCCGATGGTACGCACCGCGCTCGACGATGGTCAACGGCGGCGCGGCGCTTGACACGACGCGCCCGACCCCGAGGGGGAATCCGGGACCTCGTCACCTCGCCGCCACCGCGGGCCCGGCGGAAGCGCGGCGGCCTCTCAGCGCAGTGCGGCGCCCGCCAGCTCCTCGACCTTCGCCAGCGCGCGGTCGATCCCGGCCGGATCCGCGCCGCCCGCCTGGGCGAGGTCGGGCTTGCCGCCGCCCGAGCCGCCCACCAGCTTCGCCGCCTCCTTCACGAGGTCGCCCGCCTTCACGCGCGCCACGAGGTCCTTCGTCACGGCGACGAGCAGCACCGCCTTGCCGTCGTGCTCGCTGGCCAGCGCCACCACCCCGCGGCCCAGCCGGTCGCGGAGCTTGTCTGCGAGGTCCCGCAGCGCCTTGCCGTCGCCCTGCACGCGCGCGGTGAGCACGCGCGCGTCGCCTATCGACTTCGCCCGGTCGGCGAGGTCGCCCGACTGCGCGGCGGCCACCTTGCCCTTCGCCTCGTCGAGCGCGCGCTCGAGCTCCTTCACCCGCCGCTGCGCCTGCTCCACCTTCTGGGCCACCTCGAACGGCCCGGCGCGGAGGAGCGCCGCCGTCCGCCTGAGCTCGTCCTCCGTGCGCTGCGCGTGCTCCACCGCCCGCGGCCCGGTGCAGGCCACGATGCGGCGCACGCCGGCCGCGATCGACTCCTCGCTCACGATCTTGAAGTAGGCGATGTCGCCGGTGCGGCGCACGTGGGTGCCGCCGCAGAGCTCCTTCGACGGCCCCAGGCGCACGACGCGAACCTCGTCGCCGTACTTCTCGCCGAAGATCATCATCGCCCCGGTGCGGCGAGCGTCCTCGAGCCTCAGCACCGCGGTCTCGGTCTCGGTGTTGTCGCGCACGAGGTCGTTCACCCGCCGCTCCACGGCAGCGAGCTCCGCGGTCGAGAGCGGCTGGAAGTGCGCGAAGTCGAACCGCAGGTGGTCGGGCGCCACCACCGAGCCGGCCTGCTTCACCTGCTCGCCCAGGATCTCGCGGAGGGCCAGGTGGAGGAGGTGCGTCGCGGAGTGGTTCTTGCGGATGAGGTCGCGCCGGGCCTCGTCCACGGCGAGGTCGACCGCGTCTCCCACCGCCACCTCGCCCTCCTCGACCACGCCGAGGTGGGTGACGAGGCCGGGCAGCGGCCGTTGCGCGTCCTCCACCTTCATCCTCAGGCCCCGGCCGGCGATGGACCCGACATCGCCCACCTGGCCGCCCGACTCGCCGTAGAACGGCGTCGCGGCGGTCACCAGCTCCACACGATCGCCGGCCCTCGCACGGGCGGCCCGCGAGCCGTTCACGACGAGAGCCTTCACCTGCGAGCCGGCGCGCCCGGTCTCGTAGCCGAGGAACCGAACCTCGCCGACCTCCTGCGCGATGGCCTTGAGCACGTCGCCCACCGCCTCGTCGCCGGAGCCCTTCCACTCCGAGCGGGCGCGCTGCTCGGCCATGTGGCGGTCGAAACCTGCCCGGTCCACGTCCACGCCCCGCTCCGCGGCGATGATCTGGGTCAGGTCGAGCGGGAACCCGAAGGTGTCGTAGAGCTGGAAGGCGATCCGGCCGTCGAGGACGGGGCGGTCGCCGGGGCCGGTCGCCGGCGTGGCCGGCTTCCCCAGGTAGGTCGCGGGCGCGCCGAGCTTCTTCATCTCGGCCTCGAGGATGGCGAGGCCCTTGTCGAGCGTGCGGCGGAAGCTCTCCTCCTCCTGCTGCGCCACCTTCTGCACGAAGGCCCGGTTGTCGCGCGTCTCCGGGTAGGCCGCGCCCATCACCTCCAGCACCGCGCCGCACACGTCGGCGAGGAACGGGCGCTCGAGGCCGAGGCGCTTCCCGTGGCGGATGGCCCGCCGCACGATCCGTCGGAGCGTGTAGCCGCGGCCCTCGTTGGACGGCAGGACCCCGTCGCCCACGAGGAAGCTCGTGGCGCGGGCGTGATCTGCGATGACGCGCATGGAGACGTCGTCGTCGGCCATCGAGGCGCCGTAGCGCTTGGCGGAGAGCTTCTCGACGGAAGCGATGATCGCCCGGAAGAGATCGGTGTCGTAATTGGAGCGCTTGCCCTGCGCGACGGACGCCATGCGCTCGAGGCCCGCCCCGGTGTCGATCGAGGGCCGCGGGAGCGCGGTGAGCGTGCCGTCGCCCGCCCGCTCGAACTGCATGAAGACGAGGTTCCAGATCTCGAGCCAGCGATCGCACTCGCAGGCGACGCCCAGGCATTTCCGGCCGGCCGCCTCCTCGCCGCAGGGGATGTCGTCGCCCTGGAAGAAGTGGAGCTCCGAGCACGGGCCGCAGGGGCCCGTGTCGCCCATGGCCCAGAAGTTGTCGCGCGCCCCCAGCTTGTGGATGCGACCGGGAGGCAAGCCCTGCGCCCGCCAGAGGCCGTGCGCCTCCTCGTCCCACGGCAGGCCGCCCTCGCCGTCGAAGACGGTGGCCGCGAGCCGGTCCCTCGCCAGGCCGAGCCAGCTGGGGCCGGTCACGAACTCCCAGGCCCAGGCGATGGCGTCCCTCTTGAAGTAGTCCCCGAACGAGAAGTTGCCCAGCATCTCGAAGAACGTGTGGTGACGGGCCGTGAAGCCGACGTTCTCGAGGTCGTTGTGCTTGCCGCCCGCGCGCACGCACTTCTGGCTGGTGGTGGCCCTGACGTAGTCGCGCCTCTCGCGGCCGGTGAACACGTCCTTGAACTGGACCATGCCGGCGTTGGTGAAGAGGAGGGTCGGGTCGTTCTGCGGGACGAGGCTGGAGCTCGCCACCCGGCGGTGGCCGCGTTCCTCGAAGAAGCGGAGGAACAGCTCTCGGATGTCGGCGGCGGTCCGGGGCGTCATGGACCGGGGAGAATAGCTTCCGGCAGCACCACCCGCCACCGGCCTCCCTCGCGGACCATCCGCACCTCCTGCGTCCGGTCGACGCCCTCCACCGTGACCACGAGGAGCGCCGAGTCGCCCGACTCGTTCTTCACGGCGACGTCCACGATGCGCGGCGCCCCGGCCGAGAGGTCCCCCAGCGCCCGCTCGCGGCCGCTTGCGGGCAGGCCCGGCACGTGGGAGGCGAGGGCCTTCGCCCGCGCGTCGAGCGCGGCGCGCGAGCCCTCGGAGAGGAGCTCCCAGACCTGGCCCGAGTCGCCGGCCCGCGCGGCCGCGGCGAACGCCCGGTAGGCGGCGTCGGGCCCGGCCGGGCGGCGGCAGCCGGAGGAAGCGAGCGCGAGGGACAGGGCGGCGAGGAGGGCGAGCGGGGGACGGGTTCTCATCCGCCCAGTGTAGAGCACGCTCCGGCCCCGGGCGGCCCCGGCTCGCCCGGGTGGGGATCGCCGAGGGCCATGAATCCAGGGGCCCGCCTGCCCGCGTCTCACCGGTCGAGAACGCGGTACACCACCCCGAACCGGAGAACGCTCGCCATGAGAACCCCGCTCCTCGCCCTGGCCGCGACGATGGCCCCCTTGCCCGCGCTCGCCGACGGCGCCGACGTCGTCGAGAAGGCCATGCCCGGCATCGCGGTCGCCGTCCTCTTCGGCTCCATCGTCCTCATCGTGGCCATGACGACCTACGCGACCTACCGGGCCAGGATGATGCGCCACGAGACCATCCGCCTCGCCCTCGAGAAGGGCGTCGCCCCGCCGCACGAGCTGCTCGAGGAGCCGCAGAAGGCGATCGACGAGACGCGCGACCTGCGCCGGGGCCTCACGCTCTCCGGACTGGGGCTGGGGCTGGCGCTCTGCCTCTGGTTCATCCCCAACCAGGGCAACCAGGCGGCTCCCTGGAGCCTCGGCTTCGTCCCCCTGCTCGTGGGCCTCGGCTACCTCGGCACCTGGCTCGTGCGCGGCCGCCCTACCGGCGTGCGCCGCCCGCCGCCGCCCGGCGTCGCCGAGCGCGACCTCGCGGCGGGCTGAGACGCGAGCCGACGCCGCATGATCTCCGACGCAGAGCTCGCCGCCCGCGTCCTCGCGGACGACGATCGCCGCGCGTTCGCCGAGCTGGTCCGCAGGCACCAGTCGGCGGTGCGCACGGTGCTGAGAAGGCTCTGCACCGGAGACGCGGCGCGGGCGGACGACCTCGCGCAGGAAACCTTCCTCCTCGCCTACCGGAAGCTCGCCTCCTGGCGCGGCGAGGGGAAGCTCTCGACGTGGCTGTACCGCATCGCCTACCACCTGTGGGTCTCGCAAGCGCGCCGCGCACCCGAGCCCCGGGTGCCGTCGCCCGACGAGGTGGCGCCTCCCGCGGAGGCCGCCCACGCCAGGGTGGACCTGGCGCGCGCGTTCGCGGTGCTTCGCGAGGAGGAGCGCATCGCCCTCGCGCTCGCGTACGGCGAGGAGGCCTCGCACGAGGAGGCCGCCCGCCTGCTCGAGTGGCCGCTCGGGACCTTGAAGACGCACGTGGCACGCGGCAAGGAGAAGCTGCGGAGGTTCTTCGCCGCCGACCTGGAGGTGACGTCGTGACCCTTACCCACGAGGATCCGGTGGACGAGGCGCTCCAG
>Ga0335085_10010451_pt1 | contig 13858 bp, 11 predicted proteins | sample Lox_Sample_45_FD_206712 | JGI IMG/M metagenome (GOLD analysis project Ga0335085, IMG submission 206712) | Soil microbial communities from Loxahatchee National Wildlife Refuge, Florida, United States - Lox_Sample_4.5 | ecosystem: Environmental > Terrestrial > Soil > Wetlands | place: USA...
TGAACCCGATCGCGGTGGCGCGCCACACCGGCAGCCACGGCGGCCGCGCCGACGTGGCGGCGCCGAGCAGCCAGCGCTGGCGTTCCGCTCGGGCGGGAAAGGTGAGCGTGACGAACGTGGCCGACAGCAACAGCAGGAGCGGATTGACGCCGCGCACGGCGCGCGCGATGGCGGAAGGGTCGGTGCCGCGGAGCGCCCAGTACAACGCCACCGCGGAAATGAACATGCCGAGCGCGAGTTGCCAGGTGCGGCGCGCCGCTCGCGCGCCGGAGGGCGCGCGGCCGCTCAGCGGCGGCGGACCGTCAGCGGCCGGTGTCGAGGCCGAGCTCAACGAGGTCGAACACTTCGCGCAGCAGCGCCGCGAGGCGCGGATCACCGTGGCCGGCCGTGGCGGCCAGCGCGTCAACTTCGCCCTTCAGCTCCAGTGCGCGCCGCAGCGCGCTGTGGCCGCGGTAGAGCAGGGCTTCGATCGGCAGAATCGCTTCGCCCGGCGGGGCGAGGTCCTCGATCGGCACGATGGGCGATTCGGGCGCGGGATGCGCGCGCGGCGCCGTCTGGCGGCCCACGGCCGCGGGCTCGACGTCGGCGGCCGCTTCGAACGCCGCCGCCGCGGCCGCCAGGCGGGCGGACACGCGCCCCATCGCCGGGAGTGTCGACGGTGAGGTGATCAACTCGTCGAGCGACGTGAGCGTGAGGCCGTGCTCGGCGATCATCGCCTCGAACGTCTGGAACCCCGCCGCGATGCCCAATTCCTCTTCGACCGGCGGCGGCGTGGGTTCCGCCGGCCGCGCGGCGTGCACCGGCTCGACTTCGCGCACCGGCTCCGCTTCGCGCGCCGGCTCGGCGGTGGGCTCCGCATCGGCCGCGTGGGCCGCCTCCGCGCCGGCCCGGCCCAGCGGACGGGTGACGCGCGGCGGGCCGCCGGCGGCGGGCGGGGCGGCCGGTGCCGGAACGGCGAGCGCGGCCAGCCCGCTCGCGGCGCTCTCCAGGCGCTCGGTCAGCCCGGCGTCGGTCGTGCCTTGCGCGCCCGCCAGCGCCTCGGACGCGTGGCCGATCAGGGCGATGAACTCGTCGAGCGCCCCGGCCGCGGCGCCGCGGCCGATCGCGTCCCGCGTGGCCTCCGCCACCCGTCCGAGCGCGGCGCCGAGCGGCGAGCCGCCCGCTCCCTCCATCGGCCGAAGCCGTGCGGCGATCGTGAACAGCCGCAGGTCCGACTGCACCGGCGATGCGGCCGCGCGCCGCAGCTCCGCGGTCGCGGCGGTCAGGAACTCGCCCTGGCTCACCATCTCGACCCGATCGTAGCCGCCGCCCTGGTGCGCGGGCGCGACGCCCTCGTGGACGATGTGGGGGCCCGGGTCGGCGTAGAACAGGGATTCGATGGGCACCACGGCCCCGCCGGTGAACGCGGCGAGGAGTTGCTGCGCGAAAGTGCGCGCTTCTTCGCTCTCGGCGTCTGGACGGCCCTGCTCGACGACCTCGCGCGCGGCCCTCGCGAGCGCGCGGGCGCCGGTGTCGAAGGCCATCGCGACCGTGCCGCTCCCGGTCGCGTCGGGCGCTTGCGCTTCGCCCACCGCCGCCTCGACGGCGGCGAGCAGGTCCGCGAGCGGGGGCAGGTCCTGGATGAGGGCAACGCCGCGCAACGCCGACATGGATCCCACCACGGGCGCGAGCATGCCGTGGTTGGTGGGATCGGCGGCCAGCGCGGCCGCGGTGCGCTGCAGCGTCGAGGCGATAGCGGCGGCTTCGCGCGCCACGAACGCGCGGGCGCCCGCGTCGAGCCCGGGGACGGTGGCGGCCCGCATGGCCGCGGACGCGCGGCCCGACAGCCGGTCGAGCCCCGCGCCGATCTGCTCGGCCTTCTCGGTGTCGCCCTGCTCGGGAGTGCGCAGCCGCCGGATCAGGATCTTGCAGTCGTCCACGGCGCGCGTGATCTCGCCGCGAATCCGCTCGTCCCAGGCGAGCCGGCCTTCGCGCAAGGCGCGCGCGCACGACTCGAACCCCTGCGCCGCGCGACCCATGGCGGTCTGGTTGGCCATCAGTGCGCTGCCGCGGAACGCGCGCGTCAGCCGCAGGAAGTCTTCAGGCGGCGGCGGAGTCCCGGCCGGGGCGGCGGCGAGCGCGTCGAGCTGCTCGAGGTAGTCGCCGGCCTCGAGCAGAAAGAAATCGAGCGTGCCCATCCCTGGCTGCATCGCGCTCCCGAACCGGTCTCTGACGCTGGTTACCGAGCGTCCAACCTAGGCCCCAACCCTCGCCCGGTCAATGAGTTCGCGCATCTCGCGCACCGCTTGCACCATCCCCACGAGCACCGCGCGGCTGACCACCGAATGGCCGATGTTCAGCTCCTCGATCTCCGCAATGGCGGCGACGGGTTGCACATTGGCGTAGGTGAGGCCGTGCCCCGCGTGGACCGCGAGCCCGTGGCTCCTGGCCAGCGTCGCGGCGGCGGTGAGTTCGGCGAACGGCGCGCCGCCCGGAGAGGAATCGTGCGCGTAGCGGCCGGTGTGCAGCTCGACGGCGTCGGGGCGGAGCGCCGCCGCGGCCGGCACCTGCTCGGGCGTGATGAACAGGCTGGTCCGGATGCCCCGTTCGGCGAGCCGGCGCAGCACGTCGGCGATGCGCGCGTGGTGGCGCTCGCAGTCGAGCCCGCCCTCGGTGGTGACCTCTTCGCGCCGCTCGGGCACCAGCGTGGCCTGATCCGGCTTGAGGCGCAGCGCGATGGCGACGATCTCCTCGGCAATGGCCAGCTCCAGGTTGAGCACGGTGCGCACGGTGCGCCGGAGGCGCTCGACGTCGGCGTCCTGGATGTGGCGGCGGTCCTCGCGCAGGTGCACCGTGATTCCGTCGGCCCCCGCGGCTTCGGCCAGCCGCGCCGCGTCGAGCGGGTCGGGCTCGACCGTCCGCCGCGCCTGGCGCACCGTGGCGATATGATCGATGTTGACGTAGAAGCGCACGCTTGCTCCGTCCTTTTCGAGGGTGTTAAGCTATGCCCGCTGTGACTCTCTTGCGCCGTTCCGTCGTGTGTGTGGCCGCCCTGGCCTTCGCCGCCTGCCATGGCCAGACGGCCGCGGTGGCGCCCGCGCCGCTCGCGCCCGAGCAGACGCTGGCGGAGTTCCTCGCGGCGGTCAACGCGAACGATCTCAATCGCATGGCCCTGCTGTGGGGCACCCAGCGCGGTCCCTCGACCATCTCCAACCACAGCAAGCCGGAGGTGCAGCACCAGCGGTTGGTGATCATGCAGCACGCCCTGGTGACCGACTCCTTCCACATCGAGGCGGACGATCCGGTCCCGGGGCGCGCCCACGCGCGCCGGATCCAGGTCACGCTGATGCGCAACAACCGACGGGTGCTCGTGCCGTTCACGCTGGTTGTCGCGCGGACGGGCGGCTGGCTGATCCAGGACTTCGGGCTCGACGCCGCGTTGCCGTTGGCGACGCCCCACTAGGCGTCGGTCAGCTCGATCAGAATCCCGGACGTCGCCTTGGGATGGATGAACGCGACCCGGTGTCCCGCGGCGCCCCCGCGCGGAGACTCGTCGATCAACTGGTAACCCAGCGCACGGCAGCGCGCGAGCGCGGCTTCGAGATTCGGAACGCGCAGGCACAGGTGGTGGATACCGGGCCCGCGTTTGGCCAGGTACTTGCCGATCGGGGTCGAGGGATCGTCGGCGGCGAGCAGCTCGATGGCGGCGTCGCCGCAGCGCAGCGCGACGATGCGCGCGCCGTCGGCCGACTCGGGCGCAGACGGCGTCAGGCCGAGCACGTCGCGGTAGAAGGCGGCGGCCTCGTCCAGGTCGCGCACCGCGATCCCCACGTGGGCGACCTGCGGACGGCCGGATTCCGGATGTGACGTCATGGAAGCACATTCTACTGTGAGGCGCCCAAAATGGCAGGGTCCGGCGCGGTCGCCGTCACCGATGACACGTTCCAGGCGCAGGTCGAGCAGGGGCAGGGGCTGGTGATCGTGGACTTCTGGGCGGAGTGGTGCGGCCCCTGCCGCGCGATCGCGCCCGTCCTCGAGCAGCTGCTCGCCGAGTACGGTGCGCGGGGGCTGAAAGTCGCGAAGGTGGATGTGGACGCGAATCAGGCGACGGCGATGCGGTTCAACGTGCGGTCCATCCCGCTGCTGCTGTTCTTCAAGAACGGCCAGCCGGTGGACACGGTGGTCGGCGCGGTGCCCAGGGCGCACCTCGCGGCCAAGATCGACCGCCACCTCTAAGCGCGCGGCGATGCGAGGTTCCACCGCGGTGCTCACCGATTCCAGCGTCCGGCTGTGGGACCTCCGGTACCCGGCCGAGCGCGTGCTGCTCGCGCGCACGCGGGTCGCCTACGTCCACCTCGACAACCTCATCGCGTTCAGCAAGCGCGACCGCGACGGGAAGGTCGACGCGTACCTCGCCGCGTACCTGCCCGACGAGGTCGTGGTGCTGTTCTTTCTGTCGGGCGAGCTGGTGAACGCCGCGATGTTCACGCCGGTCGGCCGGTTTCCCGCGGCGATCGCCGACGCGCTGCGCCACATCCGCTCCGACCCCGACCGCTCCGAGGTGTGCTTTCACGCCGCGTCCCCCGACCAGCTGGCGGCGATGTGGTCCACGGTCGCGGCACCGCCGCTCGATCTCGGGATCGACGTGGGCAACCTGGACAGCGCGTTCCGCACCCTCATGGAGAAGCGCTGGAGCGGCGTGCTCGAGCTGATCTCGAACGGCCTGGTCAACTACGTGCAGGTCGCCGACGGGCGGTTCGCCGGCGCGCGGTTCGCCGACGCGCGGCCGGGCGAGCCGCCGAACCAGACGGTCGCGCGGCTGACGCACGGCGCGCCGGAGGGCCCGCGGCCGCAGCTGGCGCTCAAGCCGTTCAGCCCGGTGGCGATGCTGCCCGCACAGGCGTCGCCCGCCATGGTGTCCATGTTCCGTCATTACCTGTGGGACGTGCTCGATCTGCTGGAGCAGGAGGTGCCCGGGGAGAGCATTCGGCGCGCCGAGCGGGCGCACAACAAGGCGCTCACCGGCGGGCACGAGGTGCTGCGCCACTTCGGGCTGGTCCGGGGCGCCGAGCTGGCGGACCCGATCGTCGAGCCCGGCGTCCTGGCGGAAGCGATCGCGGCGTGGACGCGCGAGGTGCTGGGCGAGTTCGAGGTCGCGCATCCGCTGTCGGCGGCGCGGATCGTCCGCGACGCGGCGCGCGAGCACCGCTACGCGCTGCAGGCCATCGGGTTCTTCGAGCGACTGCCCTGGCGCATCCAGTGGTGAGGCCCGGCGCGCTCCTGGTGGTCAGCACCCCCATCGGCCACTTGGGGGATTTTTCTTTTCGGGGGGTCGCGGCGCTCCAGAGCGCGGCGGTCGTGGCCGCCGAAGATACGCGGCATACCCGCACGCTCCTCGCCCATTACGGCATCGCGACCCCGCTGGTCAGCCTCCACGCGCACAGCGGCCCGGGGAAGATCGCGCAGCTGCTCGACCGCGTCGCGGCCGGCGACACCGTGGCCTATGTAACGGACGCGGGCACCCCGGGCATCTCTGATCCAGGGGGGCAGTTGGTCGCGGAGGCGCACCGGCGCGGGCTCGCGGTGACACCGGTGCCGGGCGCGTCGGCGGTGCTGGCGGCGCTCGCCGCGGCGGGCGTGCCGTTCGATCGGTTCGTGTTCCTCGGCTTCCTTCCGCGCAAGGGCGCGGCCCGGACGGCCTTGCTGGAGCGCATCGCCGGGGAGACCCTGACGTCGGTGTGCTACGAGGCACCCGGCCGGACGTCTCCCTTGCTGGAGGACCTGGCCGCGGCGTGCGGGCCGGATCGGGAGGCCGCCGTGGCGCGCGAACTGACGAAAGTGCACGAGGAGATTCGGCGGGGAACGCTCGGGGAGCTGGCCGCGTATTACCAGCAACACCCGGTGCGCGGCGAGGTGACCATTGTGATCGGTGGACGAGCGGAGGGCGCCGCGCCCGCGGTGTCCGAGGCGGATGCCGCCACGCTGGTTCGGGAGCTGGCCGGCACCGGCACGCGCGCCGCGGTCGCGAAGGAGCTGGCGCGCCGGCTCGGCATCAGCCGGCGGGACGCGTATCGCATGATCGCGCCATGACCGCACTGACGATCGGCCGCCTGCACTACGACGGTGGCGGCGACTGGTACGGCAATCCGTCGAGCCTGCCGAACCTGCTGCGGGCCATCCGCGAGCGCACCTCGCTCCAGACCACCGAGCGCGAGAAGGTCGTGCGCCTCGACGATCCGGACCTTTCGGCGGTTCCTTACCTCTATATGACCGGGCACGGAAACGTCAGCTTTTCGCCCGACGATTGCCGGCTGCTGCGGCGGCACCTGGAGGAGGGGGGCTTCCTGCACGCCGACGACAACTACGGCATGGACGTCTCGTTCCGGCGCGAGATCGCGAAGGTGTTTCCCGAGCGCGCGCTGGCCGACGTGCCCTACAATCACCCCATCTACCACCTGGTGTACGAGTTTCCGGCGGGGCCGCCCAAGATCCATTATCACGACGGATTGCCGGCCGAGGGCCTCGGTATCTTTCTCGGTTCCCGGCTGGTCGTCTATTACACGTACCAGAGCGATCTCGGCGACGGCTGGGAGGATCCGGATGTCCACCATGACCCGCCGCAACTGCATGAACTGGCGCTTCGGATGGGAGTGAACCTCTTCACCTACGCCGTCAGCGCGGTGGTATGACGCTGCGCGCGGGACTGGTGTCGGTCGGCCGTGCGGTGGCGCGCCGGCGCGCCTCCGCCCTCGCCCTCGGCGCGCTAGCCACCGCGCTCGCGCTGTTCGGCGCGGCGGCGGTGCTGGCCCGGGCCGGCGCGTTCAGCGCCGTCCGCTGGCTGCCCCTGGCGGTATGGGTCGCGGTGCTCGGCCTGATGGCCTGGTGCGCGTGGCGGTTGGCGAGGCTGGCCGGCGGATCGGAGACGGAGCGGCTGCGCGGCGCCGCGCGCCTGGTCGAGCGCGAGCTGGCGATGCGGCGGGGCGCCATGGTCGGCGTGGTGGATCTCATGGCCGTAACGCCGGCGGGAATGTCGGCGGAGCTCGCGGCGCGCGCGGAGGGGCAACTCGCGGCGCGGCTGCCGGCGTCGGCGCGGGCATGGGCGCCGGGCCAGATCGGCGAACTGGGCCGCCTGGTGCGCGCGCGGACGGCGGGCGTCGCCCTGGCGGCGGTGTTCACGGTGGCCGGCTTCTGGTTCGCGGGCGATGCGGCCGCCGCGCTGCTGACGCCGGGGCGCGCGCTCAAGGCCGCGGCGCGGCCGCGGGTGACGTTGGTCGTGTCGGCGCGGAGCATTCGCAAGGGCGGGGCGGTGACGGCCCGGGTGAGCGCCCTGCCGCTCAGCCGGCCGGTGCTGTTCGTCCGCAGCACCGGGGAGGCGTGGCGGCCGGTGCCGCTCGCCGCGGACGAGGGCGGTGCGGCGGCGTATCGCGTCGCCGACATCACGGCGCCTCTCTATCTGTACGCGACCCTGGACGGCGCGGCCTCCGACACGGTGCGGGTCGCCGTGGTGGCGCCGCCGTTCGTGGCCGACTTTGCCGTGACCGCCCGGTATCCCGCGTACCTCGATCGGCCCGACGAGCCGGTGCTCCTCGACGCTGGTGTCCAGGCGCTGCCCGCCGGCACCGTGCTCGAGGTGACGGGCGCGGCCAGCGCGCCGCTGGCGCGCGCGGCCCTGGTGCGCTACGCCCCGGACGATTCGGCGGCCCGTGCGCCCACCGCCGACACGGCGACGTTAGGCGTCTCGGGCGCGTCGTTCCGCGGCGCGCTCACGGTGCGCCGCGATGCCGTGTGGAAGCTGGCGCTCCGCGACCGGCTCGGCGCGCCGGTGCCCGAACCGCTGCCGGAACTCGCGGTGCGCGCGGTGCCCGACAGCGCCCCGGTGGTCCGGGTGCCGGTCCCCGGCGCCGATACCGCCGCCCCGCTCGATCTCAAGCCGGTGGTGGTGATCGACGCGCGGGACGATCACGGCCTGGGCCGCGTCGCCCTGGTGAGCTGGCGGGTGAGCCAGCTGGGCGTGGTCGGCGACAGCGTGGTGGACACGCTGGCCGGCGTGAACGGCGCCGATCACCTGGTGCAGAGTCAGACGCTCGACCTTTCCGCGCGCGGCCTGCTGCCGGGCGACACCGTGCGCTACTACGTTCGCGCCACCGATCTGGCGCCGACGCCGAACCTGGGCCGGAGCCCCGTGTACGCGTTCCGGCTCCGCTCCCTCGAGGAGCTGCGCGACGCGGTGAGCCGCGGCGCCGACAGCCTCGCCGGCGCCGTCAGCGCGCTGGCGGACGACCAGTCCGGCCTGACCCGCCGCACCGAGGATCTGGCGGCGCAGCGCAGCCGCGCCGGAGACCGCACCTCGGCCGATCCGAACGCGCCGGCCGGCGACACGCGCCCGTCGCCGAACGGCACGCTGCCCTTCGAGCAGACGGAGGAGGCGCGCCGGCTGTCGGACGAGCAGCAGCAGCTGGTGGCGCGCGCCGATTCGCTCAGCGCGGCGCTGGAGCGCGTGGCGCGCGCGGCCGACGACGCGGGGCTCAACGATCCGGCGTGGCGCCAGCAGCTCCAGCACCTCGAGGAGCTGATGCGCCAGGCGATGACGCCGGAAATGCAGCAGCGCCTCCAGGAGCTCCAGCAGGCGCTCCAACGGCTCGATCCGCAGGCGGTGCAGCGCGCGCTCCAGAACCTGGCCGACCAGCAGCGCCTGGCGCGCGAGCAGCTGCAGCGCAGCGCGGAGCTGTTCGAGCGCGCGGCGCTGGAAGGCTCGATGCAGACCCTGGCGGACAACGCCGACGCGTTGCGCCAGGCGCAGGACCAGTGGAACCGTGAGGCGGCCACCCGCGACAGCGCCGCGTCCACCACGGACGAGCACCAGCTTTCGGCGCGGGCCGACTCGCTCCAGCGCCGCCTGTCGCAGCTGGCGCAGCGCCTGGCCGAGCACGGCGACACCGCGTCGCAGGCGGTGGCGTCGCAGAGCGCCGACTCCACGGCGCAGGCCTCGTCCGACATGGACAGCGCCGCGTCGGCGATGGCCGGCGGCGAGCGGCCGCGCGCGGGCCGCCAGGGCCAGCACGCCGCCGACGCGCTGCGCAACGTGCCGCAGCAGCTCAACCGGCAACGCCAGCAGCTGGCCAGCCTGTGGCGGCAGGAAGTGCTCCACGACATGGACGACGCCAGCAGCGAGACCATCGCCCTCGCGGCCGAAGAGCAGCGCCTCGCGCATGACCTGCGGCAGGGCGACGGAAGCGGCGACGCGCGCGGCCGCCAGGACGCGCTCGAGGAGGGGATCAACCAGGTCGCGCGCCGCCTCCAGGACGCCGCGGGTCGCAACGCCATGGTGAACCCTCGCCTCGGCAGCAGCCTGGCGCAGGCGCGCGACGCCACCAGCCAGTCGCGCGAGTCGTTGGAAGGGCAGTCGCCCAATCCGGACGAGGCCGCGGACCAGGCCGACGCGGCGGCGCGCGGCCTGACGCAGGCGGCGTATCAGATGATGCGCAACCGCGGCGAGGTGGCGGGCACCGAATCGGGCTCGGGCCTCGCCGAGGCGATGGAGCGCATGGCGCAGCTGGCCGGCCAGCAGGGCGCCCTCACCAGCGAATTGGGCGGCATGATGCCGATGCTGGGCTCCGGCGACGCGGCGCTGATGATGCGGCTGCGCGCGCTGGCGCAGCGGCAGCGCGATCTGGCGAACGACCTCGAGCGGTTAGGCGAGTCGGCGCTGCCGGGGCATCCGGAGCAGATGGCCCAGGAGGCCCGCACGCTCGCCGACCGGCTCGACCAGGGTCGCATCGATCGCTCCACGCTCGAGCGCCAGCAGCGGCTGTTCCGGCACATGCTCGACGCGGGCCGCACGCTGCAGAGCCAGGACCAGCCGAGCGATCCGGAGCGGCGCAGCATCCCGGCGGGCAGCCAGACCCCGCGAGCGGCGCCGGGGACCGCCGCCAACGGGGCGCTGCGGTATCCGCCGCCGCCGTGGAGCGCGCTCAAGGAGCTAAGCGCACCGGATCGCGCGCTGGTGCTCGAGTATTTCCGGAGGCTCAATGCGCAGCCGTGAGGCGGCGGGGACGCGCCGGCTGACGTCGAGTGTCCCGCGCGTGGTGCTCCTCCTGCTCGTGCTGGGCGTGTGGCCGTGGGCTGCCGCCCGCGCGCAGGATCTCACCGCGCGCGGCTTCGAGATGGAGCGCGAAGGGCGCTGGGGCGAGGCGGCCGCCGCGTTCACGGGCGTGCTGGCGCACGACCCCGCCAACGTGCCCGCGCTGCTCGGCGCCGAGCGCGTGTACGCGCAGCTCGGGCAGCGCGACTCGGTGCTGCCGCTGGTGCGCCGCGCGCTGGCGGTGGACTCGACCAACATGTACGTCCGCCAGATCGAGCTGCGCACGGCACGGGCGTTAGGTGGCGAGGCGGCGGCGGCCGACGTGCTGCGCCGCTGGCTCGCCGCCGCGCCGCACTCCGAGGCGCCCTACCGCGAGCTGGTGCGGTCGCTGGTGGCCCTCGGCCGCCCGGAGGACGCGCGCGCCGCGGTGGCGCAGGCGCGCGCCGTGCTCGGCGACACGGCGCTGCGGGCCGAGGCCGCGGCGGCGGCGGTGCTTAGCGGCGACTGGCCGCGCGCGGCGGCGGAGTGGCGCGGGGCGGTGGCCGCCGACCCGGCGATGATCACCGCGGCGCGGTTCAGTCTCCAGGGCACGCCCGCGGACGCGCGGCCCCGGCTGGTTCGGGCGCTCACCGATCCCGACACCAGCCTGACGGGCCGGCGCATCGCCGCGGAGCTGCTGGTCGGCTGGCAGGACGCTCCGCGGGCGTGGGCGCTGCTCCAGCGGGCGCTGCCGGATGAAGCGCGGGCGCGCGACGCGATGCTCCGCTCGTTCGCCGACCGGGCGCGCAACCAGCCGGGCGCCCCGGCGGAGCGGGTGGCCGGAGAGGCGCTCGAGCGACTGGCCGGCGACGCGACCGGGGCCGACGCGGCGCGGCTGCGGATCGAAAGCGCGCGAGCGTTCTGGGAGGCGGGCGACAACGACGCCGCGCGCCGGATGCTCGCCGCGATCGCCGACGATCCGGCGTCGCCGCCCGACGTGGCGGCCTCGAGCGTCGGCGCGCTGATCGAGATGTCGGTGCGCGCGGGCGACGTGGCGGCGGCGGCCGACCTGCTACGCCAGCGGCGCGACCGGCTGCCCGAAGGTCAGGCGCTCGCGTTCGGCCTGACCATCGCGCGGGGGTGGCTGGCGCGCGGCGAGCTGGCGCACGCCGAGGCGACGGTGGCGCCGGATTCCTCGCTGGCCGCCGACGCGATCCGGGGCTGGGCGGCGTTGTATCGGGGCGACGTCGCCACGGCGCGCGACCTGCTGCGCGCCTCGGGCGCGAGCCCGGATGCCGAGGGCGGCGCGGAGCGGGCGGCGGTGGTGGCGCTGCTCGCGGCCGCCGACGCGGACACGTCGGTGTCGTTAGGCGCCGCGCTCGAGCGGGCCGGCCGGGGCGACACGGCCGGCGCGGCGCAGGCGCTCGCGGCGCTGGCCGGCGGATCCGATCCGGCGCTCCAGAGCGACCAGGCCCGCGCCGCGGCCCTCGAGGTGGCCGCGCGGTTCGCGGCGGCCGCGCACGACAGCGTCGCCGCCGACACCCTGTGGCGCCGGATCGCGGACCAGCTGCCCGGCACCCCGCCGGCGCCGGCCGCGATGCTGGCGGTGGCGCGCGGCATGGCGGCGCGCGGCGACATCCCGGGCGCGACGCACCAGCTCGAGGCGATGATCCTGCGCTACCCCGCGAGCGCGCTGGTGCCCGAGGCGCGCCGCGAGCTGGACCGGGTGCGCGGGCTGGTGCCGCGGTCATGAGGCGCCGCGACGTCGTCAAGGCGCTCGGCGCGGCGCCGCTCGCGGCCGGCCTGGCAGCCGGCGCGGGCCGGGGCGCGAGCGAGCGCCAGGACGGCGCGTCTGTGCTCGTTCCCATGGACGACCGGCAGACCAACCACCTCAAGGCGTACGGAGTGGCATACGCAGCCATCGCGCGGGGCGGCCACGCGGAGTGGCTGCTCAACTATCGCGGCGGCAGCTTCCTGCTCGCCGACGACCCGGCCGTGCGCCGGCAGGCCGCCATCGCGGGCGTCGCGATCGAGCCCGTGTCGGCTTCGGACCTGCTCACCATCCGCGGGCAGATCGCACAGAGCAACATGGACGCGGTCATTCTGGAGCGGGTGCCGCGGATGGCCATCTACTCGCCGCCGTTCGCGCCACCCTGGGACGACGCCGTCACCATGGCGATGCAGTATGCCGAAATCCCGTTTACGAAGGTGTGGGATCCCGAGGTGATCGCGGGCGGCCTCGCCAACTTCGACTGGCTCCACCTGCACCACGAGGACTTCACCGGCCAGTACTCGAAGTTCTACGTGACCTTCAACGGCGCGGAGTGGCTGGCCGACATGATCAACCACAACCAGGCCGCGATGCGCGACCTGGGCTTCCACACCGTGCCGGACCTCAAGAAGGCGGTGGCCCTGAGGATCCGGCAGTATGCCGAGAACGGCGGGTTCCTGTTCGCCATGTGCCTCGCCACCGAGACGCTCGAGCTGGCCCTCGCGGCGCAGCACGTCGACATCGCCGCCGCGTTCGCCGACGGCACACCCATGGATCCGGACGCCGACCGGAAGATGGACTGGTCGCTCGCGCTGGCGTGCCAGAACGCGCGGCTCGAGATGTCGCCGAGCATTCCGGCGTTCTCGTCCATCGACGGGCATCAGGTGAACAACCCGGGGCACCGCCAGCCGCTCGGCGCGTTCCAGTTGTTCGAGTTCAGCGCGAAGATCGACCCGGTGCCGACGATGCTGACCCAGTCTCACCGCGGGGTGATCCCCGATTTCTACGGGCTCACCACCAGCTTCATGCGCGACACGCTCAAGCCGGCGGACGTCATCCTGGCCGAAGAGCCCGGCGCGCCGTGGGTCAAGTACATCCACGGCGACGTGGGCCGCGGCACGTGGACGTACTTCGGCGGGCACGACCCGGAGGACCCCGAGCACCAGGTCGGCGATTCGCCGACCGACCTGTCGCTGCATCCGAACTCTCCCGGGTACCGCCTGATTTTGAACAACGTACTGTTCCCGGCCGCGCGGAAGCACGAACTTAAGACGTGACCGATCGGCTCTCGGAGGACGCCCGGCGGCTCATCGCGGCGACGATCGCGGAGTCCCAGGGGCGGGAAGTGTCGTTCGTCGCCGACCTCGACGCCGACGGCGTGGTGATCGACGCGCGCGCGGTGGCGCGTGGGACCGTGGACGCCGTGCTCGCGCTCCCCGGCGTCTGCCGCCGCGGCCAGATGATGCTCCACAACCATCCGTCCGGCATTCTCGAGCCCTCCGCCGCGGATCTGAACGTGGCGGTGCGGCTGCACGATGCCGGGGTCGGCTTCGGGATCGTGGACAACGCGGCCGCGCGCCTCTACGTGGTGGTCGAAGTGCCCACGCCGCGCCGCTCGGCGCAGATCGACGCGGTGGCGGCGGCGGCGGCGCTGGCGCCGGGGGGCCAGGTCGCGCAGGCGCTCCGGCTCGCCGAGGACCGTCCCAGCCAGCGCGACATGGCGGCCTACGTCGCCGACACGTTCAACGACGGCGGCGTCGCGCTGCTCGAGGCGGGGACCGGCGTCGGCAAATCGTTCGCGTATCTGGTGCCGGCCATTCTGTGGGCGCTCGCCAACGACGAGCGCACGGTGGTGTCCACCAACACCATCAACCTTCAGGAGCAGCTGGTCGGCAAGGACCTGCCGCTCCTGGCGCGGGCGTTAGGCACCGACGGTCGCCCGGTGCGGTTCGCGCTGCTCAAGGGGTGGCGGAACTACCTCTGCCTGGCGCGACTCCAGCAGGCGCGCGCCGCGTTCGGCTCGCTGCTGGAGCCCGACCACCGCGACG
>Ga0335085_10010452_pt1 | contig 13857 bp, 12 predicted proteins | sample Lox_Sample_45_FD_206712 | JGI IMG/M metagenome (GOLD analysis project Ga0335085, IMG submission 206712) | Soil microbial communities from Loxahatchee National Wildlife Refuge, Florida, United States - Lox_Sample_4.5 | ecosystem: Environmental > Terrestrial > Soil > Wetlands | place: USA...
GCGCTTAAACGAACTCCATCAATACTATCTCTGACCGCGTGCCGACGCGCATGGGCGGACCCCAGCTTCCGCATCCGGTGGATGTGAAGACCTGAAGCGCACCAAAGCGTTGCAGTCCAAAGGTGAAGCGTCCGTAGATGAGGCTCGTGAGCCACGTGAATGGAACGAGTTGTCCGCCGTGAGTATGGCCGGAGAGTTGCAGGCTGAACCCGGCCTGCTCCACGATGGGCAGGCGCGTGGGCGCGTGATTGAGCAGAATGCTCGCCTGGGTCCGGTCCAGGCCTAAGCCGTCGATCGCGGCCTTCATGCGCAGGGGCGACGATGACTCGTGATAGAACACGCCCGCGATCTGCAGTCCGTCGACCTTCACAAGTTGGTTGGCCAGAACCCGGATGCCCGCGCCGCTCACCGCTTCGAGATACTGCGCGGTCGAGTGAAACTCTTCATGGTTGCCGGTGGAGAAATAAATGCCGTAGGGCGGCGCAAGCTGCTTAAGAGGCGCGACGAGGCGGCCAAGGTTGCCTTTGGTGCCGTCGAAGAGGTCGCCTGGGAGAAAGACTATGTCGGGATGGAAGCTGGCGACCAGGGAAGTCATACGCCGGCAGAACCAGACGCCGTTGATGCTGCCCAGATGCAGGTCGCTGAGCATGACGGCTCTGCGTCCTCGCCACGACATCGGCAAGTTGGGAAGATCGATGGCGATACGTCGAACGCGGACAATGTGGACGTTGACGAGGCCGTAGAGACCGGCGAGAACTGCCAGAGCGTATAAAACTTCAGCAAGCAGCGGCTTAACGACAACAGGATTAGACGAAAGGTGTACAAGGCGAAATACAAGCCAGATCAGCCGGACCAGGCACGATGCCCAGAAAAGATAGCTGAGAAAGCCAAGCCAGATGGCCGCGATCCAGTAGAAGAACCGGACAACGAAGTTGTAGAAACGGAAAGCAAGCAAAGAAGCGATGACGAAACTGAAGGCCAGAATGAGCATTGCGGCGCGCAGATTGGCGACCTCTGCGGAACTGAAACCGGGCCAAAAGGCGATGAGGGTGGAATAGACGAACCAATGTGCAAGGAAGAGGAGAACCTCGATCACAAGGATGGCAACGGCTGGCCAGGCTTTCAAGCGGGTCTCTCTCCTGCTCAATTCTTACATGGATGGGAAAGCGGGCGCGCGGGGGACGGCGCCTTTGCCACGTGAAACAATCTTTTCATGAACCGCGCCGCGGAAAACGCGCTGGGAATTTACGTTTCCATTCCCTTTTGCCGATCCAAGTGCACCTACTGCAACTTTGCTTCGGGGGTGTATCCGGCCAGCGAGCATGCGCGCTATGTGGAGCGGATTGCCGAAGATCTGGCCGGCGCGGTAGCGTGGGCCGCGGCTCTGGGAGCGGAGCTTCCGCGGTCTGTTGACACGGTGTATCTGGGCGGGGGTACGCCTAGTCTGCTGGCTCCGGAGCTTCTGCTAAAAATATTCGCCGTAATACACGCAGAGTTCTCGGTCAGCGCGGATGCGGAGATCACAATGGAGTGCGCGCCGGGGCAATTGGCCGACTCGATGCTGGAATCGATGGCGGCCGCGGGCGTGAACCGTGTGAGCCTGGGCGTGCAGTCGTTTGTGGATAGCGAAGCGCGCGCCAGCGGACGTCTGCACAACCGGGCAATGGTCGAAGCAGATATGCGGCGTCTGCGCGAGGCCGGAATCGACAACCAGAGTGTAGATCTGATTGCGGGGCTGGCCGGGCAGACCTTTGCATCGTGGAATGAGTCTCTGGAGGCGCTGGCTCGCTCGGGCGCGCCGCACGCGAGCGTTTACATGCTTGAGGTGGACGAGGACTCGCGGCTGGGGCGCGAAGTGCTGAAGGGTGGCACGCGCTACCGCGCAGGACTGGTTCCCAACGAAGACGCGATCGCGCAGATGTATGAGCGGGCGATCGAGCGGTTGGAGATGGTGGGGTTGCGGCAATATGAGATTTCCAACTTCAGCCGGCCGGGGTTCGAGTCGCGGCACAATCTTCGTTACTGGCAGCGCAGGCCCTATCTGGGTGTGGGGCTCGATGCGTCGTCCATGCTAAGGTGCGCCCCAACCCTAGCGGAAAATACAAAAACGCCGCGAGCGTGGGGTGCCCCGGATTCTGTGCTGCGCACGACGACGACAGACGATCTGATGGCGTATCTCGCCGGAACCGCGCCAGTAGAGACCCAGTGGCTCGCGCCAGCGCGGCAGCATGAAGAAGCGTGGTTTCTGGGGCTTCGTATGAAGGCAGGGGTAAGCGTAGCGGTGATTGAGCAGGAATTCGGCCCTGCGCTGGCTGCGCCGGCGATAGAGACCGCAAAGCAGCTGGTGAAAGACGGGCTGCTGACCTTCGATGGCGAGAGAATGCGGCTGACCGCGCGGGGGCGGCTGATCTCGAATGAGGTGTTTCAGCAATTTCTCGAACCCGAAGCCGCCCATGCGAGCCACAAAGCGCCGATTGCGCGAGCCTAAATAAAGAAGAGGTTGCCGGTGGCGCACGGCTCAACTCCGCTCCGCTACCACGCCAGCAGTTCGTCGCCGGAAGTGGACGAGAAAAAAGAAACAGGCGACCGAGCATGTTGCGGAGGGCTGCCAAAACACTGGATAGCCTCGGGCGCTGCAGCTTTGGCCCAATCAAGGGCTTTCTCGGCCTCGCGCAGAACCACCACCGGAGAACGGCCGCGGCTGGTCGCGATCCCAAAGCACGCGGAGAGACGAACGGCCTCACCGCCAACGTGGAAGGGCATGGAAAACACCTCGGCGCGCAAGCGCTCGGCCAGGGTCATCGCGCTGGCCGCGGCACAGCAGGGCAGCGCCACCAGAAACTGGTCCATGCCGGGCCGTCCCAGCAGATCGTAGCTGCGCAAAAGAGATGCAGTACGGCTGGCAACCTGGCACAGCAGCTCATCGCAGACCTCGGCGCCCAGGCGCGAATTCCAATGACCGAAGTCGTCGATATCGAACAGCACCATGGACATGGCGCTGTTCATGCGCTGTACGCGGTCAGTTTCGCGAAAAAGGCTGGCCAGCAGAGCCTCGCGATTGTAAACGCCGGTAAGGCGGTCCAGTTGTGCATTACGGATGGATGAGTCGCGCAGGTTTTCGAGCTCATGCGCCATGCGCTGATTGCGCAGCACCAGGTCGATGCGGAGCTGCCAGTAGGAAAGTTCGGCGGAGCGCAGGATCAGGTCGTCGATGGCCCCTTCAGCGAGGCGATCAATCCATGCCTCGGTCACAGTGTCCGCAATCAGGACAATGGGGAAACGCGCGCCGGCGGTTTGGCCGCGCGCAGCTGCAAGAAATTGCCCCGTGGGCATGCCGGGCAGCCTCTCGTCGAGCAGAACCAGCTCCGGAGGATGAGGCGCGGTCATCGAGTCCAGCGCAGCCTGGGCAGAGAGAGCCACTTCAATGCGTTCTCCTGCGGTCGACAGCGACGTCTCAACGGCTGCCAATAATGCAGGTTCAGGCGAAGCGAGGAGAAATGTGGAGGTAGTATGAGGAGGCATCCGTCGAAATCTCCTGATTGGATGCATCGGCCAAGATTAGAAAAAACTTAGCGAACGGCACAATATTCCGAGACGGCCTAAATGACTATTGGATGGGTTTGACACGCCAACGGTACCGTGTCCTTCGGAAATCATGCGAAGAGCCGACTGGCTCCCATGCCGCTCCTCGTAGACTGGAACCGATTGATAGACCGTGAAGTTCCCTCGCATGTGGGCTAGGGCTCATCACTACAGTCTTGAGACGGCGACGCATTAATCCACGAAGTCCACCTGTGGGGCCGTGGAAATAATGCCCTTCTCGTGCCCCATGTCGAGCAGCTTGCGGATGGCCTCGCGGCCGTCGGGGCCGTAGTCAAGCGTCCGGTCATTCACGTACATGCTCACAAAGTGGCCGACCAGCCCGAGGTCGAGATTGCGGGCGAACTGCATCGCGTATTCGAGTGCCTGCTCGCTGTTTTCGAGAGCGTAGCGGATGGAGTCGCGGCAAGCCTTGGAGATGATCGCGTGCGCTTCTCGTCCGAGCGAGCGGCGGATGGCGTTGCCGCCGAGCGGCAGCACCAGGCCTGTGGTCTCGCGCCACCAGACGCCGAGGTCGATGACCTTGTTGAGCCCGCTTGTGGAGTAAGTGAGCTGACCCTCATGGATGATGAGGCCGGCATCGAAGTTGCCTGCCAGAATCTCGGGAATAATGCGATCAAAGGGAACGGTGACGGATTCAATCGCGGGATTGAAGATTTTGAGCGCGAGATAGGATGTGGTGAGGGTGCCGGGAACGGCGACCTTGATGCGGCTCAGGTCCTCCGGAGCAGTCGGGCGGAGCGATACGATCATGGGGCCGTAGCCCTCGCCCACGCTGCCGCCGCAGCCCATCAGCGTGTAGTTCTGCTGCATGTAAGGGTAAGCGTGAAAGCTGATGGAGGTGACATCGTAAGATGCGTCTTCGCATGCGCGGCGGTTGAGAGTTTCGATGTCGGCAAGCGTGTGCGTGAAGCGATAGCCGGGGACGCGAATCTTATTCGTCGCCAAGCCGTAAAACATAAAGGCGTCGTCAGAGTCGGGGCTGTGGGCAATGGAGATTTCCACCGGGACGGCTGTGCTCATGTCTAGACTAGAGAGTTCCCGTTGCTTACTGCTCACGATGGGGAAGTCCTTTCCGAAAGAGTAGTTGTAAATATTCTTAGATGCGGCAATGGCGCATCGAGTAGGGCTGCGCCGAGCCGGCTATATGCGGCTTTGTCCTGACGCGCGAAAAGCCTTCATCAGGAGTTCGGCTCCAGGTCGGACTTCTCGGCCACCTCGATCGTCGCAGCCGTTTCGCTCCGGAGCTTGGCGTGTTGTAGCCAGATGTAACGAGCCACACCCGCAGCCGCAAGCAACAGGGCCCCGAGAGAGACGAGAAGGACAATCAATAACCAGCGCATCAGACAATCTTCTCCAAGAATATCAGAGCGTGTGGACGCGGCCGCATGCCTAAGGCACGCGCACGCTGGCCTCAAGCCAAGCAAGGTAATCTTGGCTGCCGGACTCGATCCCAAGCACCAGAAACTCGGGAGTTTGATAGCTGTGCAGCTCATGGAGGCGAGATTCGAGTACAGCCAGGCGATCAGCGGCGGTTTTGAGCAGAAGTAGGGTTTCAACAGACGATTCGATCTGGCCCTGCCAACGATAGACAGATTGCGCGGCGGGGACTAGAGTGGCGCACGCGGCCAGCCGCTCTTCGACGAGCGTGCGTCCCAGGCGCAAGGCTTCTTCGGGACTGGCAACAGTGGTCATCACGATGCGAGCGGTCGGCGTGGTTTCTGGCATAACGTCCCTCCACAATGAAAACGATCTCGAATGAAAGCGATCTCTCAAGAAACACTTTACTCCGGGATCGCGTCTGTGCCGCGGGCGCCCCAGTGCTTTGTAAGCCACCCGCCCTGCCGGGTACGATGAGCCATGCGCATTTCCAAGCTATTTTTCTTCTCAGCGCTTCTTGTTCTCAGTGCAGCGCGATTCCCTGCCCTCACCGCCCAGCAAGCCGCGAGTGAAGCTGCCACGCCGGCGGCTGCATCCCAATCCGCAGCCGGGTCTGCGGTCAAGCCGCCCATCGCGCCCAACGATGCCGGTGCGCCTATTCCCACGCGATACGACATGCTGCGCGGCGCCTACGGTCCCTTTCGCGCTAACAACCACTTGCTCTACTACCACCTCGACATCCGCGTCGATCCTGCCAACAAGTCCATCAGCGGCAAGAACACCATTCGCTTCAAAATGCTCAAGGACGGCACGCGTATCCAGATCGACCTGACGGAGAGCTTGAACATCGATAAGATTCTCTTTGGCGATTCGCAGCTCAATTTCGAGCGCGACACGGGAGCGGTCTTTATCGACTTCCCGCAAACCCTTCATGCCGGCCAGGTCTACTCCATCGATTTCTACTATTCCGGCCACCCTCCCGAAACTGGCCGCTTCGGCGCATTCACCTTCAAGAATGATGCCTCCGGGCAGGTCTGGATCACGACTGCCTGTGAAGGCACGGGAGCCAGCATCTGGTGGCCCAACAAGGATCAGTGGCGTGACGAGCCCGAGAGCATGGACATCAGCGTCGCCGTTCCCAATGGCCTGGTCGATGTTTCCAATGGCAAGTTCGTGGGCACGACGGATCTCGGCGACGGCTACACGCGTTGGGACTGGCACGTCAGTTATCCCATCAACAATTACGATGTGGCGCTGAACATCGGCAATTACGTGCATTGGTCAGACCGGTTCGGCGATCTTCCGCTCGACTACTACGTGCTGCCCGCCGATTTGGACAAGGCCAAACGGCAGTTCGCACAGGTCAAAGGAATGCTGGAAGCGTACCAGCACTACTTCGGCCCCTATCCTTTCGCCCACGACGGCTACAAGCTCGTGGAAGTGCCCTATGCGGGCATGGAGCATCAGAGCGCCGTCGCCTACGGCAATCTGTTTGAGAACGGCTACATGGGCCATGACTGGACCGGAGTGGGCATCAGCACGCGCTTCGACTTCATCATCATTCACGAGAGCGCGCACGGGTGGTTCGGCAACAGCATCACGGCCGCCGATCCCTCTGACATGTGGATTCACGAGAGCTGGGCTACCTACATGGAAAGCCTTTATGTGGAATACCGCTGGGGCAAAGCCGACGCCATCAAATATCTGAACGGATTGAAGCCCAAGGTCGTGAACATGCGCCCTATTGTGGCCGAACACGGCGTCAACGCCGATCCCACCGAAGATCAGTACTTCAAAGGCGCGCTCATGCTCAACACACTGCGCAGCGTCATCAACGACGACGCAAAGTGGTTTACGCTGATCCACGGCCTCTATCAGCACTTCAAATACAAAAACATCATGACCGAAGATGTGGTGGCCTACTTCAACCGGCAAACCGGCATGAACCTGACGCCCATCTTCAACCAGTACCTGCGCCAGGCTCAAATCCCGCGGCTCGAACTGCTGTTTGGCGAAGCGCCGGGCCTGGTGATGTACAAGTGGGACGCCGGCGAAGACGATTTCGCGATGCCGGTGCGCGTGGGCACGCCGGACCACTGGCAGATCATCCATCCCACCACGCAATGGCAGTGGATGCAGACCGCACTGACAAAGGATCAATTCCAGGTGGCGACTGACCTTTATTACATCGATGTGAACAAACAGTAACGGGCGCGCGCTTTGCCAATCCCGGCCCGGTATTGCAGTATGGACTTGCGGCTTGCGCTCTTGCCGCTCGTGGAGAAAACAATGACGACAGCGATCAAATTCGGCACTTCGGGCTGGCGGGCCATCGTGGCCGATGAGTTTACCGTCGCCAATATCCGGCTGGCGGTAGCCGGGATTGCAGCTTTTGTCAGGACGCTATCAGAGCCGCACAGGCTACTGATAGGCCGCGATCCGCGTTTTCTTGGCGAGAGCTTTGTCGCCGAAGCGGCCGGTGTCCTCGCCGCCGCCGGCGTCACGCCCATCGTGATTCCCGAGGCCGCTCCCACGCCGGCCATCGCCTATGCAGTGCGGACGCTGAAGACCTCTGGCGCAATCAACTTCACCGCGTCGCACAATCCGCCGGAGTACAACGGCATCAAGTACTCCACGCCCGACGGAGCGCCGGCTCTGCCCGAAGCGACCAGCCAGATTGAGGCAGCGATCGAAAAAATTGAAAGCGCCCGTGCAGCCATTCCCAAAGCCCAGCCTCCCGCAGGTGGATTCGAAACCGCCGACGTGAAGCCGGCGTTCCTCAAGCGGCTGGCCGAGCTGGTGGATCTGAAGGCCATCGCGAAATCAGGCATCAAAGTGGTCTACGATCCGTTCTGGGGCGCGGGGCGCGGCTATTCGTCCGATCTGCTGCGCGAAACCGGCGTGGCCGTAGAAACCGTGCACGATTATCGCGACGTGCTCTTTGGCGGCCATGCTCCGGAGCCCTCTGACGAGCTGCTGGGCAACGCCAAGAAAAAAATGAAGGAAATCGGCGCGGCGCTCGCCGTTGCCACCGATGGCGACGCGGACCGCTTCGGCATTGTGGATAGCGACGGAACCTTCATCCAGCCGAACTACGTCATTGCATTGCTCTTCGATTATCTGGTGGAGACACGCGGCTGGAAGAACGGTGTGGCCAAAAGCGTTGCGACGACCAATCTGATCAACGCGTTGGCCGAGTATCACAAGGTTCCCATCTACGAGACGCCCGTGGGCTTCAAGTACATTGGCGCCTTGATCGATCAGGACAAGATCGCCATTGGCGGCGAGGAGTCGGCGGGCCTGACCATCCGTGGCCACGTGCCGGAAAAGGATGGCGTGCTTGCCGGGCTGCTGGTGGCAGAGATGGTGGCCACGCGAGGCATGAGCCTGGGCGCGCAATTGAAGGGACTTTTTGGCAAGGTTGGTTCCTTTTATCCTTTGCGGGAGAACTTCCACTTGACCTCGCAGGCGAAAGCCGCGTTCACTGAGAAGTTGAAGGTCGATCCGGTGGAGTTGAGCGGGCGAAAAGTTGTCAAAGTTGTGAGGACCGACGGCCTGAAACTGATTTTGGAAGATGGTTCCTGGGTTTGCTACCGGCTTTCAGGCACCGAACCAGTGGTTCGAGCCTATGTGGAAGCGCGCAACGAGCCGGACAAAGAAGCGCTGCGCAGGTCGGCCGAGAAATTTGTGCTGTCCTAGTTTTTAGAAAAGCGTGAAACGAGGTTTGATGCCGGAAGATAATGCACAAGTGAAGGTGGCGGCAGCGGATACCAGGCCAGTGCCGCTACGCAAGCGGGCGCTTGCCTGGGCGCAACGATTGTGGCGGCCGGCGGGAACGCTGGTTGCCGTGTGCCTCGCACTGCTTCTCGCTTGGCACGTGATCGAAGGCAAACACGGAATCTCGGTGTGGCAGCAGAAACGCGCCGAGGACCGCGCGCTGCAGCAGGAAATCAGGAACATGGAGCAGGAGAACGCCGAGATGCGCCAGCAAATTCAGCGGCTGCAATCGGACCCGGATGCGATTGAGCGCGAAGCGCGGGAAAGGCTGCACTACGCCAAGCCGGGCGAGGTCCTCTACACGCTGCCCGCGCAGCCGCAGACGCAGCCGGGCAACAAGTAAATCGCAATTCCCCCGCGGAAAACCGCCAGAACTCTCGTGATGTGCAAGCCGGCAAACCGTTCTGCTTGATAAAATAGAATCTGCTGCGCTGTGCGGCGCGTCGCTGTTTTTCTCCTCGAACCAACCTAACAGCCTGAACCGCAGAACCCAAGCAAAGGAAAAATGCACCTGTGAGCCAGACGATACGCAATATCGCCATCATCGCCCATGTGGATCATGGCAAAACGACGCTCGTTGACGCCATGCTGCGGCAGTCGGGCACCTTTCGCGCCAACGAGCAGGTGGCCGAGCGGGTGATGGACTCAAACGAACTCGAGCGCGAGCGCGGCATCACCATTCTCGCCAAGAACACGGCCATCAATTATGCCGGCGGCAAAATCAATATCGTCGACACTCCGGGCCACGCAGATTTTGGCGGCGAGGTGGAACGCGCGCTCAAGATGGTCGACGGCGTGATGCTGTTGGTCGATGCCGCCGAGGGACCGTTGCCGCAAACGCGCTATGTGCTCTCAAAGGCGCTCGAAGCCAAGCTGCCACCCATCGTGGTAATCAATAAGATCGACCGGCCTGATGCGCGCCCACAAGAAGTACTGAACGAAATTTACGACCTATTCATCGACCTTGATGCAGAGGAGTCGCAACTGGAGTTTCCCGTGCTCTACGCAGTCTCGAAGGACGGCACGGCAACCACCGATCCGGCCAGGCCCGGCATGGACCTGCAGCCGCTCTTTCGGGCGATCGTCGATACCATCCCCGAAGCGACGGGCGATCCCAAAGGCACGCTGCAAATCCTTGTCACCAACCTCGACTACTCCGATTACCTCGGCCGCATCGCGATTTGCCGCGTCTTCCAGGGTACGCTGCACGTGGGCGACGAGGTGAACATCTCGCGGCGCGACGGCTCGCTCTACAAAACGCGCATCACCAAGCTTTTTACCTTTAGCGGTCTCAAGCGCATCGAGATCGAAGAAACCACCATGGGCGACATTGTGGCCGTGGCCGGCGTCGAGGGAATTACTATCGGCGAAACCATCACCAGCGTTGAAAATCCCGCGCCGCTGCCGCTGATCGTAATCGACGAGCCGACCATCGCCATCCAGTTCAACGTGAACACCTCGCCCTTCGCCGGCCGCGAAGGCCAATACGTCACCAGCCGCAACCTGAGAGAGCGCCTGGAAAAAGAGCTGCTGACCAACGTGTCAATACGAGTAGAAGAAACCGGCTCGCCCGATGCCTTCAAGGTGCTGGGCCGCGGCGAGTTGCAACTGGCAATTCTGATCGAGATGATGCGCCGCGAAGGCTATGAGCTGATGGCCGGCCGGCCTGAGATTGTCACCAAAATTGTCGACGGCGTGCGCATGGAGCCGGTAGAGCATCTCACCATCGACGTGCCCGAGCAGTTCACCGGCGTAGTAATTGAGAAGCTGGGGCCGCGCAAAGGTGAAATGACCAAGATGCACAATCACGGCTCCGGCCGCGTGCGGCTGGAGTTTCGCGTGCCCAGCCGCGGCCTCATCGGCCTGCGTTCGGAGATGCTCACCGAGACGCGCGGAACGATTGTCATGAATTCACTCTTCGACGGCTATATTCCTTATCAGGGCGAGATTCCCCAGCGGCCCACCGGCGCCATTGTCGCAGATCGCCAGGGGCTGACGACCACCTATGCGCTCAACGGCTTGCAGGAGCGCGGCCGGCTCTTCATCGGGCCGGGCGTGGAAGTATACGAGGGGATGATCGTCGGCGAGAACTCGCGCGACAAGGACCTTGACGTGAATGTGGTGCGCGAAAAGAAGATGACCAACATGCGCGCGTCTACCGCGGATGAGGCCATCCGCCTGGCGCCTTGCACTACGCTCAACCTCGAGCAGGCCATCGAATTCATCGCCGATGACGAGTTCGTCGAAGTCACGCCCAAATCGCTGCGTTTGCGCAAGAAAATTCTGCAGCAGAACAAGCGCCCCAAGCCATGGGAAAAGGCAGCAGAAGCGCTGCCCTGAATTTTCGACTGTAACCGATCGCGCGCGGCGATTACTCCGGCAGCTTCGTTTCCAGCACTTCCTTTGCCCGCGCCGCACGCCATTCAGCCAGCTTCTTGTGCAAAGCGGCATCGTTCAACGCCAGAATCTCGGCCGCGAAAAGCGCGGCATTGGCCGCGCCGGGCTTGCCGATCGCCAGCGTCGCCACAGGAACTCCCTTTGGCATCTGCACCATCGAAAGCAACGAGTCGAGACCATTCAGCGGAGTGGACGCAATCGGCACGGCCAACACCGGAACCAGCGTCTTGGCAGCGATCACTCCCGCCAAATGCGCTGCTCCACCGGCCCCGGCAATGATCACGCGCACGCCCTCGGCTGTCACCTTCTCCACCCACGCGAAAAGCTGATCCGGTGTCCGGTGCGCGCTCAGCACGCGCGCCTCGTGTGGAATGCCCAGCGCCATCAGAATCTCCACCGCAGCCGAGAGCACTTCATAGTCGCTCTTGCTGCCCATCACAATACCCACCAGCGGTCGTTCGCTCATGGGGCGATTATACGAGAGGCGGAGAAGCGAATTGCAACAGAATCACAGAGCCGGCGAAGGCGCTGCAATTTGCGCCTTCGGCCGCATTCCCGGCGCCCGGAACGCTCAATGTCGGTACCACGTCCCCACGGCCACTTCGATCACTGCAAACAGCACGCTCACGGCGGCCAGAAATCCCTTGGCGCGCTGCCAGTTCTGCTCGTGGCGGTCCATGCGCCGCTCCAGCTCCGCCAGGCGGCCGCCGTTGCCGTCGCCCATCAGGCCGGTCATCTGCGTTTTGAGCACGCTCAGATCGCTCAGCACCTGGGCTTCGAATTCATTCATCATGCGCATCCACCGAGCTCCATACAGGGATCAGGTTTCAGGGTTCAGGGATCGGACGATGTCATAGCTCTCGCTTGGGTCTCGCCTATCTCCGCTAACTCCGCTAACTCCGCTTTATTTATCCGCTCAGCGGCAAATTGATAAACAGCGCCGTTGAGAACTCCGAGTAGTTCGGCGGCGTGGCGCCGTCGTACATACGAATGTAAAACCGGTCGGCCGCCGAGACGCGAGAGAAGGTCAGGCTCTGTTGTGAGCCGCGCACCACCAGAGTTGGGTCTTCACCGGCCATAAACGCAAAATCTCTCAGGCGTATCTCAAAGCCGCCGCCTGTGGGCGGAGCCACTCCGGTATTCACCGTGACGGTGCTGCCGTTCAACGTTGTCACTGTCAAGGCGTTAAGATTGGCAATCACGGTGGGATTGACCGCTGCCGGAAGCCACGCATTGGCCGGGACTGTCGAGCTGGTCTTGATGGCTAATTCATCGGCCCAGTCGTTGGCAAAGGCAATCTCGTACTCCACTAAGTCGGGATAACTCGCGCTATAAGTCGCCTTGACCGTGCGCACCACAACTTCCGCATCTAAATTTGTCGAAGGCGCGTTCAACAGCAGCGCATCTCCCGGCCACACGTCGCTCGAAAAGCTCGCTCTCGTGCCTTTGTAAGTTCCACTCCACAGAGCGCTCACGCTGGCCGCAGCCTGCACCATCACTTGGGCCGCATAGCGGCAATCGGCCGAGCTGCGCGCCGGTGGGGCGGTCACCGAGCCGATCCACGCAGCCCCCCACGGCGACCCGGCCTGCGCGAGCGCCTGCTGGCTGGCGGTGTTCACTGCGCGGCCCACAGCCCGGCCAATGGTTCGATAACTCACAGCAATTTGCTCGCCGGCAACTGGCGTGTAGCCGGTGTAAAACACAACCTTGCCTGTGCGCTCAAGGCAGCATTCAGCCGATTCGGCCGTTGGGCCAACTCTCCGCGTATATGGGCCGCCATTGGGCGGAGTGCTTACCACCCAGCCCGAACCAAGACTGGTCAGTCTCACGGAGCGTATGCTCCCTATCAGATTGATGCTGCTGGCCGGCGTCGCCAGGCAGGTTCCCGGCAGGCTTGCCAGGCCGCCGTCATAAAGAGTGACCGGAGTCGCGCCCACTCCGTTGACAAACTCCTGAATCTCCATCTGGATCTTGCACGGAGCCAGAACACCTTCGCCGCCGGCAGAGATAAGGCCGTTATCTCCGAAAGAGTAATAAATTGCCTGCTCCCGCTCACACTCGGGGCAATGTATGCGAACGCGCAGCGTGTATTGGTTGGCCGTGTTCAATGCAAAGGTTGTGCCGACGGCCGAACCTTGCACGAGAGGCTGCAGCGTCACCGCGCCTGTGCCCTGTTGCGCGGTAGCCTGAAAGCCTGCAGTACAACCGGCGGCGGTTTCCAAACCAGTAAGAAAGGCAGCCAGAATTCCGGTGCTGCCCGGCGAAAGAGTAACGCCCACTGCCTCAAGCAGCAGCGTTCCACCCATCTCGATCGGATTGAGCCAGCTGATCAGTGTCTGGCCATCGATGCCGTTGCCGCCGTTCATTGCCAGCCCGTTCGGACCCAGGGTTAGGTAACCGCCTCCTCCGGTAACTCCCCAAATGTTCTGGTTGATTTGCGGCTCGTTGAAAAGCTCGTTGATGATCGCCGGTTTGGAAGTGGCAGGAAAGTACGGGTCCGCAGCCAGATAGAACTGGGTAGTTACTCCATCGCCCAGGAAATACTCCGTCACATAAGCCACCGGCTCATTCTCGCCGCATACCGTAACATCGTTAGCCAGCGCGCGCTTGACGCTGGCCGTAAGAGCCAGGCTGGCCAGATTCAAACTGCCGTCGGTCTCGTTCAAAGGATGGACGGCCGTCTGGACTGAAGAGAGCGTCACA
>Ga0335085_10010453_pt1 | contig 13856 bp, 13 predicted proteins | sample Lox_Sample_45_FD_206712 | JGI IMG/M metagenome (GOLD analysis project Ga0335085, IMG submission 206712) | Soil microbial communities from Loxahatchee National Wildlife Refuge, Florida, United States - Lox_Sample_4.5 | ecosystem: Environmental > Terrestrial > Soil > Wetlands | place: USA...
AGGTGAAACTGGAATTTGTGATGGTGGCGGGATCAATCAACTCACTGAATGTGGCGCTGATTGTGGTGCCAGGTGATACGGTGGTCGAACCATCAGGTGGGGTTGTAGATAAGATCGTCGGTCGCGTAGTATCAGGTATAGCGGTCAAAACAAAATGTGTTGTAGAGCCATTCGCATATTGAATATCAGATGAAATTGGTGTCAATTCACCATTGGCGGAAATTCTATACCTGTCTTGCTCGGTAGCTGTTAAAACGCTACCGACATTGTAGGATTTTATGATTATGTTAACGATTGCCGTGCTGGCAGTGTCAGCCTCTACCACATAGCTCGACACTTCCTGACCATCCATAACAGATTTTGTATTATCCGCATAGTTGATCAGCGCTCCAATCGCCCCAGTATCTCCAACCTTAACTGATGCAGGGATGTTGGGCGGTGTCAGGAAAACACCGTAATCACCACCTGTGACTACTGTTCCTAAGGGCACATAATTGCTGTCGTAGTAATCAGTTGATGTGCCTGTAGTTGATGACGGATAACAGTTAGTAAGACTAATAGTCGATGTGGTTGTCACAGACACACCAGTTGCTGCTTCAAAACTTGCAGCCACCGGTGTTGAACTAGTCATGCTGGCGGTACCATTACAGTCACCAGAAACAGTGTAGTTTGTTGAAGAACCTCGCATGATTGAAGCAATCTCTGCGCTTTGAAGCGGGAATGACAATGTTGAGGTGACAGGTCCTATTCCACCACCGCTTCCGCCCCCACCGCAAGATGACAGTTCAAAAATGGCCACGCAACCTGCAAATGCGAGCTTTAGAATTTGAATATTAATTGTGAGCGGCCTGGCATTAATTGATTTCATTTCAAAATATCTGGATTACGACCGGATCTATCTCTGCTGAGTCTTCAACAATAAATATCGATTTAAGCGAATGCGATTTACTTAATAAGTACGAAAAACTATAGCATAGTGGAAATTGATTGACCGTCCGTTTCTGGCACTGACCGGAAGTCTACTCTTCGACGATCACCGCCGCAAAGCAGTCACTGTCAATAAATATTCAGGATTGCTAGTTAAACAATAGCAAGCTGTCTGGATGCTCGGATCTTACAGGTTGGCTAGGTAGTAGCACCGATAACGGACATTGATACTTCCCGATTAAAGGCATTAATAGTAAAGTCATAATGTAGCCATTACGAATTGGTATACCCATGTGTCAGTTATTGGGCATGAACTGTAACGTTCCGACAGACATCTGTTTCTCCTTTACTGGTTTCCAGAAGCGAGGCGGCGACACCGATATACACGCCGACGGTTGGGGTATCGCCTTCTTCGAAGGGGGCGGCGTGCGGCTTTTCCTTGACCCGCTACCCTCAGCACAATCACCGATTGCCGAATTGGTGCGCCACTACCCGATCCGTTCACTCAACGTGATCGCGCACATCAGAAAGGCCACGCAAGGTGTCGTCTCACTAGAAAACACCCATCCATTTCAACGCGAGTTGTGGGGTCAGTATTGGGTATTTGCACATAACGGCAATCTGCCTGGATTTTGCCCTGAGCTCGTCGGCAGCTTCGTGCCGGTAGGCAATACCGATAGCGAACTAATCTTTTGCTGGCTGTTGCAATGCTTGCGTCTGCGCTACGATGCCAAGTCTCCGTCACGCGACGAATTGTTCATCGAATTGCATAGACTTATCCTCCCGATAACCGGTCTGGGCATTTTCAATTTTCTGCTGTCCAACGGCGAATGGCTGATTGCTCATTGTTCCACAGAGCTCAACTACGTGACGAGGCGGGCACCTTTCACAACGGCACACTTGAAAGACGAGGACGTGATGGTGGATTTCAGTCACGTGACCACACCAAATGATCAAGTTGCGGTGATCGCTACCCAACCACTAACTGACAACGAAACCTGGGTAAATATGCCTCCGGGATCGCTATGGCTCTTCCAAGATGGCGAGGCCGTCGACCATCTTGCAACCCAGCCCAGCCCCGTTACATCACTTGCAAATTGAATTCGCTTGGCCGCTATTGGAACATTTGGCACAGTAAATGATCGGCAGCTAAGAAGTTGCGAGTTACCTAAATGCACCGACATTGCGGCCACGCTACCCGGTGCTAGATGATGTGCATGGCCTTTAATAAAAAAGGAGACAAACATGTTCAACATGACAGAAACCAATGGCTACTTGGGCTGGTGTTGTGCCGAGAGACTGGCAAATGGAAGATGGTCTCCGGTAATTTGGATTGAGCGTAAAAGGGATTATGGGAAAAAGGTTGCAGATGCCAGAAAGCATACTGTTCAGGAAACTTTCAGCAATGAAGAAGATGCATTGGATATTGCGAAGCATTATTTTAAGGCTCATGCTGACACAAACGATACAGGGTTGTAGTCTATTAGTTCTAATTGTGAATGTCCGCCTAGCGGCAGCGCATGTGTGGCGACCCGTCAAGCAAAAATCCATTTTTGATGTCTGTAAATGCCGATTTTATGACGTGGCAGATCTTCGGCCGTAGCGGACTATTGATCCAGCAACTTGGATTGTCCGGTATGCGTGGTAGAGCGGACTATTCTAGAAATGCTCTAATGTCTATTGCGTGCCCATAACGGACATTAGCCATGTCGAAAAGTGGACATTCAACGTTCGGCATGAGGAGCAACCGACGGGGGCAAAGTCCGCTGTTGGGTGTCCCCTCGATGCTGGGGTTAGTCCACGCCTCCATGGAAGACAGCTTCGAAGTTGTGCCCATCCGGACCGATGACGAAACCGCCGTAATAGTTCGCGTGGTACTGTTCGCGGACGCCGGGTCCTCCGTTGTCCTTCCCGCCCGCTGCCAACGCTGCGGCATGAAACTCCTTGACTTGCTCTCGATTTTCGGCCGCGAAGGCAATGTGTATGGGTGCGGGACTTTCACCGAACGAACCGAACCAAAACTGCGGTTTTCCATCCCGTCCGATCATAGCCCACCCCGGACCTTCAAAGACGATTGTAATTCGCAAGGGCTTGAGTGCTGCAAGCAAGAACTTCTTGGTCTCTTCGAAGTCGGATACGTTTATCCCGATATGATCAAGAATCATTTGCCTCCTCCTTAGATTTTGACGCTTGGGAAAACGAAGCGAAGTGTCTGTGGAGCCCAACGAATATTACGCAGACAGGCCTGTTCAAATAATAATAAACTACAAAGGCGGATGCAACTGAAGTTCATTACGTTCGTTTCTTTGTTACATTACAGAAGTATTCAATGTCGCAGCAGAACGGTCGCAATGGCTAAAATTTTGAAGTTTTGAGAATAGGATCAGATGTCCGCTACTGGCACAAATGCGCCCTTCGAACCTTGCATTAACGTACCTGAAAGCCGCCCTTGGAGTTCCGCAGTCAACCGAATAATTCGTTTCTCCCGGTAGCTGTTGTTCGCCTGATGCGGCCAGCAAACCATACCGGTCATTCAGCGCATCAGCGCGCTGATGCCGGCACGGGCTATGACGGCATCTTCGGCACTGGTGACGCCGGATACACCGACGGCGCCTATGCATTCTCCATCGATCATGATGGGTTCCCCGCCCTCCATGCAGGTCAGATCTCCCGGCAGGGATAATACCGCCACTTCGTTGTTGTTGATTCTGTCCATATAGAATTTCGTCGGTCTCCGTGCCAGTGCGGAGGTGCGCGCCTTGCCGGTCGCAATATTCATGCTGATCAAAGGCGCATGATCGAGCCGCTGCAGATAAACCAGATGCCCGCCATCGTCAGCGATGGCTATGGTTACGGCTTTGCCGCCCTTCAATGCTTCCGCTTCACAGGCCGCCGCGATGATCTTCGCATCGGCAAGGGTCAGATATTTCTTTGTTTTCATTTTATTCGCATCCTTTATGCAATTTCCTGTTGTTTACAACCACCTTGCCAATGGAATTAGGCAACGGCAGGGATTCGGATATACCTGCTTGTCTCGCAATCATCCGACAGATTGCTGCTCGGCGTCGCGTGAAAATAATAGCGTAATGTGCTGCCCGTACTGGCTGATCACATGACAGCCATGCAATCCGGATGCCTTTGCCATTGCAAGCAAAGCGGCCATATTCTCGGGGTAATCGCAGGTTTCGACATGGGCGCAGGCGTCCTCCAGTTCATCGCGTGGAATCTGCTTCCAGTTTTCGCGCATGAACCTGAGATATTCCTCAAGAAAAGCTTCCCGGCTCTGCTCCGCTTCGCGTACCACATCAACCATCAGCAACCAGCCGTTATCCGACAGACTCCTGCCGGCGGCCCGGAAAAAGCGCGCTTTCTCCGGCGGCATCAGATGGTGAACGGCAAATCCGGCAAAAATGACATCCCATCTTTTTTCCGTGGATTCCACCGCTTCGAGCAGATCGCCTTGCGTCAGTGACACCGGACAGGGCAGTCCCTTTAGGTATCCCCGCGCTTCTGCAAGCGCCGATTCAGATAAATCCACGCCTTCGTAATGCGTGGGAGGATCTTGCATCAGACAGGATGCGAGATAGCGCGCGTTCCCGCAACCCAGATCCAGCATCCTGTATGGCCCGTGACTTTTGCGCAGTTTCAAAAGATGCGCAATCCCCGCGTAGATCTCGCGGTGGAACATGTAGTTGTGCTCCGTGATCAGGTCATACAATGACCACGAACGCGTGAAGAATGTGTCCGGCTCAATAGAAGACATCGGTTTTCCGGCTAATTCCTGACTTGTATGCACGCATGTATCCCCTCATTTCTGATGCATCGCAGTCCATTGCGAATATCCGCGCCCGCCTTGTATCGCGTCAGCGAAACTTGATGGGCCGACCTCTTGCACAGCCTGCGTTCGCGCAGGCGACTGTTCTCGCGAGTCAGACGGTCAGAACGGTTGAACCGGTCGTCTTGCGCGCTTCGAGATCACGGTGCGCCCTGGCAGCATCCCTCAACGGGTAGGTCTGGTTGACATGGATCTTCACCTTGCCCGAGCGAACCGCATCGAACAGATCCGCCGAATTCTCCTCGAGCAGTTGCCGGGTCGCGACGAAAGTGGCGAGTGTCGGCCGCGTGATCAGCAACGAGCCCTTTTGCGACAGCAGCGACAGATCGAATGGCGGGACCGGACCGGACGAAACGCCGAACAGCACCAGGATGCCCCGAGGCCGCAAGCAATCGAGCGATTTCATGTAGGTGTCCTTGCCGACCGAGTCATAGACCACGGGCAACTTTTCGCCGCCCGTGATCTCGAGCAGCCGCGCCTGAAAATCCTCGCGCGTATAGACGATGGGATGATGGCAGCCGTTGGCCTTGGCCAAGGCCGCCTTCTCGTCGCTGGACACGGTGCCGATCACTTTCGCCCCCAACGCGGCCGCCCACTGGCAGACGATCAATCCGACACCGCCAGCCGCGGCATGGATCAGGATCGTGTCGCCCGGCCGGACCTTGTAAATGTCGCGGATCAGATAACGCGCGGTCATGCCCTGCAGCATCATCGCCGCCGCGGTGCGCTCATCGATGGCGTCCGGCAGCTTGACCAGCCGGTCCGCGGCGATCAGCCTCGTTTCGGCATAGGCGCCGATCACCGAAGCATACGCGACCCTGTCACCGGACTTCAGATGAGTGACGCCGTCCCCGACCGCGTCGACGGTTCCCGATGCCTCCATGCCCGGAATGAAAGGCAGGGGCAGCGGGTAAAGGCCGGTGCGGTGATAGACATCGATGTAGTTCAACCCCACTGCGGATTGATTCAACCTGACCTGGCCGGGACCCGGAGAACCGACCTCGATCTCTTCCCATTGCAGCGCTTCCGGGCCGCCGGTCCGGTGGACTCTGATCGCGCGGGGCATGGTTGCATCCTCCTCGGTGGAAAACGGGTTATTTAAGCATAAGTTCGAATCGGTGTGTTCGGCCGATCTTCTCCGGCCGGTCGTCCCGAGCACAGCACAACCGAAAACAAAGTTCCTCGCGCCTGACAGTTCGGTTGTTCAATCGCGAGATCCGCGACAGATTGTTACAAAACGTAAGTCGCATTATTTTCAACAATGCCGCTTGTTATAATTTGAAACATCCAGCTGGATCATTTTGGCTGCATGTGTAAAGTATAAAGGAGTTTGATCATGCGCAATTTTGTGCTGGTTGCGTTGCTTGCCTTGACCGGTCTGCCGTCTGCATGGGCCGATTCGCGCTATGTGATCCGCGAAGACGAGGTATATGACTCGCAAACCAAACTGACCTGGGCTCGCTGCAGCGTCGGGCAGGAATGGAAAGACGGGCATTGTGTCGGCGATGTCGTCTATTACGACTTCGACACTGCGCAAAAACAGGCCGGTAAAGGCTGGCGCGTCCCGACCAAGGATGAACTGGTTTCCCTGATCGATCCGAACCTGAAAAAATTTCCGGTCGTGGACACCGCGGCCTTTCCCGATATGGACGCGAACCATCCCTGGTATTGGAGCAGCACTCCGAACGGCAGCGCGATCGCATGGTATGTCGATTTCACCGACGGCTACACCAGCGGCTTCATAGACGAAGCCAACAAGCTCGCGGTAAGGCTGGTGCGCAGCGGGCCGTGACTTCCGGCTTGCGGCCGGCTCAACCAGGGTCGATCACCTGCCCGCTGCGTTACGGACCGATGCTCGAGATTCCCGTCGTAAGGGCCGTATAGGCCAACTTTGCGCTTCCGCTATTGTTCAACACGCCCAGCGAGCACATGAACTCGTAGAAGGGATTTCCGGGAGTCTGGCCGGTCAGCGCGGCGCATTGGACCGCGTCCCAATCGCGCCGCTTGAAGAAACTGATGAACGGAATGCGGCTGGAACCGTAAAGCTTCCAGGATGCAAAGGTATTGGTGATGAAATCCGCCTGCATTTGCTCCGAGTTCAACGGCAAGGGAGAGAGGATTGAGCTGGATGGGTAGCCCCATTCCTGCATCACCAGCGGCTTGCCCATTGCGAGTGACACCATTGCGGCCATGTCAATGCTGACGGTCGATGGATTGCGAGGGACGAAATTGGTGCCTGTCGGGTAATAGGTCAGGATGATGACATCCATGTTCGCATTCAGGCTGGCCACGGCAGCCTTTTGGGTGACGGTAGCGCCGTCGAAGGTCGTGGTGACCCCGACCTTGATGTTCGGCTTCCAAGAGCGTATGTATGTCCGCGCATCTTCGATGAGCGCCTTGTACGCCGCCAGTTCCGAGCCATGCATGGAAAAATAGGTGTCGACCTCGTTGCCGAGGGAAACGTATTTTACGCTGCTGTTGAGGTAAGAAAGCACATTGTTGATCAAGGCGCGGTAGCGAGCGATCACAGTTGGGTCGTCGAACGGCAACGATGCGATGTCCGCCGGCATGGATCTCTTATCTATTGCAATGATCGGGATGTTGATCAGGATGGAGGTGAAGCCATAGCCGGCTAGAGCGTCCAGACCGAAGTAGGTGTTATTGACCATCGTCAGATCATAAGTAGTGCCGGTCGGATTCAGACTGCTCCAAGGCGCGGCAGTCTGCGCGCCGCGAGCGCCGTCGGCATAGATGGCATTGTATTCCGTTGTGTAGGGAGTGTAGCCAGAGGTCAATTCGGAATCCGAGATATTGGCATTCATCGATACAACGGGATTGAATGCAGTCATGTCCGATGGTCCGCCGCACGACGACAGCATCGGGAACAAAACGGCAACAAGCAGGAAGCGGGGGAGTTTCATGCTATTCGTCCTGTATAAAATTTATGGGGTCATCGGTCACTAATATTTGGACAAGCGAAGCATACCGGTTCTTGAATATCGATCGAGTCATATAATATCTCGCAATCTCGGATTGCCGATATATATGATAGTAGCGGCGAGAGACAAAGTCTCCCTTTGGCATCGACGATAACCCGGCATACGGTCAAAGTTTAACATTACGCCTCAAACTTCCATATCACGAAGGAGAAGTTCCATGGCTAACGAGAGCACGAGCAATCAAGAGCAATATCCGCGTATCGCGATCGTCACCGGCGCGACTTCCGGCATCGGGGAGGCAGCCGTCCGAAGATTCATTTCCAGCGGCTATGGCGTGGTGGGCAATGGCCGCAACGCGGACAAACTGCGGGCGCTCGAACAGGAGTTCGGGCAAGCATTTCGCGGCCTGGCCGGGGATGCCGCCGACAGTGCGGTGCTGGACCGGCTATTCGCCGCCGCCATCGAACGATTCGGCAAGCCCGCCGATATTGTCGTCGCCAACGCGGGACGCGGCCTGGGCGGATCGGTCAAGGATGCCGATTTGTCCGAATTCCAAGCCATGCTCAGGATCAACGTAACCGGCGCCCTGGCGCTTCTGCAAAAAGCCGCCCAGAAAATGGTCGATGTGCAGCAAACCGGCTACCCGAAACGGGCCGCCGATATCGTAATCCTCGGTTCGGTGGTGGGCAGGCACATCTCCCCGTTCAGCGCGGTCTACGGCGCCACCAAGTTCGCCGTCCATTCCCTGGCCGAGGCTCTGCGTCGCGAGATGGGGCCGAAAGGAGTGCGCGTATCGCTGGTCGAACCGGGCCTCGTGATCAGCGGGTTTCAGGATGCCGCGGGCTACAGCGACGAAATGGTCAAGACCCTCAGGGATCGGTTCGGGCCGCTGTTGCGCGGGGAGGATATTGCCAACGCGATCCATTACATCGTGTCCCAGCCGCCTCATGTCCATATCAGCGACATCATGGTGCGCCCGACGCGGCAGGATTATCCCTGACCGGAATCAAAATCATCCTGGCCAAACCGGCTGGGGAATATCATCGAGCATTCCCTGCGCGCGCGCCGACCCAATCATTGCGGCATTTGAACGCCTGCCCGTCTTTCGTGGAGATGCTGACATCGCTTGTACAGGCTGTTCATGCAGGTTGGGAAAGCGATAAAAATCGCGTAAACTGTCAGGTCGCCTCAATCGGGGCAATTTGCCCAGACAGTTTGCATGGAACAGATACGGATACGCGGTGCCCGCACCCACAATTTAAAGAACATCAGCCTCGATCTGCCGCGCCACAAGCTGGTTGTGATCACCGGATTGTCGGGTTCAGGCAAGTCCTCACTCGCCTTCGATACCTTGTATGCAGAGGGACAGCGCCGCTATGTCGAATCGCTCTCCGCTTACGCGCGCCAATTCCTGCAGTTGATGGAAAAACCCGACGTCGACCTGATCGAGGGTCTGTCACCCGCCATTGCGATCGAACAGAAGGCCACCTCGCACAATCCGCGTTCCACGGTCGGCACGGTCACCGAGATCCATGACTACCTGCGCCTGTTGTTTGCGCGCGCCGGCGACCCGTATTGCCCTCAGCACCACCTGGTGTTGCAGGCGCAGTCTGTCGGGCAAATGGTGGACCATGTGCTGCAACTGCCGCAGGACACGCGCATCATGATCCTTTCCCCGTTGGTCGTGGAACGCAAGGGCGAGCAGCTGGAGCTGTTCGACGAGTTGCGCGCGCAGGGTTTCACGCGCCTGCGCATTAACGGCAAGGTGTGTGAGATCGACGCGCTGCCGGTTCTGCAGAAAAACAAAAAACATACGGTCGAGATCGTGGTGGACAGGCTGAAGGTGAATGCGGAATCCAAGCAGCGGCTGGCGGAATCTTTCGAGACTGCGCTGCGCCATGCCGACGGCCGCGCCGTTGCAGTCGAGATGGATACCGACAGGGAACATCTGTTCTCCGCGAAATTCGCCTGCCCGATCTGCGATTATTCGCTGCCGGAACTGGAGCCGCGCCTGTTCTCGTTCAACAACCCGATGGGCGCATGCCCGGAGTGCGACGGACTCGGCAGCATCAATTTTTTCGATCCGAAGCGCATCGTCGCGTTCCCGACGCTGAGCCTGAGCTCCGGCGCGATCAAGGGCTGGGACCGGCGCAACCAGTTCTACCACCAGTTGCTCGCCGGACTCGCAAAGCATTACGACTTCGATATCGAGCAATCCTTCGAAAGTTTGCCGGAAAAGATCCAGCAGGTGATCCTGTATGGCAGCGGCAAGACCGAGATCGCGTTCCAGTACATGAGCGAGCGCGGCAAGCCGGCGCTGCGCAAACATGCTTTCGAAGGGGTCATCCATAATCTGGAGCGGCGCTATAACGAGACCGACTCGCCGACCGTGCGCGAAGAGCTGGCCAAATATCTCAATAGCTGCACCTGCCCGGAATGCAAGGGCACGCGCCTGCGCATCGAAGCGCGCCACGTCCGCGTCGCGGACAAGAACCTGTACGAGATCAGCGCCCTGCCGTTGAAGCAGGCGCTGACTTTTTTCCAGACTTTGAAGCTGGCCGGGCACAAACAGGCGATCGCCGAGAAGATCATCCTGGAGATCGCCAGCCGGCTGACCTTCTTGAACAACGTCGGCCTCGATTACCTGTCCCTGGAACGCTCCGCCGAGACCCTGTCCGGCGGCGAAGCCCAGCGCATCCGCCTTGCTTCGCAGATCGGCTCCGGCCTGACCGGCGTGATGTATGTGCTGGACGAGCCCTCGATCGGATTGCACCAGCGCGACAACGACAGGCTGCTGACCACGCTGAAAAAGCTGCGCGACATGGGCAATAGCGTGATCGTGGTGGAACACGATGAGGAAGCGATCCGGGCCGCAGATCATGTCGTGGACATGGGACCGGGCGCGGGCGAGCACGGCGGGACGATCGTGGCGCAAGGCACGGCCGACGAGATCTGCGAGAACAGGCACTCGCTCACCGGCGATTATCTGGCCGGCCGCCGCAGCATCCCGATGCCGAAAAAGATCCTCGAGCATGATCCGGAACGCATGCTGCAGATCGTCAGGGCTTCGGGCAACAACCTGAAACAGGTGACGCTGAATCTGCCGGTCGGACTGATGGTGTGCGTGACCGGCGTATCCGGGTCGGGAAAATCCACGCTGATCAACGACACGCTCTATCCTGCCGTCGCGCAACATCTGTATGGCAGCAGCACCGAACCGGCTCCGCATGCGGAGATCACCGGCATGGAATTCTTCGACAAGGTGATCAACGTCGACCAAAGCCCGATCGGGCGCACGCCGCGCTCCAATCCGGCGACGTATACCGGCGTGTTCACGCCGATCCGCGAGTTGTTCGCCGCGGTGCCTTCCTCACGCGAACGCGGCTACGGGCCCGGGCGCTTCTCTTTCAACGTCAAGGGCGGGCGTTGCGAATCCTGCCAGGGCGACGGCATGATCAAGGTGGAGATGCACTTCCTGCCCGATGTGTATGTGCCGTGCGATGTGTGCCACAGCCAGCGCTACAACCGTGAAACGCTGGAGATCCAATACAAGGGCAAAAACATCCACCAGATCCTGCAGTTGACGGTCGAGCAGGCGTACGAGTTCTTCAAACCCGTTCCCATCATCGCGCGCAAGCTGAAAACCCTGCTGGATGTGGGTCTTGGCTATATCACACTGGGGCAGTCCGCCACCACGCTGTCCGGCGGGGAAGCGCAGCGCGTGAAGCTGTCGCTGGAACTGTCCAAGCGCGATACCGGGCGCACGCTGTACATCCTCGATGAACCCACCACCGGCCTGCATTTCCACGACATCGCGATGTTGCTCAAAGTGATCCACAAACTGCGCGACCAGGGCAACACCGTGGTGGTGATCGAGCACAACCTCGATGTGATCAAGACTGCGGACTGGGTGATCGATCTCGGGCCCGAAGGGGGTGACGGCGGCGGCCGCATCATCGCCGAAGGCTCGCCTGCAGACCTTGCCAAGAACAGGCGCAGTGTGACGGGTCAATATTTGAAGCATGCGCTCGACAGGTAAAACATTCCTAACTCGGCTATGCTGAAAATATCAAGAAGCATCGCCCTGCCGGATACCGAGATCGAATTGCATGCCGTTCGTTCCCAGGGCGCGGGCGGCCAGAATGTCAACAAAGTCTCCACCGCGATCCATCTGCGCTTCGATATCCGTGCGTCTTCGTTGCCGGATTTTCACAAACAGCGTCTCTTGAACTCGATAGACCGGCGAATTTCCGGCGGTGGAGTGATCATCATCAAGGCACAGCGCTTTCGCAGCCAGGACAAGAACCGCGCGGACGCCCTGGCACGGCTGCAGGCCTTGATCAAAAGCGCAGCTGCCACGCCCAGAAAACGCACTGCGACCAAGCCAACCAGGTCTTCAATCAAGAAACGCCTGGAAAGCAAGAAGAAACACGGACAACTTAAAACACTGCGCGGCCCGATCGACGGCTAGCCGAGCTGGAATTCACGAACGGAAAAATGCAATAAGCCGGACGAGTCCGGCTTATTGTTCAGTGATAAAGGGCTTGTTTATTCGGCATCAACCGCTGTTGCATCTGCCGGGCGGTCCATCAGCTCAATCAGCGCCATCGGTGCGTTGTCGCCTTGGCGGAAACCGTACTTGAGGATGCGCAGGTAGCCGCCGTTGCGTGCAGCGTAGCGCGGGCCGAGTTCGTCGAACAGCTTGGTGACCATCTCGCGGTCGCGCAAACGGGCAAATGCAAGACGGCGATTGGCCAGACTCGGATTCTTGCCCAGTGTCAGGATGGGCTCTGCAACGCGGCGCAACTCTTTCGCCTTGGGCAAGGTGGTCTTGATCAGTTCATGACGCAACAGCGACACCGTCATGTTGCGAAACATCGCCAGACGGTGGCTGCCGGTACGATTGAGCTTTCTTAAACCTAAGCGGTGACGCATGATTTGCCTTTCCTGTTTCTGTATTGGCGTGCGGCTCTAAACGGTAGCGGCTGGCCAGTTTTCCAGTTTCATGCCCAGCGACAAATTGTGCTCGGCGAGAACCTGCTTGATTTCGTTCAGCGACTTGCGCCCCAGATTCGGGGTGCGCAACAGATCGTTTTCGGTGTACTGGATCAGATCGCCGATGTAGTGGATGCTCTGTGCCTTGAGGCAGTTGGAAGAACGCGGCGTCAGTTCCAGATCGTCCACGGGACGCAGCAGGATAGGATCGACCTTGGGTGCCTGCACCTTCTCAACGACCGGCTCGGTGCCTTCCAGTGCGGCAAATACCGAGAACTGATCCACCAGGATGCGCGCCGCATTGCGGATCGCCTCCTCGGGATCGATCGCGCCGTTGGTTTCAATATGCAACACCAGCTTGTCCAGGTCGGTACGCTGTTCGACGCGCGCGCTTTCCACGGCATAGCTGACGCGGCTGACGGGACTGAAAGAGGCATCCAGTGCGATATGGCCGACCGCGCGGGTTTCATTCGGCGCAAGTCTGGAGATCGCAGATACATAACCGCGGCCCTGCTCGACCTTGATCTGCATGTCCAGCTTACCGCCGGCCGTCAGGTGTGCGATCACATGATCGGGGTTGATCACTTCGACATCCGCGTTGCCGCTGATGTCGGCCGCGGTCACCACGCCCGGGCCGTCCTTTTTCAGGTTCAGCACGACTTCCGGCGCATTGTGCAGGCGCATCACCACACCCTTGAGGTTCAGCAGGATATCGACGACATCTTCCTGCACGCCATCTATGGTTGCGTATTCATGCAGCACACCCGCCATCTTGACTTCGGTAGGGGCGGCACCCTGCATGGAGGACAGCAGAATACGGCGCAACGCGTTGCCCAAGGTATGGCCATAGCCGCGCTCAAACGGCTCCATCACCACTTTGGCCTGGGTATCGGAAAGCTTTTGCACATCGATGATGCGGGGCTTCAAAAATTCATTCTTAGACATGTTTATGCGACTCCGCGTGGATTACTTGGAATACAACTCAACCACAAGATGCTCGTTGATGGTTGCAGGCAGTTCGGCACGTTGCGGCTTGGCCTTATATATTCCCTTGAACGCCTTGGTGTCCATTTCGATCCATTCCGGGAAACCGCGCTGCTCGGCTGCGGCGAGCGCAGCCTTGATGCGCAGTTGCGCCCTGGATTTGTCGGCCACTTCAA
>Ga0335085_10010455_pt1 | contig 13853 bp, 14 predicted proteins | sample Lox_Sample_45_FD_206712 | JGI IMG/M metagenome (GOLD analysis project Ga0335085, IMG submission 206712) | Soil microbial communities from Loxahatchee National Wildlife Refuge, Florida, United States - Lox_Sample_4.5 | ecosystem: Environmental > Terrestrial > Soil > Wetlands | place: USA...
CAATCTCAATCCTTGCCAGATCGGCTCCCTCGCGAGAAAGTCAAAGTCCTGGCGCTCTCGAGACCCAACCACAGTCAACCGCGCTACGCCCAGTGATTCTTTAGTTATTGCAAAATAAGGCAATCCAAGATGAATAGCCGTTTCAATGCTCGCCCAGCAGGCTACCAGCAAAATAATCCAGAATGCATTTTTGTATTTGGCGCCATTTATCGCCGGTGTATTAACTTTTCGGCGAATTAAAAACCCCGCACCGCTAATGCACCAAATCGCACCTGGAAGCAAATACCAAATCAGCGGGACCGTTTTCGTCGTCACAGCACGATCGCATTTCCAAAAATCCTCACCCACTAAACGCAAAAGACAGCGCTCTCCGCAGTTTCGAAAAATTACCCCTCGGTTGAGATCTCGATTGTCTGAGTTATCGGCTATGCCTGCCGATTCCGTAATAAATCCATTTTCCAATAAGGATACAGCGAGATGCCCTCGATCATCTATGGAACTCTCTCCATTTCGTTCGTTATGAAACAAGTAAACCGGGAACGTCAAATGACTGAACCGAAGCCGGTCAAGCGGCGGAGAGCCAAGCCCGTCTGCACTCAATTGTATGAGCAGCTTAGGTTGTCTTTTGGGATGGTTTACGGCCAAATCAATCATCCGATATGCCCCTAGACCATAGCCTACCCATGCCACAGCGTTAATATCCGCCCACTTTTGGTGCTGCAGATAATCGTCCAAGAGTTCCATTTCCCTCGTAAAAGCACCCTGGCTCGTTCGATCATACTGCAGGCTTATGACAGCTATTCCAAGTTCGGCCATTTGCCGCAAATCATCTCCATCTTCGATCAGATCACCTCCGGAGCCATGGGCGTAAATAATCACAGGGCACCGGCGTATCGGCTTGGGCACCACCGCCACGCATTTTAGTGGGTCCTCTTCCGGAACTTTAATTGTAAACCATTTTATATAAAACGTGCCCTGACCCCTCCCCCACAATAGAGAGCCAATGAATAGCAATAGAAGGGTTCCTCCAACCAGAAAATCACCTGCCCGGAATGAATGAAACAATTTCACTCTCGCCACGAAAAAGGTACGCTTAGGCAACACGAACATTTGGTGTTTCCACGAATGGGTTGCATTTCAATCGCACCGTATGTTGCTGTTTCCTTCCCATTTCTATAACAATCCAAAAAACGAAGCTCGTTGCCGCAACAAAAAATCCGCCATCGAACCAAAATCCAATCAAAAGAATCACCGTCGCTGTGCGACATCCGATATATAAAAATCCTGACGGGATACACATGGAGTCCTCTTCTTTGATAAAATTCGACTCAACCGTATCCAATCTTCGCACGTCCAATCGAGTAAAGGATAGCCAAATATACATTGCAAAACTCAGTAATGCAGGAATTCCCAAAGTTGCTCCAATCTTCAGATAGTCATTCATTCTGAAAGCGGAGCCTTCGCTCACTTTAGGCGGCCGATAATAATGAGTGTAGAGAAGTTGCGCTCGCCCCCACCCTGTTCCTGACCACGGATGATCTGCCATGATTTGCACTGCCCCGCTCCAGGCGGCCACCCGATTTCTCCATGAAAAATCAGCGGAATTCGTCATGGAAAATGCGCGGCGAACTATGGGCCAACGCGTATCATGGAAATGCCAGAAAGCAAGAATGGCTATCGAGACGGCCGCTACAAACGTCCAAAATACCGTTTTTCGCACCAGGCGCTCTCGAGAACTGTCACAATCTTGCCCCTTCTTACCGGCACTAATGGCCAGGTAAACCATGCCGCAGAAAGTAGCCACCCACGCACCCCGGCTATAGCTATGATACAATCCTCTAAACAAAAAAGCTGCGGCCAGCGCACACAGACTCGTACCCAGCAAATATATGGCGCGACTCGATAGCGTGGAGGATACAATTCGAAGCGCCAGCACCCGAATTTCCAACCCCAGGCTCACCATCAGGGCAATACCTGCTCCCATTAACAGCCCCAAGATATTTGGATTGCCCCAAGGCCCCGACCATCGAATCATTTTTAGATATGCGAAAATGTGCCTAAAATCACCGATGAAAACCGAGATGTACCACAGCACAACGGCGGTGACACCAATCGAAACCATTTCAAACAGGTTTTCATTTGCTGCAGTTCGGCCCAAGGTTTTCGACCATACTACAAATTGAACACAGGCAGGCCCCATCAAACACATAATCGCTTCCGTATTATCCAAATCGGAAACGCCTCTTACCATATAGTTGATGGTCGCCAGCGATAGGAAGATTGCCAGCCACAGATCCCGGTTGTATATGTTGAGAAACTTGCCAGGGCTTTTGTAGTATTGGAGCAAACAAAATGTCAGGAAGAATATATACGCGCCCAAAACAATAAGCTCCTGGAACTGCTGAGTCTGGGCTGCGATCCGGATTCGTTGCAAACTGGCTCCAACAACACTATCGGATCTAAAAATGGTCGCCCCGCCAAATAAGAAAATGATGTTTAGGGCTATCAGCAGGATTATTTGCGTGGTCCGGAAAGCAATTTGCCACTTGTAACGCATGCTCATTAAGATGTGCGAACTGCAAAATCGCACTGTCGCAGGTCGACATTTGGTAATATCACTTTGCAGCCTATAGCGAAATTGATTCGTTAAGTTGCGCCGGACATCGTTTTTGATTTAGCCGCTCAAATTCCCTCCTCAAACCAGCGCCAAGTCGACAAATTTTGAACATCAAGGCAAAAGCGAGCATAAGCCAATATGCCCACGCTTCCACAGAAGAGATAGAGATTCATAAAAGCAACAATCCGCCCGGCGACCGGCGGGTCTAAATGAAGCCATTCTGTAGCGTTTCCCAAACAAGGACAACTTCCATGCCAGTGGTAAGCCAATAAAATAACATGATAGACACAAAATACAGCCGCCATGCTCGCGATCAGTTTGAGCTTCAAAATGCCGTTCACACGCCGGCTCAAAATAAACGCTAGCCCAAGTTCAGCACAGCCAATGACGATATAAACAATTCGATTGGTTATTGGTATGATGGGGTCAGGTTCGCGCAAAATAAGCTGTGACCCCATCGAACTCACCAATTTCACCACGCCTAGCACGGCCATAATCAACATGACCGTTAGGACATAAAAACGAACTATTCGTTGAAAATCATCTGCTTTATTACACGAATAGGCAGTGCTCACTTGAATCACAAATTAAGAGCAGTTCCCGCTGGTAGGACCCGTGTTGGTGACGGTCGTTTCATTGATGAACTCATCCTCATCACAAAGACCGCCCCCGAGACTCAGCGGGCACAGGAAATACGCGTCCACTTGAATTCCGGTTAAATCCCCAAAACTCCCACAGGTGCCCATCGGTCCGCCTGGTCCACACTCTCTGGCCAACGGCGTTACACCATCAAGGAGATACCACCATTGAGCATGGCACTCAGACTCACCAGGATCACAATTCGTATTCCACCCCACAATCGGCAACGAGCCAGTCAGGCAAAAAGCCAATGACAGCACCGGCGCCATCAATACTACCGCCAGACGCCATTTTTTAGGGAGTGTTTTACCATAGTATGAGTTCTTTATTTTTTTCATATGTTTTCTAACTGTTTTCCGTTTTATTTTTTTTTCCAACGATGGAGACGGTAATTATGATCACGAACGCAACCGTGGTAAAAATGACAAAAAGAACCACCGGCCGCGCAGAGTGCTCAACCGGTCCCACCCCCGCCAATTTTTCGCGATTTATAACTAAATTCCCCTGCTTGGCTGCAATTGCCTCCTGCTGAGTGTAGGTTTCAAAACGCGCCATTTGTTTGACGTCGTTGGTTGATAGCCAAATATTCGTCGTATAAGAAAGCGCCTCATATCCACGATCAGGCGTTAGGAACCGCAGGTCCCTTACCGCAGCCGGCTCGTTAGTTGGCAGCTGCGGAGAAAAGCTGGCAAGCGTTGAGTGAGGGTTGACGCTCAAAACTTTCCCGCTACAACGAAAACATACACTGATATCGTTACTCGAAGCTGGCTGGATTGCTGATGGCTGAAACTCGTTAAACTTGAACTCCAGCGGCAGTTTCAAGCTCTCGATATTTGTGAATGAGACAACTGTATAGATAGCATTCGTGAATCCATTTTGAAAAGGAGGTTTGTAACGGACGGTTTCCCCGTTATGATTCAAATGTGTTCCGTCCGATAGATATGTTATCAGAGATGGAAACGGTTGTTCGCTGCTAAAACCCTCAACAAATGCCGGAATAGGTTTCCTAAAGAATGTCCGATTATATGCCGGAATCAATTGTCCGGACCCCATGGATTCATGCAAATAACAGGACTGCGCGAAAGCCATCCACAAAATTGCCAGCCTCGTATCTGCACCACTTAAAGGGACCTTTGAGTTTATTAATGAAGCTGTGGGCGCATACCCTGTTCCGCCAGAGACTATTCTTATGACGTCACCGTCGTAACCAGCCTCCACATATCCTCCCGCAAGCCCTGGTTCTATATGAATTAACCAGTTACAATCACTGACGGTAACCGTAAAATGCGTATTGGGAATGCTTCCAGTGACCTTGTTTTCAAAAACACGATCTCCACTCAGCGTGCCGGATACCTGAAACTCCTCAGCCTCGGTGTTGATGCGACTGACCGCCCACATGAGCAGAAACACATAACGTGCCGCATACGAATACAAACGAACAAATCCTTTACATTGGCCTTCCCGTGAACTCATGGCTGGTTCATTCCCAATTTACATTAAATCCGTTATTGAAATTCCAAAAAAGCAATCCGACTTATCTACGGAGACCCCAGTCGTGCTTAGTTACATATATAAATTTTTATAGCGTTAAAAGAAAAGAAAAAAGACCTACCATAATGCGACAATATCATTTCTCTCTCTTGGGTTCGCAAACTTGCGAAACCGCCAAGGATCGGTGCACAGCCGGACAAGCCCCCCAAATTCTCTTATAAGCTCTCGAGAAATGCTGTGTGTGTCGGTATCCAAGCTGCAACGCTATCTCTTTGACAGAGAGACCATCTTGTAAGAGCTCCAATCCGCGTTTCTGTCGGTGGTCAAGAAGGTATATTTTTGGAGTTTTTCCTATCGTTTTAATAAAATGACGCTCCAGCGTCCGCACCGACATATTACAAAGTTTTGCTAACTTTTTTACAGACCACCCAGCTTGCGCAGCCAAGAGACCCCAATCCTGATTATCGTCTCCTGAATTGAATAATCTAGTTCTCAAGTTCAACCTCAAGTTTCAAGCAGTACATTTTTTGGCTGACAGGGAATTAAGATTCGCCCCCCGGCGTGCCCCCTTGTAAACGGAGCGGGAAAATTGGGACATTAGTCTTAAAAGATCATGCTGGCCCATAGAATTTCCGAGAAGAGACCCCCGCCTCAAGAAAGCCAGTCAATAATCCATCGCCGTTATGAATCCCAGCGTGGGACTTCAAGAAAAGAATATGGAGTGTAGGGTAATGAACAGTATCCACCGCAAAATGCCTGAAACCGTTATTCATAGTTTTCTTATCTCTCTAGCGCTGAGAGACTAGATTTTTTAAACAACAAAAATTAGGTTAGCAAGCACAATCATGTATGTCGTGAATTGCCCTACAAAATTCGTAAGAGCAAATGTGGGTAGGTTCAAAGGCCCCAGATTCGGAGCAACAGAGTGGCGGTTTCTCCGGTTATTGGGTTGTTGGCCAAGTTCGTGTCAGTTTTAACACCCTTGGCTTAAAATGAAACCCGGTTTAATCTCCAACCCAAGCCAATGAGCGCGTCAAAATCGATCTGGTTGGATGTAATTGAGTGGTTAAAAGCGACAGACTCCTCCCTGCCCGCGATCTTTCCGTCCGAGTTGCCGCCTGAATCATCTGAGAATTTTTGGTTTCGTGTTGCGGAGATCGAAATGTCCACGCGCGGCCAGCTTTCCGCAAAAGTGAAGGCACTGATAAAAGGTGAAAAATTGTTACAAATTTCGGCACTGGAAAGCTGGCTTTATCGTCGCCGGGTTGAATGGGCGGCGCAGATTGCTCTTGTAAAGGCACAAGAACGCGTTGAACCGAAAATCCCATTAACCGAAGTGTTGGATTGGCTGCTTATCGGTTCATGGGAGAGCGATGGTTGCATTGGCCTGTGGAATCACGCAGAACGAGGCGGAAAACCTCATCCGCGAAATCCTGACGGCCTGTCGCCAATCTAAACAATCCCCTTTATGGATCTCTTCACTCCACAAGTTCCGGAAAAGGAATTCCATCTGAATTTTCGACGCCTCATGGACAAGCATTCTGCCGCAAATCGGGCGGTGATTGCCCAATGGGCAAATGGATTTCAGGATCGTGACGGGAAATTTGTGCGGGAGTTTCAAACCACATTTAACTCTGGGTTTTGGGAACTTTATCTCTTTGCATGTCTTAAAACGCTGGATTTCCAGGTTGATTTCAGATTCCCGGCCCCTGATTTTGTCATCACCAATTTCCATAACGAATTTTGCATTGAGGCAGTCATTGCTAGTAATGCCTTGGGAGAAGAAGCGGAATGGGAAAGAGATGCGAAGAAGCGGCCAGATTTAGAAGCAGTGTTGGACACCGCGGTTATTCGGCTCTCCAACGCTATCCAAGCAAAATATCAAAAATATTTGCTTTCCTATCAGACTTTGCCGCAGGTGAAAGGCCGTCCATTCGTTCTCGCCGTCGGCCCTTTTGAGCAGCCGTATTTCTGGGCGCAGAATGATCATGCCATAAGGCAAGTTCTCTACGCTTATGACAGAATTGGCCCTGATGGCAAACACATGCACCGTCACTCAATCAATAAAAAAAATGGCGCCGCGATTGAGTTAGGGTTCTTCGCGTCGCCCAGAATGGGTGACATCAGTGCCGTGATCTTCAGCAACACCGCCACCATGAGCAAGGTGGTGGCCCTAAATGACGATAACGAATCATTGATTTGGTTTAGCACGTTAAAATTCAACGCGTATGGCAAGCAGGCGATTCTGAAAAATTATCAAAAGAAGGAGTATCAAGAGAGCGTGCTTGATGGTCTTTATGTGTTTCACAATCACTTCGCAAAACATCCGCTGCCACACAATTACTTCGACCGCCCCGATATCACGCAGGCGATTCTGTTTCCGGATGAACCCGTGCCCCGTTACCGTGCCCATCATGGAAATTTGATACAGCGAGGCTCGTTTACAGAGAGGCCGAAAGAAAATCCAAGCGATTCCCCATGAGCTTGAGAGTCATGAACTCTCACACACGAAGAAATCTCCAAAATTTAAACAATCAAAATAGTTTCCTATGGAAGACGAACATCTACTTTTGTCAGCTGAAGCTTTTGCCAAGCAACATTGTTATCCACTTTCTCTCGTTCGTCTGATCATTGAATGCGGATGCCCCACACAGAACGGACTCGTGGATTATCCGACCCTTGTCATGTGGTTTTTGGACAATTGGGAGGAAGTCAGGCGAAATGCTGGCTTGCCGGAGTGCCTCTCAATCGAGTTTCAGTACCCGCTTTGGTGATAACACTATCGACACCGTAATTAGCTCTTTAGTTCTCTGCTCTGTTCCCAGCGTTGAAGAGGCACTTCGGGAAATCAAAAGAATTCTGAAACCGGGCGGAACACTTCGCTTTGTTGAGCACGTTGCCGCTCCTTATGGAACGTGGCTCTGTAGATTTCAAAAGCTCTTAAGCCCGATTTGTCAATTTTTTGGAGATGGCTGCCATCCCGACCGCCACCTCGAAGAAAGTCTAAAAGACTCCGGATTGAAGATATTGCGATTGGAACGAACACAAATTAATATTAACGCTCCATTAGTTCACCACTTTATTGCCGGGGAGCTGCAAAAAGAATAATATGACGACTCTTGTGGTAAATTAGGTTTTATTGTTTCTCGCAACTATCGTTCCTGTTGCGAGTGATAGATGGTTTATTGCCAATCTTGTAAAAGCGATTATATAACTTATCATAGAAAACATGGCGCCGAAATACATAGCCGTAGGAATTTACCTCATCATCTTGGCGCTAACGCAGTAGCACGGGCGATGCTTCCAAGGCTGTCTGCCTGCATCAATAATGCAGTTGCCGCCGCGTCATTAGGTTGTGCGCGTAAAGCATCTGCCAGGAATGTCGACGCATCGTCGTATGCCCGGGCATTCATGGACTGCCGGGCGGCTCGCATGGAACTGGTATAGGATTGACTAACGAGATTTGTGTGAAACGCATTGGTTTGGTTAGCCGAGATTTCCAGCGAAACTGTATCCGGCTCGTAGTTATTCAACTGCAAATTGAATTTCCAGACACCGGGCTGCAATTCAGTCAGAGTCAGCGGCGTCACGCCGGCATCACGGCCGTCCGGAGTCGTTACCGTCGCTCCGGAGGGAGTGGTGTTCAGAACAGCACTTCCGTATTGAAATTCAATCCGGTATGTGTTCGTCATTCCCGCGACCACGGGGGTGCTTTTGTTCCATTGATGATTATGATGCCAGGCTCTTAATTGATACGCCCCCTGCGGAAGGTCTGCCATTCGACTTGGAAATTCACCGGTTTCCAGCAAGCTGCCATCCTTTCCGGTAAGCTGGAACGTAGCGCCGTCCTGATTGCAGGTTAAATCGAGAATGCCAAATCTGGGGGCGATCTTCAGTTCACCGCCAGTTTGGCTGAATACTATCACTGTCCGACTCTCGCTCCAGTGCGGGTATTCCGCGGTAGCTAAGTTTTCGCCAGCGGAACAAAAACAAAAAGAGGCGGCAGCGATCCGTGCGATTGCTGATAGAATGCGCCAAAAACCGTAACTATTTTCTTTCGAGAAGAAATATCGGCCCGCTGATTTTGAATTGTGAATAACGCTCAATAATCCGGCATCTCAGCTTGAACAGGCTGATTTCCGGATTCTCCTCTGCGCGATGAATGGACACATGCGACACTTTCAGTTCTCGCCCAGCCTCGGCACGGGTTTTACCCGCAGCTTCACGAAATTGTTTTGCGAGAGCGGCCAGCCCCTTTTCGGTGAACCACTTCTTTTTCGGCATAGCGACATATGTATTCAGTTTACACAATTTAGCTACATAATTTTCTTGCAATTTCGCCCAAGTTTTTGATATGAACCCGTGTTATGAAGGAAAATAGTGCCCCAAAGAAACGCGTCGGAGTCTGGATACGAGTTTCAACCCAAGACCAAGCCGAAGGCGACGGGCCGGAGCACCACGAACAACGCGCTCGCGATTACGCCAAGTTCAACCAATGGACAGTGGTCGAGGTTTACGACCTTGCGGGTGTTTCGGGAAAAACCGTCATGGAACATCCGGAATGCAAGCGCATGATCAAAGATATAGAGCGCGGACACATTACCGGATTGATCTTTTCCAAATTGGCGCGCCTTTGCCGAAATAAGCAGGAGCTCGAACGATTTGCCAAATTCTTTCGCGACCACAACGCCGACATGATTTCCCTGCAAGAGAAAATTGACACCTCGTCGCCGGCAGGACGCCTTTTCTACACGATGATTGCTGCCATGGCCGAGTGGGAACGGGAGGAAACCGTCGATCGGACGAAAGCCTCCGTGAATATTCGAGCAAAACTCGGCAGTTCCCTGGGAGGCCCGGCTCCGTTTGGATATGAATGGAAGGACAAGAAGCTGGTTGCCAATTCCAAAGAGGGGCCAATCAGGGCGCTCATGTATGAACTTTTCTTGAAACACCGGCGCAAAAAAACCGTTGTGCGCATTTTGAACGAACAGGGACACCGCACGCGCAACGGCTCCAAATTCACAAGCAAGACGCTCACGCGCCTTATCCAAGACTCAACCGCCAAGGGCGTTCACCGGATGAATTACACCACTCGAAACGGTCAGACCAATCAATGGACAATTAAGCCGGAAAGCGAGTGGCAGTTGCATGAGATTTCCAGACTTGTCAGCGATGAAGTTTGGGAGGAATGCAATCGGCTCATCGATGACTCTTACGTCAAACAAAAACGCCCGGCCAAAAAGCCGGTGCATTTATTTGCCGGTATTGCACACTGCGAGTGCGGACAACCCATGTATGTTCCGTCAAATAGTCCGAAATACGTGTGTCGTGCCTGCCGAAACAAGATTGCCGCTGTGGATCTCGATGAAATCTTTATGGAAGAAATTAAGGGATATTCTCTGTCCCCCGAAGCCATTGCGAATTACCTCAAAAGCTCGGGAGATACAGCCAATGAAAAGGAACGCCTAATAGCATTGCAGCGGGAGGAATTGCAGCGAGTTCAGAAGGAAATCCAGCGCACCTACGACCTGTATCAGCAGGAAAAGCTGGATGCGGACGGTTTCAGCAAATTTTACACCCCCCTGACCGAACGGCAGAAGCAAATCCAAGCTGCAATTCCCACCCTTGAAGCGGAATTGGACATCCTGAAAGTGAACAGCCTTTCAACCGAAGAAATCGCCGCGCAAGCCGCAACTCTTTACGAGCGCTGGCAAACGATGGCATCCGAGGCGAAACGAGAAATCATTGAATTGATCGCGGAAAAGATTGTGATCGGTAAGGAGGAAATCACGATAAACCTTTGCTACGCGCCATCTTCTAAAGAGATGGCAAATAGGTGGCGGAAGGGGTGGGATTCGAACCCACGTTAGGGTTGCCCCTAAGCCTGATTTCGAGTCAGGTGCCTTCAACCACTCAGCCACCCTTCCATCAGTTTTATCAATAACGCATCAGGACGCGTTGCAACGAAAACAACTATGGCAGAATTAAAACCCGCGGCAAGGTGTTTCGCTGCCCGGGAAGAACAGGCGAGGCAATAAAATTAATTCGCCATTCTCATTCCGGTAAAACCGGCACTGGCGGAAGGCTGCTGATTGAGCGCTGAAGCAATGGAAGCAAGCAGGAGTGAATGGTCCACGGGTTTTGACAGGAACTCCGTGGCGCCGGCGGCAGTGGCTTTCTGTTTGTAATCCGGTTTGTCCGAGCCGCTGATGATGATGGTCGGAACCTTCCGGCCCGTTGAATAATGCAGCCAGCGCGTGAGGCGAAATCCATCCGACAATTCAGCGCTGCCGCTGCCGATATCCGGCGGCAGGGTGACATCCACGAGCAGCATGTCCGGCTTTTGATCCCGCATGAGGCCGATCGCCTCCCCGGCGTCGTCAGTGGTCAGGACTTGATATCCGCCCCTGCCCAGCGCGAAGGAAAGCATTTTGACCACCACCGGATCGTCCTCGATGAGCAAAACTTTTTTGCGCGGCTGGCCAAAATCATCCAATTCCGAAAGCGCAGGCGAGAGGTCGGTCGCCGGCTCTTGCGTCGCTGGTGCAACCACCGCTGATTGGTTCTTTTTCCAGAAGAACATGGTTACATTTTCACGCACCAACAGCCAGAAACAAAGCCGATTTACTGCGGAATTTGCCACCGGGGAAGCCTTGGGCCGAACCGGTGGATTTCCCAGCCCGTAATTTACGATACCGTTATAAGTGGCTCTGTTGAAACAATATGGCCACAATCATGAATCCCAGGCAGCGCTCCGCCCAGCCTTGGGCTTTTCCGGCATTCTCGGCTCGGGAAATCCGTCACTCGTAATCCTCATCTAACGCCCGCAGGAACGCCGCCAGCGGCGCCACGTCTGATTCCGTAAGCGCAATCCCGTTTAATTCTGCGTCTCCATTTCGATTTTGTCCGGCCCGTGTCAGGTCCGAAAAGCGCCGGTAAAACTCGATCACATCTTCCAGCGTATCCATCCGGCCCGTGTGCAGGTAAGGACCGGACTGCCCGAGATCGCGCACAGCCGGCGTCTTGAACCGCGCCAGTGTCAGCGGCAGCAACGCCGCTTGAGAATGCGCCTCATCATTGGCCAGCACCTGACGCAATGCGTGCTGGGACCTCGGCATGTCCGGATTGGCGAACACATTCCACAATCCGAGGTCCACGAGACTTGCGTCCTCCGCGGTCGGCGGCGCGCGGAACCGGCCGGTTGCATTGGGATGCCTCGCCGTCGGCGGCAAATAAGCGTCGTGATTTTTCCTGCGCTCTGCCAGCGTGGGCACCTGCAGCAACGCGAACGCTCCGGCGCCGTGAATCGAATCATATTCCTCCTGCGTCGCGCCTGTGTTGTGGAACCGGAAATCCGTGAACGCCGGCGGCGCGTGACACGCGATGCAATTGCCCACGCCCCCCGCCTGCAACGCCGCCGGGCTCGCGTTGCTCGGCGTCAGGAAAATTTTCAGCCCCTGCAATTCCGTCGGCCCGAATTGAAACGGTTGATGTTGCGTGGTGAACGCGCCATCGGCGTCCGTCACGAATTGTGGCGATGGCAAATTCTGAATCAGCCCGAACATCCGCCGGCCGTATTCCTCAGGCGTTTCATGCTTGCCGGGCTTGCGCGGCAGGCCGTTCTTCTGCAGGAACACATCATACGGCGACCCGTTGAATTCGCCCTGGTCGTCCTGCGAAAACACGAGCCCTTCCATGTACGCCTGGATGAGCGCCGCGACCTTGTCCAAAATCTCCTTGTCATTCGCCCGCGCCACATTCACGCGATATTTGCGGGGCAAACGAAATTCATCCGGAATGCCAGGATCCGTCCCCGCGAGAATCACTCGGTAAGAGCCGCCGTATTCCTGCGCCAGCGGGCCGGCGCCGTCGTCCTCGCGAATGACGCGCGCAATGTGCGCCACCGCCGCTTTTTGCTCCTGCGGCAGCCAGCCATAATTTCGGCCGGTCAACGTCGCCTTGATCAACTCCTTCGCGGCTGTGAATTCGCCATCGAAATGAAGAAACGTCGGCCCTTTGCGTGGCAGCAATGCGTCCACCAGCGGCGGCGAATTGCGCGGCGTGACCGTGCGCCCGTCCTCGCGCGCCGGAATCGGACTGCGCCGCGCGAAATCATTGTAAGTGCGATTGCCCAGCGTCCCATTGTGCTCATCCACCAAATGGCACGCGCGGCAATTCATGCTTTGCCCCGCGAAGGGCCCGGGCAGCGGCTGCCCGGTCGTGACCGTCGTGTCCATCACGGGATCGCCGGAGGGCAAGGTCGCATTCGCATTGCCGTCCGAATTGGTGAAAAAGAATTGCGCAAAACGCGTCTCGAGAAACAACCGTTCGCCGATGCTTTGCTCGGGCGGATCGGTGTCGTCCTGCCCGCGCGCGATGTTGACGCCGGAAAGATCAAGAAAAGTCAGAAGGAGCATGCCCAAAGAAAATATCCGATGAATGCCGGCCTTAAAGTTCGCCAAATTCTGAATCATACCCCGGCGACATTGCCCGAAGAGGAGGCTGCTGTGCTAACGGCGGCTTGCGATTTGTCGTCGGCGAATTGCCGCAGCCGTGGGAGCGCCGGCGGCGTGAAGAAGAAAAACTATCTCGCTTTTTGCGTCACGGTTGCCAGCGGATAAAGCCCCGGGCAACACCCAAACGCCTCGTGAAAAGCCTGGCTGAAATGACTCGGGCTCGCGTAGCCCACTTCCAGCGCCGCTTCCGTCACGTTGTATTCGCCCGAACGCAGCAACTCCGCCGCCTTCTCCATCCGCAAGCGCCGCAGGTATTGCGTGATCGTCTGGCCCGTTTGCGCGGAGAAAATCCGGCTCAAATAAAAATGGCTGCAACCGATTTTTTTTCCCAATTCCTCCAGCGAAGGCGGCTCGGCCAGATTTTTCTTCAGCAGAAAAACCACCTGGTCCACCCGCTCCTGCGCCAGCCGTTGCTGGCGCGTGCAGAAAAATTCCTTTTCCTTCGGCGGTTGAAACAGGAATGTCACCGCCAGCTCCAGCGCCTTGCATTGATACCACAACGGCTGCGCCGCGGCATACACTGGCGGCTGGCGCAACGTGGAAATGAGCTGGTGCTGTCCCGCCGTCAGTTTCACCGTCGACCCGGAAAC
>Ga0335085_10010457_pt1 | contig 13851 bp, 13 predicted proteins | sample Lox_Sample_45_FD_206712 | JGI IMG/M metagenome (GOLD analysis project Ga0335085, IMG submission 206712) | Soil microbial communities from Loxahatchee National Wildlife Refuge, Florida, United States - Lox_Sample_4.5 | ecosystem: Environmental > Terrestrial > Soil > Wetlands | place: USA...
TCCACGTAACTGAACAGCGCTCCAGACCGTTCGTCGCTTCCTCGCATCGCAAATCCCCCAGCAACGCATCGCTAAAGGAATCACGATCCAAAGCCGCCCGCTAGGGACTTTTTCAACAGCCTGCTAGCCGGTCTCCGGTTCCGGCCATCACCTCCAATGCCATCCTTGCAAATAGAGCGAGTTGAAGCGCTGCGTTCGGGGACGTCGAATTTCGCCAGAATGTTAAATGCGCGTCAATGGAACACCCAAGCTTTGCCAAACCACAAAGCCATTCTGGCGCACTCAGCCCTTCGTCAGGGTGGGTTTCGACCGCGCGCTCAAACGCCGTTCGAAATACTTCCAGAACGGTGTCGTGCTGTCGCGCCGGCCAATGGATCCAGTTTCCAAGCGTTATCCGGCCTGCGATTACGGGCGCCATCAATCCCAAATGGGTCGGACTCTCGACGGCCAATTCAAGTATGCGCGGCAGAAAATGGCGGTAGTCCATTTCTGAGCCCACCGTTGTGATCGCCCAGCCAGCGTAGGGACCGACTTGCTCGCTGGTCAAATGACGCAATGGTGCGGCGGCAAGAGTCCGAAGAATTTTTCCGCCGTCTCTGAGCGGCGAAGTTTCCAAATACCTTGGAAAGGGAACGCTACTGAAAGCCTTATAAGCCGCTTCCAGCGCCAAACGGAGAGAGTCGCCTGTCTGCATGTGAAACTATATCACCTATGGAGGTGCGAATACGCGTCGAATTGCATGGCACTCGGCGTCCGCACCTTCGGCTAAGCCCGTGATCTATCTGGATTGTGGGACAACTCTCGAACGCATGTTATTGATAGCCAGCGGAAAGTTGGGGAACCGCGCCCAAGCCCTTCTAGAAATCAAAGGCGCATTTAGCGCCCCACCTTTTTTAGGTGCATGATTCGGACCGATTGTGGTTCATTTCTCGAGCGCACCAGCCTTCTCGCGCACAGCGAGGGAAGGCTTCCGCGAGCTACGGCTCGGCCGCCGCTCTCACAGCGGCCAACTCCGCTCCTCTTCGCGCTCGTAGCGGATGCGGATCGATTTCATCCGCCGGTGCGTGAATGCGATAAGCGCCAGGGTTGCGCCGGTATTCATGATCGAGGCGATGGCCACCACCGTGGCCGCCGTCTGCGTATAGGCGAGCGCAATCTCGATCAGGATCTCGGTGCCATAGACGGCGCTCCAGATCGCGGTGAGCGACCGCAGGCCTGAGCGGAACATGGCGTTTTGCCAAAGCCCGTTCCAGCTCTCGGCGCGCGACGCATCGCCCGCCGCCACCACTTCGCGAATGAGATAGAACAGCACCGGTCGCGCGAAGAGCAGCGACACCAGGAACGCCAGGCACCAGCCCGCGTTCAGCACGCAATCGGTGACGATGCGATAGGAGACGTTGCCCGAGACGACGGACGCCACGGCGCCGCTGGCGATGGACGCCATGATTAGGATGCCCAGCGGATCGAGCTGGCGCGAGATGACCCATGTCCGCAGATTGTTGAGCGCGGGCGGCACGCAGCCGATGGCAAGCGCCCAGGCCGGAAAGACGCCGAAGTGTTTCAGGGCCAGGAAGATCGCGACGGGCAACACGCCGTCCACGACAAGGGTGGGAAGGAGCATCGCGATGCGGAACGGTCGCGCCACCGGTTCGGTCTGGCCGCTCATGTTCGCCTCCGGCTCTTCTGTTTCCGGCGCGGCGCGCCATGTCCGCCGGCGGGCAGAAGCGCGCCGCGCACCATGTCCTCGATTGTCGTCGCGGTCAGGCCGGCATCGAAGCGCCCTTCCCATGCCGCTTGCAGCGTCAGCCCGCGGAAGAGGGCGATCAGCGCGCGCGCGAAGCCTTGCGGCTCGGCATCGGCGCGGAACTGGCCGGTTCGCTGCCCGCGCTCGATGAGGCGCACGATCTCCCGCTCGACGCGCGCATTGTTGGCGAGCAGCTGGTCGCGGATGGCGTCGTCCCGCAGCGCTTCGGCCCAGCCTTGAATGCGGACGCGGTGTTCGTCGATATGCTGCGCGCTGGCCAGCGTGCCGCCATGCTGGTTGAACAGCACGGTGAGCCCGGCGATGGGATCGGCCTGCGCCGCCGCCAATCCGCTGATGAGCGCATCGCTTTGATCTTCATCGTCGGCGAGGGCGGCGATCACGTCGGCCTTGGTCTTGAAGTACAGATAGAAGGTGCCCTGCGCCACCCCGGCGTCCCGGACGATGTCGGCAGTCGTCGTGTTGTGGAAGCCGTTCCGCGAGAAGCACCTCAAGGCGGCATCGAGGAGTTGCCGCCGGCGGTCGCGTTTTTGGCCGGCCGCGGCCTGGATCATTCGCGAAATCCGCATGACTGACTAGTCAGTCATATCACGTTCCGTGGCCCCGTCAATGGGGTACCGCCTGTCCTGTATGGCGGCAGGCGCGCGTTCCCCGGCCGGCCGAGGGCGCGACGTCCGGTTCAGGCATGCCGCAAATCCGCCCGCACGCTCGCCGTTCGGCAGCGTCTGACAGTATCGCCCGCCCGCGACGGCTATCATCCGCGCGCCGCTCTGCGCGCGCGCGTTGGCGCACGGCCGAATAGCAGGGCTCGCGCCGCCACATGTCCGGGCGGGCAGGGTCCACGGTGACCACCATTTGCGGGCCGTTCGCCATGAGGATGAGGCCCGAGACGCGCGGATGCCACTCCGGCCCCAGGCTCGGCTCCAGAAGATAGCCGCACAGGAAGGTCCGGCACAGTTGCGGCCGCCCGTCGTAGATCGTGCAGCCCTTGCCCTCCTCACAGTGGCGGCATAGGACGTTGGGCGGCTTTTCCAGCGCTTCGACCGCAAGAACCTTGCAGCAAAGCGTGCATCCGTCGCAATTTCGCGTGCCTTGCGTCATTTGCCGTTCAGAGTAGCTTCTCCCGGCCCGCAGCGGAATGCCCCGGTGATCTCCAACTCGTACCCCACTCTCGATTTCGACCTCGGCGACACCGCGGACATGCTGCGCGATTCGGTGCGCAGCTTCGTCTCCGACCGCATCGACCCGGTTGCCGACGAGATCGACAGGACCAACACCTTCCCCCGCCATCTGTGGCCGGAGCTGGGGGCGCTGGGCGTGCTCGGCGTCACCGTCGAGGAGGCGTATGGCGGGGCAGGGCTCGGCTATCTCGAGCACGTCGTGGCGATGGAGGAGATCAGCCGCGGTTCCGCCGCCATCGGGCTCTCCTACGGCGCCCATTCCAATCTCTGCGTCAACCAGATCCGCAGGAACGGCGACGAGGCGCAGAAGCGCCGCTACCTGCCCAAGCTCATCTCCGGCGAGCATGTCGGCGCGCTCGCCATGAGCGAGACCGGCTCCGGCTCCGACGTCGTCTCCATGCGCCTGCGCGCGGAGAAGCGCGGCGGCCGCTACATGCTCAACGGCACCAAGATGTGGATCACCAACGGGCCGCAGGCCGACACGCTGGTGGTCTACGCCAAGACCGAACCCAGCGCCGGCCCGCGCGGCATCACCGCCTTCATCATCGAGAAGGACTTCAAGGGGTTCACCACCGCCCAGAAGCTCGACAAGCTCGGCATGCGCGGCTCCGACACTAGCGAATTGGTGTTCGAGGATTGCGAGGTGCCGGAGGAGAACGTGCTCGGCCGTGAGGGCGGCGGCGTGAACATCCTGATGAGCGGGCTCGACTACGAGCGCGCGGTGCTTTCCGCCGGCTGCATCGGCATCATGCAGGCCTGTCTCGACCTCGTGGTGCCCTACGTCCACGACCGCAAGCAGTTCGGCCAGCCCATCGGCTCGTTCCAGCTCATGCAGGGCAAGCTCGCCGACATGTACGTCACGCTGTCGGCGGCGCGGGCCTATGTCTACGCCGTCGCCCGCGCCTGCGACCGCGGCCTGACCACGCGCAAGGACGCCGCGGGCGCGATCCTCTATGCGGCCGAGAAGGGCGTGTGGATGGCGCTGCAGACCATCCAGGTGCTGGGCGGCAACGGCTACATCAACGAATTCCCAGCAGGACGCCTCCTGCGCGACGCCAAGCTCTACGAGATCGGCGCCGGCACATCCGAAATCCGCCGCTGGCTGATCGGCCGCGAACTGTTCGAGGAGACGGGCTAGGCTTTGGGCGGATAGTCCCGGGCGGTGTGAATGATATTCAGTACTTCGATTTCGTCTTCAAGGATGCGGTAGACGCCAATGTATGGGATGTCGGTGAACACGAACTCGCGTGTATCGGAGACGCGGCCAGCTCGGCCCATTCGAGGAAATCGCGAGAGACTTTCGAGGCCGGAACGCAGCCGCTGAATTACGCGCTGCGCGGCGGCAGGATTGTCCGACTGGATGTAGTCATGAATGCGTTCCAGATCGTCGAGGGCCCTTTCGACCCAGATCACCCGCATCGGTCAGCGCCGGATTGTCGCCTTGGGCCGCGGCAGTTCGTTTGGAGTTCCCCAGCTCTCGATCCAGCGCATGACGTCCTCATGCTCGACGAAGGGGCCGCCGGCTTTGGCCTGCGCCAGGGAGCGCCGGATGGAGGCCATCTGCTCGTCTTCCATCTCGAAAAAGGCTTCCACGGCGTGAGCAACCAGGCTCGACTTCGACCTCTTTGCTTGCCGCGCGCGCTTCTCCAGCCTATTGGAGAGCTTGCGGTCGATGCGTAGCGACAGGGTCACATCCTTGGTCATCGCGGCGGCCTCGCACAAAATGTAACACATTGTAAGACAATCCAGGGTGAAAGCCAATGTCCGACATCGTCATCCTTTCCGGGGCCCGCACGCCGATGGGGGCGTTCCAGGGGGTGCTGTCGTCGCTGACGGCGCCGCAGCTGGGCGCGGGCGCCATCGCGGGCGCGATCGCGCGTTCGGGCGTCAAGGCGGACGAGGTGAGCGAGACGCTGATGGGCTGCGTGCTGCCGGCCGGGGTCGGGCAGGCGCCCGCGCGCCAGGCCTCGCGCTTCGCCGGCGTGCCGGACGGGGTTCCATGCACCACCGTCAACAAGGTCTGCGGCTCGGGCATGAAGGCGGTGATGATGGGCGCCGACCAGCTCGGCATGGGCCGTGCCGAAATCGTGGTCGCCGGAGGCATGGAGAGCATGTCCAACGCGCCCTACTTGCTGCCCAAGGCGCGCAGCGGGTTCCGCCTCGGCCATGGCGAGGTGAAGGACCACATGTTCCTCGACGGGCTCGAGGATGCCTACGAGCACCGCCTCATGGGAACCTATGCCGAGGACGCGGCGCGGCACTACCAGTTCACCCGCGAGGACCAGGATGCCTATGCCATCCAGTCGCTGCTGCGCGCCAAGCAGGCGCAGGAGGGCGGCGCCTTCCGCGACGAGATCGTCAACATCAAGATCACCTCCAAGGGCTCGGTCGACACCGATGTTTCCGAGGACGAGCAGCCCCGCAAGGCGGACGTCAAGAAGATCCCGACGCTGCGCCCCGCCTTCGCCAAGGACGGCACCGTGACGGCCGCGAATTCCTCCTCCATCTCCGACGGCGCCGCCGCCGTGGTGCTGACGCGCGCGGATTTCGCCGGCAGGCGCGGCCTCAAGCCCATCGCGCGCATCGTGGCGCAGGCGAGTCACGCCGGGGAGCCGCGCTGGTTCACCACCGCCCCGGTCGGCGCCATCGAGAAAGTGCTGAAGTCCGCCGGCTGGGCCAAGGACCAGGTCGACCTGTTCGAGATCAACGAGGCCTTCGCCAACGTCGCCATGATCGCCATGCGCGACCTCGGCCTCGACCATGCGAAGGTCAACGTCAACGGCGGCGCCTGCGCGCTCGGCCACCCCATCGGCGCCTCGGGCGCGCGCATCATCGTGACGCTGCTCAACGCGCTGAAGACCCGCGGCGGCAAGCGCGGCATCGCCTCCCTCTGCATCGGCGGCGGCGAGGCGACGGCCGTGGCGGTGGAGATGGTCTGAGCGCCAGTTTCCCTAATTCGCAAAATATCCCGGCCGCCCGATGTCCTCGAGCATGCCGATCTCCTTCGGCTTCCAGCCGAGCCATTTCTGTGTGAGGGCGCTCGAGGCGGGGGCGTCCATCCCGATGAACATGGCGAGCCAGCCGAAATGGGCGGGCGCATCTTCCGGCCGAATCGAGACCGCCGGCACCTTGAGGTGGCGGCCCAGCACCTCGGCGATGTCGCGCACCGGCACCCCTTCGTCGGCGACGGCGTGATAGGCCTTTCCGGCTTCGCCTTTCTCCAGCGCGAGCCGATAAAGCCGCGCGACATCCAGCCGGTGCGCGGCCGCCATGCGGTTGGCGCCGTCGCCGGCATAGGCGGACACGCCCTTCTCGCGCGCGATGTCGAGGAAGAATTCGATGAAGCCGCATTTGCCTTCGCCGCCATGCACCTGCGGCAGGCGCACCGCCATGGCGCGCACGCCGCGCCCGGTGAAGGCGAAAGCCGCGGCTTCCGACACGCGCGGTATGCCCTCGCCCGAATGGGCGGCGTCGTGCTCCGTCGAGAGCCGTCCGGGCGCGAGCAGGGCGACACCCGAGGTGACGATGAAGGGCTTGTCCGTGCCTTCCAGCACCTCGCCCATCGCCGCGATGGCGCGCTTGTCGATCTGGCCGTTCTCGGCGAATTTCGAGAAATCGTGGATGAAGGCGAGGTGGATCACGCCGTCGGCCTTTTCCGCGCCTTCGCGCAGGCTGTCGAGATCCTGCAGCGTGCCCCAATGCACTTGGGCGCCCATCGCGGTCAGCGCCTCGGCATTGGCGTCCGAGCGCGCCAGGCCCACGACCGTGTGCCCGCCGCGGATCAGCTCCGGCACGGTGGCCCGGCCGATGAATCCGGCGGCGCCGGTGACGAATACGCGCATGGTTCGCACTCCCTGTTCAGTGGCCGGCCGTTCGGGGGCCGGCGGCGACGGTGTCGAGTTCCGCGAGCGCGGCGGGCGGCAGCGTCAGCGCCGCGGCGTCCAGGTTCTCGCGCAGATGGTCGGGCGACGAGGTTCCCGGGATGAGCAGCATGTTGGGCGCCCGCTGCAGCAGCCACGCCAGGGCCACCTGCATCGGCGTGGCGCCGAGCCGCTTTGCCACGTCCGACAGGGTCGAGGATTGCAGCGGCGAGAACCCGCCCAGCGGGAAGTACGGCACATAGGCGATGCCGTCCGCGGCCAATGCATCGAGCAGCGCGTCGTCGTCGCGGTGCGCCAGATTGTAGTGGTTCTGCACGCAGACCACCGGCGCGATGCGGCGCGCCTCGGCGACCTGGTTCGCGGTGACGTTGCTCAGCCCGATATGGCGGATGAGGCCCTTGCGCTGCAGCTCGGCCATCACCGCGACCTTGTCGGCGATCGAGCCTTCCGACGGCGCGTGAACCGCGCCCATGATCCGCAGATTGACGATGTCGAGCGCGTCGAGGCCGAGGCGGCGCAGATTGTCGTGCACCGCGCTCTCCAGCTCCGCGGGCGAGAACGCCGGATTCCACGACGCGTCCGTGCCGCGCCTGGCGCCGAGCTTGGTGACGATGACGAGGTCCCTGGGATAGGGATGCAGCGCCTCGCGGATCAGCTCGTTGACGACATAGGGTCCGTAGTAGTCGCTGGTGTCGATGTGATTGACGCCGGCATCCAGCGCCTGGCGCAGCACCGCGAGCGCCGCGCCGCGGTCCTTCGGCGGGCCGAAGACGCCGGGCCCGGCGAGCTGCATGGCGCCGTAGCCCATGCGCCTCACCGTCAGGCTCGTGCCGGGAAATGTGAACGCGCCGCTGAGCGCGGGCTCCGTCTGGGGCATCGTCTGGTCTCTTTCTCCGGCGGGGGGCTGTGCCGGTTTTGGGCCTCGAGGGCCTATACTGCCCGCGAGTCCCATGAGATCACTCTAGCACAATTACTCTCGCGAGAGCAACATGTCCTCCATCCGCCTCTTCATCCTGTCGTCCTTCGACGAATTCGGGCCGATGCACGGCCATCTGCTGCGCGCCATCGCGGAGAAGATGAAGGTTCCGCTGTGGACGGACATCTCGGTGGGCGCGGTCTACGGCGCGATGAAGCGGCTGGCGGCGGAGGGGCTGCTGCGCGAGACCGGCCGCGAGCAGGAGGGCCGGCGCCCGGCGCGCCAGGTCTACGAGATCACCGACGAAGGCCGCCGCGTGCTCGCCGAACTTCGCCGCGCCGGCCTGAGCGAGGTCTGGTTCAAGCCCGACCCGTTCGACCTGGCGCTGACGCGGATGGACGCAAGGACGCAGAAGATGCTGCCCCAGATCATCGCAAAGCGGCTGGAGACCCTGAAGGCGATGCTGGCCGAGCGCCGGCGTCTCGCTGGCGAAGCCAAGGCCCATGCCGGCCCCGCCAAGCAATGGGTGCTCAAGCACAGCGAATACCGCCTCGAGGCCGAGATCCGCTACCTGACCGACCTGCTCAAGGCCGCCGCCGCCATCGCCGGGACGCGCAAGGCATGACGCTGCGCAATGTCCTCTGTATGTTGGCGGCGGAGTGAATCGATGCCGCAGCTCAAATCATCCGTTTCGCCGTCCGGCGCCGCGTTCAAGGCCAACGCCGCGGCGATGGGGGCGCTCGTCGCCGAATTGAAGGCGAGGATGGCGGCCGCGGCGCTTGGCGGGGACGAGCGCTCGCGGCTGCGCCATACCGAGCGCGGCAAGCTTCTGCCGCGCGCCCGCGTGGAGCAGCTGCTCGATCCCGGCGCGCCGTTCCTGGAGCTGTCGCCGCTCGCCGCCAACGGCATGTACGACGGCGACATCCACGCCGCCGGGATCATCACTGGCATCGGTCGTGTCGCCGGCCGCGAATGCGTCGTCGTCTGCAACGACGCGACGATCAAGGGCGGCACCTACTATCCGATGACGGTGAAGAAGCATCTGCGCGCGCAGGAGATCGCGCGCGAGAGCCGGCTGCCCTGCATCTACCTCGTCGATTCCGGCGGCGCGAACCTGCCGAACCAGACCGAGGTGTTTCCCGACCGCGACCATTTCGGACGCATCTTCTTCAACCAGGCGAACATGAGCGCCGCCGGCATCCCGCAGATCGCCGCCGTCCTGGGCTCCTGCACCGCGGGCGGCGCCTATGTGCCGGCGATGAGCGACGAGACCATCATCGTGAAGGGGCAGGGCACGATCTTCCTGGGCGGCCCGCCCCTGGTGAAGGCCGCGACCGGGGAAGTGGTGAGCGCCGAGGAGCTCGGCGGCGCGGACGTGCATGCGAAGATCAGCGGCGTCGCCGACCACTACGCCAATGACGACAGCCACGCGCTCGCCATCGCCCGCCGGATCGTGTCGCATCTCAACGCCGGGAAGCGGCCGGACATCCCGCTGCGCGAGGCGCGCGCCCCCGCCTACGACCCCGCCGAGCTCGACGGCATCGTGCCGCCCTCGCTGATGACGCAGTACGACGTGCGCGAGGTGATCGCCAGGCTGGTCGACGCCTCGGAGCTGGACGAGTTCAAGAAGACCTACGGCACCACCCTCGTCACCGGCTTCGCGCATATCGCCGGCATCCCCGTCGGCATCCTCGCCAACAACGGCATCCTCTTCAGCGAGTCCGCGCTCAAGGGCGCGCATTTCATCGAGCTGTGCTGCCAGCGGCGCATCCCGCTCCTGTTCCTGCAGAACATCGCCGGCTTCATGGTGGGGCGCCGGTACGAAGCCCAGGGCATCGCCAAGGACGGCGCCAAGCTGGTGACCGCCGTGGCCTGCGCCCAGGTGCCCAAGATCACGCTCATCATTGGCGGCAGCTACGGCGCGGGCAATTACGGCATGTGCGGGCGCGCCTATTCGCCCCGCTTCCTCTTCACCTGGCCGAACAGCCGCATCAGCGTGATGGGCGGCGAACAGGCCGCCAGCGTGCTCGCCACCGTCCACCGCGACGCCGCTACATGGAACGCGGAGCAAGCCGAAGCCTTCAAGGCCCCCATCCGCGCGAAATACGAAGAGGAAGGCAACCCCTACTACGCCACCGCCCGCCTCTGGGACGACGGCATCATCGCCCCGGCGGACACGCGGCGGGTCCTCGCGCTCGCCCTCAGCGCCTGCCTCAACGCCCCCATCCCCGACACGAAATTCGGCGTGTTCAGGATGTAGCCGATGCCTCGCACAGCATGTCATCCCCGGCCGAGCCGCGTAGCGGCGAGGGGAAGGGGACCCAGGTAGTCGGGTTGGCGCACGCTCTTCACGAATTTGTCTCATCGTACCACGCGGATCCCCTTCCCCTCATTTCGCTCCGCTGCATTCGGCCGGGGATGACAGTTGTGGTATGATGACGGCGTGTGGTGCGCCGCACGTGGGAACGCAAAAACGACCTGATCGCGGGCTTCACGAAGAAATACGGCCTTCACATTCTGGTATGGTTCGAAATGTACGGCGACATCACCATGGCCATCGCGCGCGAGAAGCGATTGAAACGCTGGAACCGCGCTTGGAAAATCAAGCTGATCGAAGAGAACAACTCGGGCTGGAACGATCTCCACGACCGAATGATGGGCCAGATCGCGCTGCCCGATCTACCTGGGTCCCCTTCCCCTCGCGTCGCTGACGCTCCGCCCGGCCGGGGATGACAAGTGGGGAAGGCGCGATGACGACGCGGTTTTTGTCCGTTTTGGCGGTCGCGATCTTTTCTGCGTTTTCAGCCGATGGAGCCGCGTATTGGCTTAAATCTCCGCAGAGGTTGGTAAGACCAACCGAATGCATGTTGCGTGTTTTGCGTCATTTTCCAGGCGTCGATCACGTGGCAACCGGGGTAAGCGATCTAAATCGGCGCGCATACATTGAATTTCGATACAAAACCGTGCGCGGGTATCGACCGACCATTCGCTTCGAAGCGATAGAGGCAGGTTCGTCAAATTCCGATGTCTATTTTCAAGCCGTTTTTGGCGGATTATTTGTACCGCCGGACAAGGGGCCGCCGACTTATGGTGCAGATGAAATCGCTCAGCGTTGGAAGACTCAGTGCGGAGTGAATGCGGGTATCCTATTTATCTGAACTGCTATGCATGTGGTGAAAGACGCTGCAACGTCTCGCCGCCGATCCCGGCGCTATGCATCTCTACGAAGCCGTGGAGATTTCCGCCGATTGAACCGCGACGGCCGGCCTAGCCTTCCCCCGGCGCATGTCCGCCGAGCTGTTCCAGCACGGCGATGCGTTTGGCGATGGGAGGGTGGGTGTCGAATATCCGGGCGAAGGCGGAGGTGGCGGGCGGGTTCTCGATGAACATCTGGGCCACTTCGCTCGACACGTGCGGCACTTCGGGATTGCGGGAGATCTTCATCAGCGCGGAGATCAGCGCGTCGGGATTCTTGGTCAGGTCCACCGATCCGGCATCGGCCTGGTATTCGCGCCGCCGCGAGATCGCGAAGCGCAGCACCAGAGCCAGCACATAGCCGATGGCGAAGGCGACGGCCGCGATCAGCACCATCACCAGCACAGCCGCGCCGCCCCTGCCGCGCACGCGGCCGTAGGAGAACACCCGCAGGCTGCGCCACAGAAGGTGCGTCAGGAACGAGATCATGCCCACGAACACGATGGTCACGATCAGAAGCCGCGTGTCGCGCTCCATGATGTGCGTCAGCTCGTGCGCCAGCACGGCCTCGAGCTCGTCCCTGTTCAGCGCGCCGAGCAGCCCGCGCGTCACGGTGATGGCATAGCTGCGCTCGTCGATGCCGCTGGCATAGGCGTTCATCGCATCGGTTTCGACGATGTAGAGCCTGGGCATCTTGAGCCCGCGGCTGATGCAGAGGTTTTCGACAAGGTTGTAGAGTTCGGGCTGCTCCTCGCGCGTCACCGGCCGGGCGCCGGTCGCGCGGTGGATGATCGCGTCGTTGAAAAGGTATCCGATCAGCACCCAGGCGCCGGCGATTCCGAGGATGGCGGGCCACCATGCGTAGACGACCGCGAGCGCGAGATCGAGCGGCGTGTCGGTGCCGAGCACCGGCGTCAGGCCGAAGGAATCGAAATACGAGCGCACGTCGCCGAACAGCCCGAAGACGAAGAACATCAACCCCAGCAGGGCCAGCAGAAGGAACGGGAACGCCAGCAGCAGGAGCGTGGACTTGATGTTGTTGTCCTGCCGGTAGGTGGTGAGGCCGAGCAGCGCCATGGCTCAGCCGCCGAAGCTCACCTTGGGCGCGTCCTTGGCCTGCGCGCGCTCCGCCGCGTCGAGCTCGAACATCTGGGCCGGCCGGAATCCGAATGGGCCCGCGATCAGCAGCGCCGGGAATTGCTGGATGGCTGCATTGTATTCCGCCGCCGCATTGTTCATGAACCGGCGCGCGGCGGCGATCTTGTTCTCCAGGTCGGCCAGCTCGTCCTGCAGTTTGAGGAAATTGTCGCTCGCCTTGAGCTGCGGATAGTTCTCGGCGACGGCCATCAGATTGCCCAGCGCGCCGGAGAGCGCGCCTTCCGCCGCGCTCTTCTCCGCCACGCCGGTCGCGCGCATCGCCGCGGCGCGCGCCTCGGTCACCTCCGTGAACACCTTGCTTTCATGCGCCGCATAGCCCTTCACGGTCTCGACGAGGTTCGGAACCAGGTCCTGCCGCTGCTTGAGCTGCACGCCGATGTCGGCGAAGGCCCGCATCCAAGCCTGGCGCAGCGTCACCAGCCGGTTGAAGAGGAAAATGCCGAACAGCACGGCGAGCGCGGCGGCTACGATGGCGAGGATCATGCGTGCCCCTTCCTTGCGGGTGAAATCCGTTGAAAGACTATACGATTCCGCCCGGCGCGCGGAATTCGGGATGGCTGGAGGGACGATCGGACCCGCGATGATACGCGACGCAACGCGGGCGGATTTCCCCGCCATCCTCGCCCTCAATGCGGACTGGGTGGAATTCCTCTCGCCCATGGACGCGGCCGAGCTTACGGCGTTCGCGCGGGCGTCGCGCCATTTCCGCGTGGCGGAAGAGGGCGGGGCCGTGGCGGCGTTCCTGCTCGCGTTCCGCGCGGGCGATGCCTATGGGGGCGCGGTGTTCGCGCGGTTCATGCGCGAAGGCGGGGACTTCTTCTACATAGACCGCATCGTGGTGGACGAGCGCTGCCGCAACCTCGGCCTGGCGCGGGCGCTGTATGACGATCTCGAAACCGCGGCGCGGGCGGCGGGCGTGCCCCGCCTCGTCTGCGAAGTGAATGCCGATCCGCCTAACGACGCTTCGCTGCGCTTCCACCTGCGCTACGGCTTCGCCGAGACCGGCCTGATGCCCCACAACGGCAAGAGGGTCGCGCTCATGGAGAAGCTGCTCGCGGGGTGAATCGCGAGAAAGTCGAGCTCCGAGGCTGTCCATCCGGACGTTTACCTAAAGGTAAAGATTTCCAGAATTGCGGCCTTGCTTCTGTGGTTTTAACCATGGCACGGGGCGCGGGCCCGCCCGGATGGGTTGTATAATTCTTTCGGGATTCTAATGGGTTGCTCGCGGAATTCCGCCAATTTTATCTCCGGCCGGAGCATAATTAACCTGTTGGTCCGATGGCATATTTGCAACGGATTCAAGGGCTTTGGGGTCCTCACGAAATTTTTTTGCTTTAACAGTGGATTCCGCCATTAACCCTTGGTAAAGCATCCGGCGTACGTGCTGGCTATGCAAGTCAGGGACGCCGTCCCGGGTTGGCACATGGGTGTTCGCATGTATGCGTTGGAGAACAAGCTCGGTTGCATCATGTTGAAGGGGCCGGCCGAGCCGAAGAGTTCAAAAGCGGGCTGCATCATGTCGCTGAGCGCGGATGCAAAAGCCGGCTGCATCATGTCGTTGAGCGCCGACGCGAAGGCCGGCTGCATCATGTCGCTGAGCGCCGACGCGAAGGCCGGTTGCATCATGTCGCTGAGCGCCGACGCGAAGGCCGGCTGCATCATGTCGCTGAGCGCCGACGCGAAGGCCGGTTGCATCATGTCGCTGAGCGCCGACGCGAAGGCCGGCTGCATCATGTCGCTGAGCGCCGACGCGAAGGC
>Ga0335085_10010458_pt1 | contig 13850 bp, 7 predicted proteins | sample Lox_Sample_45_FD_206712 | JGI IMG/M metagenome (GOLD analysis project Ga0335085, IMG submission 206712) | Soil microbial communities from Loxahatchee National Wildlife Refuge, Florida, United States - Lox_Sample_4.5 | ecosystem: Environmental > Terrestrial > Soil > Wetlands | place: USA: Florida...
GGCGCCGGGGACGGTGGCCGCCGCGCTGCGGACCGGCTCCGCGGTCACGCCGACGAGCGACAGGGTGACGGACTGCTCGATCCTCGTTCCGTCGGCGACCTCCACGGGATAGGGAAGGTGGAGGGGAGTGCCGTACGTCTTGAAGGAGGCATCCGACCAGTTGCGCTGGTCCTCGGTCTCGAACGTCTCGCCCTCCATCCGAACCTCGGCCTCGACACCCGGCGTCACCTGGTGCAGGATCGCCCGCACGTTGCGGAAGGGCTGGTGGGGCGAGACGAGGGCGGGGAAGCCCTGCTCGATGCGGTCCCCGTCGGTGGTCTCGACGATGCACGCCCGCCCGGCGCACTCCGCCGCGGCGTGCAGCACGCAGAAGCCGATGCGGTTGCGGCGGAACGTCGACGCCGCCCGCCCGTCCATCGTGAACGCGATGCGCCCGTCGGGTCCGCCGTCGACCCTGCCCTCCCAGTCGAAGGCGACGACACCTCGACGGTGGCGAGCCCGGAAGCGGAGGCGGAAGGACTCGGGCTCCACCTCCATCTCCAGGTCTTCGAGCCCCGCCGGAACCGTGGCCCAGCCCGGCTCGCGAACGGCCACGTAGATCCCGCGCAGGACCTCCCGTTCCCCGAGGCGGATCCAGCGGAGCGCGCCGCGGTCGAAGACGAGGCGCAGCGGCCCCGCGCGGAGCGGGACCGTGAGGTCCGGCGCACCGTGGACGTCAGCGGGGTCGGCCGGAGAACCCATCGCCTCGGCAGGCATCGTCGGTCACGCGGGTCGGATGCGGACGAGCCTCCCTTCCGGGCTCCCGCGGGAAGGTATCAGGAGCGCGGGGCGGTTGTCCATGGAACAATACGCCCGCCGATGCGGGCCATGGAACCGCCGCCCCGGCGCCATCGTACTGCGTACCGGAGTGATCCCTCGCTGATACGACGTGGACGCGCACGGTCGACAGCCGCCCGGCGAGCCAACCGGCGGCCCACCGCATTCCGCTCAAGAACGGAGGCTATGACACGATGACCCGACTCGTTCGGACCGCCCTCTGGGCGACCCTGGCCCTGGCCGGCGGCCTCGCCGCGGGCGCCGCGGCGGCCGAGACCGGCCTGCCCCCGCTCCTCGACCGCGAGCTGTTCTTCGGCAACCCGGAGATCGCCGCCGCCCAGCTCTCCCCCGACGGACAGTACGTCGCCTTCCTCAAGCCCTGGAGCGACACCCGCAACATCTGGGTCAAGAAGACGGCCGAGCCCTTCGAAGCGGCGCGGCGGGTCACCGCCGAGGCGAAGCGGCCCATCCCGGGCTTCTTCTGGACCCGCGACAGCCGCCTCATCCTCTACGTCAAGGACAACGACGGCGACGAGAACTTCAACGTGTGGGCGGTGGACCCCGCCGCCCCGAAAGCGGAGGGCAAGGAGGTGCCGGCCTCGCGGAACCTCACCGACGCCAAGGGCGCCCGGGCCTTCATCTACGACGTCCCGAAGAAGTCCCCGGACACGATCCACGTCGGGCTCAACGACCGCGACGCGGCCTGGCACGACCTCTACCGGGTCACGATCTCCACCGGGAAGCGCGAGCTCCTGCGGAAGAACACCGACCGGATCGCGCAGTGGGTGTTCGACCTCGACGGGCAGCTGCGCCTCGCCGTGCGCACGACCGACAAGGGCGACACCGAGATCCTGAAGGTCCTGCCGGACGGCTTCAAGACCGTCTACACCTGCACCGTCTTCGAGAGCTGCGGCCCCGAGCGCTTCCACAAGGACGGGAAGCGCATCTACATGCAGACGAACAAGGGCGACGCAGATCTCGTCCGCCTCGTGCTCTTCGACCCTGAGACCGGGAAGGAAGAGCTCGTCGAGTCCGACCCGATGAAGCGCGTGGACTTCGGGGGGGCCCTCTTCTCGGAGGCCACGGACGAGCTCGTCGGGACCTCGTACGAGGACGAGCGGGTGCGTCTCTACTTCCGCGACAAATCCTGGGAGGCTGACTATGCGCTCCTCCAGGCGAAGTTCCCCGGCAAGGACATCGTGGGAGGCTCCTCGACCGCCGACGACCGGCTCTGGCTCCTGACCGCGGCCAGCGACGTCGACCCCGGGGCCCGCTACATCTTCGACCGCCAGACGAAGGCCCTCACCCTCCAGTACAAGGTGCGGGAGCGGATCCCCCGTGAGCACATGGCGGCGATGAAGGCGGTCCGCTACCCCTCGTCGGACGGCCTCGAGATCCCCGCGTTCCTGACCCTGCCGAAGGGGGTCGCCGCCAAAGCGCTGCCGACGATCCTCCTGCCCCACGGCGGGCCGTGGGCCCGCGACGGCTGGGGGTTCAACAACCTCGCCCAGTTCCTCGCCAACCGCGGCTACGCCGTCCTCATGCCGAACTTCCGCGGCTCCACCGGCTACGGCAAGAGGTTCCTGAACGCCGGCAACAAGCAGTGGGGCGACAAGATGCAGGACGACGTCACCTGGGGTGCGAAGTACCTCGTGGCCCAGGGCATCGCCGACCCCAAGCGGATCGGGATCATGGGCGGCTCGTACGGCGGCTACACGACCCTCGCCGGGGTGGCCTTCACGCCCGACCTCTACGCGGCCGCGGTCGACATCGTGGGACCGTCGAACCTCATCACCCTCATGGACTCGATCCCGCCGTACTGGGAGTCGTTCCGCATCATCTTCCACGAGCGCATGGGCAACCCGAAGACGCCGGAGGGCAAGGCCCAGCTCGAGCGCCAGTCGCCGCTCAACTCGGCACAGAAGATCAAGACCCCGCTCCTCGTGGCACAGGGCGCGAACGACCCGCGGGTCAAGAAGGCGGAGGCGGAGCAGATCGTCATCGCGCTGCGCGACCGCGGCTTCCCGGTCGAGTACATCCTCGCCCCCGACGAGGGCCACGGCTTCGCCCGCCCGGTGAACAGCATGGCCCTCTGGGCCGCGTCCGAGACCTTCCTCGCGAAGCACCTCGGCGGCCGGTTCCAGCCGGGCGGAACGCCGGAGGTGGTGGCCCGCCTGAAGGACATCACGGTCGACCCGAAGACCGTCGTCCTCTCGAAGACGGCGGACAAGGGCACGGTGGGGGTGCCGAAGGTCGTCGCGTCCCTGACTCCGGGGAGCGCCACCTACCAGGGCAAGATCGAGGTGGGCGGGCAGACGATCCCGATGACCATCGTGGCCACGATCGAGGATCAGGGCGCGACGTGGGTGGTCACCGGCACCGCGAAGATGCCGATGGGTGACGCGGTCGACGTGACGACCGTCGACAAGACGACCCTCGTGCCACGCAAGCGGTCCATCAAGCAGGGCCCGGCCGCGATCGACCTCGCGTTCGAGGGCGGCAAGGCCACCGGCACCGTGGCCATGGGTGGCGAGCCGAAGCCGGTGTCGGTGGACATCGGCGGCGAGCTCTTCGCCGACGGCGCGGGCAGCTTCGAGGCGATCGGCGCTCTGCCGCTCGCCGAGGGCTTCAGCACCACCTTCCGGAACTTCGACCCCCAGCAGCAGAAGCTGCAGATCAAGCAGGCCAGGGTCCTGGACTCGGAGGACGTGACGGTGCCCGCGGGGACCTTCAAGGCCTGGAAGGTCGAGATCGCCTCGGCCGAGGGCGAGCCCGGCCAGTCCACGATCTGGGTGGCCAGGGACTCGCGCAAGGTGGTGAAGAGCGTGATGACGCTCCCCCAGATGGGAGGTGCGATCGTCACCGCCGAGCTCCAGCCCTAGCCTGTCATCCCGAGGCGCTCCAGTCGTGTCGGGCGCCGAGGGAATCTGCCGTCTCCGAGTCGCGACTACCTCACCGGGAACTCGCGGCCCGGGAAGAGCTCCTCGGGGTCGACCTTGCGGGAGGGCAGCAGCACCGGCTTCATCCAGTCGCGCCTTTCGTAGGCCACGCCGAGACCCTGCAGGCGCCGCTCGAGCCGGGCCGCCGCCGTCCGGTTGACGGGGACGAGGGCGGCCTCCGGCGCGGCCTCGACCCGCGCGCGGTAGTCGAGGAAGTACTCGGTCGTGGTGGGGCCGAGCTTCGCCGAGCAGACGACCTTCTCCCCGGACAGGAAGTTGATCCGGGTGGCGAGGTGGAAGTCGGTGTAGCAGAAGCGCACGGGCTCGGCCTCGAGGTGGGCCACGAACTCCCGCCAGTGCGCGTCCGCCCGAGCCGCGCCGGGGAGCTGGGCGAGCGAGGCGAGGGCCGAGCCGGCCACCAGAACGAAGAGGACCACGCGCCGCAGGCCGCGGCCGAACGCCTCCGCGATGAGGGCGGGCAGGACCGACATCAGGCACGCGAGGTAGCGGGGGTTTCCCGGCACGTGGGGCAGCGCCACCGCGACCACGACCAGCGTGGTGGTGACGAAGAGCAGCAGGACCGCGAGAGGCCGGGAGCGGGACGTCACCGACGCTCGAGCCGTCCGCCCGACCGCCACGACCGCGGCGGCGACACCCAGCCATCCCAGGGCGAGCAGGAGCAGGTCGACGGGCGGGTCGTACCCGAGGTCGTACCCCATCAGCAGCGGCCAATCGCCGGTGATCATCGCCGCGACCTTCGACCCGAGCCCGGTGAGGAGGGCCCCCGTTCCCCCGTCGATCCCCCGCGCCTTCCCGGGCACGAAGTACCCGAACGACTCCCACCCGTTGGCCGCGTTCCAAAGGAGGGCTGGAGCCGCCCCGAGGAGCCACCCGGAGAGGAACGCCGCGAGAGAGCGGAGGACGCGACGGCGTCCGAAGGAGACGATCGCGAGGGTGACCACGGCCAGGTGGATGACCGCGAAGATGTGGCACCAGAAGGCCAGGCCCAGCAGCAGACCGGCCGCCCCCACGAGGAGGGGTTGCGGCTCGGCCTCGTCCGCCCAGCGCGCGACGAGCCACAGGGCGAAGACGCCGAGGGCGAGCATCTCGATGTAGGTCCCGTCGTTGCTGAGGCTGTAGCGCGTCAGGCCCACCGGCGAGAAGGCCACGTAGAGGCCTCCGAGGAGAGCCGCCCGGCCTCCGAAGAACCATAGGGTGAGGCGGTAGAGGCCGGCCACGTACAGGGCGTAGATGGCGACCGACACCAGGGCGAAGGCACGGGCCGGGTCCATCACCTCCATCAGCGGGACGGCCAGGTGTGACTTCAGCGTGCCTCCGTAGGGCTGGCTCGGAAGGAAGACCAGCCGTCCCCCGCCCTGCTGGAGACGGAGGGCCACCGAGCCGTAGACCGTGCCGTCCGGAGTGATCCCCGACGCCGCCCCGTGAACGACGAACGGAAGGCGGGCGAGCACCGCCAGGCCGACCACCAGGAGGAGGCCGATCACCGCGTGGCGAGCGAGGGGAGGGCCGACCAAGACCCGGCGACGCGCGCGCAGCCAGACGAGGAAGAGCGAGAGGCCGGCCACGCCGATCAGGACCGGGGGAAGGGCCGCGAGGACCGGAGGTCGCCACGGGGCGCCGGCGTCGAACCAGCGCACGCAGGCGGCGATCCAGAGCGCCGCCGCTCCGGCGCCGGCCAGCGTGGCGGCGCGTGGTCCCCACGCGGAAGCGGCGGCAGAAGACGCGGGTCGCGACATCCCGCAGAGGCTAGCACGCGGCGGGAGTGGTATAGAATCGCCCGGCCTTGCTCCGCATCCTCTCGCTCGCCTCCCGCGCGGGCCTGGCCGTCTCGACCGCCCTCCTGGTGCTCGCCGTGGCGCGATGGGGTCCCGTCCACGCCGAGCCCCCCTTCGACGTCCGCGCCCTCCCGCTCGCGCCGTGGGCGGTGGGCTTCGCGACGCTCGCCGCGCTCACCGGCGGCGAGCGGCGGCCGACGCCGTGGCGCCGCGTGGCGGGTTGTCTCCTCCTCGGGCTGGCCGCCCTCGCACTGGCGACGATCACCCGCGCGCCGTCCGGACTTGCCGCCACCCTCGTCGACCGGGGCCACGTGGTGGGGCGCCTCGCCCCCGCCGCGATCGACGTCACGGGCCGAGACCTCGGCGCTCTCGCCGCGTGGGGGTCGATCGTGGAGTGGACCGGCGATCTGCGGGTGCCGGTGTCTGGAGCATACGGCCTCTGGATCGAAGGCCGGGGCCAGGCGAGCCTCTCCCTCGGCGAGTGGCCGGCTCTCTCCGCATCCGGCCGCCCCTTCGCCGCCCGGACCGTGCTCGCCCTGGCGCGCGGCCCCCAGGTCCTCCACGCGACCCTGGAGCCGAAGGGTGCGGGTCCCCGCTTGAGCCTCGGCTGGAGGCGGCCGGACGGCCGATCCGAGATCATTCCTCCCCGCTACCTCGGCCCGCCCCTGGCCGCGTGGCGCTGGGAGCTCACCGACGCGCTCGCCGTCGCCGTGGCGGCGCTGGCCGGACTCTTCGTGTTCCTGACACCCTGGGAACGGCCGCGACGGTTGCCGTCGCCCCGGCCGGTCGGGAGAGGCGAGGTCGCCGCCGCCGGCGCGGGCTACCTCCTCCTCGTGGCGATCATGAGCTGGCCGCTCGCCCGCGATCCCGTCCACACGGGCGCGGTCTACCGTCCGGACGGCCGCCTCAACGCGTGGATCCTCGCCTGGGCCGGTCATGCTCTCTGGCACGAGCCCGGGCGGCTCTTCCAGGCGCCGGCCTTCCACCCGCTGCCCGACGCCCTCGCCTTCTCGGAGAACCTCGTCCTGCCCGCGGCAGTCGTGGCCCCCGTCGTCGCCCTCGGGGGGCCGCTCCTCGGCTACAACGTCGTCTTCCTGGCGAGCCTCGCCCTCTCCGGCGCGTTCACCTACCTGCTCGTCCGTCGCGCGACCGGCGACCGGCTGGCCGCGTTCGCGGGTGGGGCCTTCTTCGCCGCCGGTCCCCATCGGTGGACGCGTCTCACCCACATCCAGACCCAGGTGACGGTCTTCCTGCCCCTCGCCCTCCTCGCCCTCGATCGCTTCTGGGAGAGGCGCACGCTGCGCCGGGGCCTCGTCGTCGGCCTGCTCGTCGCTCTCCAGGGACTGAGCTCCGTGTACCTGGGGGCGATCACGGCGGCTGCGGTCTCGGTGGCGATCGCGGTCGCCGTCTTCGGCGGCCTGCGCCCACGCGAGCTCGGCCGCCTCGGGGCCGGGTTTCTTCTCGCGGCCGGGATCCTGTGGCCGGTGGCGCGGCCCTACTTCCGAGTGAGGGCGTTCCAGGGCCAGGAGTTCACGCTCGAGGACGTCTCGGGATCGGCCGCCACGCTCAGGTCCTACGCTTCCGCGGGAACCCGGCTCTGGGGGCCGGTGGCCCAGCGCCAGCTCGGCCCCGAGCCGGTCATGGACTCGCTCTTCCCGGGCCTGACCGTCCTCTTCCTCGGCCTCGCCGGCCTCGCCACCGCACCCCGGCGCTACCGGGCCGTCGCCCTCGCCGCCTCCGCGGTCGCGATCGTGATCTCGCTGGGCCCAGAGACGGCCTTCTACCGCTGGATCTACGAGCACCTCGTGCTCGTGCGCACCGTGCGCGTGCTGTCACGGTTCGCCCTCATCCCCGGGCTGGCGCTCTCGGTGCTCGCCGGGCTCGCCCTTTCCGGCTGGCGCCGGCTCGCGGTTCTCCTCGCCCTCGCGGCGATGATGGCCGAGTCCTCGAATCTCCCCCTCCATCTGGAGCGATACGACGGTCCCTCGCCCGCCGCCCGCTGGCTGGCCGGACGGCCGGGGGCGGTCGTCCACCTTCCCCTGAGCGACGAGAACACCTGGGTCATGCTGGACGGCCTGGCCCACCTGCGGCCGCTGGTGAACGGCAACTCGGCCTTCATGCCCCGACCGTTCGACCGCGCTCTCGACCTGCTGGCCGGCCCCCGGATCGACGAGGAGGCCGTGCGATTCCTGCGCGCCGTGGGCGTGACGCAGGTGGTCGCGCGCGACGGCGTCGACCTGCCGGTGGCGGCGGACTTCGGCAGCGAGAAGGTCTTCGCCGTCATCCCGGGGCCCTCGGCCACGGCTGTCGAGCCGGGCGAGCCGTTGCCGACGCGGTGGAGCGACGCCGGGCTCGTCGTGGACCTGGGCGCGCCGCGCCGGGTGAGTGGGCTCGTCTTCGAGCCGGGCGAGGGGCCGTGGGCGGCCCGTCCGCGCCTCCAGTCCTCGCGCGACGGGCAGACGTGGGAAGACGTCGAGGCGACCGCCAGCCTGGCCGACGCGACGCTCTCCCTCTACCGCGACCCGCGCCACGGCCGGGGGGCGCTTCGCTTCCCCCCTCGCGAGGCCCGCTTCCTGCGGGTCGGCCGCGACGTGCCGCTCCGCCCGGGCGCCCTCGAGTTCCTGCCCTGAGGGCCGGGCCGCCCGCTCATTGGGGCGGCAGGCCGACGAGGGCCCGCCACAGGGCGAGCTCGTCGAGGCCGGGCCAGAGGACGAGGCCGGCGAGCGCGGCGAGGATCGCGAGCAGCGCCAGTCGACGGCCCCGCAGGGGCGCGAGCGAGTCGCGTTCGCCAGCCACCGCGGCCGCGGCGAACAGAAAGACCACCGGCAGCACCGGGAGGCGGAACCGCGTCGTGGCGTAGGCCACCACGTGGGCCAGGTTCCAGACGGCGAGAACGACGAGCAGGAGGACCGCACCCGGCCCCGGCCGGGCGCGGGCGAGGCCGACGAGGCCGAGCGCGAGCAGCACGAGGTACGGAAGGACGACGCCGATCTCCAGCGTCATCCGGGCGGCGGCGCTCCACGCGCGACAGGGTCCGCGGGACAGCACGTGGTCGAGGATCTCGCTGCCCGCCTTCCAGAACTCCGGCATCTGTTCGCCGAGCTTCTCGAAGATCCAGCGGGGCTGGCGGGCGAGGATGGCTTCCCAGGCGAGCTTCTTCGCCTGACGGTCGCGCTCGACGGGATCCTCGATCGCGCCCAGCGTGGCGTGGACCTCGAGGTGGGTCAGGGGGACGTTGCCCTGCCAGAGGTTCGAGCCTCCCATCGTCGAGACCGGGATGAAGGCGTGGAAGACGATCGCGTTGCGGATCGTCCAGGGCAGAAGGGTCAGGACGAGGGCGAGCGCGAAGGCGGCGGCAGCCCGGACCGCGGGCGAGGCGCGGGGCGTCCTCCGGCGGGCCTCGCCGCGCAGGATCCACAGGAGCGCGACGGGGGCGAGGTAGAGGGTCAGCTCCCGGGTGAGCGTAGCGAGGCCCCACAGGACGCCCGCGGTCGCGGCCGCGCCCGTGGACGGGCCGGCGTCGGCCCGGAGGATCCGCTCCAGGGCCCACCAGAGGAGGACCACGAAGAGGGTCTCGGACCAGAAGTGGGTGGAGAACCACACGAAGTCCGGGTAGAACGCCACGAGGGCGGCGGCGAGCAGACCCACCCTCGGCGAGAACGCGAAGCGTCCCGCGCGCCCCACCGCGGGCACGAGGAGGGCGCCGACCGCCGCCTGGACCCACGTCACCGCGGCCAGGCTGCCCAGGGCGCGCTGGAGAATCGCGATGAAGTAGGGATAGAGGGGCGGGTAGAAGAGCAGGCGGACACGGAAGGGCGACAGGCCGCGGTGGGGCCGCCCGAGCTCCCGTGTCCCGAGGGCCACCCAGCTGGCCTCGTCGCCGGCCAGGCCGCACTGCGGCTCCAGCAGGAGGAGCACGCCGCGGACGGCGAAGGCGGCGAGGGCGAGGGCGCACAGCCAGAGCGCCCCCCCGGACGACGAGGCGGCGGCCTTCGGCGGGGCCTCCGACATGGAGGGACAGGCTAGCACACGGCTCTCGTTCTTCGACGTCGGCGTGGTTGACAGGGCGGACGGTGCGTGTCACCTTTTCCCGCCCATGAGGATCCTGATCGTCGGGAACGGGGGCCGCGAGCACGCCCTGGCCTGGAAGATCCGCCAGAGCCCCCTCGTGACCGAGCTCTACTGCGCCCCCGGCAACGCGGGGATCGCGGAGATCGCCGACTGCGTGCCGATCGACGCCTCCAGCATCGTGGAGGTGGCCGACTTCGCCCAGACGGTCAAGGCCGACCTCACGGTCGTGGGCCCCGAGCTGCCGATGGTCCTCGGGATCGGCGACGAGTTCGTCCGCCGCGGGCTCACGATCTTCAGCCCGTCCCGGGGGGCGGCGGAGATCGAGGGCTCGAAGGCCTTCGCCCGCGAGTTCATGACCCGCCACCGGATCCCCTCTCCGCGCTACGAGGTGTGCGGCTCGGTCGAGGAGGCGCAGGCCTTCGTGGCCCGGCCGCCCTTCCCCTACCCGCTGGTGGTGAAGGCGGATGGCCTCGCCGCGGGCAAGGGCACGATGGTGGTCCAGGACGCGGACGAGGCCAAGGCGGCCGTCGACGCGATCATGGCCGAGAAGAGGTTCGGCTCCGCGGGCTCGAAGGTCGTCATGGAGGAGTTCCTCCGGGGCGAGGAGGTGTCCTTCCTCGTGTTCTCGGACGGGTCGCGGGTCGTGCCGATGGCCTCGGTGCAGGACCACAAGCGCGCGCGCGACGGGGACGAGGGGCCGAACACCGGCGGCATGGGGACCGTCTCACCGACGACCGCCATCAGCCTCGACGGTCACAAGCGCATCATGCAGGAGGTCGTGGTCCCCACGATCGCGGGCCTCGCCGCGGAGGGACGGCGCTTCCAGGGCGTGCTCTTCGCCGGCCTCATGATGAGCGAGGCGGGGCCGAAGGTGCTCGAGTTCAACGCCCGCTTCGGCGACCCCGAGACCCAGGTCATCATGGCCCGCATGCGCTCCGACATCGTTCCCATCCTCCACCAGTGCGCGCAGGGGAGCCTGGGCGAGGTCCGGATCGAATGGGCGAAGGAGCCGGCGGTGTGCGTCGTGGTGGCGAGCCGGGGATACCCCGACACCCCGGAGATCGGCAAGGCGATCGCCGGCCTCGATTCCCTGAAGGACTGGACCGACGTGGTCGTCTACCACGCGGCCACGAAGCGGCAGGACGGCCAGGTCCGCACCGTCGGCGGGCGCGTCCTCGGCGTCACCGCCCTCGGGGCCAACCTCGAGTCGGCGATCGCCCGGGCCTACGCCGCGATCGCGAAGATCGAGTTCGAGGGGATGACCTTCCGTCGCGACATCGGGGCCCGCGCCCTGGCGCGCCTCCACGCGCCGCGTCAGGCGTAGGGCGCGGCGCCGGGCGTCAAGGCCCGCTCAGGAGCCCGCCCCCCGCGACCTGGAACCTGAGGACGTCCGTCGCCGCGCTCGGGCTCTTCCCGGGCCGGGTCTCGAGGGGCAGGCCGTCGAGGTCCACGATGCCGGGCAGCAGGAGCACCTCGACGACCCGCCCCGGCCGGAGGAGGTCGCCGGGATCGACCTGCAAGGTCTTGAGGCCGCCGTCGTAGCTGACGTGCACGGCGTCGAGCGCGTTGTCGCCGGGCTGCGGCCGTCCCGCGTAGCGGAAGACCACCCGGCCCTTGAAGCTCTCCTCGTCCATGTCGTTGCTGAATTGGATCTTGAACCTGCTGTCCGGGGGCACGTCCCGCTCGCCGTCGAGGGGAAGCGCGAACACCACGACGGGCGGCTTCTTCGGCTTCGGAGGGGGAGGAGGAGGCTTCTGGGCCTCGGCGTGCGACAGCGCGTCTTCGGCCCGCGGCTTGGAGAGCACGACGTCGGTCGCCTGGATCGTGACCACCTGGCGGATGACGAGCACCCTGCCGGTCACCTGCAACCACTTGCCGGTGTCGCGACGGAGGTTCGGGTCGAGCGTCCAGCCCTGCCCCTTCGCGTTCTTCCCGCTCACCCAGGCCGCGAACAGGTCTTCCTTCAGCACCCAGTCGGACGAGCGCTGCCGGCTCGCCGAAGGCAGGTCTCCGAACAGGTTGCCGCCGCGGAACTGGCCCCGGACGGTCACCGTCTTGCCCTCGAAGTGCTGGGGCCTCGTCACCAGCTCCTCGAGGGTCACCTCGGGCGCCTCTTTCCGGCGCGCCTTCTCGTCGGGCGCACCGAGGAAGCCCCAGACCTGGATGTAGACGATCCGCTGCCCGGAATCGCTGCCCATTCCCACCGCGCCGGTGACCTCCACCTCCTTGCCCCCCGACCGGCGCATCTCCGTCTCGAAGTCCATCTCCACCTCCGGCATGGGGAAGAGGTAGAGGTAGCCGCCAAACGTGCCCCGGATCCCGTAGGTCAGCCGGGTGCTCGACGTGGGCACCAGGTCCAGACGGCCTCGCGTGCGAACCGCCTTGTCGACGTACGACTCCGGCATCTGGAGCAGGTTGTCGACCGAGACCTCGACCGTCTGCCCGTAGCGCGTCTCGTAGTCGTTCGTCTGGGCGACGGCAGGGGCGGGAGAGCCGGCGAGCAGAGCGAGCGGAGGGAAGACGAGGAACGCGACCCGGGGCCGGGGACGCATGATCCAGTATAGGCAGAAAAAGGCCCCGGAGGTTCGCCTTCCTCCGGGGCCCCGGTGAGCTGTTGGGATTCGCCCGGCCGTCCGGCCTGAGCGGCCTCCCGCGGGAGGCGTCGACGGTGAACGCTCTCGATGGGTGGAAGCGCTCGGCTTACGACCTAGGCGTCAGCCACCTCGCGTAAGATCCGGCGACTGTTCACTGGACCACCTCCTTTCCCGCGTGCGGCGAGTGTAGGGACGGGCGCGCAGCGCTGTCAAGGTCGGGCCACAACGGCCGGCGCTCGATCGCCTCGACGGCCACGATCTCTGGTGGTCAGGGCCTGTGACGAGGCTCACTTGACCGTATTGTGCGCTGCGTGTTACGGTCGCTCGGGAGAGTATCCCGCAAGAGTCGTTGGCACAGGGACTTGCGGGGCCAGCGATGAAGCTCCGGGTCCTCGGCTGCTACGGCGGCAACATTCCCGAATGCGGGATGACCTCGTTCCTCCTGAACGACTCGGTGTGCCTCGACGCCGGCTTCGTATCGGGCGCCCTCAGCCTGCGCGAGCAGGTCAGGGTGAAGGACGTGGTCATCTCGCACTCGCACCTCGACCACACCTGCTCGCTGCCCTTCCTCATCGACAACAACTTCTCCGCCCCCGGCTTCACCTTGCGCATCTATGCGATCCGCGAGGTCATCGCGTCGATGAAGAACCACCTGTTCAACAACCACACCTGGCCCGACTTCACCTGCCTGCCCAACGACCTCACCCCGGCGCTCAAGCTCGTCGAGGTGACGGAAGAGCAACCCTTCAGGGTCAACGGGCTCTCGATCCGCGCCGTCCGCGTCTCTCACGTCGTCCCCACGACCGGCTTCCTCGTCGAGGACCGGATTGGAACGATCGCCTACTCCAGCGACACCGCTCCCACCGATCGTTTCTGGGAGGTGGTCAACAGGACCCGCAACCTGAAAGCGGTGATCACGGAGACCTCGTTTCCGGACGAGCTGCAGGAGCTCGCGAACGTCTCCGGCCACCTCACCCCGCAGACGCTGGACGTGGAGCTGCGCAAGCTCAAGCGGGACGTGCCGGTCTACCTCTACGGCGCCAAGCCCCGCCACCTCGCCCGGATCCGGGCCGAGGTGCGCGCCCTGCGGCGGCGCCGGCTCGCCTTCCTGGTGCAGGGCAAGACCTACCGCCTCTGACTACACCTTGAGCCGGGCCAGGCTGAGGAGGCTGCCGGCGAGGCCCACCACCATCCCGCCGGCCACGAGGAGGAGCGAGACGCCCCCGGGCAGGGAGAAGGCCGCCCGGCCGAGCAGGTCCGACGTGACGAGGGCCCGGGAGAGCCAGGCGAGGGTGGCCCAGAGCAGCCCCACCGCCACCAGCCCGCCCACTCCGCCCTGGATGACCCCTTCGGTGACGAACGGGCCCTTCACGTAGGCCCGCGTCGCGCCCACCAGGCGCATGATGTCGAGCTCGTCCTCGCGCGCGTAGATGGTGAGGCGGATGACGTTCGAGATCGTGAAGACCCCGGCGAGCACCAGGATGCCACCGAGGAACGCTCCCACTCCTCGCACCAGCCGGACGCCGGTCGCGAGCCGCTCGATCCACAGCAGGTCGTACTGGATCTCGCGGACGCCGGGGACCCCGGTGAACGCCTTCGCCAGCCGCTCCACGTCCGCCGGGGACTGGCGGTCG
>Ga0335085_10010459_pt1 | contig 13850 bp, 12 predicted proteins | sample Lox_Sample_45_FD_206712 | JGI IMG/M metagenome (GOLD analysis project Ga0335085, IMG submission 206712) | Soil microbial communities from Loxahatchee National Wildlife Refuge, Florida, United States - Lox_Sample_4.5 | ecosystem: Environmental > Terrestrial > Soil > Wetlands | place: USA...
GTAAGTATCAAATCAGCCCTGCCATTCAGGGCGACTTCCAGAAACTTGTCGTCCTGTGGGTCGCGGCATTCGCGTACGACCTGAATAGTGGGGACAAATTCGGCGGCGCTGCCGAGACGGCCCAGGAAGAGCATGCGATCTTCAGCGCTGACATAGTGATCGAATTTTGGACGAGAGAGAACCTCCGCCAGTTCACTCATCGTGGCCTCGGAAAAGAGCAGGACGCCATGGTCGAGGGCTTGGTCAACGGCTTGACGTGGAATGGACAGGGGCAACGCGATTGCGCTGACGAATACATTCGTGTCTACGACGATGCGATCCATCATTCGCATGAATTGCGCATCAGTCTTTCAGGATGTCAGCCAGTACTTCCTCCGTCATTCCCCGGGCGGCGGCGCGAGCGCCAATGCGGTCCATCATGCGCTTCAATTCGGTATGGTTAATTTGGCGAATTCGTTCATACTCCTCGGCCGAGATAATGACTGCAACGTCGCGGTTTTGCCGGCGAATCAGCACGGGCTCTCGCTGCGCGGCATCGAGAAGGGCGGCAAGGCGCTGCTTAGCTTCGGTGGCTGAGACAGATTTCATACGTCCATTTTAGACAAAGTAGATAAACTAGACAAATACGTGATACACGAATTTCGTGTTACACTATTTTCGTGTTATCCAAAAATCGCCTGCGCAACGTGACGGTCACGCTTGAAGAAGACGTGGCCCAATGGGCGCGCATCGAGGCCGCCCGCCGCGACACCAGCGTGTCACGGCTACTGGGCGAATTGCTGAAAGAAAGTATGTTGCCCCAGAACCGCTCTACGGCAGAAGTGGTCGAACGGCTGGCCAGCTTCGGAAAACGCCACAAACTGTCCTTGCGCGGACTTAAGGTCAAAGACCTGATCAATGAAGGCCGGCGGTGAGCCGGTTCGTACTGGACGCATCGATCGTGCTGGCATGGTGCTTCCCCGATGAGAACTCTGCCTTGGCCGAAGGTATTGCCGAACGATTCAAGCAAGGCGACAGCGCAATAGCGACTTCATTCTGGCCGCATGAGGTGTTGAATGCCCTGCTGGTTGGAGAGAAACGGGGGCGAATTTCCAAAGATCTGGTGCAGAGCTTTCTAATGGACTTAGCGATGCTTCCCGTTGCTTTGCAGCAGACCCCTGCCGAAACCGTGTTCCAGAGAATCGAACCGCTTGCCCGCGAGTATGCCCTTACTGCCTATGATGCAGCTTACCTCGATCTCTGCCTGGGCATTGGTTTGCCTCTTGCCACATTGGACGAAGATTTAAGCCGGGCGTGCAGGAGCGCGGGTGCAGGCTTGGTCGGGGCATGAAGCTCGGCAGCTGGTGAGTAGGCCGAACCTATCGCGTCCCCGCCGACCTGGCTTTGGCCCGCGTTTCGTCCTCCGCCTGGGTGGCCACCATCTTCAATTCCTTCTCGAGTGATGCAAAGCGGTGCAGGATCTCGTGCATGCGCAGCGCCATTTTGCGAATGGTCTCGACCTGCGAGACGGAAGTCGGAGAAAGAGCGCCGGGCTCCAGCAGCAGCAATTCGGAATTGCCGAGTACCGAAGTCAGCGCATTGTTGAGATTGTGCAGCATGTCGCGCATGTAATTGCCCAGGGTGGCCTGCTGCTGCAACAACGCATTTTCCTCCTCGGCCCGGCGAAGACGGTCCACGGCTGCAATGCGGCGCAATGCCTCAGAAACCACCAACACCATCGCGCCCAGCCATCCTTCCTGTTGCTGCAGCTGCATAAATCTCGGGCCTGCCTGACGCAAATCACGCGCGTTCAGGCTGTCCTCGCAAATCAGCAGCACAGGCTTTTCCGTCGTCTCCAGCGCTTCCAGAATGGAGACGAAAGCGTCGCGGCGCACGCCCCCAACAATGGCCAGGTCGAATGCTTCCGCATCGAGTTCCTGGCAGAGGTCGCTGCCCATGAGGGTGAAAGTGGGAATGTGGGGTTCGGACTGCCAGCGCCCGGTGAGGGCGCGGGAAAACTCGGCATCGTCGGAGACGATCAATACGGTAGCTGGGTCCAAGGTTTCTATCCGTCCGCGTCCTTACTTTTGGGTGTCGTGATTCGACTCAGATTCATTCGCCTGCGTACTTCCATCCGAGTCCCCGGAAGCCGCCGCCGCCATCGCCCGTGGCGGTCCGTCCGGCTCGCCAGCCTTTGGACTGGTTTCTTTGCTACCGGCGGCTAAAACCGTATCCACCGCGGCGCGCAGGTCGACCAGCATGCGCAGCGGCTGACCAAACGAATATTCCGCCTGGAACATGGCCTTCCATGACTGGCAAATAATGCGCAGGCGGCCCACCGGTTCCTCTTCAGAAAGCTCCGCACCGCGGCAATCCAATGCGGCCACGCCGCGCTGCTCAAGCTCGCGCAGGCCGTCCAGAATAGCATTCAGATCGCGATGCATCGCGCGGAAGAAGCAGCGCCGCATCAGGAAGTTAAAGCGCGTAAAGGATACGAGCGCCGCCGGCTCGAAGTAGTTCTGCGCTGCGCCCTGCTTCAACTCTCGCCCTTTCTCAATCACCCCGCTGGCATAGAGCTCTCGCAGGCTGTGACAGGTTTCTGCTTTCTGAACCACGTCGTCCAGTCCCTCCAGGCTCTTCAACGCAACCAATTCCCGCGTGCCCAGCACCGGCTCCAGCGTTTTGGCGACGAACTGGAAGGTCAAGTCATTGTCCTCCAGCAGCGACGGCGCACACACGGAGAAGAACTGCACCGAGAGAAAATCAATTTTGTCGCGGTCCGCTTCGCTGTGTTCGGGTTTGTGCAGGGCATAGCCCAGCGCGGCCCGCAAGCCGGCTTCATCGGCCAAACGGCTGGTCTGCAGGAACTGGCGCAGCTGGTGTACCTGGATGCGCTCGTCCGCCGCGGCGAACCACTCGCGGGCTGCCCCCACGGCTTTTCGCGTGGCCGTCTTTTCGCCGTCCTGCAATTCGTCGCAAGGCGACAGATCGATGGAAAATTCCTGTGCCAGCGCGTTGTACAGCTTATACAGCAGCTGCAACGAGCCCCATTCGGCTTTGTTTGCGGAAGATGACTTCTTCATGATTTGACAATCCAATTGGCGACCGGCTGGGAGAAACGCGCGGCGACCGCCGTGGTTCCAGGGTTGTATTGCACCGCTACGACGCAAGCTTCTGCGTCCAGGCTGCCGTCCGAGTTCCGCAGCCGGAGCCGGTCGGCAAACTCCAGCGGCAGAGTGGAGGCAAATAAAACTTCGCGCGCGGTTCCGAACTCAATCACTGTGGTTTCACTGAACGCGTTGTTTTCGTCTGCCACCCGCGTCAGTTGCACCGGAATCCGCACCGGAGTGGCGTCCGGAAAGAATTTGGCCAGCTTGGCGGTGCTGCTTTCCTGTGAGGAACGAGCGCGGGCTGTGCCTTGGCTGACCATTTCGTTTCTCGGTGAATGCAGCCTGGGTCCCGGAGCTGCCGGTTAGCATGGATCCTGGGATCGCCCAGACCGCATCGGAACTAAGGCATGCACGGCATGCACCAAAGGGGGAAGTCTCCGCGGCACTCTCGGATGTTGTTCATTGTTAAGCACTTGCCACCGCACCCCCGAAGCCTCGAATCACCCATGAGCATCCTTCCGTCTCAAACTGAATCAAAGTCTCAAGCCGGGTGTCCAACCTTGAGTGGGCGGTTTGCGCCTCACTGCAGCCGGTGGCTAGCCGCTGACAAAGTGGGTCGGGTTCCGATGTTGTAGCGTTTCAGCTTGCGGTACAGCGTTGCCCGGCTGATGCCTAACATCTTGCGGGCGCGCGCTTTGTCTCCGTTCACCTGCTCGAAAACCCGCTGGATCGTGATCCGTTCGATGTCCTCCAAATCGGTTGAACTGAGCGACGCGGCCGGAATATTTTCCGCCGAGTCATAAGGGGAGAACGAGGCGATGGATGGCGGCAAATCGCGAACATCAATAACCTGCCGGTCCCCTAACGCCACCGCCCGCTCAATGCAATTCTCCAGCTCGCGGACGTTCCCCGGCCATTCGTATTGCAGCAGGCATTTGGTCGCCGCCTGCGTGATGGGGATAGACGCCCCCGGCGCGTAACGGTCCAGAAACCAGCTGGCCAGCAAAGGAATGTCGGAGCGGCGCTCCCGCAAGGCTGGGATGTAGACGGTGACCACGTTCAGCCGGAAATAAAGATCCTTGCGGAATGCACCTTTGCGGTATTCAGCCTCCAGATCGCGATTGGTGGCCGCGATGACCCGGACATCCACCTTCACTTTCTGATTGCTTCCTACGGGGCGAACTTCTTTCTCCTGCAGCACGCGCAGCAGTTTGGCTTGCATCTCCAGCGGCAGCTCGCCAATCTCATCGAGAAAAATCGTGCCCCCGCTGGCCGACTGGAACAATCCCGGCTTGGAGCGCAGCGCACCGGTAAAGGCGCCCTTTTCGTAGCCGAATAACTCACTTTCAATCAAGGTAGGGACGAGCGAGCCGCAGTCCACCGCGACAAACGGCCGATTGGCAAAAGACCCTCGGAAATGAATAGCGCGGGCGACCAGCTCCTTGCCCGTACCACTTTCCCCGGTAATCAGAACCGGGGTGCGCGTGTCCTTGAGCCGCGAGATCATGCGCAACACATCCTGGATTTTTCCCGAGGCGCCCACAATTCCGTGCAGGCCGGTCTCCGTATCTACGCGCTCGCGCAGGAATTGGTTCTCCTCCACCAAACGTACCTTCTCGGCCATGCGCCGCAAAAAGTGCCGCAATTCCTCGAGCGGCGTGAACGGCTTGCTGATGTAGTCGTAGGCTCCCAGTTTCATGGCTTGTACGGCTGTCTCAACCGACCCGTGGCCCGTCATGACCGCCACTTCGGTGCGAGGCAGGAGTTTTTTCGTCTTTTCCAGAAATTCCAGGCCCGACATGCTCGGCATCACCATGTCGGTAAGGATCATGTGGGCCGGTTGCTCCTCCAGTAAGGCGAGAGCGGATTCTCCGCTCTCTGCCTCCAGGCAGGCAAATCCCAGGCCCTCGCCCACGGTCATGCACAGTTTGCGGATGCTTTGCTCGTCATCCACGATGAGCAAACGGATGCGTAAGTCTTCACTCATGGCGCCTTCCCCATGGTTTTTTCCACGACCGAAATAAATTGCTTTACACGAAATGGCTTCTCCACACAGGGAGCTCCGGTTTTCTGCAGGGTGATCACGGTCTCTTCGTTGGCAATGTCACCGGTGATAAATACAAGCCGGGATGCCAGTTGCGGGCGGTGTTGAGAAATCCAGGCATGCACGTCCCCGCCGTCGACCCCGCCGGGCGTACGCATGTCGGAAACCACCCCCATGAATTCCCCGGACTCGAGCAAACGCAGAGCCTCAGCTCCCGACTCGCTACAGACTACCGAATAGCCGCTGCGTTCCAGGGCCGCGCGCACGTAAGCCAGCACGGCGGGCTCATCCTCGATGAGCAGCACAGGTAAAGTTTCGGCTTTGGTGACAGGTATAGAACTCATTTTGGAGTCCCTCCGGCGGCGGCGCTGACCGACGCAGGCTCGGAGGCTGCCGGGAATCGCACCACAAAGGTTGCCCCCTCCAGCCCCGCGTTGTTGTAACAAAGAATTTCACCGCCATGCTCGCGCACGATTCCATAGCAGATGCTCAGTCCCAGGCCCGTTCCCTTGCCCACCTCTTTGGTGGTAAAAAAGGGATCGAATATCCGGTCCGGGAAGGAGATGCCCGGCCCGTTATCCCGAAACGCAACCTCAACCGTGTTCTGGCTGTGCACGGTCTTGACCTCTATCCGCGGCGGCCGCGCCGTTTCTTTCACCGCGTCATAAGCGTTGTTCATGATGTTCAGGAAGACTTGCTGCAGCTGTTGGGAATCCCCAATCACATAAGGCAGGCTCTGATCCAGGTCCTCCACCACTTCCACTCCATGGCTTTGGAAATCGTAGGAGCGCAACTGAACCGTCCGCCGCAGGATGGAATTCAATTCCACCGGCCGGCGTTGGGGCGGCATCTGCCGGGCGAAACTCAGCAGATTTTGCACGATCTGCTTGGTGCGCTGCGCCTCTTGCAGAATGACCCGCAAGTCTTTGCGGGCGCTCTCGGGCAGCTCTTCGTTCTCCATCAGCAAGTCGGCAAAGCCCAGAATGGCGGTAAGGGGATTGTTCACCTCGTGCGCCACCCCGGAAACTAATTGCCCCACCGCCGCCATCTTCTCCGCATGCATCAGCTTGGCCTGCAAGGTGGCAGCGTCGGTGATGTCGCTCATGACCACCACGATACTGGTCACGGCGCCCTGCTCGTCCCGCATGGGGCTCAAATTGACGGAGAACTGCCCCACCCGCCCGTCACCGCGCAAAACCTGCAGATCGAGGTTGTCCACCTGATGTCCGCCCAAAATGGCCAGAAAGGCATCCTTGAAGGCCTGCCGCCGGGCAGGGGCGACCAGATTTTCCATAGGCACGCCCAGCACTTGCTTTTGTTCGTAGCCCATATCCGCCCAGCGGCGGTTGGCATAGCTCACCACGCCGGCGGTGTCCGCCACCAGAATCAGGCTTTGTGTATTGTTGAGAATCTTCCCGGAAAAATCGCGCTCTCGTTGCAGTTCCGCCTGATAAGCCTTCAGATCGGTAATGTCGAGCATCAGGCCGCGAAACTGGGTGACTTTATTGTGGACGTCGCGCACCGCGGAAGCATTGATCAGAACGTAGACCGTAGAGCCATCCTTGCGGCGCAAGGCTTCTTCGTGGTTGCGAAGCACTCCAGTTTCCAGCATGGGCGCGGCAAACTTTTGGTAACGCTCCACCGAGCCAAATACCTGGGTGCGGACTTCCTGCTGCAAAAGCTCCTCACGCGTGGAATACCCCAGCATCCGCACTAGCGCGTCGTTGACCTCGACAAACGATCCTTCCGGGGTCGAAAAAAATGAGCCTTCCTGGATGTTGCCAAACAGCTCGCGATAGCGGCGTTCAGCCTCCCGGCGGTCGGTAATGTCCTTCAACACATGGATCGTCTGCATGCCCTCGCTGTCGTCGCCGTGCACCTGAGAAGTAGAAATGAGAAAGGTGCTGCCGAGTACGGGGTGGACATACTCGTCTTCGCCATCGATTGCGCCCCGGCAAAAAGGGCAGGAGCGCAGCGGAGCGGCATCGTCCATGGCCAACAGAGCGCACATGTTGACCCCGATCAGTTCGCGGGGAGGGACCCCGATAAAGTCGGCCAATGAGCGATTCACCCGGGTAATGTTGTCGGATCCGTCGTGGGCCACGATGAAATCGCCGATAGCGTCAAAAATCTCCATCCAGTGCCGGTTCGCGTGCTCCATCCGCGTGAACAGCCGGGCGTTCTCCAATGCCTGTCCCGCGGGAACCGCGATGCCTTGCAGCATCCGTTGGTCCTCATCGGACAGCACCCGCTCGTAATTCGCCAGACAGAGCACTCCGATCAGGTCGCCGGCCGGGCTGAGCAATCTCAACAGAGCGCAGGCTTGCCAGCCCAGAATGGTTGCCAAATCGGGGCCGAAAAGCTCTTCGGCGGTGGAGACAATGGGGGACTCGGTGCGTCGCGACAAAACTTCCGAGAGGGCATGGCTGAAGCGACGCGACCGGGCAAGCCCTGGCTCTTCCACTTCGCCAACCGCCTGGAGAATCGGGATTTCCAGACTGGTATCGTGCTTAATGGCCAGAGCGCCGGCCTGTGCGCCGATGAGATCGCTCGCCCGCCGCAGCATAGTCTTGGCGAGTTCGGGAAGCCGTAAGAAGTTCGTTTCTGCGGCTAATGTGAAGAACCATTCGCCTTGCCGGCCCTGCTCCGAGGCACTGTCAAGAAGCTGCTGCAGTTCGCGAATTTGCGACTGGGCGCTGACGGTGTGTTCGGAACTGGCCACTGCCAGCGCCGCAAAGCCTGCGGTGGCCGCGAGCAGATTCTTTTCTTCCGCGGTAAAACCACGATCCGGCCGCGGGTATACCAGCACGGCGCCTTGCAACTGATCAGCCCGAACCGGTGCGGCTATCACCGTTCCGCCGGCGGCAATATCTTCCAACCCAGTGGTCATTACGGCTTCGGCGATGCCCCCGGAAGGTAAATCCGCGGCCACGGCGCGGGCAGCCAGGTCGCCCGCGAACTGCATCTGCCCACGATCGTGGCCCGCCCTGGCGGCATCTGCCGCCCGCGGCGAGTCCGCTGCCACCGCAGTCAGCGCGAATCCGGTTGCGTCGCGGAGCAGAACCGTAACCAATCGCGTTCCCAGAACGACTCGCAGACGCTGGGCCAATACCTCCAGCACCGGCGGAGCATTGCCTTCGGACACGAGGTCGATCTTGTTCGGCATGCCGGCGTAGGCCAAGCCCGGGCGCTCGAAAGGTTCTACTTCCGGCAATGATGATGCTCCGGGTAATGCATTCGTAGGGATGCTTTCCCCAGGGTTGAATGTCACAAGTAATTGAATCTACAAGGAAAACTATTCACTATCTCAATTTGAGTCAAGCAAAAAAGCCGGAAGGTGCCTTTATGCAAAACTTGAGACTGACGAGCTTTGCCGGCCTGAATAGGGACACTTCATCTCACATTAAGACGAAACCAGCCAGCTGAGACAAAGTTAATTTCCCCAAAACCGGGTGTCCCCGACGCAATTACTACGGTAACCCTTACATCTCAACAACTTAGCCGAAAACCTCCGGCGTGTGGCAAGGTTAGGAGAACCGCTGGCAAAGGTGCCGCACTTGCAACCAGAGCACTCTTAGCCAGCAAAGCGATCCAACATTTGGGCTTTGCCAGGGCGCAGAATCCGGCGCCCGCCAGCCCGCTAAGGAAATTCACATGACGATTGGCAAGAGACTGTATTCGAGCTTCGGGGCAGTGCTTGCCATGGTCATTGTGCTCTTTCTGGTTAACATCTTCGCGGTCCAGCGCGAGCATGGGGCGAAGGCAGCGGCCCAAAAGGCCTTGGAACTCAACAGCGCCACCAGCCAGGTGCGTTTTCTCATCCGGCAGAACCGCCTCAACCTGGCCAATTATCTGCTGAGCGGAGACACCCGCGAACTGGATGAGATTGACAAAGGCATTCGCGAACTCAGCGACAAGCTGACCAGCACCGAAAATGTCGCCAATTCCGAGGAAGAGCGAGCTGCCTTGGCCCGGGTCCAGCAGTCCGAGCAAAGCTGGGCAAAAGAATTCGCCGAGCCCATGATCGCCAAACGGCGCGACGTAGATGCCGGCAACGCCACCGTGGCCGAATTGCAAATCTTCTACCTGCAGAAAGACGCGTCGTCATGGATGAAGAATGCCGATACTTCTCTCGACCAGGCCGATCAGGAAAACATCAAGGTACTCGATGAGCGGCGCAAGTCGGACGAAACCGCCGGCACCGCGACCATCACCATTGCCCTGCTGAGCACGCTGCTGGCGCTGGCTTTGGGAGTGGCTATCGCATTCACCACCGCGAGATCCATTACCGAGCCGCTCAGCAATTTGATGCGCGTCTCCCAGCAAATCGGAAATACCGGCGACCTTGAACACGAAGTTGAGATTCAGCGCGATGACGAAATTGGCGCCCTGGCCAGAACATTTTCCGCGATGGTCACCTACCTCAAAGAAATGGCCGGGGTATCGGAAGCTATCGCCGAGGGCAATCTGGCCGTGAAGGTCCAGCCCCGCTCCAGTAACGACACCCTTGCCAACGCATTCCTGCGTATGACCGGCGGCCTAAGGACCCTGGTGCGTAACGGGCGGGATGCGGCCTTGCAGGTGGCCGGAGCCGCCAACGAGGTTGCGGGAGCCTCGGATGAGTCCGCCAAAGTCAGCCTGCAGACTTCCTCCGCCATTGATGAAGTGACCAGCACCATGCACGAGATGAGTGTCAATGTACAGAACATGGTGAAGAGCACCCAGGTGCAGGCGGCCAGCGTCAGCGAAACCTCGGCCTCCATTGACGAAATGGTTGCCTCCATCCAGCGGGTGGCGGATACCGCCAAAGTCCTGCTCGATATTTCCAACCGTTCGCGCGAAGAGGTGCAGAGCGGCATCAGCACCATGGAAAAAGCCACCGACGGTCTGAACAAGATCAACACGACCATCCGCTCTTCCGGCCAGATCATCGATGTGCTCGGGCAACGGGCCGACGACATCGGCAAGATTATCGAAGTGATTGACGATCTGGCCGAGCAGACCAATTTGCTGGCGCTCAACGCCGCCATTGAAGCCGCGCGGGCCGGAGAGCACGGGTTAGGCTTCGCCGTGGTGGCGGACGAGGTGCGTAAGCTGGCCGAGAAGTCCGCCCAGTCCACCAAGGAAATTTCCGAGCTGATTGGCAGCATTCAGAAAGAGGCGCGCAAGGCCGTCGAAAACATGGATCAAAGCACCGGCATCGTCAAGGAAAGCCTGGTCCTGGGCCAGGACCTGCACGCCGCGTTGCGCAAGATTTCTAACGTGGTCACGGAAGTTTACAAATTTGCGCAGGAGATTGGGGCAGCCACCAATGAGCAGTCCCACGGATCGTCGCAAATTGCCCGCGCCACCACCCGGCTGAACGAAATTACCCAGGAAAACAACTCCGCCGTGGAAGAACAGGCTTCGGGTGCGCAAGCCGTGGTGCGGGCGATGGAGCGGATGCGGGAACTGGTGCAGCAGACCACATCGAGTTCGACCCAGTTGGCGGCCTCGGCCGAGCAGATGTCGAAAATGTCCAGCAACCTCCTGGACTCGATGGACCGCTTCGAACTGGAAGAGAGCGAGTCCGAACTTCCTCGCCGGGGAGCGCCCGCAGCCACGAAGACCCGGAACGGCCGGCGGCAGGCCGCAGCCAGTGGCCGCAGCTGAAACCCGGCATCCATCATGAGTCGTGAGCTGCACATTATCGGATTTCAAGTGGGTCGGGAAACCTACGGCGTCCCTATCACCTCACTGCACGAGATCGTGCGGGTACCGGAAATCACCCCGGTACCCGACGCTCCCGACTGGATGGAAGGTGTCATCAATTTGCGCGGCAAAATCGTCTCCGTCATCGATCTCCGCAAGCGGCTCGGCCAGAAAAACCCGGCTCTCAGCAAGCGCACCCGCATTATGGTTGTGCAGGAGAGCGGGCGGCTTTGCGGCCTCATGGTGGATTCGGCTTCCGAAGTTTTGAAGTTGCCCAGCAGCGATATTCAACCGTCCGCCACGGTTTTTCAGGAGAGCCTCCAGAGTTGCGTAACCGGGCTGGGCAAGGTGCGGGGCCGGCTCATCGTCCTCCTGGATATGGGCAAGCTGCTCGAGTCCAGCGCCGCCCAGCAGAGTAAGCCGCTCCACCCGGAGGACGGTGTCAGCGGGGCCGCGGAAACAGGGGCCGGAACGAACTGACAAGCAAGAGAAGGACCGCAGGCAAGAGCGCTCATGAGCACACCCAGCTTAGCGATTCGTTTGACGGAAACCGAACTGAAGCTGCTGCGCGCGCTCATCTATCAGGAATGCGGGATGTATTTCGACGAGCGCCGCATGGATTTCCTGCAAAACCGGCTTCTCGGGCGATTGAAGGAATGCCGCGCCGACTCCTTTTACAGCTACTATCGGCTATTGGTGAGTGCCGAGGGGCGCGAAGAGCTGTCGCGGCTGCTGGAGGACCTGACGGTCAACGAAACCAGCTTCTTCCGTAACCTGCCGCAGCTCGATCTGTTTCGCAAATACATTCTCGACGATCTGCTGCGCGGCAAACAGCAGACCAAACGCTATTCCCTGCGCATTTGGAGCGCGGGCTGCTCCACCGGACAGGAGCCTTATACCTTAGCCATGCTGGTGGCCGACGTTCTGGCCTACCAGGCCATCCGGCAGCAATTCACGTTCACCTCTTCCCTACCCAAGCCCCTCATCCCTCCGCCCTGGAGCGCGGAAATTCTGGCCAGCGACGTAAATTATTCCGTGTTGCGGGCGGGCCAGGAAGGAACTTACGCCGAACATCAGATGGCGCCGGTGGATTACAGCTACCGCCTCCGCTACTTCGACAAAGTTGGGGAAAGGTACGCGGTTAAGAAAACACTCAAGGAAATCGTCCATTTTGACTTTCATAACCTCAAGACGCAGTTCTTACCCCAAGGTAATGACGCGATTTTCTGCCGGAATGTCATGATGTACTTCGACGAAGCCGAGCAGAAGCGGCTGGTGGAGAAGTTTTGGCGCTGCCTGAACCCGGGCGGCTACATATTCCTTGGACATGCCGAAAGCCTGCGGGGGTTGAGCGACAAGTTTGTCATGATCCACCGCAATCACGGAACGGCTTATCAGCGGATCGAGGAGGCAGAGTGAACGGATTTCCCGACGAACGCAACGCGGAAATGCGGCAGCTCTTCTTCGAAACCTCGCAGGAGCTGTTGCAGTCCCTGAATGACGACACGCTGAAGCTGGAGAAACAGCCGGGTGATCTGGAAACCGTACGCAGCCTGCGGCGCACGGTTCACACCATGAAAGGCGACGCCGCGGCTTGCGGCTTTCGCGAATTGAGCGAACTGGCGCACGAACTGGAAGATGCGCTCGCGGTCGAGGATCCTTCTTCCACGGTTTCGATGGCAGAAATCGCGTTTACCGCGGCCGACACCTTCGAGGCCATGCTGGCAGCGTATCGCGGCGAGACCTCTCCGCCCTCGGCGGAGCCGTTGCGAAAACTGATTCGCGCGCTGGCGGAAGGACAGCAAGGACCGCAAACCACCCAAGGCAGGAAAAGCGTAGCTCACGACAACATCCAGCCGGTCTGGAATGAACAGGAACGCCTGCTGATCCGGGGGGCACTGAGCCAGGGCCGAAGGGTCTGCCAGGTGATCGCTCATCTGGATCCGCTCTGCGCCATGCCCATTGCGGCCCGGCAGCTGATTCTGAACGCGCTTGCGTCGCTGGGGCAAGTGCTGGCCGCGATTCCGGCGGCAAGTTTGCCGCAATCGGTCAGAAGCCTGCCCTTTGTTCTCGCGACCAGCCGCCCGGTCGAAGACTTAACGGCAAAGTGCCGGATCCCCACGGTCACCGCCGACATCGCGGTTGAAGAGTTGACGCTCGAGGAAGTCGAAACCGCCGCAGCCGGAAAGGCGCAGGCCAAAGGGCCGTCCCCAACCGCCCCGGAATCGCCCCCGCCCGCCGACGAATCCGAGGAACACAAACTCGCCCCAAACGTCCTGGCAGAAAATTTTCTGCGGGTGGATGCCCGGCGAATCGATGTGCTGCTGAACCTGGTGGGAGAACTCATTATCGGCAAATCCATGCTGCAGCAGACGCTATTGGAATTCGCGCGGCGTTATCCCAAGGATCCGCTGCGGGCCCGGCTATCGGACTCGCTGGCTTTTCAGGCGCGGGTGCTGACCGACCTGCAGCACTCGGTGATGAAAGTGCGCATGGTGCCGGTGGAGCAGCTCTTCCGGCGTTTTCCGCGTATCGTGCGGGACGTCGCGCATCAATGTGGCAAGCAGGCGGAGCTCGTGCTCCAGGGGCAGGACACCGATCTCGATCGCAGCCTTCTGGACGCCATTGCCGAACCCCTCACTCACCTGGTGCGCAACGCTGTAAGCCATGGCATCGAACCCGCCGAGGAACGCGTCCGCCAGGGCAAGCCCCCTTGCGGCACGGTCCGGCTTCATGCTTTCCACCAGGGCAATCAGGTCGTGGTCGAAGTCAGCGACGATGGACGCGGCATCGATCTGCAACGGGTAAAGGCCAAGGCGATCGAGCAAAAACTGATAACCGTTGAACAAAGTGCCGGGGTGAGCGAGTCGGAAATTCTGGGATTGCTCTTCCGGTCAGGCTTCAGCACGGCCAAAGAAGTGAGTGAAATCTCCGGCCGGGGTGTGGGATTGGATGTAGTACATAGCGTGTTGCAGCGGCTCAAAGGCACGGTGGAGATTGTGAATCGTCCGGGACAGGGCGCATGT
>Ga0335085_10010460_pt1 | contig 13850 bp, 13 predicted proteins | sample Lox_Sample_45_FD_206712 | JGI IMG/M metagenome (GOLD analysis project Ga0335085, IMG submission 206712) | Soil microbial communities from Loxahatchee National Wildlife Refuge, Florida, United States - Lox_Sample_4.5 | ecosystem: Environmental > Terrestrial > Soil > Wetlands | place: USA...
CATTGCGATTCTGTGCCGGTATCCGATCGCGTGGCAGCGCGACACGCTCGACCTCGCGGCGTCGTGGCTTGAACTCATCGCGGCGTTGTTGTTCGTGTGGTCGGTCGGCATTTTCGCGAAGCGACGTGTGAAAGTGCAGATAGCCGGTGTGGATAACACGTTTGCGTGGTTCATCTATCTCGGTTTCGCGTGGCTGGTGCTCGATGTGATCCAGCCGTTCCATGCAGACCTGCCGCGTCTGACGGCGTCGGCACGGCACGGGATGGCGGTGGGGTTCATCGCGAGCATTATCCTGGGCGTGGCGTACCGGGTTTTGCCGATCTTCAACGGCGTGAACTTACACAGTCCGCGGGTGATGCGCGCGTCGTTCTGGCTGCACGCGGCCGGCACGAGTTTGATACTGGCGATGGCCTACAGCGCGCGACGCGAACAACCGTGGATGTTCAACTGGGCGGCGGCGAGCGGCTGGTGCGTGGCGACGGCGGTGGCGTTGTTTGCATGGAATCTGTGGATGACGCTGCGCACCAAGGCCGAGAAATTCACGAAGGACTCCGAAGCCAAACTCAACACTCGCGTCGCCGAATTGCTCGAAGTCTATCCGGATTTGCGGCCGGTCTTGATTCACGGTGGCCTCGGCGGGCTGGCGGCGATGCGCCACAACCCGCCGCGATTTGTCACGCTCGAATTCGCCGCGCGCCGGCACGGCATCGACCCTTCGCCGCTCGTCAAACTTCTGAACGAAGAAATCCAAAGGAGAACCATGAAGACGACCGAGATAACGAAAGACATGATTGTGCGCGACGTCACGAACCGCTGGCCGGAGACGATCAACGTCTTCGGCAAACACAAAGTGGACTTCTGTTGCGGTGGCGCACATTCCATCGAGCAGACCGCACGGGCGAAAGGCTGCCAGGACATTGACGCGCTCATCGCAGACTTGAATGCTGCAGTAAAATGATCGCCGTGGAAGAACGACCGGTCGCCGTCACCAAGCCACCGATGCCGCGCGAACACGGCGCGTGGGGAATCTTGCTGATTCCGTTCGCGACGGCTGCTGGTCTTGCGGACGTGTGGAGCTTACCGGTGGCGTTGCTGCTGGTTTCGATTCTGTGTTTCTACATCGCGCGGACGAGTTGGTTGAAACAGGATTACCGATGGACTGCGGCATTGCTGGCCGGCAGCGTGGTGTGTGTGTTGCCACTGCTGTTCGTCTGGAAGTTGTGGTGGCTGGCCGGGTTCGGCGCGGTCGCCGCACCGCTGGCGTTTCGCAGGACAGAGCGCAGTGTTGTGATGCAACTACTCGCCGTGCTTGGCCTGACGCTGACCGCACCGGCCGCTTGGTACGCGGCGACCGGTAAGTTGGAGTACCGGTTGTGGTTGCTGAACTTGCTCTACTTTGCCGGCGGCGTGTTCTACGTGAAGATGCACATCGCGACGGCGATGGCGCGCAAGCCCGCCGGGCGATGGCCGGTCGTGATTTACCACGGCGCGCTGGCCGGGATTCTGGCGTGGTGGCCGGTAGGTCTGGCGTTCGTGCCGGTGATTGTGCGGGCGTTTGTCGGCGCAGTGCGGGTGTCGCCGGTGTTGCGGATCAAACGGCTGGGCTGGACCGAGGTCGCCTACTCGCTCGTGTTCGCCGCGATTCTGGTCGCGGCGCTCCGTTACCAGAGTTAATCCGCGTCCGCAGCTTTTTCTTCCTCGGCGGCGGGCGTGAAGGATTGGAGCGCGAGATAATTCGGGCCGAAACGCTTGATGTTGTCGAGCTGCTTGTCGAATTCGTCGAAGTGCCGCTCCTCGTCGTTGACCTGCATTTCAAACAACTGCTTGGTCGCAGAGTCTTCGTTCTGGCTGGCGGCCAGCGCGAACTTGTTGTAGATGCCGACTGCTTCGTGCTCCATCTGGGCAGCGCGAGCGAGCATCTTTTGCGGGTCGGTAATCTTCTCGACCGGCCCGGCGGCGACCATCTCGACTTCGCCGTCGAGAAACAGGATGCGATCGGCAAACCGTTCGACGTGTCCCATTTCCTGAATCGCGATGTGCTTGAACATCGCCGCCAGCGGCCCGAAGCCTTGATCGTCAAGGTGAAAGTGCCAATACATGTATTGGTGAACCGCCTGCAACTCGTCGGACACGCCCTTGTTCAACAACTCAATGCTTTTCTTGGCGCTCATATTTTTCCTTAAACAGCTTGTCGCGTTCCGTTGGCCAGTGCCCGGCGGACGGCGGCGAGCAACGCGTCTTTGTCGAGTGGCTTGTCGAGGTAATCGAACGCGCCGTTGCGCAACGTCTCCATGTATTGTCCCCAGTCGCCGAACGCGGTGATGATGATGACCGGCACTTGCGGGAAAGCGCTCTTCACCGCCGACAGAAACGTCGTGCCCTTCATGCCGGGCATCGACACGTCGGTGATGACCAGATCGAAGCGCTGCTTGGATTCGTTGACGAATCGGATGGCGGCGTTGGCCGTGCTGTGGGCGAAGACCTTGAAGTTGTCCTTCTCCAGTACTTTCGTCAGCGCCTTCAGTAACTCCACATCATCATCAACCAAGAGAATAGAGGATTCCTTCACATCCGGCGGGAAAGCACTGCCAGTGCCACTTGCGTAACGCGTTGCAGCAACGAGATTCGTCAGGAAACGGCTGGCGCGATTCCATGCCAGCTTGTCGCCCGGCCGGACAATTTGACATCACGCCGGCTTGGCGTTGCGCCGGTACAAAGTGCGCGACGAGACGCCGAGAATCTTCGCCGCCTTCTCCTTGTCGCCCGCCACGAGCTTGAGCGTCTCGCGAATCAACACGTCTTCGGCCTCCGCCAACGTCGCGCCAATCGGCACGGTGACCGATGGCCCGGAGGACTTGCCGCCCGCGGATGTGTCACCGACATGGAAAAGCTGAAAGTTCTCGACGACTTCGCCACTGGTCATGGCCAGGGCTCGCTGCAAAGTGTTTTCCAACTCGCGCACGTTGCCGGGCCACGAGTGGCCCTGCAATTGTTCGACGGCGGCCGGCGCGATGCTCGTCACTTTCTTCTGCATCCGCGCGGCATACTTAGTGAGGAAATGATCGGCAAGCAACGGGATGTCCTCGCGCCGGTCGCGCAAAGGCGGAATGTCAACGTGGACGACGTTTAGCCGGTAATACAAATCTTCGCGGAATTTTCGTTCGGCGATGGCCGCCGGCAAATCCACGTGCGTCGCGCTGATGATCCGCACGTCCACTTGAATGTCTTTGGTGCTTCCCAGTCGCTGAAACCGTCCGTCTTGCAACACCCGCAAAAGCTTCGCTTGCAGCGCCGGGCTCATCTCCGCGATTTCATCAAGGAACAACGTTCCGCCGTCCGCTAACTCGAACTTGCCGGGCTTGGACCCGGCCGCGCCGGTGAACGCCCCGCGCTCGTAACCGAACAGTTCGCTTTCAAGCAAAGTCTCCGGAATCGCCGCGCAACTGATCTTCACGATGGGCTTGTCGCGACGCGCACTAAATCCGTGAAGCATGTCGGCGATGACTTCCTTGCCCGTGCCGCTCTCGCCTTGGATGAGCACGCTTACGTCGGTCGGCGCAATCTGTCGGATGAGCTTCTTGATCTCGACCATCGCCGGCGTGTTGCCGATGAGCGGTTCTTCGCCGCGCGCGGCTTTGAGTTCCTCGCGCAGTTGTCGGTTTTCAATCGCGAGCCGCTGACGCTCGACAGCCTTCGCGACGGCTTTGAGAAGTTGCGTCTTGTCGAGCGGTTTCTCGATGAAATCGTACGCGCCGAGCCGCATTGCCTCGACTGCTTTCTCGACCGTGCCGTGGCCGGTGATGACGATGACTTCCACGGTGGGCCGGATTTCTTTCGCGCGTTTGAGCACCGCGATACCGTCGCTGTCGGGCAACATCAAATCGGTGATGAGCAGGTCCGGGTTCTCGGATTCAAATTTCGCGAGTCCGTCCTTCGCGGTGTGGACGAATGAGACGCGATAATTCTCCTTCTGCAAAATCTTCGATGCGGCGTTGCAGAGCGCCTCTTCGTCGTCCACCAGCAATATCTCAGCTCTTTTGGCCATGGCTCAGCGGAAATTCGATGATGAACCTTGTACCCTGATTCGGCACGCTTTCACAACGGATTTGTCCGCCGTGCTCGGTGATGATTTGTTGCGTCAGCGGCAAACCCAACCCGGTGCCGCCGACCTTCGTGCTGAAAAACGGCGTGAACACCTGTGCGCATTCCGCCTCGGTCATGCCTTTGCCGGTGTCGGCGACCGTCAACACCACTTGGCCTCCGCTCGTCTCGGTGCGCACCGTCAACGTGCCGCCGCTCGGCATGGCTTCGATGGCGTTGCGGACAAGATTGAGGATCGCTTGCCATAACTGGCCTTCGTCCGCGTGCAACGCCGGTAGCTTCGGGTCAAGCTCCGTGCGCAGCGTCACGCTCGTTGCCGAAAACAACGAATTCAGAAACGACAATCCCTGGTCGAGAATTTCGTTTAGCTGGACGCGGTCGCGCATCGGCTTGGGCAGCCGGGCGAACTTCAAATAATCTTCCGTCACCCGCTGTATGCGGCGCACTTCGGAGTCGAGCGATTCCAACAGCGACCTCGATTCCTTGCCGGCGTCGGGATTGTTCCTCGACAGCGTTTCGACTTCGTCGCGGACGAGTTCGATGTTGAGCGTGATCGAACTGAGCGGATTGCGAATCTCGTGCGCGAGCTTGGCCGACATCGCGCCAATCACGGCCAAACGTTCGGCTCGAAGTTTTTCTTCTTCAAGATGCTTGCGCCCGGTGATGTCGCGCAAAATTGCCGACCGTCCAATCGCGTGGCCTTGCGGGTCGCGCAATTCCGACACCGTGACCTCAACCGGCACCTGCCGTCCATCCCTCGTCAATCGCACCGTTTCGAAGTGATGATGTCCGTGCGCCCGCATCGCTTCGTCAATGTGAATCAGTTCGCCTGCCTTCAGCAACTCGGGCGGGATAATCATGCTGATGTGTTTCCCGAGCATCTCGGACGCGCTCCAGCCGAACACGCGTTCAGCGGCACGATTCCACGAGCGAAATCGCATCTCAGTATCGAGCGAGAAAATCACGTCGCCCGAATCGTTGACGATGCTTTCGAGTTGTTGCAGATGACGATAACGGTCGCTCGCGATGTACGCGTCCATTGCCAGCGAGGCGTCGAGCATGAACACTTTTTCGAGCGCGGTGATCGTCTCCACATCCTGGATCAGCGGGACGAGCAACTTGAAGTAAATGTTGTATGCGAGCAGATACCAGCGCGGACTGAGTCCGACGCGTTCGTGCGTTCGGCCGATGCGAAGGCGGTCGGCGAAATACGCATCGTCGAAATTGCCCTCGGTGATACGCAGGAGGTAGTCACGCTGCAATTTCTTCAGACGTTCGACGGTCGTGTGATCGCGCAACAACTGCGCCGTTTCGGGAAAACTGAGCAGTTGATCATAGAAAGCGTCTTCAACCGCGGCGACGTGTTTCTCGAAAAGCGGGCGCAGCGCCCGCAGCAACTCCGCGTCGCGCGCCGTCAACCCGAGAAACTTGAGCCGTTGCTCCCGGTCGGTGGGGGACATCACAAAGTCAGCCTACGGAGTGACCCACCGATTGTCAATCGCCAGCCCTTCTACAACCCGAGTCCGGACGTGAACAACAGCATCAACACCAACCCGATTATGAATCCCCACGCCGTTTCCGATTTCGAGCAGTTGGCGATGCTTTCGGGCATCAGTTCGGCGGCCACCAGAAAAATCATCGCTCCGCCGGCAAAGCCGAGCCCGAACGGAAGCAACGGCTGAAAAACCGACACCAGCAAAAACGACGGCACAGCGAACACGGGCTGCGGAATACTGGTGAAAATCGCCCAGCTCGCGCACTTCCATGTCGACACTCCTTTTGCGCGCAGCGGCAGTGAGATCGCGATGCCTTCGGGGATGTTGTGAACGGCAATCGCGACAGCGAGCAGCAATCCAAACCGCAAATCGCCGGTCGCGTAGCCCACGCCAATCGCGAGGCCCTCGGGAATGCTGTGCACGAACATCGTTGAAACGATCAGCACGGCTTGCCGAGAGTCTTGCGCGCTGAGATTTTCGATCTTCCAGTCGTTGTTCTCCAGTCGCTTCGCTGTCAGCCAGAAAAACGCCGCGCCTGCCAGCATTCCGACGACGATGCCCCACACGCTGCCGCGTCGCAGCCCTTGCTCCGCCAAGCTGAACACGGACGCCGAGATCATCATGCCGCCCGCGATGGCGCACGAAATTCCTTCCCAGCGTCGCGACAAAGTCCGGCTGAACGCGAACGGCACTGCTCCCAGCCCGGTCGCGAGATCGGTGATCAACGCGACCCAGAAGACCTCCCACACCAATGAATTCATTTGGTCGGTCAACCCCGCCAGCACCGGCGGTGCCATGCTCAGTGTGCCCCCGTAACCAACTGCACAACAAGACCGGCGTCCAAACTGTCTAGCGTCGCAAGCGTGCCAGATTGTCAACTCGAGCTGGACAAAATGGACACTTTGACAGCCAGCAGACAGGGAATTCCACTGAATCTCTGGAAGATTTTCCGTGGTATTCGTAGTGCTGCGTGGTTTGCTGGATGAACGCGACGCTACGGAAACTCGAGAGCGCTGACATTGAGAGGCTCGTGCGCATGTATGCCGCCTTCGAACCGAAGGGTGAGTTTCAGGGTTTGCCGCCGCGAACCCCGGAGATGATTACGCGCTGGCTGAGCACGCTCACCGAGATGGGCGACGAACAGTTCGTCATCGAAGTCGGCAAACGCATCGTCGGCCATTCGATGCTGTGTCTCGGACAAGACAAGACCGAGGCGGAGTTGGCGATCTTCGTACACCAAGATTTCCGCGGACTCGGTCTAGGCCGCAAGCTGTTGCTTGGCACGCTCAACTACGGCTGCAAACAACGCGAACTCGACCGCGTCTGGCTCAGCGTGCAAGGCTGCAACCCGCGCGCGCTCCACTTGTTTGAAAGCGTCGGCTTCAACATGTTCGGCGGCCGTTCGCCGCTACAATGGGAATTGGAGATGGAGCGACCGTCGCACTGCGCGCAGTGCAAAGGCAAATCCTGCGTGGTCTTTGGCGAGACGCTACCGCGCACAGTCACGTTCCGCCGTCGCAAACGGCTTGTGCATTGACCTGACATTGTGGCGGTTTTCCCGCGTGATCCTGACACTTTGTCTTGCCCGTCGCAAAGGTCATTTCGGGCCATTCGAGAATCTCGTCCACGGATTCCACGCGCCGCCAGCGGGTTGCACAACCTTCGCGGGACCAGCATCGAACTGGCAAACCCAGTGCTAAGGCTTCCCATCGGCAATGGACTCGTGTATTCAAGCACCGCAAAAGGTGTCGGCGAACGCAACCAAACGTACGCCAGCTCAGCCGTTGGAGGCCATCTTCAGTCCCCAATCGGTCGCCGTCATCGGTGCATCCAATCGCCCCGAAAGCGTCGGTAACGCGATTTTCAAAAACATCCTCCTCGGCGGTTTCTGCGGCACACTGTACCCGGTCAATCCCAAAGCTCCATCGATCTGCGGCGTTCACGCGTATCCAAACATCTCCGCGATTCCCGACGAGCTGGATCTCGCGCTGATCATCGTGCCCGCCGCCGCCGTGCCCGACGTGTTGGAGGAATGCGGACAAAAAGGTGTGCGCGGCGCCGTCGTGGTGTCTGCGGGCTTCAAGGAAGTCGGTCCCGACGGCGCCGTGCTTGAAAAACGCGCGGTCGAAATCGCCCGCCGCTACAAGATGCCGCTCGTCGGTCCCAATTGCCTCGGCGTGATCAGCACGGACGCACAGACGATGCTCAATGCCAGCTTCGGCCGCGTGATGCCCAAGCGCGGCAATCTCGCGTTCGTCTCGCAAAGCGGCGCGCTCTGCGCCGGCATCCTTGATTACGCCCGTGGACGCGACATCGGTTTCTCCAAATTCATCAGCGTCGGCAACAAAGCCGACGTGACCGAACTGGATTTGCTGCGTTACCTCGCCGAAGACGATAGCACCGACGTGATTTTGATGTACTTGGAAACTTTGGTAGACGGCCGCGCCTTTATCGAACTGGCTCGCGAGATCACGGGCGAGATCGCACACCGCAAACCGATCCTAGCCATCAAGTCCGGGCGGACTACACAAGGCGCGGCTGCCGCCCGTTCTCATACCGGCGCCCTGGCCGGTAGCGACGCCGTATACGACGCCATTTTTGCGCAGGCCGGCATCCTGCGCGCGGACACAGTAGAAGAACTCTTCGACTTCGCGGTCGGGTTCTCACGCCAGCCGTTGCCCAAAGGCAACCGCTTCGCCATCGTCACCAACGCGGGTGGACCCGGCATCATGGCCACCGATGCTGCCATCCGTCATGGGCTCGAGCTCGCCAAACTGCGACCCGAGACACTCGAGTCCCTTAAGGCGAAGCTGCCCCCGACCGCGAATCTATTTAATCCCGTCGATGTGATCGGCGACGCCGCGAGTGACCGCTATGCCGTGGCGCTCGAAGCCGTGCTTGGCGATCCGAACGTTGACGGATTGGTGGTGTTGCTCACGCCGCAGGCGATGACTGAGATCGAGGGCACGGCCGAATGCGTTGGCAATCTTGCACCGCGCTTCGGCAAACCCGTGCTCGCGTCGTTCCTTGGCCACGTTGATGTGTCGGCGGGTGTGAAAATCCTCGAACGGCACGGCATTCCCAATTATGAGTTTCCCGAGAACGCCGCCCGTTCGCTGGGCGCAATGGCGCGCTACACGCAATGGTTGAAACGCCCGCGTACCACTGAGCGCCGTTTCGATGTGGATGCCGAGGCGGTGCACAAAGTGTTCGCCCACGTGCGATCAGAGGGCCGTACGTTCCTGCCTGAAGTGGATGCGCTGGCGGTGTTGAATGCTTACGGATTTCCGACTCTCAAACACGGGCTTGCAAAGACTGCGGACGAGGCCATTGCGCTTTTGGAGAAAATCGGCGCACCCGTGGTTCTGAAAATTGTCTCGCCCGATGTCGTGCACAAAGTCGATGTCGGCGGCGTGTTGCTAAACATTTCCACGCCTGAGGAAGCCCGCGTTGGGTTTGAAAAAATCACAAACGGGGTGAAACAAAAGCTGCCCAGCGCGCGGCTCCTCGGAGTGGAAGTCGTCCAACAGACGTCGAAAGGCATCGAGGTCATTCTTGGGATCAGCAAAGACCCCGCATTCGGCCATATCATCATGTTCGGTCTCGGCGGCACGTACGTCGAGGTGCTCAAAGACGTCAGTTTCCGCCTCGTCCCGATCCGCGAACTTGGCGCGCGCAACATGATCAATTCAATCCGCGCCGCCAAGGTTTTCGAAGGCTTCCGCGGCGAACCGCCTGCCGATACCGATTCCATCGCGGAATGTCTCGAACGATTGTCGCAATTGGTTTCCGATTTCCCCGAGATCGTCGAACTCGACATCAACCCGCTGATTGTCCACGCTCACGGCCAGGGCGCTCACGTCGCCGACGCTCGCGTGGTGCTCAGTACTCCAAGCGGTTCTGCCTAGGAGTCGACGATGAACGCCGCGCCCGCCATCGAATCTGGGGCACGCGCGGGCGACGCGCGCAAAGTCGGCGTTGCGCAGGTCCTCGTTTACGAACTTCGCGTCCGCGATGCGATGAGCAAACCACCTGTCACCGCTGCCCCGACCGATTCGCTGCGTTCGATCCAGCTCTCGATGAAAACGCACCGTTTCTCAGGCGTTCCCATCACGCGCGACGGCGAACTGCTCGGCGTCGTCAGCATCGAGGACATCATCAACGCGCTTGACCAAGGCCACATCAACGAACCCGCCGAGAAATGGATGTCGCGCAACATCGTGACCTTGCGCGATCATTTTTCCCTCGTGCGCGCCGTCGCCGAATTTGACCGGCACGGGTTCGGTCGCTTCCCAGTGCTCGACACCAGCGACCGACTCGTCGGCGTCATCACTCGCGGCGACATCACATCCTGTCTGATGCAGCACCTCGAACGGCGAGCCGAAGAAGCCCTGGCTCTTGAAGCCACGCTGCGCGCGGCGCATGTCGACGATGAAAAAGCTCAACGTGTCGTCATCCACGCGCACGTGCGCACCGGCGACTACGACAGCGCCGGCAAACTTTCGCAACGCATGCGTACCGTTCTCCGAGAACGCGCCATCGACCCCGAAATCCGTCGTCGCGCCGCCGTCGTGGCGTACGAAGCAGAAACGAACATCATCATTCACTCACTCGGCGGTGAAATCGTCGCCACCATCGATCCCGACAAGGTCGGCATCGACGCCACCGACACCGGCCCCGGCATCGACAACATTGAGCAAGCCATGCAGGAAGGCTGGTCCACCGCCGGGCGTCTTCCGCGCGAACTCGGTTTCGGCGCCGGCATGGGCCTGCCCAACATGAAACGCTGCTCGGACAAATTCGAAATCGTCTCGAACAGAATCGATGGCACACGCGTTCACTCTGAGATCTTCTTACGAAAGGCCGCATGAAAACATTCTGGGAAGTTGTACGGGCCGAACCACTGACCGACCATGTGCCGGAGTCGGTGACCGGCTGCTACATCTCCGATCTGCTCAGCGACGTGCTGGCGCACGCTCAGCCTGGCGTGCTGTGGCTGACTGTGCAAGTTCACCGCAATATCGTCTCGGTCGCGGCAACAAAAGACATCGCGGCCGTGCTCATCACCTGCGGCCGCAAACCCGACTCCGCAGTTGTCGTCGAGGCAGACGAGGCCGGCATCGCGTTGCTTACTACGCCGCTCAGCACTTTCGCGGCGGCCGGCAAACTCTGGGAGGCCGGAGTCCGATGAACAGTCCGATGACCGTTGCGACAGCCGTCACGTCGCATCCGAGCGGCGACCCGCGATTCGGCGCGTTGGACGTCACGATCAAAAAGTACAACGCCGAACCGACTGCGCTGATTCAGGTGTTGCACGCAGCACAACAATTGTTCGGTTACCTGAGCGCCGACGTGATTCGCTACATGGCGGGCGCGTTGAAACTGCCGGTGGCGCACGTGTACGGCGTCATTACGTTCTACCATTTCTTCACGATGGTCCCGCGCGGCAAACATCAGATACTCGTCTGCACCGGCACGACCTGTCACGTCCGCGGCGCGAAGACGTTGCTCGAACGACTTCAGCAACATCTCGGAGTCAAGGAAGGCGAAACCACCAAGGACAACTTGCTCAGCCTGCACACCGCCCGTTGCATCGGAGCGTGCGCGCTCGCGCCCGCCATCGCGGTCGGCGACGACGTTTACGGCAAGCTGTCGCCCGACAAGATTCAACGCTTCTGCCAGAAGGAGCTGAAGAAATATGTTTGATGAACTATCACTGAACATCCTCGACATCGGGATGAACTCGATCGCCGCCGGCGCGACCGTCGTGCAGGTCACGATCATCGAGGACAAGAAGGCCGATTGGCTGATCATCCGTATTCGCGACAACGGACGCGGCATGGACGACAAAACGTTGCGTCGCGTGCTGACGAAGAACTTCTCGACGAAAGTTACCCGCAAGAAACCAATCGGCCTTGGCCTGGCGCTCTTGCGGCAGACATCCGAGATGTGCGGCGGCACGTTCCACATTCGATCCCGACCGGGCGACGGCACGAGCGTGACCGCTTCGATGCGGTTCTCGCACGTGGACCGGCCGCCGTTGGGCGACCTGAACACCACGATTCTCGCGCTCAGCTCGGCGAGTTCGCCGGTGGATATTCAGCTCGATTACCACTCGAACGATGGAGCATTTCAATTCAGTTCACAGGAAGGAAAACGTCATGAACCTCGACGAACTCAAAAAACTCAAAGAGAAAGCGCAGCGACAAGTCGCGCTGCGTGAAGGTCAGAAAAAGTATCGCGTCGTCATCAGCATGGGCACGAGCGGCATCGCCGCTGGCGCGCGCGAAATCATGAAGACCATGCTCGACGAAATCGAGAAACGCGGCCTCGACGACGTCGAAGTGCGCGTCACCGGCGAACACGGTCTGGAGGATGTCGAGCCGGTCATTCGCATCGAGGAATCCGGCGGCGAAGAAACGACCTACGCTCGCCTCGATGCCGAGAAGGCGCGCAAGATCGTCAGCGAACATCTCGAAAAGGGACGCAAAGTGGACAACCTGGTCGTCGGTAAACAAAAGAATCCATGATTCGTACTAACATACTCGTCTGCGCGGGCGCAGGTTGCCTTAGTTGCGGGGGCCATGCGCTCAAGGACGCGTTGACTCGCGAACTCAAGGCGCGCGGTCTCGAGAGCGAAGTGCAGATCATCGAGACCGGCTGCATGGGTCCGTGCGACCTCGGGCCGGTCATGCTCGTGCATCCCGACGGCACGTTCTACCAACGCGTCACGGCGCTGGAAGTGCCGAAGCTGGTCGAGGAACATTTCATCAAAGGCCGCCCGTACACGAAGTTGCTGCCGAAAGAGGACGTCAGCGGCAACATCGTCACCACGCAGCGCGATTTCAATTTCTTCGCCAAGCAGGAGAAGATCATCCTCGAAAACTGCGGCATCATCGACGCCGAGAGCATCGAGGAGTACATCGCGCGCGATGGTTACGCCGCGCTCGGCAAAGTTCTCACGTCGATGAAACCCGAGGATGTAATTGCCGAACTCAAGGCGAGCGGCTTGCGTGGTCGCGGCGGCGCCGGTTTCCCGACCGGCGTGAAGTGGGAGTTGATGGCGAAAGCGACCACGGCGCCGAAGTATCTCATCTGCAACGCGGACGAAGGTGATCCCGGCGCGTTCATGAACCGCGCCGTGCTCGAAGGCGACCCGCATCGCGTGCTCGAAGGCATGATCATCGGCGGTTACGCGATGGGCGCGAACCAGGGCTACATCTACATCCGCGCTGAGTACCCGCTCGCTATCAAACGTCTCCGCCTCGCCATCGATCAAGCGTACGAACTTGGTCTGCTCGGCAAGAATCTCTTCGAAAGCGGATTCGATTTCGACGTCGAGATCCGCATCGGCGCGGGTGCGTTTGTGTGCGGCGAGGAGACCGCTTTGATGCGCAGCATCGAAGGCCGCCGGGGTCAACCACAACCGCGTCCCCCATTTCCCGCGCAACGCGGCCTGTGGAGCAAGCCGACCAACATTAATAATGTAGAGACCTGGGCGGCCATCAAACCAATTATCCTCAAGGGCGCGGTGTGGTACGCATCATTCGGCACGGAAAAGACCAAAGGCACGAAGGTGTTCGCGCTCGCCGGCAAGATCCGCAATACCGGCCTCGCCGAAGTTCCGTACGGCACGACGCTGCGCGAAATCATCTTCGGCATCGGCGGCGGCATCCCGCGCGGCAAAAAGTTCAAAGCGGTGCAGACCGGCGGACCGTCGGGTGGCGTCATTCCCGAACAACACCTCGACACGCCGGTCGATTACGAGTCGCTGCAGAAACTCGGTTCGATCATGGGCTCAGGCGGCCTCGTTGTGATGGACGAAGACTCGTGCATGGTGGACGTGGCGCGGTTCTTTATGGAATTTTGCTGCGACGAGTCGTGCGGCAAATGCCCACCCTGCCGCGTCGGCACGCGTCAGATGCTCGACATCCTCGACCGCATTTGCTGCGGCGAAGCCGAACTCGACGACCTCGACCGGCTCGAACAACTCGCCGCCGTCGTCAAAGACGCTAGTCTCTGCGGCCTCGGCCAAACTGCGCCGAACCCAGTTTTGACCACGCTTCGATATTTCCGCGACGAATACCTCGCGCACATCGTTGAGAAACGTTGCCCGGCACTGGTCTGCCGTGACCTGCTCGACTTTACGATCAACGAAGAAAAATGTGTCGGCTGCTCGTTGTGTGCCCGCGTGTGTCCGACGACGACCATCTTCAAACGCGAAGGCGTGAAGAAATACTACATCGTACAAGA
>Ga0335085_10010461_pt1 | contig 13849 bp, 15 predicted proteins | sample Lox_Sample_45_FD_206712 | JGI IMG/M metagenome (GOLD analysis project Ga0335085, IMG submission 206712) | Soil microbial communities from Loxahatchee National Wildlife Refuge, Florida, United States - Lox_Sample_4.5 | ecosystem: Environmental > Terrestrial > Soil > Wetlands | place: USA...
GCTTGATCAGAGCCCGCTAGGTGTCCTGCGTGCTCTGGAATCACCTGCGGCCGAAGAGCGTGCAGATCGTGACGTAGGAGACGATGACCGTCTCAGGTCTCGTGTGGTGGAGCAGCTTGCGTTGGCGCTCCCCGAGGAACTTCGGCGGTTTCGCCGACTGACGAGGTCACAACGCGCGCAGGAAGCGGCGTAACGTCGCCCTAGCCGGCCTTGTGCATCACCAGCTTAGGCCCTCATGGAGCACGTAGTGATCCCCGTAGGTGAGCAACTGAACCCCCGATCAATAGACCCGGTCCACCCCGGCTGACCACGAATCCACAGGCATGTTCCGCGCAGATACCCTGAGGCTGACCAGGCCCGGTCGGAGGCAACGCTGGTACGGCTCCGACGGGTTCGACAAATGCACTTGGACAGGGCTCAGCGGGCGCGACCCGATTTCGAACGCAGCCCCGGTTGCTGAAGAGGCGCCTGCAGCAGTAACCGAACTGCGACGACATTCCTCGAGACAGTGGACAGACCGGCCGAAATTCGGGGATTGCCCGTCTCGATGTCGTCGTCTTCCGAGCTCGAATCGACACCACAGCCGACACCGCGCCCGAGCTAGCGCCAGAGGCTAGCTGCCGATGTGGACTGTTGGTAGCGCGTATAGCTGTAGCGTGAGGGAGTTGGACGATGTCACAACACTCAACGCGACCCGATTCGCCCGTTCCAGGTTCGCGTCCTCGGGGCGCCGCTGACTAAGGTCTCCCTCCGGCCGCTCGATTTGGGGGCCAGGCAACACCCAGGCGGGTGTGCGATCCGCCGCGCGTTCAGCTGCTGCCACTAACACGAAGACAGCGGTGAAGGCCACGGCGGGGGCCTGCCCCTCCGTAAGCGCGCGGGCAACCCAGCGCGCCGCATCCGCCCAGCCTGCGAAGGCGGTGTCGCTCAATGCCGGCACGATTGAAAGCTAGCCGCGCTGCCGAACAACGTGCAGTAGGCATCCCGAGCCCGGCCCCCCGTCTTGTGCTGCCGCACTGACCTTCCAGGACCCCATTTGACCGCATTGGCAGGGACTGACCGGCAAACAGTACGGCAAACACTTTCTGCCGCCTTGCAGCTTTGCTGCGCAGCCCTGGGGTCCCTCGCGGGTTACGGGATGGTGTGATCGCTTTCAAGCCGGAGCATCTCGTCGATGAAGTCGCGCGGTAGTGCACCTCCCTGTTCCGGCAAGACAGGCACAATCTCATAGCAGTGTCTCGGTGGCTCTTGGCGGTGACGGCGTGCCACCATGAGCAATCCTGTGACCCCAGCGTGCCTACGGAACAGCTGGTCTTTGAGCCTGGCCAAAGCCCTCTCCGGGGCACGATGCAACTGACCGGTGATCCAGGAGCTCACAACGAGCAAGCGCCCGGTGCCAGGGCCGACCTTGGTCTGAGCCAGCTTGCGCTCCAGCTTGTGACCCAACGACTCCAACGGCTCGTCGAGGTCCTGACCAAGGGACTGCGCCTCACGATCCTCATCGCAGAGCCAGATTGCAACGTGATCGCTGGTGGGGTAGCCGCCTTCCAGCACGTCCGCATTTCTCAATGCTTCGGCAGGCGCGAGGCCAACCCTGCCGAATATCGACGGTTCTCGTCCTTCCGTATCGGGGAACCGATCGTGCTGACGGCCGAGTGAGGATTGCCCTGGCCCAACCGGAGCCGTCCTAGCGACGGAGATGTGAGCCACGTCCGTCTCCAGGTACCGAGCATCGTCACTACTGCGACCCTGGCTCACGTTCGTTTCGATCTCCAGTCCGAGTTCCCTTAGTATGCGCACGAGTGCCTTCCGCTCCACACTGCTAGGGCGCTTCTTGAGCTTGATGGCCATGGAGAGCACACACGCGTGCCGACCTTGGCGTTGGTTCAAACACTGAGTCAGGAGCCAGTCTGCCTGATCGGAGTGAGTGCCAGCAAGACGCGGGATGTAGCATTCAGCAATGATCTTGCGGCCGTACACAGTGCAGGCGATGTCGCCGCGCAGCCCTCCAAGCACCGGTGGCTCAAATACGATATCGGCGGCGCCCGCACGGGCAAACCGAAACCCGAAGGCAAGTTGCAGGAACGCGTGACCGTAGCTGGATTTGAGCCCGTTTACGAGGTCAACGAACGCCGGTGAGCGGGCTGCATACCTTAGGTACTCCGACAGCTCGAGGAAACCCAGCACCTGATGGTCGCCAGGCGGCTGCAAGAGATTGCCAATTGGGTGCCGACGAAGCGGAAGAGCCTGTGCCGGATCGCGGCCGCAGGCTTCGGCCAGCCATTTGTCCCCGAACACCGTGAGAACTGTCCCGACCGCTTCGCTAATTGCAGCGGGCCTTACAGCGATCTTTTGCGCCCGTGCTAGCGCCCGCAGCTGAAACTCCTGTAACTCAGGGATCACGACTCAACTCGGCGTCGTGAAGCGTAGCGACCGGAGTGCATCTCTCGAACGCAGGCAGCGCTTCGCCACCAAGCCACGGCGATCGAGCGCGGCGGGACGATGCTGTCGGGCAGCCCGAGCTGCGCCGCCGATCCGGCGACCGGGGTGACCACGGTCGTATCGGTCCACGGCCTCGCGCCCCATGGGGGCGCCCAGCCGCGCGGCAGCGGGAACGCAGGATCGCCGCGCACAAGCTCATCCAAGTACCAGGGCGTGTTGGTCAGCGACAGGTTGACGATCTGGACGTCGGGCCGGACATGGGTCACGGCCTGCACGTACATCGGTGTAAAGGTGTCCGGGTCGCCCCACGTGAAGAGGATGGCCCTGGGCGGCAGCCCGTCGAGCAAGTTGCTGGCATAGTCTTCCGCGAACGGGCGATGCGCGGCGTCTTCCGCTCGCAAGTTCGCCCCGAGCTGCGAGAGCGGCGCCACGAGAATTACGAGAGGGGTCCATCGCACCACGCGCGGCCGGCCTTGGACGGTCGCCCACCGCAGCCGGTCGGCAACGACCCCCGCTCCGCAGCAGACCAGCACCGCCCACGTCACGAACACGGGCAGGTAGTGCCGGTCGAAGGTCCTGAAGAAGTGGGCCGGGATGTTGAAGTAGGCCACGGTCATGACGGCGTGCACCACCAGCAGGACGCCGAAGGCCACCGCCAGCCGCCGCTCGCGGCGCCACAGCCCCAGCCAGCCCGCCACGGCCAGCAGCGCGGACAGGATCCCGAGGATCCCCCACGGCCCCCGCAGCCACAGGAAGCTGGCCTTGAAGACCCGGAGGAAGTCCATCGCCTGGACCGACCACAGCGCGGCGTGCCTCGGATAGAACTGCACCAGGAACGGGGCGCCGCCGAACTGAGCCAGGGATTCGTAGGCGTAGAATCGCGACCAGGTGCTGGGGTCGCCGATGTTGAGCCCCGGATGCGCGGCGGCCATAGGGATTACCAGGAGCTGGACCGCCGCGCCGGCCAGGAGCCCGCCGGCTCCGGCGAGCCAGGAGCGCGCCGAGCGAAGCGCGTGCGGCCGCCGGACAAGGACCCACGCCAATGCGCCGGGAAGCAGCAGGGCGTTGGTCCGGTGCACGCTGTAGTCCAGGCCAAATAGCAGACCTAGCAGCAGGAGCCAGCGCCACGCCTGCTCATCCGCGGCGGAGTCCCACCACCGGAGCATGGTCCAGAGGATCAGCCCCGTGAACGCTGACGTCAGCACGTACGGCGTGATCTGCGTGGCGTACTGCCACAGCGTGGCGCTGAACGCAAAGGTGAGCGCGCCCGCGGCGGCACCGGCCGTCAGCGCTGCGGGCGCTCGGTCCGGCGCCGCGTCCGCGGCGCCCGGCCGGCGAAGCAGTCGCAGCGCGATTACGAGACCCAAGGCGACCGTGGTCGCGGCCAGGGCGGCGGCCAGCAGGTTGAGCGCGTGGGCGACCGCGAGGCCGATGGGGAGGCGCGTGACGAGCCAGCCGATCAGCGTCAGAAGGAGCGAGCCGGGCGGAGGTGTGACGCCGAGGGTCGGCGCGGCCAGGGAATAGACGCTGGACTCCCACCAGTTGATAGCCGGGTAGGCCGTGAGCGCGAAGACGGCGAACGAAATGAGCCACGTGAGCGCGAGGGTGAGCCGTCGCTGCGACATTCCGATGCTCCTCAGGGCCTGGTGCGAAGGGCCGTTGTCCAGCTACGGCGGCGGGCCACTGCCCGGCTGCCACACAACGCCTGCACTACCTCAGCTTCCGTCCACAGCCACTCGCCGTCGAGCCCGGAGCGCCCGCACGCTGCAGGCGCTACAGTGACAGGAGCCGAGTCGGCTGTACGCGGATGGCCCGGTAAGCTGGCAGCCACGCGCCAGCGAGCGCAGCAACGGCGAGCACGACGGCCAGTCGCCCGACCGTGCCAGGCTCCCACGGTGGCAGTCCTGAGACGATACCTCTGACCGCGTCCCAGACCATCATCCCGAGCCACGCTCCGAAGACAACGCCGGCCACCGCCATCACCAGGGCTCGTGAGAGCACATAGACCATGATGCGGACCCGACGAGCCCCGACGGCGCGTCGAATGCCGACCTCGCCGACCAGCGAGGACACCCACAGCCACATCATGGCGAAGACCCCGATCGTGGCGATGGCCAGGAGCGCCCAGCCCTCAAGCGCGAAGATCTGCTCGAACCACCGCAGGGGCGCCGCCGCCTTCGCGAGGACCGCCGCCGCGGTCGTGGAGGTCACGGTGCGCCCGAGCGGCGACACGCTCACAATAATCTCCGCGCGGACGGTGCGGTCCATGGCCTGCAAGTCACCGCGGCCATGCACGAGCAACTCGGCCGGGGCCGTCGGATGCTGCAGCACGCTGAGGTAGACGGCGAACGGCGGCTGAAAGCCGCTGCCGAAGCCCGCCGGTTGCCGGTCATCCACCACACCGACGACGGTGTAGGGCGTTGGAATCCCGTGCCCGACGAGCACGGTGCGCCCCAGTGCGGCCTGGGCATCCTGCGGTGGGGCCAGCGACCGGCTTATCACCACTACCCGCGAAGCGTGCAAATCATCGCTGTCGGACAGTGCGCGTCCGGCGACGACCTGAAGACCGGACGTCAGGAACGTGTCCGCGCTCGCGACATAGTAGGTCACCCGGCAGTACTTCAACGGCAGGATCCAGGTGCCCGGTGTGCAGTCCCGGAAATCCGTCCAGGCGATGTCCGCCACGCCCATGCCGGCCACGCCACCCGGATTGCCAAGGCTCGCAGCCGCAACCGCGGGATCGCGCTTGAGATGCTGCAACAGCGCGGCGTAGCTCGCGGCGCGAGAGGCAGGCTCCGTGTCCGCCGTCGTAATCTCGTAGACTCGACTCTGCTCGGGTTGCAGCGTCTCAGGCTCCGCACCGCGCGTGGCGCCGCCCTTTAGAAGCGAGGCTATGGCCAGTACCGTCAGGCTCAGGCCGAGCTGCGCCGCAGGGATGGCGAGGCCTACGGGGGTGGACTCCGCCACGGCCATCTGCGACGACCGCCGCGCGAAGATGAGCGGGAAGAGCGCACCCAGCAGGATGGCGCTCGTGGACACGCCCGCTGCGAGCAGGCTTGGCGTGAGAGCCAACGAGCCGACACTCCCAGGCCAGGCCGTGAGCACGAAGCGGGTGGCGACGAGTCCGACGGCGTACCCGAGGGCCGCCCCGATAGCAAGGATGCATGTGCCTTCGAGCAGCAGGCTCGCGAAGAGCGCCCTGCGCGAGGCGCCAACGGCGCGCCGCACCCCAATCTCCACCTCGCGCGCGTCTGCGCGCGCGGTGGACACGGACAGGATCGTGAGCCCGGCGACGGCTAGGACACCGACCGCGACGCCCGCGAGCAGGTTGAGGAACGCCGTCAACGCCTCGCCGCCAAGCGCCGTGGGGTCCTGCGCGTACTCACTCCACGCGAGGGCGAAATCCACGTGGGGCCCGTGGGCGAGGCCGATGGTCGGCGCGAGGCCCGCTCCGCCGAATCGCATGAGCGCCGCCACCGGCAGCGCTGCGGCCAGGCCGGCACCGCAGGAGGCGACCAGGAGGATCGTGCTCCCGCGATAGGCACGCAGCGCCCAGAAAGCAGATGCAGCCAGCTGGCGCGGTCTCACCAGCCTACGGCCGTGCGGCTGGACCGAAAGACAGCACCTGCTCACGCCACTGAGTCGCTATCCCATCCCAGGATTGAGCAAGCAGCTGCGTCAGCGCGGTGCGAAGATCCTGGTTCGTTGGGCCGTCATCGAACAGTGACTTCACGGCTTCCGTCCCGCCTCTGGCATAGACCATGCTGACGAGCACGGCCGCAGCGGGATAGAACTGCGCAACGGGGTAGTGACCATCCATGATCGAGTCGAGGCCTACCGTAGGATGCTCTCGCAGGAACCCCGCGAGCCCTCTGACCGCGGTAGCGTAGTCCATCCCAGTCGTGCCGCCGAACCATGTCGGGATGCCTTCCGATACCAAGTAGGAGGTGCTCCCAGACATCAGCGGCAAGATGACGATGTGGGTGAGTTCGTGCCGGTAGTCCTCGCCGAGCGCAGGAATGCCGGAGAACAACTGGTAGTTGGTCGGCTGGGCCACCCCGCCCACCGGGCCCCACCGCTTGTCTGTTTCAAGCCCCATGATCTGGTAGACTTGCTCGTCGCTTGACGTGAGGAAGTAGGTGAGGCGCTCGGGAGGCGGGACGCCGAGTGCCGCTGCCAGCGAATCCACGAAAGTCGCGGCGCGTTGCGCGCTATCTCGGCGGAATGGGTAGTGCGGGGCGTACACGTAGGTGATCGGACCGACGGTGTCGCTATGCCAAGTCTTCGTTAACCGCGGCAGCGCATTGGCGAGCAACCAGCCGGTCGGGGACGGCACCGCGAACACCGTGACCGTGGCTGTCCGCGAACGCATCGCGTTGTTCTCGTTCGTGAAGGTGAAGCGGGTGACCACCCGGTACTCTCCGCTGGAATCGGTGGCCGGCTCGATTCTCAACACCTCTGCGACTGCGCCTTCGGGGAGATAGGCAAGCGCAAGCGCGTACACGTGCCAGCGCTGTTGCTCATTCGCGACCCAGTACGAGGACGGCGTGAAGGCTGCTCGGGAGTAATGCCCGCCGGTCGCCTCGAGGTAGCGCATCCACGTTCGGTAGATCTGCGCCTGCGGCGTCTGCGACGTCGAGTCGGTCCAAGGGTGCACCGATGGGGTCGGCGCAGAATTGGCAGTGCTAGCAACGTGCGCTTGATGAGCGCAGCCGACGCTGAGGGTCCACGCCGCGCTAACCGCGATACGTCGCATCGAGACCGACATGCTCCACCTCCTGCCGTACCTCTAAGGCGTGCTGGCGGACAGGGCCGCCTAACGAATCGCGCCTCAGCGGCGGGCAAGCCAACCTGCCGGGCGCGCAACTCCTGCACTACCTCAGCTTCCCTTGCCTAGCGTGACGTCACCCGCGTAGCCCGCCGCTGCAGGCGCTAGTTAGGTGGCGGCACGCGCGGTGCCGATTTGTGTCTAGGGCGTGAACGACACTTGCCCGGCCACGTTGAGCCAATACGGGCGCCCGCTCTCCGTGTGAATCCGCCATACGGAGACCGTGTACACCGTCCCCGGCACGAGAGCCTGTGGTGCGACCTCCTGCCACGTACCCGCAGATCGTTGGCCGTAGGTGACTGGGGGCAACACGGTGTTGGTGTCAGTGGAGTTGCTGCGCCAGATAATGCCCCCGTACGAGCCACCCGAGTAGTACTGAACAGTGTCGGTCTCGTTGACCTGGACCATGCCCATCAGGCACGTAGGTGTCCACGAGAATTGGGGTCCTTGCCCGCCGGACTTGACTGCCACTCGGACAGAATCCCCGGGGCACGCCGCGGGCCCGGCTGCGAGGGATTCGCGGCAGCCCCATGTGATGGTGAGCCCTGCAAGTCCTACTGCGCACATCCACGTTGTGTTCATGGCCGCCACCTAACGAATCGCGCCTCAGCGGGCGGGCCGGCCGCGGGCCCCGACCCGAACCACCAACCAGCCTAAACCCGGAGCGTTAGGCGGGCGTCACGCGGCCGTGCCCGCCGCTGCAGGCGCCAGTTAGACGGCGCACCCTGAGCCTCCGGTCACTGGCGCGTGGGACAGCCCTTGGCGGCGCAGCCGACCGCGAGTACCGCTAGCCCCACGCCGACCACGACACCCACCGTCTTCCAGAATGCCGCGACCGGTTGGCCAAGTCGGATGGAATCGACTGCCGCCCGTGGGTAGGACAAGCGGCAGCTGTCGCAACCTACCGGACGCAGGTACGGCACGCCGCTGATTGAGTCCGCGCTGACTCTCACCGCATGCCAGCGCACTGCCGCGCCACCACGCCACACCTGGACTTGTTCCCGCGAGTCCAATCGCGCAGTCTCCCCAGGCGACGGTTGATGCCATCCCGCAGTGCAGCCGGGTGGGGCCATGGCTGTGGCAACAATCAGGATGCCGGCCGCTATCCTGCGGGTCACTCGTGGTGTCCTTTAAAGGCGTGCGCCGCCTAACGAATCGCGCCTCAGCGGCGGGCCGGCCGCGGGCCCCGCCACGAACCACCAACTACCCTAATCTGGGAGCGTTAGGCGGGCGTCACGCGGCCGTGCCCGCCGTTGCAGGCGCTAGTTAGGCTGCGACTCGCCGAGCTGCACTACCGGGCTGTGAGCCAGTGGACAATGACAATCCACGGGACCACCCAGCCCGCAGCGCCCAGCACCGTCAGTAGAGCGCCTTCCAACCGCGCTCGCACTTGATGATCGGTGGCGATAGACAGCTTGCCCCACAGCAGCGGCACTCCGAGTGCCAGGGCCATGCCACCAAGGAAGTTCGCGACGATGAGACCCATCACGATGCTGGTCAGCGACCAACGAGCTGTGGCATCTAGCATGCTGCCAGCCCTCCCGAAGAGAGCCTCTGCTGCGTCGCAGCCTAACGAATCGCGCCTCAGCGGCGGGCAGACCAACCCACCGGGCGCACAACTTCTGCACTACCTCATCCTCGACCGCCCAGCGCCCCAGCCCCGATTGGCCCGCCGCTGCAGGCGCTGGTTAGGCTGCCCCCCCGATGTCCGCCCACACCAGCCAGTGGCGCTCCAGGTTACCGGCCCCGCGCCCCTTGAAGAAGAGCCGCGCGCCGACGTTGTCCTCCGCGACGTTCACGCAGACCTTGCGTGCGCGCTGCGCGGCGAACCACCCTCCGAGCTGGCTCAAGAGCTCGGTGGCAATCCCTTGGCGCCGATGCTGCGGCACCACCCACAAATACTGCACTTCCCCCTCACAGGCGTGACGCCGGGTGAGGTGTCCGGCGATGTACCCAACCACGGAGCGACCGCTGACCGCTACGTAGACCACGCGGAGCGCAAGCGCGTGCTGCGGGTGATGGGTGCCTTGCACATAGGCCGCCAAGCGTGAGTCACCCGGCTCAGAGGCGGGATCCGTGGACCGAGCGCGCGTGATCTCGGCAACGTCGGCTGCACTCGCCTGCCGGTACCGCAACTCAGGCCGAGCCGGTTTGCTGTCTTGAACTGCGTCCTCGGACATGGGCCCGCCGGTGTCAGACGGTGCAGCCTAACGAATCGCGCCTCAGCGTGCGGGCCGGCCGCGGGACCCGCCAGCCATCACCAATCAGCCTAAACCCCGAGCGTTAGGCGGGCGTCACGCGGCCGTGCCCGCCGCTGCAGGCGCTAGTTAGGCCGCTGCCTACGGCCGGGCAACCCTCACATCGGAGGCATCGAGTGAGTCGATGAGGGCAAATGCCTGCCCGGTCCAGAGGTAATAACGAATCCACGGTTCGGACGGATGCCCGAGTGTGTCCAAGTTGTAGACCGTTGGGTCGTCGATCATCAGCCGACTGTCGGCGCGCCACAGGGGCGACGCGCAACAAGGAATATCCGGGAAGTAGACCTTGCCCTTGGTGAAGTCGAGGACTGCAATCTCGAAGGCCTCGGCACCTGCCGGCAGGGGTTGAAGTCGGAAGCGGCCAGCGAAGTCTGGGCCTCCACGGATTGCAGCGAGGATAGTGGAGTGCCAGTGCCTAACACGAGCCGAGCTGAGTGCGAACGGAGGGCCGGGACGGCGATCTGGCGCCACGAGATAGTCATCGAACCACGGCTTGTGGCGCGAGCGGGCCCAACCGGACAACGCGACCGCAGCATCCCCGTATACGAGCCCCGCCGGCGGATTCGAGTCTGGAAAAACAACCGGTTCGGCGCGCGCCGTGTCGGAGCCGAGGCGGTCGGGACGCCCCCTCTTCTCGCGGTGACAGGCGACGACCGCGAGTACCAACAGGAGTGTTCGAGCCCTCAGGGAAGTCATGGCTGACCTTCGCAGCGGCCTAACGCATCGCGCCTCAGCGGCGGGCAAACCAGCCCACCGGGCGCACGACTCTTCCATTACCTCATCCTCGCTTGCCCGGCGCCTCAGCCCCGATTGGCCCGCCGCTGCAGGCGCTGGTTAGGCCGCACTGAGTCAGCATCCACCTTCCCTGCGATTGCATGGGCCGTTGAGCCGGACCAGGGTAAGCGCCAAGCCCTGCAACTTCCGGCCGAGCCGAACGCGAAGCACCGACAAGCCTCCGTCCGAATCTGAATCAGGAAGGTCCAGCATCACGAGGCCGCGAATGGGTTCCGCAGAGGGCACTAGGATTCCCTTCGTGCCCAGACCTTCCCTGAATGGCGGGGTGACGTACTGGACCGTCGCGCTATCCAGGTAGCTGAGCGAGTCGTCAGGGTATGGACCATGCGCGAACTCCGAGTCGGCGGCGAGACCCTCCTTACGTACCTGCTCGATGAAGCTGGCTGCGACCTTCCGAAAGAGCCGCGCGGCGGTGAAGGCGACCTCGAATCGCCCGGATGTGCCGGCCAGCGCATCGTCCTCCTCCACCGCGGCACCGCGCGTCCCACGTAACGGGAGCGTCGGAGCCACCAAGATCCCCCCGCCGCCCGAGCCGTACCTGACACGACAACGCCAGCCGCGCGGAGCGAACACGCCGGGGCCCACCGCACCTGCGTAGTAGGCCAATGCGGAGGCAATGGTGCGCGGTAGCGTCACAGTTCTCGGCTGGCCATGAGGCGCGGCAATGGGGCCGGTTTGTCCGTCTGCCGGGCATCCAACGAAGGGCACGCTCTGCTGCCCGGACGGCTGTTGTGCCCACCCGGACAGCAGCGTTACGAGCGCGATCGGCACGATCAGGATGCGCATAGCCTCGCTTCCAAGCTGCCGCCTGCATGCAGTGCGGCCTAACGAATCGCGCCTCAGCGGCGGGCACGCCAACCCACCGGGCGCACGACCCTTCCATTACCTCATCCTCGCCTGCCCAGCGCCTCAGCCCCGATTGGCCCGCCGCTGCAGGCGCTGGTTAGGCGGTGCGCCTTACGAGACCCATACGATCCAAGCGATCTCGACTCGCCACTTTCCCGATCGTCGCGACATGCGAAGCAGACGGCCCACTCCTCCCACCGGCCCAAACGACTGGCCAACGTAGACCAGGGCCTGCGTGCTGTCCGGTAACTCAAACACCGGCGGCGATACCAATAGAAACGCGTCCGAGTGTGGATACGCCCGCTTGAACTGAGCCCAGCCCGCATTGTGCAGCCAATCCGTGTCCGGCACTGACACGAAGACCGATAACAACTCCCCAAATGGCACTCGTTGCACGAACCGCCCTTCTCCGGGACAACGAGGCGGTGCCCCTCCGTTATGGGCTGCGGCATCCACAAGGTCGGCGCCCGAGTCTGGAAATGCCGGGTAGGTAGAGCGAAGCCGCAGCGGCACTCTCTCCCCGTTATGCTCGGGAGGGTTATCCAGGCGCGTCCAAGCGGGATGGGCGAAGCGCGGAACACCGGTCAACACGGTGTCAGCCAGGATCGCGGGCCGCCGGTAGCCCTTCAGCACGTAGGCGAATGCCGCCCGATACAGCGCGCAGGATGATGCCGACGGACTCGAGATGGGGGACGCGCTGCTTGTCTGCGAAGGACGCACTGCGCAGCTCGTGCAGGCGACGGCGACCGCCACCGCCAGTGCCAACCGCCTGAATCCGGCCAGAGCTTCCTGATGCATCGCGCACCGCCTAACGAATCGCGCCTCAGCGGCGGGCAACCACCCGCCAGCCATTCAACACCTGCACCACCTGCACCGCACTCACCAGCCAGTAGATATTGAGCCAGCCCGCCGCTGCAGGCGCTAGTTAGGCAGCGGAGACCTCAAGGTCCGGTCACTTGGTAACACACATCGGTGCGAATCTGCGACGGGTCGGTGTTCCAGGCCTCCTGCCAGTGGCCATAGAGCTCCCAGTTCGGACCCGCAAGCTGCCGGCCATTGTCTCGTGCCCAGTCTCGGATGGCCGCGTGAGCCGTGCCCAAGCCGCCGTAGGGACCGATAAACGTGACCGTCGCGACCAGCCCTCCAGGCGTCGCCGACCGCACGACGTCGTCGCGCTCGATGAACGAGGCCAATGCCTCCACTCCGGCCTCGAGACGGATCGTGCCATCCCAGTACACCGCTACGTTGCGACCCGCCTTCGCGTTCTGCGCCCGCAAGAGCTTCCAAACACGCCCACAGCACTCCGGCACGACGCGCGCCAGCTCCGCCGCGGCAACGCGCTGCCTGATCACTGCGAGTGGGATTGCCGACTGGTTCTCGAGCCGGACCTGCAACACGGGCATAGAGTCTCCGCTGCCTAACGAATCGCGCCTCAGCGGCGGGCCGGCCGCGGGCCCCGCCAACCACCACCAACCAGCCTAACCACGGAGCGTTAGGCGGGCGTCACGCGGCCGTGCCCGCCGCTGCAGGCGCTAGTTAGACAGCGACCTACGCCGAGGCAGACGGCCCCGAGTGCGCGTAGACCGTCACGAGTATCAGGGTCGCCAACGGACCGATGAAGAGCGAGATCACACCCCAGAGGAGCCCACTCTTGCCCTTCGCCTGGGCCAGCCCCGCGTTGATCATGAGGAGCGTCCCCCAGCCCAACCCATAGCTCGTGCGGTCCATCGGCGTATACCCCTTGGGAATTGGTCGCTGCCTAACGAATCGCGCCTCAGCGTGCGGGCCGGCCGCGGGGCCCGCCATCCATCACCAACCAGCCTACTCCCGGAGCGTTAGGCGGGCGTCACGCGGCCGTGCCCGCCGCTGCAGGCGCTAGTTAGACGGCAGCGGGCTAATTGCACCGAGCGCCCGAAAGCTCTTCGCGATGGCCACCGCATCCCGAAGGGCACGCTCGCGTCGAGCGATGATGTAGCACTGGAGTGTGGCCTCGCGGCGCCCCACAGGCATTGCATAGATCGCCACGATTCGGTTGCCACCCTGTCTCCAGATGCGTGTGCGGACGATCCACCCTTCTGGCGCCGGCGCGGAACAGTCGGAAGACGCGGAACTGGTATCCGGTTTGGACAGGAGTTCCTGATACGTCTGGTACGCGGACGAATCCCGGCCACGCCAAGCAATGTCTACCGCCAGCAGCAGATCTCGGTCTCCCCATTCCTGCACCGATCTCTCGTCGGATCGCGTGACATCCTGGTCGGATCGGAACGGGTGCACAGACGCCGGGACCATGACTGATACGCCGTTGGCGACTGCCACACGGTGCCACGTCGAGTCGGCCGCGGCGCCCGCGCACAGCGGCGCTGGGTCAATGCGGAGCGCCTGCGCCCGGCAGCCGCAGAGCGACCAGATTGCGATCGGCGCCAACACCAGAGTTCGCATGCGGCCTCCGCTGCCGCCTAACGAATCGCGCCTCAGCGGCGGGCAGACCCGCCCGCCAGGCGCACAACTCCTGCCCTACCTCATCCTCCACTGCCGAGCGCACCAGCCCCGATGGGCCCGCCGCTGCAGGCGCTAGTTAGGTAGCCCGCCGTGCTAGATCGCACCAATTCACCCACGTCGGACCGTGAAGTTGAACGGCAGCAAAACCCTTACCCGTACTGGGTGCCCTGCGTGGATGCCG
>Ga0335085_10010462_pt1 | contig 13849 bp, 13 predicted proteins | sample Lox_Sample_45_FD_206712 | JGI IMG/M metagenome (GOLD analysis project Ga0335085, IMG submission 206712) | Soil microbial communities from Loxahatchee National Wildlife Refuge, Florida, United States - Lox_Sample_4.5 | ecosystem: Environmental > Terrestrial > Soil > Wetlands | place: USA...
CGGTGCAGGCAGCGGGCGAAGCCCGGGCCTAGGCTACTTCTTGCCGGCGTTGACGGCCGCGCTCACTTCGGCGGCGAAGTCCTTCGTTTCCTTCGTCAAGCCCTCGCCCAGGGCGTAGCGAGTGAAGCGGCGAATCTGGATGTTCTCGCCAATCACGCCGATGGCAGCGGTGACCTCGTCCTTGACGGTGCGCTTGCCGTCCGGATCGCGGAAGAATGCCTGATCCAGGAGACAGTGCTTGGCGTAGAACTTTTCGAGCTTCCCCGGAAGGATCTTCTCCCACATCGCCTCGGGCTTGCCCTGCTCGCGCAGCTCGCCTCGAATCGCGCTCTTTTCCTTGTCGAGCTCGTCCGCGGGAACGTCCTCGCGCCGCAGCCACTTCGGGTCGCTCCACGCGATCTGCATGCCCACGTCCTTCACCAGCGCCTGGAACTTCTCGTTGCGGGCGGTGAAGTCGGTCTCGCAGTTCACCTCCACCAGCACGCCGATCTTCCCGCCCAGATGGATGTAGCTGCCCACGGCGCCTTCGGTGGCGCTGCGCCCGGCCTTCTTCCCCGCCGTCGCCAGCCCCTTCTCCCGCAGCCAGGTGACGGCCTTGTCGATGTCGCCGTCCGACTCCAGCAGCGCCTTCTTGCAATCCATCATCCCCGCGCCGGTCTTCTCGCGAAGCTCCTTCACCATCGCGGACGTGACTTCCTTCTTTGCCATTTCGAATTACTCCTCGGTCTTCTCTTCCCCGCCCTCTGCCGGCGCGCTCTCTCCTCCGCCGCCCAGCGTGGGCTTGTGCTCCACGATCGGCCCCGGGGCCGGCTCGGACTCCGCCCGCATCATCGGCCGCCGCTCGCCGCGGCCGCCGCGCGGCCCGCCCCGGCGACCGTCGCGCCGCCCGCGCCGCTCGGAGGCGGCGTCGCGATCGGGCGTCTCCTCCTCCTCCGCCTGCTGCGGCTCGCCGGCGTGGTGCGCCTGGTAGCGCGCCTTGCCCTCGATGGCCGCGTCCGCGATCTTGGCGCAGAAGAGGCGGATGGAGCGGATGGCGTCGTCGTTACCCGGGATCACGTACTCGATGCCCTCGGGGTCGCAGTTGGTGTCCACCAGCGCCACGATGGGGATCCCCAGCCGGGTGGCCTCGTGGATGGCGATGTGCTCCTTCTTCGGATCGATCACGAAGAGGCAGCCGGGAAGCCGGGTCATCTCCTGGATGCCGCCCAGGTTCTTCTTCAGCTTCTCCATCTCGTTCTGCAGCAGGGCCACTTCCTTCTTGGGCAGCTTCTCGAAGGTGCCGTCGGCCGACATCTTCTCCAGCGCCTTCAGCCGGTCGATGCCGCTCTTGATGGTCTTGAAGTTGGTGAGCGTCCCGCCCAGCCAGCGGTTGACCACGTAGAACTGCCCGGACCGCGTCGCCTCCTCCACCACCGCGTCCTGCGCCTGCTTCTTGGTGCCCACCATCAGCACCGAGCCGCCGCGCGAGCAGACGTCGCTGACGAACTTGAAGGCCTCGCGCGCCAGCCGCACCGTCTTCTGCAGGTCGACGATGTAGATCCCGTTGCGGGCGCCGAAGATGTACGGCTTCATCTTCGGGTTCCAGCGCTTGGTCTGGTGGCCGAAGTGGACTCCGGCCTCGAGAAGCTGGCGCATGGTGATGCCCTGGGCCGGCTGCATGGCCTGCTGCATTCCTTGCGCTTCCGCGCCTGCTGCCGCGGGAGGCGGCGAGGCAGGCGTAGGCACTGCTGTTTCCACGTGCTCCGACATCCGTTTTCTCCTCCACCTCCGTCGCGCCAAAGCGGGCCCTCGCGGGAACCCCGCCCTGATCGGGAGGTGTGCGTATTTGTGCTGCGGAAAGAGCCTTTCTTTCCAAAAAAAGCCCGGAAAGAAGGGGGCGATCTAACAGGATCGGCAGGCCTTCGCAAGTCTGCGCCCGGGGCGCCGGGCCGCTCTTTGGCCGGCCGCTTTGCGGCCGGGGAAGCGCCCGCTCAAGTCTGGTCGGAAGCGCCCGCCCCGCCCTGCTCCAGCGGGAGGTGGCACTTCTTGTATTTCTTTCCCGACCCGCAGGGGCAGGGGTCGTTCCGCCCCACCCGCGGCCCGGCGCGCACGATGGGCGCGGTCTGGTTCTGCACCACCGCCCCGCCCTGGCCGCCCGCGGCGGCGGCCGGCGACTCCCCGTGCGACTCGACGGTCTGCTGCTGCCGGCGCTGCGGCAAGGGAGGCAGCGAGGCCGAGGCGCGGCCCTGCGCCGGCTGGGGCGTGGCGGCCGCCTGCGGCTGCACCGGCTCCACCCGCATCACCATGGAGATGGTGCTGGCGGCGATGCGGCCCTTCATGATCTGGAAGAGTTCGAAGCCTTCCTTCTTGTATTCGATCTTCGGATCCTTCTGCCCGTACCCGCGCAGGTGGATGCCCTGGCGCAGGTGGTCCATCTGCAGCAGGTGGTCCTTCCACAGCTGGTCGATGGTGTTCAGGTAGAGCCACTGGGTGTAGAGGCGGAAATCGTCGCCCAGGCCCTCGAACTTGGCCTTCAGCTTCTTCTCCACCACGTTGAAGATCTCCAGCTGCAGCTTCTCCTTGTCGGCCCCCGCCCCCTCGAACCCCATGTCCACGTTGAACTGCTCGCGCACCCTCTGCTGCAGCCCCTTGGCGTCGAACTCCTCGTTCTTCCCCCGCGGCACCGCCTCGTCCACCGCCTCGATGATCAGGTCCTCGATCAGGTCGTAGAGGTGCTCCTCCTGGTCCTTCCAGGTGACCGCCTTCTCGTGGCGGGTCTTCTTCTTCGTCTTCGCATCCTCGGTGAACCAGACCAGCGGCACCCCGGCGCCCGCCGCCAGCACCTCCTTGCGCATGGCGTAGATGGTCTTGCGCTGCTGGTTCATCACGTCGTCGTACTCCAGCAGGTTCTTGCGGATGTCGAAGTTCTGCCCCTCCACCCGCTCCTGCGCCCCCTGGATGGCCTTGGTCAGCCAGGGGTGCTCGATGGGCTCGTTCTCCTGCACCCCGAAGGTGTCCATCAGCTTGGAGATGCGGTCGCTGGCGAAGATCCGCATCAGGTCGTCCTCCAGCGAGAGGTAGAACTTGGAGGAGCCGGGATCTCCCTGCCGGCCGGAGCGGCCGCGAAGCTGGTTGTCGATGCGCCGCGACTCGTGCCGCTCGGTGCCGAGGATGTGCAGGCCGCCCAGCCCCACCACCTCGTCGTGCTCCTTGGCGCACTCCCCCTTGTGCTTCGCCACCGCCGCGTCGTGCCGCTCCTTCCAGGCGGCGTGCTCGGCCCGGTACACCTGCTCCACCTCGGCTGCGGTCACCGGGGGGAACTTCCCGTCCCCATCCGCCTTGGCCTTCTCCACCCGGGCCTGCACCAGCCGGCCCTCGATCTCCACCGGGCTGGGCTCGGGGCCCACCTCGCGCTTGGCGAGGAACTCCGGGTTGCCGCCGAGGAGGATGTCGGTGCCGCGGCCGGCCATGTTGGTGGAGATGGTGATGCGCCCCTTGCGCCCGGCCTGGGCGACGATCTCCGCCTCCCGCTCGTGCTGCTTGGCGTTGAGCACGTCGTGCTGCACGCCCCGCTTCTTCAGGAGGCCGGAGAGCACCTCGCTCTTGGCGATGCTCACCGTGCCCACCAGCACCGGCTGGCCCTTCTTCCAGCGGTCCTCCACGTCGTCGCACACTGCCTTGAACTTCTCGCGCTCGGTCTTGTAGACGGTGTCCTGCAAGTCCTTGCGGATGTTCACCCGGTTGGTGGGGATCACCAGCACTTCCAGCTTGTAGATCTGGGCGAACTCGGACGCCTCGGTGTCGGCGGTGCCGGTCATGCCCGCCAGCTTGGTGTAGAGGCGGAAGTAGTTCTGGAACGAGACGGTGGCCAGGGTCTGGTTCTCGTTCTCGATCTTCACGTTCTCCTTCGCCTCCACCGCCTGGTGCAGGCCGTCGCTCCAGCGGCGCCCGGGCATCAGCCGGCCGGTGAAGTCGTCGACGATGATCACCTCGCCGTCCTTGACTACGTACTCGTGGTCCTTGCGGTAGAGGGTGTGCGCCCGCAGCGCCTGCTCCACGTGGTGCAGGGTCTCGATCTGCTCGGGGTCGTAGAGGTTCGGGACTCCCAGCTTGCCCTCCACCTTCTCCACCCCCTCGTCGGTGAGCACCACCGAGCGGGCCTTCTCGTCCACGGTGAAGTCGCGGTCGCGGACCAGGCCGGGGATCACCTTGTTGATCTTGTAGTACTTGTCGGTCGACTCCTCGGAGGGGCCGCTGATGATCAGCGGGGTGCGGGCCTCGTCGATGAGGATGGAGTCCACCTCGTCCACGATGGCGTAGTGCAGCTCGCGCTGGACGTAATCGGCGAGGCGGAACTTCATGTTGTCGCGCAGGTAGTCGAAGCCGAACTCGTTGTTCTGCCCGTAGGTGATGTCCGCCCCGTACTCCTTCTGCCGCTGGCGGTCGGTGAGGCCGTGCACCACGCAGCCCACCGAGAGCCCCATCTGCCGGTAGATGCGCCCCATCCACTCCGCGTCGCGGCGGGCCAGGTAGTCGTTGACCGTGACCACGTGCACGCCCTTGCCCTCCAGGGCGTTGAGCACGCAGGGCAGGGTGGCGACCAGCGTCTTCCCTTCGCCGGTCTTCATCTCCGCGATCATCCCCTTGTGCAGCCCCATCCCGCCGATGAGCTGGACGTCGAAGTGCCGCATGCCCAGGGCGCGCACGCTGCTCTCGCGCGTGAGGGCGAAGCAGTCGGGGAGGACCCGGTCCAGCACCTCGGACTTCTGCGGCCCCGGGACGTCGGCCACCTCCTTGCGCCAGGCCTGCACCTGCTCGCGGATCTGCTCGTCGGAGAGCGACTTCGCCCAGGGCTCCCGCTCGTTGATGCGGGCCACCACCGGGTGCATGCGCTTGAGCTCGCGCTGGTTCTTGGTGCCGACGATCTTCTTGATGACGTAGTCGAACATGATCGGTCCTGCGAAAAGGGGATGCGCGCCGGGCGCGCAAGAAGGACGGAACGGCTGTACCGGAAGATCAGGCTGCCGGAGGAGCCCGGCTGGGCGCCGGACCGCCGGGAGCGCGCCAGATGGCCCGGGCGGACTGCCCCGACGGGGCGGGCGCCTCGGGCCGGGCGGCGGCCACGGCTACCGACCGGGTGCCGGCGGCGCGTCCCGCGGAAACCGCCTGGGCGTGCGCCGCGGCGTCGGCCTGCGTGCAGGTGGCGGCGGCTGCCCAGGAGGCGAGCGGAAGCGCGCCGGCGGGCGAAAGCCCGACCAGAACCGCCGCGCACGCCGCCGCAAGTGAGCCGCGCATCCGACCAAGCGTAAGGCCCTTCAAGCCGTTGTCAATACGAGGGCGATCGTCCACGGCCACGTTCACGTCGCCGTCGCCGTCCACGTCAACGTCCGCGTCGACGGCAACGTCTATTCCTCCAGGATGAATTTCCGGGGATTGTCCGCCACCCCGTTCACCCGCACCTCGTAGTGCAGGTGGGGCCCGGTGCTGCGGCCGGTATTTCCCACCGCCGCGATGAACTGCCCGCGCTTCACCTTCTCGCCCACCTTCACGTCGATGCGCTGCAGGTGGCCGTAGCGCGTCTTCAGCCCGTAGCCGTGGTCGAGCACCAGCACGTGCCCGTAGCCGCCTTCCTGGCCGGCGAAGACCACCGTGCCGTCGGCGGGCGCCCGCACCGGCGTGCCCATCGCGGTGGCCACGTCCATCCCTTCGTGCATCACCCGCTCGCCGGTGTAGGGGTCGAGGCGGACGGAGAAGTCGGAGGTCACCCAGCCGCGGACCGGCCAGATGGAGGGCGCGGAGGCGAGCAGGGCCTGCTGGTCCTCGAAGTAGCTCTTCAGGGCCCGGGCCTCCTGCTCCTGCACCTTCACCTTCTTGTCCAGGCTGTCCAGCTGCTTGAGCAGATCGCCGTCGTCGGGCGAGGCGGGAGAGGGCTTGGCGTCGCCGTCGGCGATCATCCGCCCCTCCCCGCCCACCGTCCGCACCGGCTTGCCCATGCCCACGGCGCCCATCCCCGACTGCGCCGGCTCGGTGGCGATGCCGCCGCCCACGAACTCCGGCGCGCTCTGCCCCGGCTCTGGCTGGGGCATGGAGAGCTTGCGGTCGGGATCGTTGAGGGAAGTGATGTGCCGCAGGTTGGCGTTCAGGCGCTTGACGCGGTCCAGCTCGTCGTTGATGTGGGCAAACTTCTGCTCCGCCTCGCGCCAGCGGTTCTGCAGCTCCAGGTTCTCGGCCCGGATCAGCTCGTTTTCCGCCACCTTGCCCACCACCTGGAAGTAGTGGGTCAGGGCGCCCGCCAGCGCCAGCAGCACCGCCCCGCAGCAGATCCCCACCCGCACGAGCATCCGGTGCTCGAGGCGGATCTTCTTCACCTTGGCGTCACGGTCCGGGACCAGCAGGATCGTGTACGACTTGTCCAAGGAACCTCCTGCGGCGGGAACTCCGATTCCCAACCACGCGCGCTGACCGCCGCTTCCCGAACGAAATACAAACCGCGCGCCAGCCTGCCGGCCGGGCGAACGACGTTCAGTATCGGATGGGAAGCAGGTGCGTCAAGGTTTGCGCACCTACCCGGACCTACTCGGTCCGGTGCACCGCGACCACCGTGATGTTGTCGTCGCCGCCGCGGGAATTGGCCAGCTCGATGAGCATCTCCGGCACCTGGGAAAGGTCGTCGTGCGCCAGGGCGTCGCGGATCTCCTCGTTGTCCACCAGGTTGGAGAGGCCGTCGGAGCAGAGGAGGAACCGGTCGCCGGCTCGCGTCTCCACCCCCAGCACGTCCACCAGCACGTCCTCCTCGAACCCCACCGAGCGGGTGATGATGTTCTTCAGCCGGCTGTGCCGCGCCTCGTCCTCGGTGAGGAGCCCGGCCCGCACCTGCTCGTTGACCAGCGAGTGGTCCTCGGAGAGCTGGAAGACCTCGCCGTCGCGCACCAGGTAGGCGCGGCTGTCGCCCACGTGGCCGAGGATGGCGTGTTCGCCCTGCACCAGAAGGGTGATGCAGGTGGTGCCCATCCCCGCCAGCTCCGGGTTGGCGCGGCTGCTGCGGAAGACGGCCGCGCAGGCGCCCTCCACCGCCTCGCGCAGGGCGGCGGCGAGGGGCGATTCCGCCAGTGGCACCTGGGCGGAGAAGGGATCGTCGATGCGCAGGCGGGCGGAGATCAGCTCCTTCTCGATGGTTTGCACCGCCAGCCGGCTGGCCGTCTCGCCCCCGGCGTGGCCGCCCATGCCGTCGCAGACCACGAAGAGGCCCAGGTCCTCGTTGACGAGGAAGCTGTCCTCGTTGTGCTCGCGCTTCATCCCCACGTCGGTGCGGGCGGCGCTGCGGTACCTGGCCATGCCGGTCAACCTTACACCGCCTTCCGCTTCCGCGAATCGCCGGCCTGGGCGGCCGCGAGCAGCTCGCGGGCATGGGAGAGGGCCACGTCGGTGGCCTTGCCGGAGAGCAGGCGGGCCAGCTCGCGCACCCGCTCCTCGCCCTCCACCGGCAGGACGCGGCTGTGGGTGCGCCCCTGGACCACCTCCTTCTCCGCCGCCAGGTGCTTGCCGGCGAAGGCGGCGATCTGCGGGAGGTGGGTGATGCAGATGACCTGCCGCCTGCGGGCCACCGCGGAGAGCGCCCGCCCCACCGCGTCGGCGGTGGCGCCGCCGATGCCGGCGTCCACCTCGTCGAAGAGGTAGGCGTCCACCGGGTCGGAGCCGGCCAGCACGCGCTTCACCGCCAAGAGGACGCGGGAGAGCTCGCCCCCGGAGGCGATGCGGGAGAGCGGGCGCAACTCCTCGCCGGGATTGGGGCTGAGGAGCAGCTCCGCCGTCTCCAGGCCGGTGGGCCCGATGCCCTGGATGGCCCCTTCCCCGGCCGGGTTGAAGCGCACCGACAGCTCGCTGCGCGCCATGCCCAGGGCCGACAGCTCCTGCGCCACCGCCTTGGAGAAGGCGCCCGCGGCGGCGCGCCGCTCGCGGGAGAGATCTTCCGCCAGCGAGCGGGCGGCCCGGGCCAGCTCCTCCACCTCGGCCCCTCGCCGCGCCAGCTCCTCGTCGTGGTTCTCCAGCGCGGCCAGCTCGGCCGTCATCTGCCCCTTCTGCTGCAGGGCGCTGGCGAGGGTGCCGCCGTGCTTGCGGGCGATGCGGCGGAGCGCCTCGAGGCGCTCGTCGATCCGTTCCAGCCGCTGCGGATCTCCCCCGGCCCGGGCGGCGTAGCGCGAGAGCTCGCGCTCGGCCTCGTCCAGCTCGGCCGCCGCCCCCCGCACCGCCTGGGCGAGGGCGGTGAGCGCCGGGTCGATGGCCGCCATCTCCTCCAGCTTCTTCGCCGCCCGCGACGGCCGGGCTTCGGCGAGCACCGCCTCCGCCTCCTCGGCGCCGGCCCGCAGCTTCTCGGCCGCCGCCAGCACCCTCCGCTCCTGGGCCAGCCGCTCGTCCTCGCCCGGCTCGGGCCGCGCCTTCTCCAGCTCGTCGAGCTGGAAGCGGAGCCAGTCGGCCCGCTGGGCGCGCTGCGACTCGTCGGAGTCGAGCTGCGCCCGCGCCTTCTCCGCCCCGGCCAGGGCGGCGAAGGCCTCGGCGAACCGGCCCCGCCGCTCGCCCAGCTGGGCATGCGCGTCGAGCAGGTCGAGGTGCAGCCCGGAGTCGAGCAGCCCCACGTGCTCGTGCTGCCCGGAGATGTCCAGAAGGCCACGGGTGGCCGCCTGGAGCTGCGCGGCGGTGGCCAGGGCGCCGTTCACCCAGGCGCGGCTGCGGCCCTCGCGCTGGACGGTGCGGCGCACCACCAGCTCCCCGCCCGCCGCCGGCAGCCCCAGCCCCGAAAGGCGGGCGTCGCACTCGGCGGGATGGCGGGGGCGGAAGAGGGCCTGCACCTCGGCCTCCTCCGCGCCGGTGCGGACGGATTCGGCCTGGGCCCGCCCGCCCAGGACGAGGTGCAGCGCCTCCACCAGGATGCTCTTGCCCGCCCCCGTCTCACCCGTGAGCACGTTGAAGCCGGGGGCGAAGTGCACCTCCAGCTCCTCGATGATGGCAAACGCCCGCACGCGCAGCAGCTCCAGCATGCGCGGCAAAATAGCAGACGGGTCCGACAGCGGTGCTACGCTTGCCCGGATGTTCGGCCCCGGCGATCCCCGCTGCGACGAGATCCTCCGCCTCGCCGACCTGGCCACCAGCGACCGGCTGGTGGACGGCCAGCGGCCCCGCTGGCGCGAGCTGGTCACCCAGCTTCTGGGCAGCATCGAGGCGGCCGGAGGAAGGCGGCGGCAGGACCTGCGCGGCCCGGCCGAGCTGGAGGTGGACATCCTCGCCCCCGACGAGATGGCTTCGCTGGCCACCAGCACGGTGAGCGGCGGGGGCATCTCCATGCGCATCGCCGAGGTGATCCCCATCGGGACCCCCATCGACCTCTCCATCAAGGTGCCCCAGCGCCGGGTGCCGCTCCTGGTCACCGCCCAGGTGGTGTGGAGCCGGCCGGGAGAGCTGGGCGCCGCATTCGTGGGCCTGCCGGAGAACGACCGCGAGCTGCTCGAAGGGGTGGCGGTCAAGGCCCTCCTCGAGGGGCAGGTGGCGAGCATCGCCCAGTAGCGGGCCGATGCGGTCTTGGCTATGTTGCCGCCCCCCTGACCCCGGGAGGCACCATGAAGACCTGGACACTCGCCGTAGCGGCCCTGCTGCTCGCCGCACCGATCCGTTCCCTCCGCGCCGACGACGCCAAGGCCCCGCCGCCGATGAGCGCCAAGGAGAAGGCGATGATGGAGAAGTACATGAAGGCCGCCACCCCCGGCCCCCAGCACGCCAGGCTGGCCAAGATGGCCGGGAAGTGGAAGCTGGAGGTCAGCTCGTGGATGGCGCCCGGCGCGCCGCCGATGAAGAGCGAGGCCACCGCGGAGTTCACCAGCATCATGGGCGGCCGGTTCCTCCAGCAGGACGTGAAGGGGACGATGCCCGGCGACCAGAGCTTCGAGGGCCGGGGAATCGAGGGCTACGACAACGTCACCAAGGAGAGCTTCGCCACCTGGGTCGACAACATGGGCACCGGCCAGATGGTGCTGCACGGCAAGTGCGCCCCGGAGGCGAAGAAGTGCACCTACAAGGGCACGATGCCCGATGCGGTGGCGGGAAAGACCGTGCCGGTGACCGAGGTGATGACGATGACCGACAACGATCACTTCACCTTCGAGATGCACGGCCCCGGGCCGGGGGGGAAGCAGTTCAAGATGCTGGAGATCGCCTACACCCGGCAGTGAACCGCGGCGCGGGTTGCGCGCGGCTCAGGATTTCGCGGATTTCGCCTGCTTCACCAGCCACGCCACCGCCTCGTCGCGCTTGGCGAAACCCTGCATGCGGCCGCCGGTCATGAGGTTCTGGGCGCGGAACGTGACCAGGCCGATGCCCACGACCCCACAGACGGCGACGGCTTTTTCCCACGGCTCGTCGTGCCGGATGAGGGTCTCGAACGCCTTCAGCACGCTGTTGTCGAAGCGCATCCTGGTCACGTCGGTCAACGTGAGGATCTCCTTCCGCTTCGGCTGCGTGAGGAAGAACCTCTTCGCCTCCTCGATCAACGCCAGCGTAGCGGCGTTGTCGGTCATCCTGGAGAAATCGAGCAGCAGGAGCCGCACACCCTGCTCTTCGATGAACCCGATGCGCACGCGACCATTCTGCCCTGCAGGACGGCGATCTCCAGAATCAAGCCGGACCGCCGGAGCAGCGGACCTCCGTCGGAGCCGGATCGGGCGGGTGCGCGCTGACTTCAGGCCGGGCGGCAGGAGGCCCACAGCGAGCTGGATCCCCAGACGAGCCGGCAGTGGCGCAGGAAGTCCATGCCCAGCATGCCTTTTCCACAGGAGATGGCGTTGGTGTAGGCGGCGCCCGAAGCCGACGGGAGCAGGACCGTTCGCAAGCTCAGCGTCGTGCCCGCAAACGTCACCGGGATGGCGTCCACCACGAGGCTCTGACCCGGGACGGCGGTGACTCCGAAGATTTCCCGCTTCTCTCCCTTCCTGCCTTTCAGCGAATCGATCGCCGGGTTGTCGCTGTGCAGCGAGGTCCGGCCGGAGCCGGTGTCGACCAGCGCCGAGGTCGGAACTCCGTTGACGGTGATCTCGACCACCCGGTGCGCGTTGCCGGCCAGACCCTCGTTCCGGCAACGGCGAAAGGCCACCTCCTGGACCGGCGCGCCGGCCTCGCGCAAGCGGGCCAGCGCGACCTCCTCCGGGTCGTAACGCACCTCTTCCTTCACGAAGTCCATGGTCAAGGCGAAGCCAGGCGCGATCAGGCCTTGCGGAGCGAAGATGCCCACGCCGGCCGGGAGGGAGGCGCCGAAGAGGAAGTCCATCGCCCCCGGGTCGCCTTCTCCTTCGAATCGGATGGGGATGTCCGGAACGACCTGCAGCAACGTCTGATAGCCGTTGGCGTCCATGTAGAGGTCGCCGTACTTCCTGGGACGCAGTCCCGTCGCCGTGACGAAGCCGTAGGGCAGGATGCTTTGCTCCGCGCCGGTGTCGAGGATCAGGTACGTCTCCCGTCCGGCCAGCGCGGCCTTGACCAGCGCAACCGAGGCGCCCTCCCGATCGACCATGAACAAGGGCGTCCGGCGCAGCGTCGGCGGCGGGCGATGCGCGCACGACGCGGCCAGCAGCGCCACCGTGCAGATCGCCGGGGCTGGAAGCCTCAGCATCCGGACCCTGTAGTCGTCAGGGGCGGCTGCGTGGAATCGCCGCCTCGACCGTCACTTCTTCGCCTGCTGCTTCATCCGGTCGCGCATCTCGCCGAACCGCTTGAGCAGCTCCTGCGCCTTGGCCTTGGTGGCGTCGGAAACCTGGCCCATCTTCTCCTCCAGCTCCCCCAGGCTGGGCTCCAGCTTCTTGAAGGCCTCCTGCGCGTCCTTGCCCGCCAGGTGCAGCTGCAGGCGGATCTCGTCGCGGATGGTGCGCAGCTGCGCCATCGCCTTCTCCACGTCCTGCTTCAGGGGCGTCTTCTCCGGACCGGCCATGGTTCCTCCTTGGGCTGGAGGGATTCTAACGGGTTCCCCAGCGGAGCTTCTCCCGCAGGATACTGAAATGGTCCAGCTCCGGGTTGCGCAGGATCAAGGTGCGGTGCTTCGCCGGCTGGATGCGAACCTCGTGCCCGATCTCCAGCGGGCGGCCCCGGGTGCCGTCCAGGGTGACGAACATCTCGCTGGGGCTGGCCAGCTTGACGCTCACCACGCTCGAGGGGGGCAGCACCAGCGGCCGCTGGGTGAGCGCGTGCGGGCAGATGGGCGTGAGCAGGACGGCGTCGAGGGTGGGGATGACGATGGGGCCGTCGGCGGAGAGGGAGTAGGCCGTCGAGCCGGTGGGGGTGGCGACGATCAGCCCATCCGCCTCGTAGGTGGTGGCGGGCCGCCCGTCCACCATCACCTCCAGCGAGGCCAGCCGGCTGAGCGCGTTCTTGGAGACCACCGCGTCGTTCAGCACCGTGCCGGCCAGCAGGACCTGGTCGCCGTGGCGCACCTCCACGTCCAGCATCAGCCGGCGCGAGACCTGCAGCTCTCCCTTGAGCGCCTTTTCCAGCAGCGCCAGCGCCCGCTCGTGCGGCACCTCGGTGAGGAACCCCAGGGTGCCCATGTTGACGCCCAGGATGGGCACCTCGCGCCGGTCGCAGAGGCCGGCGGCGTGGATGAGCGTCCCGTCGCCGCCCAGCACCACCAGCAGATCCGCCTTCCCCGCCATCTCCTTCCCCGGCGCCGCGGGCGCTCCCTGGACCCCGGCCTCCGCCTCGACCCAGGCGGTGTGGCCGCGCCGCTCCAGCCAGCGCACCATCTCCCGGGAAAGCTCGGCGGCGGCTTCCTTGGCGAGGCGCGGAATGAGCCCGACGGTGGCCACGGCGCGCGACTCTACCGCATCGCGGCGTTAGACTGGCACGATGGCCGCGCACCGGCAGACAGGGGACCTGTTCCGCGCCGCCCTGGCGAGGGACCCCTCGCTGGTCCCCCTGCCGGAGCGGATGCGCCCGCGGACGGTGGACGAGATCGTCGGCCAACCGCACATCCTCGGGCCCAACACGCTCTTGCGCGAGGCGATCGAGACCGACCAGGTGCCCTCGCTGATCTTCTGGGGGCCGCCCGGCTCGGGGAAGACCACCCTGGCCCGGGTGATCGCCGCGGCCACCCGCTCCGAGCTGGTGGCCCTCTCCGCGGTGGACAGCGGGATCAAGGACATCCGCGAGGCGGTGGCCCAGGCGGAGCAGAGGCTGGCCGAGCAGCGGCGGCGGACGCTGCTCTTCATCGACGAGATCCACCGCTTCAACAAGGCGCAGCAGGACGCGCTCCTCCCTCACGTGGAGCGGGGGACGGTGACCCTGATCGGCGCCACCACCGAGAACCCCAGCTTCGAGGTGAACTCCGCCCTGCTTTCCCGCTGCCGGGTGTTCGCCCTGCGGCCGCTGGAGGAGGCGGACCTGAAAGTGCTGCTGGAGCGTGCGCTGCAGGACGGCGAGCGGGGGCTGAAGGGCGCCTTCACGGCCCGGCCCGAATTCCTCGAGCACGTGGCGAAGCACTCCTCGGGCGATGCCCGGCGGGCGCTCGCCGCGCTGGAGGTGGCGGCGGCGCGGGCACGGGCAGAGCGGCGCGACGTGCTCGACGAGCGCGACGCCGAGGAGGCCCTGCAGCAGAAGACCCTGCTCTACGACAAGGCGGGCGACGCGCACTACGACACCATCAGCGCCTTCATCAAGAGCCTGCGGGGAAGCGACCCGGACGCCGCCGCCTACTACCTGGTGCGCATGCTGGAGTCCGGCGAGGAGCCGCGCTTCCTGCTCCGGCGGATGGTGATCTTCGCCGCCGAGGACATCGGCAACGCCGACCCCCGCGCGCTGGGGGTGGCGGTCGACGCCTTGCGCGCCTTCGAGCTGGTGG
>Ga0335085_10010463_pt1 | contig 13847 bp, 9 predicted proteins | sample Lox_Sample_45_FD_206712 | JGI IMG/M metagenome (GOLD analysis project Ga0335085, IMG submission 206712) | Soil microbial communities from Loxahatchee National Wildlife Refuge, Florida, United States - Lox_Sample_4.5 | ecosystem: Environmental > Terrestrial > Soil > Wetlands | place: USA: Florida...
GACCCCAATAACCCCGCGCCACCCCAGCCCCCGCCACATACAACTCACCCACCACACCCACCGGCACCGGCCGCAACAACCCATCCAGCACAAACAGCCAGGCGCCCGGGATCGGCCGGCCAATGGGGACGTCCGCGCCGTCCCCGGTCAGCGGGTCGCTCATCGAGGCACATACGGTGGTCTCGGTCGGCCCGTATGCATTGATCATGCGGCGGCCCCGCGACCAGCGCGCGGCCAGCCCCGGCGGGCACGCCTCGCCGGCCACGACCAGCGTGGACAGCGCATCGGGCAGTTCCTCCTCGGCGGCCAGCGCGGCCGGCGGCAGCGTCACGTGCGTCACACCGGCGCGGCTGGCCAGCGCGGCCAGCGGGGCGTAGGGCGGCAGTTCCCCCGCGCCCCCCACCACCAGGCACGCCCCGGACAGCAGCGTGGTACACAGCTCCGACGCCGCGGCGTCGAAGCTGGGCGAGGCGAACTGCAGCACCCGGCTGTCCGGGCCGATGCGGAAGTGGCTGATCTGACCCGCGGCCAGGTTCAGCAGCGACCGGTGGGCCACGACCGCGCCCTTGGGTGTCCCGGTCGAGCCGGAAGTGTAGATCATGTAGGCGGGATGGGCCGGCCGGAGCGGGACGGTGCGCTCGGCGCCGCGCACCGGGCCCGGCTCGCAGCCGGATATGGCCGCCGCGATCGCCGGGTCGTCCAGGATCACCACCCGGGCCCGGCCGCCCGCAGGCACCAGGCCCGCCGTGGCCGCCGTGCACAGCACCACCAGCGGGTCCGCGTCCGCCAGCATGAACCCCACCCGCTCCGCCGGGTAGCCCGGGTCCACCGGCAGATACGCCGCCCCGGCCATCAGCACCGCGAGCATGGCCACGATCATGTCGGCGGAACGCGGCATCAGCACCGCGGCGAACTGATCGGGCCCGGCGCCCAGTGACACCAGGTACCTGGCCGTCTGTCCCGCCTGCGCCTCCAGCTCCCGATAGGACAGCAGTTGCCCGGCGGACCAGACCGCGGGCGCGCCGGGAGAGCGCGCCACCTGCGCCGCGAGCGCGTCGGGTACCGTCCTGGCCGCCGGGTCAGCAGGCGTGGCCACCGGGGTGGCCCGCCAACGGGGAGAACTGGGCAGGTCGCCGCGGCTGGCCGCGGCATTCTTCTGGGAAGGCAAGGACCCGGCTCCTTCGCATCGGCGGACGCTGGTCACTGGGGCGTCTGATGACTGGCGGCGGTCAGGGCCGCCATTCCCGGCTCGCATGCCGCGCGCAGCGCGTCGAGGTCGGCCCGGCCGAGCTGGCTGGCCCGGCCACTACGCCCCCCGTCGACCCACCGGGCGCTGGCAGCCAGCCAGTCAGGCCGTGGCTCCGCCCCGGCGAACCGGGCCAGCCGGGTCAGCTCCCGGCCGGGATCGCGGAGTACGTCCTCGTAGCTCATGAATGCGCAGGTACCTGCGGGTAGCCCGGCCAGGGTGGCGAGCCCGGAGATGACCATCCGGGACCAGAGCCGGCCGAAGACCGGCAGCGGTGGCGCTGGATAGTTCATGACCTGCCGCATGACCATCGGCGGCGCGAGCAGCTCGACCAGGTCCGGTGGCGCCGCGGCCCAGGCGGCACGGCCCTGGCGGCCGTGGCGGAGCAGCCCGGCCTGCTCCATGAGGGCCATCGGGCGGACCCCGGCGTGGGTGCTCATCGACAGCGCGCAGTCCGGGCCGTTTCGGTAGAAATGCACGAAGCGTGCGTCATCGAACATCCGGCGCAACTGCGGCACGAACAGCAGCGATCCGGCGGTGCGTTCCACGATCACGCCCCGCCCCAGCAACTGGGCCAGGTATTCGAACAGGGCCACCAGCTGCCTGGCGGCTGGACGCACCGGCCACGCTGGGACCTCCGCCGCCAGCTTGTCGAACAGCGCATCCGGGTCGTCGGACAGCGTGGGCAGCGTCATGTGGCTGATCCGGGGCACCCCAGTGGCCACGTCGAAGCGGCCCCGGCCATACGGGTAACACAGTTCCGGGCCCGCCAGCCCATCGCGGACGATTCCGTCCAGCGATGGCTCGGGCGAGGACAGCAGCCGCCACAGCCGCCGCCCGTCGATGTCGCCGGTGGGCAGGCTGGCCGAGCCGGGCGGCATCGTGCAGAAGAACTCACTCACGCTCAGCACGTCTGGGTGCAGACTGAGCAGCCGGGACAGCATGGTCGACCCGCACCGGCCGGTGCCGACCACAAACGTGAGGCGCATCAGTCAGGCTCTCGGCAGCGCGGGCACGGCCGCTGGCGCGGCCGAGGGGCCGGTGGCCAGCTGGCGCCCCATCAGCGGCGGCAGGCTGGCCACGACGTCGGCCAGTTCATCGATGTCAGCGTGGGTCAGGGCCTGGTCGCCGTCGCAGAGCGCCAGCCCCGGCTGGGGGTGCACGTCGATGATGACCCCATCGGCACCGGCGGCGATGGCGGCCCGGGTGAGCGGCAGCACGAGGTCGCGGCGGCCGCCGGAGTGGCTGGGGTCCACGATGACGGGCAGGTGGGACAGCCGCTGTGCGACCGGCACCGCGCTGATGTCCAGCGTGTTGCGGGTCGCCCGCTCGAATGTGCGGATGCCGCGCTCACACAGCACGATGTCGAGGTTGCCGCGCTGGGCGATGTACTCCGCCGCCATCAGCCATTCCTCGATGGTGGCGCTCATGCCCCGCTTGAGCAGCACCGGCTTGGCCACCGCGCCGACGGCTTGCAGCAGGGCGAAGTTCTGCATGTTCCGGGTGCCGACCTGCAGCATGTCGGCGTACGAGGCGACCAGGTCAACGTCCCGCGGATCAATCACCTCGGTCACCACCGGCAGCCCCGTCTCCGCCCGGACGTCGGCCAGGATCTTCAGTCCGGCCTCGCCCAGTCCCTGGTAGGCGTAGGGGGAGGTGCGCGGCTTGAACGCCCCGCCGCGCAGCAGCGACGCGCCGACCGACCGGGCCATGACCGCGGCGTCCAGCACCTGCTCCGCTGTCTCTACCGCGCACGGCCCGGCAATCACGGTGAGCGCGCCCGGCCCGATCGGCACCCCGCCGACCTGGATCTGCGAGCGGGCCGCGTGATGCTCCCGGCTGACAAGCTTGAACGGCACCGAGATGCGGACCACATCGAGCACGCCCGCCCGGCTGCGCAGGTTCAGCGAGCCGAAGTACTCGACGTCACCCACCAGGCCGATGACGATGCGCGACACTCCCCGGCTGACGAATGCGTGGCCGCCCGCCGACTGCACCAGATCCACCACCGTCGCCACGTTCTCTTCAGTGGCCTCGGGGGCCATGACGACCACCATCGCCGATCCCTCCTGCGCTCAGGCGCGCAGCGCCTGCTCGGCGGCCCGCTGCCGCTCGACCGCCTCGTACAGGGCCTTGATGTTGTTGCTGCCGAACGAGCGCGCGCCGCGCCGCTCGATCAGCTCATAGAAGAGGGTCCGCCGGGGGTGCCGCGACCTGGTGAAGATCTGCAGCATCACGCCCCACCGGTCCCGGTCGGCCAGCACGCTGAGCTCACGCAGCGCGGACACCGGGACGTCGAGTTCGCCCAGCCGGTCGGTGAGCACGTCGTAGTAGCTCGGCGGAGTGCTGAGGAACGGCACCCCGCGGGCGGAGATCTCGGCGACCGCGGCGGTGATATCCCCGGTACGGAAGGCCACATGCTGCACCCCGGCCCCGCCGTGTGACGCGATGAACTCGTCGATCTGGCCCGGGTCCCGGGTGGTGTCCGGCTCCAGCAGGGTGAGCGTGACCGTGCCCAGCGGGTTCTGCACGACCTTGGAATCCATGGCCTGGGCGCCAACCAGGATGCGCTCCTCGAACGTCTCGCTGAAGCCGAAGACCGTCTGGTAACGGTGCACCGTCGGGATCAGCTCGCCCGGGGGTACGCAGACCGCGATGTGGTCCACCGTGTCCAGGAGGCCGTCCGGCACCGAGTCGGTGACCTCATCGATGACACCGGGCAGGAACGGGCCGCTCATCGTCTCGCGCTGCACGAGCCGGTGCGTCACGTCGCCGAACCCGAGCACGGAGGCCAACACGACCTGGCCCCGTCCACTACCTAGGAAGGTCGGCCGGACCACGGTCTGGCCGCCCCGCGCGGCCGCCTGGGCGAACGCACCCAGTACATCGGCGACCCGCACGGCGATGACCGCCAGCCCGTCACCGTGCTGCCGGACGTAGTCGGCGGCTGGGTGGCTGTCGCTCAGCGCGGAAGTCACCACAATGGCGATCCCGCGCTGCCGCAGCAGTAACGAGTGGGCGTCGGCCAGCCCCGTGCGCGGGCCACCCTCCCCGCAAATAACGAAGCCAAAGCCATCACATAGCTGCTGAGCAGCCTGGCCGACATCCTCCACATAGAATTCAAGGTGATCGATATCTTCCACATTCATTGCGCATCCTCCGACGGCGGAACGACAGCCCTGACAATGCCAGGACCCTTCCGCCCAGCTACCTGGGTTCACGCAGCTACCGCTGATGCACTTTACCGGGCCTGGCCGTAATGCGGTTCCTGTCCAATATGGGTAATGACATCCAATAGCTTGCGTCCAACTGCGCATTAGCACACTTGGACGTCGCGAGCCGAGTTTGCATTCTCGCTTTCCGTTACCTCGGCCCGGCGGTGGTGAATGAATTTCGCCGTGTTGCTGGAGGGTTAGGCTCACGCTGACCTGCACGCCACTGGCGCATCCGCCCTCGATAGGGCACCCGCTCTCGATGGGGCGCCCGCCGCGATCCGCGTCCTGCCCGCCGTCGTAGCCGGCCCGGCCGAGGTCCACCTGGACGGCAGCATCCGGCCTGGGCAGACGCCGGTGAACGAACTGGCCCGCCGCCGGGGAGGCCGGGGTTGGCCCGGCGGTCACCTTCCGCCGCCCGGAGCTGCGTGCCGCGCTCGCGCTGGCCGACCCGCCGGTCAGCGCGGGCGACCGGTCAGCGCGGGCGACCGGTCAGCGCGGGCGACCGGTCAGCGCACGCGATCCGTCAGCGTGGGTGATCCGTCAGCACAGGTGACCGGCTTGTCGAGGGTGCGCACACCCAGCGCCTCAGCCCCCGGCTGACCGGGCCGCCGAGGCACTGACGGCGGTCTCCACGACCTTGCGCTCCGCCCGCTCCGCGAATTCATGCCACATCTGCGCGCATCCCTTGGCCAGGTCGGCCACGATGATGCTGCAATGCGGCGGGATATTTTCGCAGACCCGGTTCCATTCATCGGTTTCCACCAGATGAATGTGCAGCAGCCGTAACAGAACACGCCCGGTTTCACTCAACCGGAGCGCCGGGTCGGCCTTGAGCCGACTTATCACGTCGGCCCGTGTCCGGCCCAGGACCCGCATATCGCCTTTCGCGGGCTGCGCGCTGGCCCGCCCCGGCCCAGCCGTCTCCGGCCGCGCGCCCCGGTCCTGCACCGGGCGGCGAATCACCGGATCCTCGCCGCGGCGCATCCGGTTCCGGACATCCCGGGCCGTCTCCGGTGAGATGCCAACGGCTTGGGCGATCTGCCGTAGCGACAGGTCCGGATGGCTGCTGATCAGCTCAGATGCGCGCAGCCGGCCTTCGGTCCCACTGGTCGGCCGCAGTCGCCCGTCCCGGCCGACCCGGACCGGGCTGCCAGTGACCGAGTCCGGGCCCTGGCCACGAATCTCGGCGATCGTCCGGGGAGCCAGTCCGGCGATCGATGCCACCATCCGGTCCGACCACTGCGGATGCGATTCCAGGATGCGCGCTGCGGCTACCTTCCGGTCGGCCAGCGAAAGCGGCAGCCCATGGGAAATGTTGGCGCGCACCGCGATGATAAATGCGTCCCGGTCATCGCCGCTGAAGAACTGCGCGGCGATCTGCCGCTCGCCGCGCAACTGGGCAGCGCGCAACCGGTGCGCACCATCGATCACCCGCATAGTCTCACGATGTACGATGATCGGTGGCAGGTCGCCCGATGCCACTGCGAGCAGTTCCGCATGTTCTGGGTCCACGCCGAGAATCCGCGGCGAACCAGCGGTGGAGAGCGAGTCGATGGCGACCTGCCTGACTGGCTGAAGCTTGATTTCTGTGTGTCCGTATGTCAGCCACTCACTGATGCGCTTACCGACCGGGCTGTCTACTTGAAGAGCCAATTCAGCTCCCACGCAAAGGGTTACAAATTAACCTTTCCCGGGCACCAGACTGCTATGTCGCCCGACGGCTGTCCACCCCCATCGGCCGGACAGCCCGTGGTGCGGCCATCAGGTCAACCGGACCGCCCGTAACACCGCTGTGATAAGCGACCGTAACGGCGTGCCACCCGATGGGTCAGTCATGGCGACGGGACGAACAGGATTATCCGTTTTTACGACATAAATGCTCCGGCTTTATTGCGCCAGGCCATCGTGGCGAAGATCCTTTCGCCCATGCCCCCCGGGCCTGCCGAGCCCGGGGACGGGTTCAGCCCAGCCACCGCGGCGGCCCGCGCTGTTACCGTCCCGCAACGTGGCCCGGGAGAAGCTAGCAACCAGCGAGCACGCGAGGGAGGTAGCGACGACATGGTGCCCGATCCAAGTTCCAGAGGACCGGCCGGGCAGGCCTGTCCAGCCGGCGCCGCCCGGCGGGTGCCCCTGCTGACCACCGCCGCGTTCCTGGTCATCGCGGCCGCGCTGGCCGACACCCTGCTGTTACTGGCCAGTCCCCCGGAACCAGCCGCGCCGGCCAGCAATGCGGCGAGCCGCCCGGCGGTGATGCTGTGGGCGAAGCCCAGATGGGGCGGCGAGACGTTACCGGGCGGCGGAATCTCCGGTGCCCCGGCGCACTTCGTCATCACCGGCCGGGTACTCGCGCTCACCGCCCGCACGATCACCATCGGCGGCCCCGGCTTCCTGGTCACCGCGCAGCTCACCGGGGTCACCACCGTCAACGGCCAGGCCATCCGTGCGGTCTGGGTGGGGGAAACGATCACCGTCCGGATTGAGAAGCTGCGGTCCCGTGCGGTGGTCACCGCCGCCTACCAATCGCCGTGGATTCCGTAGCTCCCCGGGCAGTGGGCTCGCCACCGGCGGGAAGCAGACCCGCACCTCCAGGCCACCGCGGGCTAGGGCACGAGCCCATACTTGGGCGTCATGAGCCAGCACGATGGCGCTCACGATGGAGAGGCCGAGCCCGGTGCTGTCCCGGCTGCCGGTCCGCGCGGCGCCCAGCCGCTGGAAGGGCTGGAAGAGCCGACCGACCTCGGCGGGCGGGATCAGGACCCCGGAGTTGGCCACCGACAGGACGGCCCGGCCGGCCTGGACCCCGGTCCGCACGTCGACCCAGCCATCTGGCCCGTTGTGCCGGATGGCGTTGCTCACGAGGTTGGTGGCCAGCCGCTCGACCAGCGGCCTGTCGCCCAGGGCTAGCGCAGGGTTCAGCGTGGTGCTGACCCGCAGCGCGGCCCGGTCAGCGTCCGCCCGCCGTGACTCCACCACCGCCCTGGTGACGGCGGCGACGTCCACGAGTTCCCGGTGCTCCAGACCGCGCTGGCTATGCGCCAGCGTGAGCAGCGCATCGATCAGGCGTTCCTGCTCCTGGCTCGCCGCCAGCGCGCGGCGGCACGCGCCCTGCAGCGCGTCCAGGGTGGGCCGCGGGTCAGCCAGGGCCACCTCGATCAGCGTCTGCTGCCGGGCCAGCGGAGTGCGCAGCTCGTGCGAGGCGTTGGCGACGAACTGCCGCTGCGCGTCGAATGACCGCTCCAGCCGGGCCAGCAGGCTATCGAAGGTGTCACCCAGTTCCTTGAGCTCGTCATCCGGCCCCGTCATCGCCAGCCGCTCGTGCAGGCTGGTGGCGGACAGCCTCTGGGCCGTGGCGGTGATGGTCCGCAGCGGGCGGAGCACCCGCCCGGCCAGTAGCCAGCCAAGCCCGATGGAGATCACCGTCATGATCCCGAGAGCGATCCCCGACTTGACCAGCAAGTCATGCATGGCTGCGGCCTGATACGCGTCAGCCTGTGCCTTCACCTGGGCTAGCGAAGGCTCCGTGTCGCCGATGGACAGCCCGCCGAACGGCGTCTCCCGGCGCACCGACACCGGGAAGCCGGTGGCCACCAGGAGGTAGGTAAGGGCGAGCAGGCCAGCTCCTGAGGCCAGGAACAGCCCGCCGTACAGGAGCGTCAGCTTGAGTTGCACGGTGCGCCGGGGAAAGCGGCGGCGGTTCCGGTGCCACTCCGCCACCTGAGCGAGCAGGCCACGCATCATCAGACCAGAACCCGCATCAGATCATCCAGTCTCCGGCTGTTCGGCGCTGCTGCCGCCAGTATGCGCCAGGGGTGGTTGCGCCGCGGTAACACCGGTGCTGGACAGCAGCCGCTGCATGCCGATCACCGACAGCAGTGGGCCGGTCATCAGCGTGGTGATGACGGCCATCAGCACGAGCACCGTGAACAGCCGCGGATGAATGATCCCGGCCTGCAGCCCCACGTTGAGCGCGATGAGCTCGGTCAGGCCGCGGGTGTTGACCAGCGCGGCGATAGCCGCAGCCGACCGGGCCGGCAGCCCGCTGAGCCGGGCCGCGGCGTAGGCCGAGCCAAGCTTGCCGCCGCCCGCGAGCACCAGGATCAACGCCAGCATGCCCAGCGCGGCCAGCCCGACCGCGCCGAGGTTGAGGGACAGCCCGGTGGTCACGAAGAACAGCGGCAGCAGCAGACTGGCGGTCTGCTCCATCGGGCGGAGCACCTCATCGTCGGGCGCAGCGTCCCGCCCTGGCATGACCAGGCCGGCCAGGAAGCCACCGAACACGGGGTGCAAACCGAGCGACGCGGTGACATAGGCGCAGCCCAGCGCCAGCGCCAGCGCGACCGGCAGTCTGCTGGCCAGCACCTGCCGTGGCCGGCTGAACCACCAGCGCAGCGCGGGCCGGACCACCAACAGCATGGCGGCCACGAAAGCGGCCAGCAGCAGCACGGTGACCAGCCACGGCCGATTCGGCGACTGCACCGTGCCGATCAGCGCGGCGGCCAGCACCAGCCACGCCGCCACGTCCATGATCCCGGCCGCCGCGGTGCCGACGCTGCCCACCATGGTGCCCGCGAGACCCTGCTCGCGGACGATGGCGGCTAGCACCGGAAGCGCGGTGATGGCCACGGCCACGGCCATGAACAGCACGAAAGATCGGCTCCGGACGTCGTGCTCGCCCAGTGCGGTGAACCCGGCCGGCCAGAGCAGCACCGCGGCGGCGCCCAGCGCCATGGGGATGAGCAGCCCACTGGCGGCGACGGCCGGCACCGTACGCCCCTTGCCCCGCACGGCCCGCCAGTCGAACTCGTACCCCACCACGAACATGAAGATCACGATGGCGATCTGGGACAGCACCGTGAGATAGGGCAGCACATGGCTGTTGAACAGATGCCGGGTCGGATCACCAGGTGACCGGCCGAGCAGGGTGGGCCCGAGCAGGATCCCGGCCAGGATCTGGCCGATTACGGTGGGCTGGCCGCAGCGCCGGGCCAGCGCACCGAACACGCCAGACACCACCAGCACCAGGCACACGTCACCGATGACCTCGGCGGTCAGCACGCCGATATCCACAGGGCCCCCTATCGCTCAGCAGGGAGAGCGGCCGCCATGACCGGGGCGGCCGCCGCCGTGAGGAACGCCGCCAGCCGTTCGATGCCGGTCTCCAGTTCGGCCGGCGGCAGGTAACTCGAGGAGATGCGTAGCTGCCGCTGCCCGCCGCCGCCGATGAAGAACGCGTTCATCGGGGCCCATAGCACGCCGTACTCGCGTGCCGAACGCTCCAGTGCAGCCTCGTCAGCATCGAACGGGACGGTGAGCACAATGAAGAACCCGCCGTCCGGACGGTTCCAGCTGATCCCAAGCTCGGCCCGGCGGGCCGCTGGGAAGTGCCGGTCCAGCCCATCGAGCGCGAGTTGCAGGTTGGACCGGTAGAAATCGATGGTCTCGGCGCTTGCGGCCCGGAGGTGGCAGTCATGGCGCACCAGCATCCCGCCAATCACCGCCTGGCTGAGAGACGGGGTGTTCACCGTGACCATGCTCTTGATCTTGGCCAGTTCGTCCGCCAGCAAGCGGCCATCCGGCTGGGCCGGCGCACCGTTCCCGGCCGGCGCGCTGGCCGAGACGCGCTGATCCGCCACGACATAGCCGAGCCGGGCGCCGGGGAAGCAGGTCTTGGCGAACGAGCCGAGGTAGATGACCGTGCCGATGGCGTCGAGGGACTTCAGCGTGGGCCGGGGTTCCACCTCCCGGGTGAAGAACCCGTACGGATTGTCCTCGATGATCAGCAGGCCTTCGCGCGCGGCCACGTCCAGCATCTCCGCCCGTGCGGCCGTGGTCATGCTGGCCCCCGAAGGGTTGGCGAAGTCCGGCACCAGATAAAGAGCCCGTGGGCGCAGCCCGGCCGCGGTCGCCCGGCGCACGGCGGCCGGCACCGCGGCCGGGTCCGGGCCGGCCGGTCCTTCCGGTACCGGCAGCACCGGGATGTCGAGCAGCCGGGCGGCGCCGGTCATGCCGATGTAGCAGGGCGAGCTGACCAGCAGCGCATCCTGCGGCCCGGCGAACAGCGCGCGGAGCACGAGGAGCATCCCCTCCTGCGCCCCCACGGTGACCACGATGCTCTCCGCCGGGACGTGGATGTCCTCGTCGTTGGCCAGCGTGCGGGCGATCAGCTCGTGGATCTGGCCCTTGGTCCGGCCGTACTGGAACAAGGCGGTGCGGATCCGCCGTTCGGCCAGGCCCTGCTCCCGCAGGTGGCCGACATAGGTGTCGAGGTGCTCGGTGATGGCCGAGGTATCGAACAGACCCTCATATGGCCGGCCCGGGGCTAACGACACCGCCTCCGGGTACCGCGCAGTGACCTCGTTCAGGAAATTCATCTCATCAAGTAGCGGGTCGGCCAGGGATCCGTGCAGCTCACCGAGCGCGAGCACCCGGACGCCGGATGCCTGAGATGCCATATTGGGGCCGCCTTAGTGGATACATGAGAGCCAAGAAATAATTATTAGGTGGCCCGGCCAGAAAGCTCAAGCCAGGGCCTATCTACCGCGCCGTGATGCACCTTTAGCCGTGTCAAGTTTCCGGTTTCTTATCTTGCTGGGCGTGCACCTTTCTGCTACCCGGCCAGGGTCCCCGGGGGCCGACTCACCAGGCCAGCCGGAGGGTGACCAACCGGGTAATTCCCTCGCTTGGACACGCCGCGGAGGCTGGCCAGGTCAGGCTATTTCCGCCAGGTTGCGCTCGACATGCTGGGCGAGGTCTTCCCACATCTGCGCGCAATCCCGCGCCAGGCTGGCGATTACCACGCCGCAGTGCGGGGGGATGTTCGCGCCGATGCTCTCCCACTCCTCGGCCTTCATCATGTTCACGTGCAGTAACCGGAGCAGGGTCCGCCCAGTCTCGCTGAACCGCAGTGCGGGGTCGGCCTTGAGCCGCTCGATCACCGCCGCCTGGCTGTCCCCGAGCGCCGGATTCCGGCCTGGCCGCACCGACGGCCCGACCCGCCGCGGGGCCGGCTTCGCGTGCTGACCGGCCGGCTTGGGTGCGTGCCTTCCGGGCACCGGATCCTGTCCCTGGCCCAGCCGGTTCCGGACATCACGCGCCGTTTCCGGCGAGATGCCGGCCGCCCGGGCGATCTGCCGTAAGGACAGACCCGGATTACCCGCAATGAGTTCCGAGGCAAGAATCCGCCCCTCCGCCCCGTTGACGGGCCGCACACGGCCGTCCTGCCCGATCCTGGCCTGCAGTTGGACGGTGTTTGTGGCACATTGCTTGCGGATGGTACCCACCGTCTTGGCGGCCAGACCCACCACCGAGGCGACCATTCTGTCTGACCATTGCGGATGCGACTGGATGATGCGGTCCGCCGCCGCCTTGCGGTCAGCCAGCGTCAGCGGCAGGCCATGCGCGATATTCGACTGGACGGCCAGGACAAAGGAGTCCTTCTCGTCTCCGGAAAAGAATCTCGCGGCGATATACTGATCGCCGCGGAGTTTGGCGGCGCGCAGTCTGTGCACCCCGTCGATGACGCGCATCGTGGGCTGGTGCACGACGATGGGTGGCAGCTCGGCGTGTGCCGCCGCAAGCGCTTGCACATGCTCTGGGTTCTCGCCGCCCACACGAGGTGAGTCCGCCACCGTCAGATCACTGACGGCGATGTTCACCGCCGGTCCGCCTGTTAGCTGGCCACTCTCCGTGAGTAGCCATGTGCTGCCTTCCGTCGTGCTGGATTCCTCTGTCTCGATGAACATGCTCCCCATCCCCCGGTGGCCTCCCCACAGTTCCAGTCCCGCCATTCCGGCGAGACTCAGCGGCCGACTGCCATCCAATGGAGGCCCATCCCCCCCGGGGGCCCAGTTGGCTGGGCTGTACACGGATCATTCCGGCTCCGTAGCCGGCGAACCGTGGCCGACGATCACCTAAACCATTCCTGTGGATGATCTTAGCTTAACCTGGATGCATCCTTGGTCCCTCAGCAGCCAATCCTGCATCCGAACAGGGTTAGTGTCCAGCCCGGACGCCGAGCCGTCTTTCTTACCGGACAGTAACCGGCCACTGGTGTCTATACGTCGCGGTCAGGCCACTCGTAGTTGCCAGAGCCTTCACCGCAAGGCTACCGCTCCGGGAATGACAGTCCCGCCTTAGCGGCTGGCGGAGGCCCGCCCAGATAGAGCGAACGGGGTGCGCTCCAGATAATGACGGATGCCGCTCCGCAGTATCGCACGTCACCATTAATCTGATGATTGAGTAAGCTTTAATATCTAATTGAGTAAAGTATTCTCCGATACCCGTTGGCCGGTAATGGCCGTAGGGGGGCCGATCGACGTGGCGAACCCGTTTGTCATCGTCTGATCCGATACCCGGCCTGGGCCAGCGTCTCGATGACCGGCGGGTCATTGAGCTTCCGGCGCAGCCTGCTCACAGTGACCTTGACCGCGCTGGTGAACGGGTCAGCCATCTCATCCCAGGCCCGTTCCAGCAGCTCTTCGGCGGACACCACCCGTCCCTGGGCCGCCAGCAGCAGTTCCAGCACGCCGAATTCCTTCGGGCTAAGATCCAGCACCTGCCCGGCCCGGCTGGCCACCCGCCGGGCCGGGTCCAGCCGGATACCGGCGTGCTCCAGGATCGGGGGCAGCGCGGGCTGCGCCCGGCGGAGCAGCGCCCGGATACGGGCCACCAGTTCGGCGAAGGCGAACGGCTTGGGCAGATAGTCGTCGGCACCGCGGTCCAGGCCGTCCACCCGGTCCTGGATGGTGGCCGCAGCGGTGAGCATCAGCACCCGGCTGCGGCATCCGGCCCGCACCAGCTCGGCGCACACCTTGTCGCCATGCAGGCCGGGCAGGTCGCGATCCAGCACGATGACGTCATAGTCGGTACTGAGCGCCTGGTCCAGCGCGGCCACCCCGTCGATGGCAATGTCCACCGCCATCTGCTCCCGGCGCAACCCGACGCCGATGGTCTCGGCCAGCTCGCAGTCGTCTTCGACGACCAGCACTCGCATGGATCCTCCTGGCGCTCGCGCCCGGCTCGGCCTACGGCGCGGTGGGTGGGTCCTGGATCGCCGAGACGGCAAACTTGCCCCCGCCGATCCCCGTGATCTGCGCAGAAACCGTGTCACCTACCTTGAGCCGCCCGGTGATCCGGGTAGAGCCGGTGAGTTCCGCAGTGATCGTGTGTCCCGGTCCGCTCAGGGTGACTGAATTCTTGCTCAACGCCGTCACCTTGCCCATGAACATCAGCTGGCCGCCCGAACCACCGGAACCTCCGCCAGGCGCCGCCCCGCTCCCGCCGGGCAGCACGGCACCGCCACCCGGCGCCAGGCCGCTGCTGGCGTGACTGGGCACGAGCACAGACGGCGCGGTACTCGGGGTCACCGCGGACGGTGCGCTGCTGGG
>Ga0335085_10010464_pt1 | contig 13846 bp, 15 predicted proteins | sample Lox_Sample_45_FD_206712 | JGI IMG/M metagenome (GOLD analysis project Ga0335085, IMG submission 206712) | Soil microbial communities from Loxahatchee National Wildlife Refuge, Florida, United States - Lox_Sample_4.5 | ecosystem: Environmental > Terrestrial > Soil > Wetlands | place: USA...
AAATCGTCGCCGAACACGCGCGGGAAGGAGGCCGTGCCGTCCGCGTCGAGCGCGGCCACCGCCTGCAGCCAGTGGCCGCCGAAGCCGTGCGCGAAGTCGCCCCAGCCGTCCGCGTTCAGCAGCTCCGAGACGGGCGTGTTGCGGAAGACGCCGGGCTCATCCTCCGCGAAGATGCCATCGCTCGCGAGGGCGCGAAGGAGACGGTGCAGCGTGTCCGGGTCGGCTCCGCTCGCGGCTGCGAGCTCTCTGACCGGCCTGGGGCCGTCGGCGAGCTTGCGGGCGACGTCGAGCTCGGCCGCGAGGCCGAGGGCGCGGGTGACGAGGCCGCCGCGCAGGGCGTCCCAGAGGGCCGCCTCGGGCGGGCGCTCGCTCACGCGCGGGCGGCCTGGACGGCGACCGCGACCTCCGCCGCCTCCTCGTCGGTCAGCGTCAGGCAGTCGAGCAGGAAGCGGCCGTCGCGGACGAGGCCGACGACGGGCGGATCGCCGGCGCGCAGCGGCGCCGCGAGTGCCTCCTCGAGCGCGCACGCGAAGCTCGGCAGCTCGGCGAGCGGCAGCGCGCCGCCGCCGACGCGTCCGACGGTCTCCTCGACCTCGCCGCCGGTGGCCTCCGCGAGCCGCTCCGCCCGAGCCCGCACTTCGCTCGTCTCCTGCGCGAGCATGCGCAGGACCGGAAGGCGCCCCGGCGCCTCGAGATGGAGGAGGAGCGTGCCCTCGAGCGCGGCGAGTGAAAGCTTGTCGATCCGCAGCGCGCGTTGCAGCGGGTGCCGCCGCAGCTGCTCGACGAGCTCCGCGCGGCCCAGCACGATTCCGGCCTGCGGGCCGCCGAGGAGCTTGTCCCCGGAGAAGCAGACGAGATCCGCGCCGGCCGCGAGCGACTCGCGTGCGGTCGGCTCGGCGTCGACCGGCGCGATCGCGCCCGATCCGAGGTCGTCGACCAGGGGCAGGCCGTGGCGGCGGGCGACGGCGGCGACCTCCTCGAGCCGCGGTCGCTCCTCGAAGCCGATGACGCGGAAGTTCGACTGGTGGACACGGAGGAGGACAGCGGTGTCCGGGCCGATCGCGCGTTCGTAGTCGGCCGCGCGGGTCCGATTCGTCGTCCCGATCTCGACGAGGCGCGCGCCGGAGCGCGCCAGCACGTCCGGAATCCGGAAGCCGTCGCCGATCTCGATCAACTCGCCGCGCGAGACGACGACTTCGCGTCCCTCGGCAAGTGCCGCGAGCGCGAGCAGCACCGCGGCGGCGTTGTTGTTGACCACGAGCGCCGCTTCGGCGCCGGTCAAGCGGTTGAGGATCGCCGTGACGTGATCCTGCCGCGAGCCGCGTACGCCCTCCACGAGGTCGTACTCGAGGTTCGAGTAGCCGCGCGCGACCTCGACGACGTGCGCGAGCGCCTCGTCGGCGAGCGGCGCGCGGCCGAGGTTCGTGTGGACGACCACGCCTGTGGCGTTGAGAAGGCGCCGCAGCCGGACCCGCCGTACGCCGGCCAGCTCCTCCCGGAGGCGAGCCGCGAGGTCCCCGGGATCGGCTCCGGTCCGGATCTCCTCCCTGGCACGGTCGATGACGGTCCGGGCCGCGTCCACGGCGAGCGGGTCGCCGGCCTCGCGAGCGAGCTCGTCCACCGACGGTAGGTCGCGGAGCTCCATCGCCGCGAACGCTACTGCGCGTCCGCCTTCTCCGCCGCGTGCGGGCTGGGACTCCCGTCGCCGGCGCGGTAGGCGTGGAGCACCGTCTCGAGCGCGACGTGCGGATCGTCGGTCAGGGTCAAGAGCGCCAGATCCTCCGCCGCGACCATGCCGTCGGCCAGCGCGCTCCGGCGCACCCAGTCGAGGAGCGGCCCCCAGTAGGTCTCGCCGAGCAGGACGACCGGGAAGTGGAGCACCTTGCCCGTCTGGATCAGCGTGAGCGACTCGAAGAGCTCGTCGGCCGTGCCGAAGCCGCCGGGAAGGACGCAGAAGCCCTCGGCCGCCTTCACGAACATCGTCTTGCGCGCATAGAAGTGGTCGAAGACGAGCCCGAGGTCGACGTATGCGTTCATCCCCTGTTCGTGAGGCAACTCGATTCCGAAGCCGACCGAGAGCCCGCCTCCCTCCCGACAGCCTCGGTTCGCCGCCTCCATCACGCCCGGCCCGCCACCCGTGACGACGGCCCAGCCCGCCTCGGCGAAGAGGCGCCCGGTCTCGCGCCCGAGCTCGTACGGCCGCGATCCCTCGGGTGCGCGCGCCGAGCCGAAACAGGTGACCGCGGGCCGGTCGATCAGCTCGACGGCCTCGAATCCCGCGAAGAACTCCCGGCGGATCGACTCGGTGTGCTTGCGGAGATACTCGAGCGACTGGTGCGTCTGGAAGAGCTCGCGGTCCTGCATCACCTAGAGCGCTCCGCTGTGTCGCGTCGCGAGCCACCCGGCGAGGAGCGCGGCCCCAAGAGCCACGTACAGGAACGTGATGAGCGAGGCGTGCTCGGGGTCCGGCGGGAGCGCCTCGACCGGAATGCCGTTCTCGTGCCGGATCCAGCCGCGCCGGGAGGTCGAGATCGATCGATAGACAGTGCCACCGTCGAGGAAGCCGACCGGGAGGAGGTTGAGGGCGTTGAACAGGAAGCCGAGGTAGGCGAGCTGTACGAGCCAGTGCGAGCCGTTCGCCGAGCCGAACGCCCAGGCAACCGCGGCGCCGAGGCCACCGGCAAACGGGCCTGCGAGAGAGATGAGGGCGTTCCGCCACGGGGCGAGGCCAGCCTGGCGGATTATGACGAAGGCGCCGAACAGTGGGATGAAGATCGGGAGCGAGACGTGGACACCCTGTCGCCGCGCCTCGAAGACGTGGCCGAGCTCGTGCACGAGGATCAGGAGAACGAAGCCGAGCCCGAACTTCCAGCTGCCGAGCCACAGCGAGAACGCGAGGAAGGAAATCGAGAACGTCCCGATCAACAGGGCAACCTCGGCGAGCCGCCCGCGTGAACGGCGGTCCGTCGGGCGCTGCTGCTCGGTCTGCGTGCTCACGATCCTCTCCCGACCCATTCCTCGCCGCCGGCGTAGACCTCCTTCTTCCAGAGAGGAATCGTCGCCTTCAGCGTCTCGATCGCCTCGCGGCACGCATCGAGCGCGGCCGAACGGTGTGGGGCCGAGACCGCGATGACGACGCTCGCCTCGCCGATCTCGACCCGTCCGAGCCGATGGTGGACGGCGAAGGCGCACAAGCCGTGCCGCTCGGTCAGCTCGTCGGCGAGGCCGGCAAGCATCGGCTCAGCCATCTCCTCGTATGCCTCGTACTCGAGGTACTGGACGTCGCGTCCCCGCGAACGGCGGCGTACGGTGCCGACGAAGCTCGCGACGGCGCCCGCCTCCGGATCCTCGACCTCGCGCAGCACTGCGGCGACGTCGAGCGGGCCGTCGGCCAGCCGGAACGAGCCGCCGCTGACCGGCGGGATGAGCGCGACCTCGTCGCCGTCCGCGAGCTCGTGGCCGGACTCGACGTACGTCCTGTTCACGGCGTAGAGCAGGCCGGCGGGCGCGTCGCCCCCGAGGCGGAGCGCAGGCCAGACGTCCTCCACGCGCGTGACACCGTCGAGCTCGAGGTGCGAACGGCCGGCGCGCTCTCGGAGGCCGGCGAAGAGGCGAACCGTGACGCGCATGCCCTGATCTTGCCTGCCGCATACGATTTCGCCATGGCCCAGAGCGGGGATCGACGGACCGAATCCGGCATCGAGGTGAAGCCGGTCTACACCTCCGCCGACGCGCCGCGCGAGCTCGAACCGCCCGGCGAGTATCCGTTCACCCGCGGGCCGTATCCGGACATGTACCGCGGCAGGCCGTGGACGATCCGCCAGTACGCAGGGTTCGCCTCGGCGGAGGAGTCCAATGCGCGCTACCGCTATCTGCTGGAGCGCGGCCAGACCGGCCTCTCGATCGCCTTCGACCTCCCGACGCAGCTCGGTTACGACTCCGACGACCCCCGGGCGCTCGGCGAGGTCGGCCGCACCGGAGTGGCGATCGACTCGGTCGCCGACATGGAGATCCTGCTCGACGGCATCCCGCTCGGCGACGTGTCGACGTCGATGACGATCAACGCGCCAGCGTCGCTCCTGCTCCTGCTCTACGAGCTCGTGGCCGAGCAGCAGGGCGTTCCGTCGGACGCGCTGCGCGGCACCGTCCAGAACGACATCCTCAAGGAGTACATCGCCCGCGGGAACTACATCTTCCCGCCGCGGCCCTCGATGCGCCTCACGACCGACCTGTTCGCGTACTGCGCGGAGCGGATTCCCCACTGGAACACGATCTCGATCAGCGGCTACCACATCCGCGAGGCCGGCTCGACCGCCGTCCAGGAGCTTGCGTTCACGCTCGCGAACGGCATTGCCTACTGCGAGGCGGCCGTCGGAGCAGGGCTGTCGCCCGACGAGTTCGGTGCGCATCTCTCCTTCTTCTTCAACGCGCACAACGACTTCTTTCAGGAGGTGGCGAAGTTCCGCGCCGCCCGCCGGCTGTGGGCCCGGATCATGCGCGAACGCTTCGGCGCCACGAATCCTCGCGCGCTCGCCCTCCGCTTCCACGCCCAGACCGGCGGCTCGACGCTCACGGCGCAGCAGCCGGAGAACAACATCGTCCGCGTCGCGATCCAGGCGCTCTCGGCCGTTGCCGGCGGCGCGCAGAGCCTCCACACGAACTCATTCGACGAGGCGCTCGCGCTGCCGTCCGAGCACGCGGCGCACCTCGCGCTGCGCACGCAGCAGATCCTCGCCGCCGAGGCCGGCACCACCGAGACGGCCGACCCGCTCGGAGGCTCCTACTACGTCGAGGCGCTGACGGACGAGCTCGAAGCGCGCGCCTCGGATCTGATCGGACGCGTGGACGAGGCGGGCGGTGCCGTCGCCGCCGTCGAGTCGGGCTTCGTGCAGGAGGAGATCGAAAGGGCCGCGTTCGAGTTCCAGCACCAGGTCGAGACGGGGGAACGCGTGATCGTCGGCGTCAACGCCTTTCACGAGGAGTCGGACGAGCGGATCGAACTGCTCCGCATCGACCCGGACGCGGAGACGCGCCAGCTCGAGCGGACGGCACGCATCCGGGCCGAGCGGAACCCGGAGGACGCGGCCGGCGCGATCGCGGCGGTCCGCGAGGCGGCGCGGAGCGAGGCGAACCTGCTCCCGCCGATGCGCGAGGCGCTCCGGGCGCGCTGCACCGTCGGCGAGATCTGCGAGACGCTGCGCGAGGAGTGGGGGATGTACGACGCCGTGCGGGCCCGCGCCTAGTAGCTCAGCCGACGCGCAGCGCGTTCTTCGGGGTGACGAGCAGCGCGCTCCTGCCGAAGTCCGCCCGTGAAAGCGCGTTAACGCGCCCCACGATGTCGCTGGTCCCGTAGATGCGGCGCGGCGCCCCGCCGACGATCCGCACGGGCAGCAGCCGTCCGGAGACGACCTTTCCGTCCGCCCGCAGCGTCACAAGGATGATCGCGCTTTCGCCGAGGATGCCCTCGGTGGCGAGCGCGCCGCCCGCGGTCGCGAAGTTGCCGACGGAGTACGCGATCGGTGTGTCGTGGAAGAGCTGGAGCCCGCGCAGCACATGCGGGCCCGAGGCGACGACGAGATTCGCGCCCGCGGCGACGAGCGCGTGCGCGAACCGGCGTTCGTTGCCGCGGTTCTCTCCGACGTAGTACTCCGTTCCGTACGGGACATGCTGGCGGGCAACGCCCTCGGCACCGGCGTGGAGGACGGCGACGACGACGTCGGCACGCGCAGCTGCCCGCCGCACGAGGCTCTGTGCCGCAGGAATGTCGAGCAGGCTCTGGGCCCAGGGGTACGGCGCGAAGCCGAGCACCGCGACGCGGACACCGTGGGCGCGGAGGACGGTGATCTGATTCGGTCGGCCGCTCCAGCGCAGCCCGTAGTGGCCGAGGGCCCGCAGGGTCTGCTGCTGGCCCGAGGCGCCGTAGTCGAAGGCGTGGTTGTTCGCGACGTTGAGATCGTCGAACCCCGCTCCGCGCAGCACGGAGGCCGATTGTGGCGGTGACTGGAAGGCGAAGCACGACGTGCTGTTCTTCTTGCACTTCGACTTCCCGCCAGAGCTCAGCGTCCCCTCGAGGTTCCCGATCGCGACGTCGGCTCGGCGGAGCTGTCCGCTGACGCCGGCGAAGAGCGACCCGGGCGCCGGTCCGAGCAGTGCGATGTCACCTGCGAAGGCCACGGTCACGTGTGTCGAGGACGGTGCCGTCGAGCGGTCCGACGAGGCCGGTGGCGGGAGCTGGAGCAGCCCCCAGGCCGCGGCGGCGAGCGCGAGGGCCGCCAGCCCGAGTCTCGGAGCTAGTCCTCCCACCAACCCGGCACGATCTCGCCGTCGCTCTGCTCGCCGAGCGGGGCGCCGAACGCCACGAGTGTGATCCCGTCGGGTCCTGCCTCGAGGTTGCGCATCACGCCCGGGCCGATCCGGATGATGTCCCACTGCCTGAGGTCGCGCACCTCGTCGTCGAGCTTGATCCGGCCCGAGCCCTCGGCGATCACGTAGATCTCCTCCTGCTCGGAGTGCGTGTGCCCGAACGGAGTGCGAACTCCCGCGGGCAGCTTCTCGACCCCGACGCCGCCGATCCTGCAGCCGAGATCCCGCCTGGGGAACCGGACGTCCATGCCCTCGGGCATCTGGTACCTGGGGGCGACGTTCTCGACGTCGCCGAGACTGACGATCGTGTAGTCGCTCATGTCCCGGAGGCTAACGCCCTTCGAACGACCGAACAGGAGCATCCGAATGCGGGGGCCCGCGTACGCTGGCCCCGTGCGCATCCTGCTCGTCTCGCAGATGTACCCGGGGCCCGACGCTCCCGACCTCGGGACGTTCGTCGCGCAGGTGGAGCGGGAGCTGGCCGCTCGGGGCCACGAGATCGAGCGCGCCGTCCTCGACACCCGCGCCGGAGGGAAGCTGCGCTATCTGACGCTCGCGCGAAGGACGCTCGCGGCGGACCGCCCGGACGTCGTCTACGCCCACTTCCTCGTCCCGGCCGGCCTGATCGCCGGGCTTGCCAGCCGCGCCCCGCTCGTCGTCACCGCGCATGGGAGGGACGTCCGCAACATCGGCGCGATCCCGGGCGCGGCCGCTGCGACCAGGGTCGTGGTGCGCCGGGCAGCGGCGGTGATCTGCGTCTCCGACTACCTCCGGCGCGAGCTCGAGACGAAGCTGCCCGAAGCCCGCGGCAAGGTGGAGGTCGTCTCGAGCGGCGTCGACCGCGAGCGCTTCGCGGTCACCGAGCCGCCGCCCGGCCCGCCCGGCTTCCTCTGCGTCGGAGCCCTCGACGAGCGGAAGAACGTCGTCCGGCTCGCCGACGCCTTCTCGCGCCTCGAGAAGGGAACGCTCACGTTCGTGGGCGACGGGCCGCTCCGCTCCCGGCTCGAAGGCCGCGAGCGGGTCCGCCTGCTCGGGCGCGTCCCACACGACGAGATCCCGCACCTGCTCACCGATTGTCGCGTCCTCGCCCAGCCGAGCCTCGTGGAGCCGCTCGGCCAGGCGCTGCTCGAGGCGATGGCCTGCGGGCGCTCGGTGGTCGCGACGCGGATCGGAGGACCGCCCGAGTTCGTCCCGCCCGAGGCCGGTGTGCTCGTCGACCCGCTCGATGTCGCTGCGCTCGCGCGGGGACTCGAACAGGCCGCAGCGCTGCCGTGTCCGAACGATGCCGCGCGCGAGGCGACGGCGGAGCACGACGTCCACCGCCAGGCGGACCGCATCGAGTCGATCCTCAGCCGGGCCGCTGCCGGACGCCCGGTACCGTCGCCCGACGCTCGCAGGGCAGGATGAACAGATGCCCTCCGGCCGGCCGAAGCCGCTCCGTGTCCTGATCGCCGACGACCACCGGCTCTTCGCCGAGGCGCTCGAGGCGATCCTCGCCCCCGACGAGCGGATCGAGGTCGTGGGTCAGGCCGCGGACGGCGGGGAGGCGGTCGAGCTCGCACGGAGCCTCGGTCCGGACGTCGTGCTCATGGACGTCAGCATGCCGGTGCTCGACGGCTTCGAGGCCACGCGCGAGATCCGGGCTCAGAGCAAAGGCGTGCGCGTCCTCATGCTCACCGGCTCGAACTCGCGCGACGACGTCGACCGCTCGCGCGAGGCGGGTGCCTCGGGCTACGTGACGAAGGACCGCATCGCCTCCGAGCTCGTCGCGGCGATCGTCGAGGTGGCGCGCCGTTAGGGCGGCGACGGAGCCGCTACCCTGGGGCGCGTGCTGACGTTTCTCGCGGTCGCCCAGGTGCTCATCGTCTGCGCACTGGTGTCGCTCATCCTCATGCACTCCGGCCGCGATGCGGGCATGGGCGGGATGGGCTTCACGCCTGCGTCTCAGGGGGGCACGCACATCGTCGAGCGCAACCTCACACGTGTGACGGTCGTAGTCGCCACGCTCTTCTTCGCCAACAGCATCGCCCTCTTCCACTACCTGACCTAGCCGAGCGCGGAACCGCACCGGCGCTACACTGCGCGGGCTCTCGCGCTGGTGGCGGAATTGGTAGACGCGCTAGGTTGAGGGCCTAGTGGCCTTAACAGGCCGTGGAGGTTCAAGTCCTCTCCAGCGCATGACGTTTTTCGGGCGGCCGCGCGAGCGGCCGCTTCTCTTTGGCGGGCGATTGACGCCGTCCGGAGGAGTCCGTACCCTGCTGTCGAACACATGTTCGGCACAGTCCCCGACCCCGGAGCGTGAGATGCAGACGACAGCCGAGCTGACCGGCCGGCAGCGCGAGATCTGGAGCTTTCTCGTCGACTATGTCGACCGCCATGGCTACCCGCCCACGGTGCGGGAGATCGGTGAGGCCGTCGGCCTCGCCTCCCCCTCGACGGTTCACGCGCACCTCGCCAATCTCGAGCGCGCCGGCCTGCTGCGCCGGGACCCGTCGAAGCCGAGGGCGCTCGAGCTCGTCGGGCGCGAGAAGACAGTCCAGTCCGTCGCCGCGGAGTTGCCGAAGCTGCCGTTGCTCGGTCAGATCGCCGCGGGCGGCCCGCTGCTGGCCGACGAGAACGTCGAGGACGAGATCGCGGTGCCCGAAAGCCTGCACGGCGACTTCCTGCTGCGCGTCAAGGGCGACTCGATGATCGAGGCCGGGATCCTCGAGGGCGACGTCGTCGTCGTGCGACGCGCGCAGGAAGCGAAGGACGGCGAGATCGTCGTCGCCCTCGCCGGAGACGACGAGGCGGCCGACGAGGCGACGGTGAAGCGGTTCTTCCGGGAGAGCGGCCGTGTCCGGCTGCAGCCTGAGAACGCGGCGCTCGAGCCGATCTACGCGCCGCACGTCCAGATCCTCGGCAAGGTCGTGGGGGTGTTTCGGGAACTGTGAATCCGCCCACGCCTCTCCACCGGACGCTCGAGCAGGAGCTCCTCGCGGTGCTGCGAGGCGCGTCGCTCGAATGCCCGGTCTGCGGCGAGTTCGTCCTCCACGAGGGCACCCTCGTGCGCTGTCCCGAATGCGCGATGTGCCTGCACGGGCGAGTCGAAGCCGCCGCGACCGGAGTACAATCGGGTCTGCAGGCCGGGTGACCGCGGCGCTTCTTCGAGGCGTCGAGGAAAGTCCGGACACCACAGGGCAGGACGCTCCCGCAGTGTTGTCGACACGAGGGAGGCGGCGAAAGCCGACGGAAAGTGGCACAGAAAACAGACCGCCGGTCGCGAATCTCCGGAGTCGCGGCCGGTAAGGGTGAAACGGTGGGGTAAGAGCCCACCAGCGGCCCTGGCGACAGGGCCGGCTCGTCAAACCCCGTCCGGTGCAAGGCGAACAGGCTCCGCCGACGCGGCCCGCCGAGGAGCCGGGTAGCCGCACAGATGGATGGCACCCTCGACAGAATCCGGCTTACAGGCCTGCTACCGAGAAGCCCCGCCCGGCGGGGCTTCTCCATTGGGGGGCCGTGTCGCTACTCCGTGGGCTTCGGGCCTGTCAGACCGAGTCGCCGCAGCGAGCGGTGGAGATAGGTCGCGAACGCGAGCGCGCCGGCGCCGCTCAGGTGGATCCCGTCCTGAGCGAACCACGACCTGTGCGTCGCCGAGTAGTGGTTCCAGTCGAGCACCGTCAGCAGCGGCTGCCACGTCTGCTCGGCCGCGTAGATCGCGTGGTCGGTGTCGGTGTACTGCCTGTTGACCGCACGCAGCGTCAGCCACAGCACGTGCTTGACGCCGTGGTTCCGCAGCGCGCGCATCACCGCAGGGATGCCCCTGCGGTAGCTCGAGGGGTCGTCGTTGTAGCCGACGAAGACGATCGCGGTCGGCCCGACTCTCCTACCGAGTGATCGCACCAGCGCGAGCACGCTCGGGGGCGGCGAAGGCCCCAGGAGGCAGCCCGGCTGGGCGAGCCGTCCGCACGGATGGAGCTCGAAGCGGACGTCGTCTCCGTGCTCGACGATCCTCTTCGCGGAGGAGTCCCAGTCCAGTGCCGCACCGACCGAGTCGGAGAAGATCGTCACGTGCTGGAGCGGCGGCTTCCCTCCGGCGACCGCGACCGCGGCGAGCCCGCAGCAGACCACGGCTGCGCCCAGCAGTGCGAGAGGGCGACCCACTGCGCCGGACTCTAGGTGGAACCGCCGCCGTTCGAAAGACCCGTCTACGCGCGCAGGACGACCTCGAGCGCGGTGCCCAGGCCGGGAGTGCTGCGTATGTTGAAGCCTCCGTCGATCGACGACGCGCGATCGCGCATGTTCCTGAATCCCTGCCCGGCCGTTTCGGCCTCGAGCGGCAGGCCTTCGCCGTCGTCCTCGATGACCACGAACCGCTCGCCGGAGGGCCGGCGCCCGATCACGACGTCCGCTCGGGTCGCGTTCGCGTGGCGCCGCACGTTCCCGAGCCCCTCCTGGACGATGCGGAAGATCTCGATCTGCTCGTCCGGGGCGAGTCGGATCGTGGGGTCGACCTCGAGATCGACGGCGAGCTCTCCGTCGGCGGTGAGGAACTCGACGTAACGGTGCAGTGCGGAATCGAAGGGAGCGGATCCACCCGCGGAAGACAGCGCGAGGACGGCAAAGCGGGCTTCCTGTTGCGCGAGCGCCGCCGCGTGCTTGAGCTGCGGCGCAACCTCCTCGACCGGCGCTCCAGCATCGAGCATCTGGGCGTGCGTCGAGACTGCGAAGAGGTACTGCGCGAGCCCGTCGTGGATCTCGCGGGCGACGCGCGCGCGCTCCTCCGCGACCGCCCGGCCGAGCTCGGCGGACCGGATCGCCCGCCACGCACCGACGAGCATCACGCCGAAGGCGAGCAGGCGCAGGAATTCTCCTTCGGCGACGTAGTTGGTGCCGTGCGGCGGGGCGAACACGAGATGCAACGCTGCAAAGAGCTGCAACGTGAAGCCGAGGGCGAGCCACTGGGCCAGGTCGTCGCCGGTGCGGGCGAGGCGCTTGCCCCAGCCGACCACGGCGAGGAGATAGAGGAGCGCCTGGACCGAGAGCGCGGAGGCCAGGCCAGGCGGCTCGGTGGCGCCGGCGGAGCTCGTCAACGCGGGGAGCTGCCCGCCGTGTGCTCGCAGCAGGATCCACGCCGCGAGCAGCACCACGGCCGCGGCGGCGAGAACGTCCCACAGCGCCCGGTCGCGGGCGCGGCCGCGCCCGCCGACGAACGGCGCCAGGGCGACGAGCGCGGTCCCGAGGATGGTGCCGACCGTGGCGGCCCAGGCCTCCGCGGGCTGGAGCGGATTGCCGCCGAGCACCGGGATGATCGCGAAGGCCGCGGTCGAGAGGGAGCCGACGAGAAAGCCGGCGGCGAGAAGCAGGTCGGTGCGAAGCCCGTCGACGTGGAACCGATTCGCGGCGAGAACCGCGATGAGCAGGCCGGCGAGCGCCATCGTCGTCTCGAGCACGAGCAGGAGCGCGGGCTCGTCGTACTGCGTTCGCAGCACGGGATGCGAGACGAAGAGCGCCAGGCTGGCGCCGAGCAGGCCGGCAAGGAGAATCTCTCCCCAGAGCCATGCCTGAAGCTTCGTCCGTTGCGACTTCACATTGCCTCTTGTCGGCAGAACGACTCCTGCCGATAAGGAACCCATGCCCGCACGCATTCTCGTCGTCGACGACCATCCGCTCACCCGCGAGGCGCTCGCAGCGCTGCTGCGTTCGCACGGCTTCGAACTCGCAGGGATCGCCGCCGACGGCGAGGAAGCGATCGCGACGGCGGCGCGCACGCAGCCCGACCTCGTCCTCCTCGACCTGCTGATGCCCGGCCTCGACGGCCTCTCGGCTCTGCCCCGGCTTCGCGAGGTCGCGCCAGGCTGCGAGGTCGTCGTCCTCACCGCCTCGGGCACCGAGGAGAACCTGCTCGCGGCGATCCGCGGCGGGGCCGCCGGCTACCTGCTCAAGACCGAGTCACCGGAGCGGATCGCGGAGTTTCTCGACGGCGTCGTGCAGGGCGACGCGGCCCTCTCGGGGCCGGTCGCGCGCAGGCTCCTCGACCAGGTGCGGACGGGCGGCCGCGGCTCGGGCGTCCCCGATCGCATCGCGTCGGCTCTCTCCGCGCGCGAGCTCGAAGTGCTGCTCCTGCTCGACGACCATCACGGGACGGACGAGATCGCGCGCCGCCTCTTCATCTCCGAGCACACCGTGCGGTCGCACGTGAAGAGCCTGCTTCGCAAGCTCGGTGTCTCGTCGCGCCGCGAGGCTCTCGAGCAGCTCGCACTCGCGCGGGGCTGACCTCTCCGTCAGGATGTGAAGCCGTCGATGGCCGCGTCGACGAGGCCCGGCAGCGTCTCGAGCTCGTAGCCGCCCTCGAGGACGGCGGCGACGCGGTCGGACAGAGCCCGGCAGCGCTGCGCAAGCTCGCGGAAACCGTCCTCCGTGACCTGCATGTCCGCAAGTGGGTCGGCGGAGTGAGCATCGAAGCCTGCCGAGACGAGAACGAGCTCCGGCTCGAAGCCCTGAACCGCCGGCTCGACGACGCGCGCGAACGCTTCGAGGTACTCCTCGTCCCCGGAGCCGGCCGATAGCGGGACGTTGACCGTCGTGTCGGCCTGGTCGTCCGGGCCGCCGCTTCCCGGGTAGAAGGGCCACTGGTGCAGCGAGACGAACAGGACGCTGTCGTCGTCGCGAAAGATGGCGTCGGTTCCGTTCCCGTGGTGAACGTCGAAGTCGACGATCGCCACGCGCTCCAGTCCGAGGCGCTGCTGCGCCGCACGCGCCGCAACCGCGACGTTGTTGAAGACGCAGAAGCCCATCGCCCGGCCGGCGAGAGCGTGGTGCCCCGGCGGGCGGACGAGCGCGAATCCGCCGCGTAGCGCCGCTTCGACCGCGGTACCCGCCGCGAGCGTCGCGGCCTCGAACGTCGTCGGAGTGCAGAGCGTGTCGCTGTCGAGCCAGACCGCATCCTCGACGGCGCGCACGAGCTCGACATGCTCGGCGGTATGGCACAGCAGGAGCTCGTCGACCGTCGCGGCGCGCCCCTCGCTCCAGATGTGCTGGTGCGCGAGAAGCACCGCCAGCCGCTCGGGCCGCTCCGGGTGGCCGCCTGTCGGGTGCAGCCGCGCGAGCGCCGGGTGCGTCAGGACGTCGATGGCCCAAGCGCCTTCACGCGTTCGGCGACCCCGTCGAGTCCGAGCTGCTGGAGAGTAGAAGACGCCTCCGCCCACACCGGGGATGTTGCTGCGAGGGGAGGAAGGGGGGCGGAGGCGTCCATCGTCGCGATTCGCCGGAAGAGCCTCAAGTCCTCCGCCTCCGCGGCGAACCGGCCGTCGGCGAGTGCAGCCTCGAGGGAGCCGTACTGCGCGAGCACGTCGGCCGCCTTCTTCGGCCCGATTCCGCGTGCGCCCGGGAGCTTGTCGGAGGGGTCGCCGCGCAGCGCGATCAGGTCCGGTACCTGCTCCGGCTCGACGCCGTACCGCTCGCGCACCTCGGCGGGACCGATTCGCGCGAGCTCGCTCACGCC
>Ga0335085_10010465_pt1 | contig 13845 bp, 13 predicted proteins | sample Lox_Sample_45_FD_206712 | JGI IMG/M metagenome (GOLD analysis project Ga0335085, IMG submission 206712) | Soil microbial communities from Loxahatchee National Wildlife Refuge, Florida, United States - Lox_Sample_4.5 | ecosystem: Environmental > Terrestrial > Soil > Wetlands | place: USA...
GCGTGAGGTTCTTGCCACCATGGCACAAAATGGGCTGCGCCAGCACGAAAACGGCCTCGAAGTCTACGCGATGTGCGAAGTTCCGGCCAATGTCATCCTGGCTGACGAATTCCTGAAGGTATTTGACGGCTATTCCATCGGATCGAATGACCTGACACAGCTTACGCTTGGCTTGGACCGCGACTCCGGAACCGTGGCTCATCTCTTTGACGAAAACAACGAAGCGGTGCGGCGCATGATCGAGCACGCCATCAAGACGGCACAGGCGGCTGGTAAGCCAATTGGCATTTGCGGTCAAGCACCGTCGGATTTTCCTGAATTCGCTGAATGGCTGGTCGGACAAGGAATCGACTCGATCTCGCTTAACCCGGACACTGCCATCAAGACCGCCTTGCGTGTGGCAGCGGTAGAGCAGCACACTCTCGCGGCCGCGCGCTAGAACGCTTACGCCGTGGAGCGAAAGGAGGGACGTTCATGACTCATCGTGCGGCGGTGGTTATGACGCTTGCCGTGGCGGTTACTTTCTGGATTCTGGCGCTTCTCGATCCGCAGTTGTTCTTCGTGCATGTCTACGAATCACTGATTTACCTGGCTATTGCCGTGTTGCTCGTGAAATTCAAAGATCGCTGGGCATCCATGCTGGGATTCCTTGGGCCGGCCGCATGGCTCGTGGTGATACTTCTCCCCGCTGCCTGGGCGGCTGCTTCTTTCAACGTGGGCACCGCGTTTGCAATTTTGCGGAGCCCACTTCTTACTATGGGACTCCAGCGGCCCAGCTTTGCGGCCATCGTCGCCGAGGGAATCACATTGGTGTTGTCCAGCTTGATGATCGTTTTTTCTCTGAACCGCTGGAAATCGCAGCGAATGCCTCGCCTGCAAGCCCACAAGATTTTCGTCACTTGCTTAATGGCTGTTGCGGTCTACTATGGCGTTCTGATTCTTTGGCTTTTGGCCTGGAAACCGGCGTCGGTTTGAGCGAGGTGTGGGATGAAGCTGTTGGTAGCGATTGCTGACATGAAATCGGCCGAAGAAATTGCTCGCTCGGTAACTGCACAATTTTCTCCTGCGACAACGGAAATTCGTCTCTTGCACGTGCTCCAGCCCATTTCTGTTTCGACCCCGCCGCAAATGGCGCGCTCTTTTACTCCAGAGCTGGAAGATGAGAAGAAGCGGGCCCAGGAATTGGTCGATACGGCCGCAGCACAGATCACAAAGGCGGGATTCAAGGTCGATTCGTCTATCGAAAAGGGCGATCCCAGAGAAGCTATCATCGATGCGGCCACGCAGGGGCATGTCGATCTCGTCGTTCTTGGATCGCGCGGTGCGGGCAAGGTAAATCGTTTTTTGCTCGGCAGCGTAGCGGAATCGGTCATGCGCCACGCGCCATGCTCGGTACAAGTAGTCCGAATTCCGCGATAGAAGATGCGCGCAATGGGCATCACTCGAAAGACGGCGGGTAATGTGAGCATGGCTGAAAAACCGCGGCCCAGAAAACGGCATCACGTGAAGCAACCCGCAGCTTCGGAGAGCGTAGTCGCTACGCTGCCCTTGTGGCAGTTGGATATCGGCGAACTTACTGGACACAATCTCGAAAGCCGCGGCAGGGAAGACGTGAATGCCTTGCTGCAGGAAGGCTGGCTCCTGCTGCACATCTACACCCTGAAGTATCAGGAAAACGGTGTCTGGCGAGAACGGCCGATGGCCATTCTTGGCAAGCTGCGATCGGCATAGAAGAAGGAAGAAGCGCAAGATATTTGAGGCCAAGGACAAACCGTTTCTTGCAGGTCAGGTTGGAATGCCTTGTGCGTCACACGGCATAGGTTTTCGTGACATCTATTTCTTCAGCGCGGCCAATCCTTCTTCAACCAGCGGCGCAACAGAAAGAATCTTGATTCTGCTGGCATCGATATCCGAACGAAGCGGGATTGTGTCGGTGCAGAATATGCACTCGACTCCCAGCGACCACAGCTTTTGCCACCTGTGACCGGTAAAAAGCCCGTGGGTCACGGCGATGTAAATCTTCTCCACCCCTGCGAGTTTGAGTTTTTCACACGCCGAGACCAGTGTTTCTCCCGTATCCAGCATGTCGTCAACGATAATCACGCGCGGCCCGACCACCCCGATCGGCCCGCAATGCGTAATCCCTGACTCCGTCCGTTGCTTCTCGAAACGGACGATTTCGCCGCTGGATAATCCGGCCGCATTCTCCACCTCTTTACAACGGGCTATCGCACCGGTGTCTGGCGCAACAAACGTGGCCTCCCTGAGTCCGCTATTCACAAGCGCTATGGCGAACAGATGAGCCGGCGAGATCGAATAAAGGGGGATGGGAAACAGCTCCGCGTCCCGGTTGCTGTGCGCATCGATCGTCAAAACCTCGTCCACGCCTGATGCTTCTAGAATTGTGCCTATCCAGGCCGTTCCAAGACTTTCTCCCGCCTTCCGTTTGTCCTGCCTGCTGTAGCCCAGATAGGGAACAACTGCGCTAACCCGCTGGGCGCCCTCCTTCTTGAGTGTATGCGCCAGCAACGAGAGCGATAGCGTTTGCGTGTCCGGCGGAGCTATTGATCCCAGGATCAGGCAATGCTGGCCGGAGACTGCCGTCTCAACCACGGCATACAGCTCCTGATTTGCAAATCGAGATACGCGGAATTGTCCACTCTGGACAAAAGGGAGCCTCTGTATTTGCAGCGCAAGGTACTGATATTCCGGAAAGCTAAACAGGATCATCCGCAACGCCTCCGCAACCGATACCTCAATTCGGGGCCGCTCTGTTCATTAAACGCGATTTCCAATGCCAGCGAGAACAGTGTGACTTGCTCCCGCTGTGGAAGCAGTGATGGCCAGCATAATGTACCGCTTCGCATCACTTCACGAGGTGACACCCGTCACAGATGGCAGATTGACGCCGTGTGATGCTACCGCCCGAACGCGACACGGGAGGTGAGGAAAATGTGGAATTTGCTAAAGGCAATTTGGAGACCCAAACATGACGAACACCCTCAATTGAATTCAAACGCAACGCTCATCGACAGCGAGCACTTGCTGATTCTCTATGGCCAAAGCGCAGAAAAACTGATTCTTTTTGATCTTCGCCGGAAAGATGACATTGACCGGTTTCCCTTCATGATTCCGGGTGCGTTGCTCACCACTAGCGCGAATGTCCTCGAGCTTGTCGATTGGATTCCGCCCCAAGCCATCGTTGTGCTCTATGGAGCGGAGAAGATCTCGGCCCACGCCGACCTGATCGCGAGCCTCCCGGCAGACGCTCACTTCTATCTGCTGGAAGGCGGCATCAAGTCCTGGAAAACCGCAAAATTCCCGATGGAGCCGATCGAGGAGCTTCTTCCTTCCGAAGCCCCGGCCGTTTGGGCGCGCAATTCCCATGATCCGATAGACGGCGAGAACGGACATGTTTAGCACGCGCATTTTCACTGGCTATTTGATTCTGAAGCTGGTCGGCCTTGCGCTGTTTTGCATTCCGACGGCTGCCAGCCAATCGTTTAGACCTCCATCGCAGCCGTCACAAAATGGTGTGATTCAAATCACATCCATTGGGTGCCCTTTGGGCTAAAGATAGCGGTCCACTCATTTTGCAGCCAGGAGGCGGTTGTGCACCCAGCTATAACCGTTCGTGACGACGAAGACCAAGCCGCTAGCCCAAAAGAAACCGTTGTGGGTCCCGAAGTGATGAACGTTTTGCTCGTGAGTAATATGGAAACCGGTGCAGGCTACCTCCGTCAGCAACTGGAGAGTCGCGGCTGTCGCTGCTGGAGTGCAACCTCCACGGAGGCACTGAGTGCCATTGTGGATCGACAGTCGTTTGATCTGATTCTCAGCACAAGCTGGCTGCCGGATTCAGTTTTGGGCAAGTTGACGGACTCCAAGAGTACCGTATTCTTTTCTTATCCCGTAAGGAATGGCTGCTGGTGGCTTCCTGTGCTCGAAGGCGGCCGCCACTGCTTGGGTGAGCCGGCTTTGCGCGGAAACCAGTTCGGGAGTCTGATCGGCCAATGGCTCCGACGAATTCGGCGCATGAGCGCCACAGCGGCGTAGAGATGTAGGGATGGGCCAACGGTGAGGGCCTGGCCGGCCTAGAATCTGCACATCGCAAGCGTCGAGGAAGTGGTCCTATGATTCCAGGCCGAAACGTAAGCAACGACGGAATCGAAACCGAAGTTTCGATTGAAGCCGGCAACGTCACTCTGACGGTACACTGGCGCTCCCCAATCACGCGAATGCGGTCGTGCTTTTTGCGCACGGTAGCGGAAGCAGCCGCCACAGCGCGCGCAATCGCTACGTGGCTCGAGTGCTACAGTCCCAAGGCATAGGCACGCTGCTCTTTGACCTGCTGACCCGCGACGAAGAATCCATCGACGAATCCACCGGCGAGCTTCGATTCAACATCCCTTTCCTGGCAGAGCGTCTAAAGGATGCTACGCGTTGGCTGATGCGCCGCCCCGACATGCACACCGCGCGATTCGGTTATTTCGGTGCAAGCACGGGTGCCGCTGCTGCTGATCCGTTTCGAGCGAGCCTTTCACGTCAGCCTTGCATCACACGCAAATGTGACCTTCCTCACGGCAGCCGAATAGCCCTGCACTGACAATGACAGCGGAAGGTCGCCATGAGATTCGCAAATCGGGAAGAAGCAGGGCGCTTGTTAGCGCAGGAACTGGCGAATTACAAGGATCGGCACAACGTGGTGGTGCTGGGCTTGGCGCGCGGCGGTTTGCCCGTTGCACTTGAGGTTGCCAAAGATCTTCACGTTCCGCTGGACGTGATGATTTTACGCAAGCTCGGAGTTCCCGGTCACGAGGAACTCGCGTTCGGCGCTATTGCCAGCGGCGGAATTCACGTTATCGACCAGGAAGTCGTCGACGCCGTTGGCCTTTCCCCCGTGGAAATGCATCAGGCTTTGACTCATGCGCGGCAGGAGCTGGACCGCCGTGAGCGTCTCTATCGAGCCGACAGGCCGCCTCTGAAACTCAAAGGGAAGACCGTAATTCTCGTGGATGACGGCATCGCCACCGGCTCGAGCATGAGAGCGGCCATTGCCGCTCTGCGCAAAGCGGACGCGGCGAGAATCGTCGTCGCCGTTCCGGTGGCTCCGGAAAACACGTGTCATCGCCTGCGCCGCGAAGCAGATGAAGTAATTTGCACCTATGCGCCTGAGAATTTCTTTGCCGTCGGAGCGTTTTACGATGATTTCTCGCAGGTAACGGATGACGAGGTTGCCGAAATCCTTCGGCAGAGTTCTCTCGGGCCAGACGGAAAAGTGGCCTAGAGATCAGTGGCGTAAAGGATCCCACCAGGGTCGTACGTGTCCCATTGGAAAGCACGGCATCTGTCGCAAGGTATTGTTGCTTGCCGGGGCGACGTGGTTCGTCGCGCCCGAAGAAAAGAACTCTTCTTTGCCTATCCACATGGCACGAATCAGCGCCAGGAAGGCGAGTCGTGCCACAGAATGAAAGAACTCTCCAGCGGGACGCGCGCTCCGGAATGCGCGGGAACAAGCCGCGGCGTGTAGTCGGATGCCGGGCGACTCGCAGGAACTCGCGCCGTATAGGCGAAGCCGTTGCTTGAGCCAACGAGATGTTCCCCGCGGATCAGTGGCTGCGTGACAGATGCATCGGAATTGGGGCCTTCCGCATAGAGTTCTGCTTTTACCGCGCCGGGGTCAAGATCGCCGAGAAAGACTTGCACCTGGAAGAAACGCTGGCCCGCTTTTTCTTCGACTGTAGCCGAGCCGAATCGCAGCAACCCCCAATGCTTTTCCAACTCGGATTCCCAATTGAGCAAATCTGTTCCGAGAGAGCCTTGTTTTTCAGAGCGACGCCGGAAGTCCACAGCGGCAGGTGCGTAATATTCATCGGTGTATTGCCGCACAGCACGATTGGTGGAGAAGGCTGGCGTCAGCCGGGCCATGCTTTCGCGCATGCGCGCCACCCAGGCGCGAGGAATTCCATGATCGTCGCGTGAGTAGAATTCCGGAATCACTTTGGTTTCCAGCAGTTCGTAAAGGGTTTGGGCTTCCGCCGCATCCCACGCGGGATCGTCACCATGTTGCCGGCCGTCACCAAGGGCCCAGCCCACTTCTGGCGAATACGCTTCCGCCCACCAGCCGTCGAGTTCGGACAGATTCAGGCCACCGTTCACCAGCACCTTCATTCCGCTGGTACCGCTGGCTTCCCAGGGGCGACGAGGCGTGTTGATCCAAACATCCACTCCCTGAACCAGGTGCTGAGCCATGAGCACGTCGTAGTCGCTCAGGAAAACCAACCGTAACCGCAGTTCGGGGCGCCGCGCGAACTCAATCCATTGGTGGATCATGTCCTGGCCCGCGATGTCTTGAGGATGAGCTTTGCCCGCGAGTACGAACTGCACAGGACTGTCTCGATTGGTAAGGATTTTGAGCAGACGTTGCTCGTCATGCAGAAGAAGATTCGGGCGCTTGTAAGTTGCAAAGCGGCGGGCAAAGCCGAGCGTCAATGTGTCGGCATCAAGCGCAAGACCGGCCTGCGCGAGTTCGTCCGGCGACGCTCCTCGCCCAGCCAACTGCCGAGTGTGCAACTTGCGTACGTACTCGACCAGCGATTTGCGGCCATCGGTCCGAAGCTGCCAAAGATCGGGATCGCTGAAGGCGCGACAGTCCTTTTCCAAATTTGTCATCGCCTCACGCCAGCGCTCTTTTCCGCAGGTGACTTCCCACAGATGATCCGCAGAGGCGGAGTCCCAGGTGGGGGTGTGCACACCGTTGGTCACGTGCGCCACGGGCACCTCGCGTTCCGGCCAGCGCGGGAAAAGCGACTGAAAAATCTGGCGGCTGACCTGGCCGTGCAATTTACTTACGCCATTGACGGCCCCGCTGCCCCGGATGGCCAAGTAGGCCATATTGAGGGGTTCGGACCAATCATTGCGGTTGCCGCGCCCGAGCGCCAAAAGATCCTGGAGCGAAATCGAAAGCTCTCGCTCCGCATAATTCTTTAGATAGTGCTCGACCAGATCGGGAGCAAACCGGTCAAAGCCGGCTGCCACAGGAGTGTGCGTGGTGAAAAGATTACCGGCGCGTGTAACAGTCAACGCCAGATCGAACGGCTGTTTGTTATCCGCCATGTATGAGCGAGCACGCTCCAGCACCGCCAGGGCCGCATGGCCCTCGTTGAGATGGCAGACCTCCGGTTGCAATCCGAGCGCCCGCAGGAGTCTCCAACCTCCAATTCCGAGCACGATTTCCTGCTTCAAACGCAACTCTGGACCGCCGCCGTAGAGTTCGGTGGCAATGCCGCGATAGGCCGGAATATTCGCGGGGTCATTCGTATCCAGGAGATACAACCTCGCTCTGCCGACTTGCACCTGCCAGGTGCGTATCCAGAGTTTGCCGCTGGGAAAGTCGAGCGCCAGACGCAGCCACTCGCCATTGGGTTGCCGCAACGGCCGGATTGGAAGCTGGCCGGGATCATTAAACGGATAGATCGCCTGCTGCCGGCCCTGCGCGTCGATTTCCTGCCGGAAATAACCTTGCTGATAAAGAAGACTTACGCCAACAACCGGAACGCCTAAATTGCTGGCTGTTTTGAGCTGGTCTCCTGCTACGTTGCCGAGGCCGCCCGAATAAATAGGCAGTGCCTCACTAAGCATGAATTCCATCGAGAAATAGGCCACCGCGGAGATGCCGGAGTTAGGGTGTGCTTTTTGAAACCATGTGTCCGCCTCCAGCGCCCTTTTTTTTTCGCGCTGAAGATCGACGAGCAGAGTTTGGAAGTTGGCGTCGGCGGTCACACTCTGCAGCCTTTCACGCGAGACCGTTTGCAGCACAACCCACGGATTGTGGGTCAGCTCCCAAAGATCGGGATCGAGCCGCGCCCAGAGTTGATCTGCCGAGTGATTGAAAGACCATCGCAGGTCCAAAGCCAGATCGGTCAGAGCATCGGAGATGGCTTTTTCAGAAAGGCGATTGCCGTATGCAGCAGTGCTCATAGCTACTTTCCTCCTCGTGGGATTGGCCGCCCGCGGCCGCGCAGGCACTTCATGCCAGCGTGTCGGAAACGATGGTCTGAGCTCCCTCTTCGATTCGACGCAGGTGATCCCAACAAAGAAGGCTCCCGGCGTAAATTTTGTAAATGTCTTCCGTACCCGGAGGCCCTGCCGCGAACCAGCCGTTCCTGGCGATCACTTTGATTCCGCCAATCGGGTTATTGGCGTCGGACCCTCAAGTGCGAGTCAGCCCAACTCAGTGATCGCCACATTGGAGTCGCCGCTTCCGCGCTGAACGCTCGGCTCGCGCCGCGACCGTCGTAGTAAATGGCGATCCCTCCGCTCTTAACGGCTTCTAAACGACACCGCAACCATCATCGTTGCATCTATTCCATTGTGCATCATGAAATGGAAGCTTTTTTTCTACCTCGGAAGGAGCTCACAATGCGTACCCCAAATGTGGTATTCGCCGGGCAGCCTTCTGTAGTACCGAAAAAATACTGCATCTCGTGACGCACTTGAGAAACTGGTCCCGGCACATTAGTCCCTTCGGGGCGCAGGCCATTTCACAAGTCGCAGTGAGCTCGCGCTACCAAGGTACCAATCGGATTACAAATTCGAATCGCATGTTTGCGCTTGGAGGATTGCCATGAATGCTACATCGATGCACGCACCTTTTGCCTTGAAAAGCTCAGCGGGTTGGTCAATTGCGCTGAGCTCTCTGATGATCGTGGCTGGTATTCTCGGGATCATCTTGCCGCCGGTCGCCGGGATTGTCGCCACGGTATTTTTCGGTTGGCTCTTCATCTTTGGCGGATTGGCACACTTCGTGTTCGCCTGGCACACTCGTGCCACCGGCGCGCTTATTTGGGAGTTGCTGGTCGGTGCCGTCTACGTAATTCTGGGCGGTTATCTGCTGGTGAATCCCGTAGCGGGCCTGGTTTCGCTGACGTTCGCTTTGGCGGTATACCTGTTTGTGGAAGCTGTGCTTGAATTCGGCATGGGTTTCGGCCTTCGCGGATTGCCTGGATCGGGCTGGCTGTTTTTCGATGGAGTTATCACCCTGATTCTGGCGATTTTGATTTGGAGAACGTGGCCGGCCAATTCCATTTGGGTGCTCGGCACGCTTTTGGGGATTAGCATCCTTTTTAGCGGCGTAGCGCGGCTGATGATGTCTTTGGCGAGGCATCGGCTCGCCAAGAGCACCGCTTAAAGCGCCCGCAAGCGGCTGCGGGATTTGGAGACCCCTCTCCCGCCGGTGCAGCAAAGTGCGTGGAGGGGAGGCAAGCTGTGAATCGCATTTCTCTCAGCAAGGAACGATCGTGAGCGATTGCAGCGTGACTGCACCCCTGTTTCCAGACGGTTATCGCGCGTCCGGAATATTGCTGCACGTCACTTCACTTCCGTCACCTTACGGCATCGGCGACCTCGGACCTGTGGCGGTTTCATGGATCGACCGCCTTGCACAGGCAGGCCAAGGGTGGTGGCAATCGCTGCCGCTCGGTCCCACAGGATACGGCAACTCGCCCTACCAGCCATTGTCATCCTTTGCTGGCAACGATCTGTTAATCAGTCCCGATTGGCTGGTGGACGACGAGCTATTGAAGCCCAGCGACACGGCGCACCCGCCATTCTCTGCGGCTGCGGTCGATTACGACCGCGTCATTCCTTTCAAACATGCGCTGCTCGAAAAAGCTTGGGACAATTTTCAGGATGGCGCGCGTCCCGACTTGCACCCGGCCTTTGAGCAATTTTGCGAGTACCAGGATCACTGGCTTGCCGATTACGCCCTGTTTCGCGCGCTGAAACAGCAGCTTAACGGTGCGCCGTACCTGCAATGGCCGGCCGAACTGGCCCGCCGCGACCCAGAGGCACTGGGACGCGCGCGGCGCCAATTCTCAGGCCAAGTCAGCGGCGCCTCCTTCGCTCAATTCTTATTGTTCCGCCAGGCCGAGCGCTTGAAAACACATGCTCACAACCATGGTTTGCGATTGATCGGCGACTTGCCCTTTTTCGTTTCTCCTGATTCGAGCGACGTATGGGCCAATCCACAATTCTTCTCGCTCGATGCGCAGCTTAAGCCGCATTTTGTTGCTGGCGTTCCTCCCGATTATTTCAGCGCACAGGGACAGCTCTGGGGCAATCCCGTCTACGACTGGGACGCTCTTCGCCAGGCGGGCTATCGCTGGTGGATAGACCGCCTTCGTTCAATCCTGGTCCACGTGGACGCGGTTCGCCTCGACCATTTTCGTGGTTTCACGGCCGCCTGGCACGTTCCCGCGGGAGCGGCGACGGCGCAAAACGGAAAGTGGGTCGCGGGGCCAGGCGCTGATTTCTGGCAAGCCGCCGAGCAGCATTTGAGCAACTTGCCGTTCATCGCCGAGGATCTGGAACTTATTACGCCTGAGGTGTATGCATTACGAGATCAATTCCATTTTCCGGGTATGCGCGTTTTGCAATTTGCCTTCGACGGCCGTCCCGACAATCCTTATTTGTCCGAGAACTACATCACTAACACTGTGGTTTACACCGGAACGCACGATAATCCAACCACCCGCGGCTGGTTCGACCAGCTAACTTCCTCCCAGCGTGAGAGCATCTGGAAATATATGAGGGGAAAAGGAGCGCAAGCGGGCGAGGCGTCACGGGCTATGATGGAAGTAGGCTGGTCTTCGATTGCCGCGCTTGCCGTGGCGCCCTTGCAGGATTTGTTAAACCTGGGCGAAGAGGCGCGCATGAACGTGCCTGGCCGCCCCGAAGGTAATTGGCGCTGGCGCTGTACGGAGGAAATGCTTTCTGATCCGGGCTTCGAATGGCTGAACACCCTCACGAAGGGCGCGAACCGCCAAAGAATCTCCATCGCCCGCGAAGCCGGGAAGCTGGAAGCCGCATCAACAAAGTGACTGCGTGCCGGGTAAATAGAGTGAGACGATCTGGCATTGCACGGTTTTGTGACCGAGTTTTTCATATTGCCCGTGAGCTACGGGGAGGTGAACGATGAAAGCAACGCAAGTTTTGCACGATCTGGGCCAAAGCATTTGGCTCGACAATATCACCAGGAACCTTCTCGATAGCGGCACGCTCAAACGTTACATCGACCAATTGTTTGTGACAGGCCTCACCTCGAATCCGACTATCTTCGACCACGCCATCAAGAACGGCGACGACTACGACGAAGCGATTCGCCAGAAGCTAAGCAAAAAGCTATCCGGCGAGTCGCTGTTTTTCGAACTGGCGCTCGAAGACATCACCCGCGCTGCCGCGTTATTTCGAGCGGTACACGATCGGACCGACGGCGTCGATGGATGGGTTTCCTTGGAGGTCTCGCCGCTGCTGGCTTATGACACGGCCAGCACTTTGGCCGCGGCAAAAGATCTGCACACACGCGCTGCGCAACCGAACTTGTTTATCAAGATTCCAGGCACGAAGGAAGGTTTACCGGCCATCGAAGAAGCGATCTTTGCGGGCGTTCCCATCAACGTCACTCTGTTGTTCTCGCGCGAGCAGTACCTTGCTGCCGCGGATGCGTTTCTGCGCGGCGTCGAGCGGCGCATCAGTGCGGGACTCAACCCGGTCGTAGGATCGGTCGGATCTATTTTCGTGAGCCGCTGGGACGTTGCCGTTTCCGGCAAAGTACCCGATTCACTTCGCAATCAGCTTGGCATTGCCATCGCCAAGCGCACCTACAAAGCGTACCGCGCGCTTCTTGATTCTCCACGTTGGCAGCGCGCCCTCAATGCAGGCCTGCGTCCTCAGCGGCTCTTGTGGGCCAGCACGGGCACGAAGGATCCCAAAGCCTCCGATATCCTCTACGTGAAGGCGCTGGCAGCGCCCTTCACCGTAAACACCATGCCGGATGCGACCTTGAAAGCCCTGGCCGATCACGGTGACATCAGCGCAACGCTGCCGTCTGACGGTGGCAACTGCGAGGAAGTGCTCGCAGAGTTCGGCAAAGCCGGCATCGATATCGATGCGCTGGCTGCGAAGCTTCAGGATGAGGGTGCCAAGTCGTTCGTCCAGTCCTGGAACGACCTCATGAACGTGATTGCAACAAAAGGCGCTGAGCTGAAGCGCGCCGCCGTTCAGTAGGGCAGTCAGCGAAGTGATTAGAGGAAAAGGAAGGAGCGAGAAAATGGTTACATCCGCAACACCTGGCACCGCGCGCGCTCCGGAGCCACTCCCGAAACGCAAAGCATGGACGGCCCTGCAAACCCATTACGAAAAGATTCGGCGATTGCATTTGCGGCAGCTATTCGCCGACGATCCCAAGCGCGGGGAGGGAATGGGCGTCGAGGCTGCCGGCATCTTCCTCGATTACTCGAAAAATCGTATCACCGGCGAAACCATCAGCTTGCTGCTGCAGCTTGCCGAGGAATCGGGACTGCGTCAACACATCGATGCGATGTTCCGGGGAGACAAGATCAACTTCACGGAAAAGCGTTCGGTCCTGCACGTGGCCTTGCGCGCGCCTAAAGGCGAGTCCATTTTCTCGGATGGCGAAAACGTTGTGCCGCTGGTCCACGCCGTGCTCGACAAGATGACGCAATTCTCCAACCGCGTCCGTAGCGGCGAATGGAAAGGCCATACCGGCAAGCGCATTCGCAACGTCATCAATGTGGGTATCGGCGGTTCTGACCTTGGCCCGGTCATGGCCTATGAGGCTCTGAAGCATTACAGCGACCGAGCCATGACGTTTCGCTTCGTTTCCAATGTCGATGGCACCGATTTTGCCGAGGCTGTTCGAGATCTTGACGCCGCGGAAACGCTGTTCGTCATTTCCTCGAAAACATTCACGACACTTGAAACGATGACGAACGCGCACGCGGCCCGCTCCTGGGCGCTCGCAGGTTTGGGCGGAGATGAGAAATCCGTCGCCAAGCATTTCGTCGCGGTCTCCACCAATGCAGCGGCAGTAAGCCAGTTTGGAATAGACACGACGAACATGTTTGGCTTTTGGGATTGGGTCGGCGGCCGTTACTCCATGGATTCGGCCATTGGACTCACGACCATGCTGGCGGTAGGACCGGATAATTTCCGCAGCATGTTGGAAGGTTTCCACCAGATCGACGAGCATTTCCGCACCGCGCCATTCGGCCAGAACTTGCCGGTGCTGATGGGGCTCATCGGTATCTGGTACAACGATTTCTTCGGCGCGCAGACCGTCGCGGTACTTCCTTATGAACAGTATTTGAAACGGTTTCCGGCTTATCTGCAGCAGTTGACCATGGAGAGCAACGGAAAGCACGTCACGGTCGACGGCACTGAGGTCAGCTATCCGACAGGCCCCATTTATTGGGGTGAACCTGGAACCAATGGCCAGCACTCCTTCTATCAACTGATTCACCAGGGAACCAGACTGATTCCTTGTGACTTCATCGCATTCGGGCAGCCACTCAATCCGCTTGGCCACCAGCACGACATGCTGCTGGCAAACGTTTTTGCCCAGACAGAAGCTCTAGCCTTCGGAAAAACGCCGGAGCAAGTCAAGGCCGAAGGCACGCCGGATTGGCTCGTGCCTCACCGGGTTTTCGAGGGCAACCGCCCTTCGAATACGATCCTTGCCGAGCGGCTCATTCCGGAGACTCTCGGCAAACTGGTTGCCCTTTACGAGCATTCCGTTTTCACCCAGGGCGCCATTTGGCAGATCAACTCGTTCGACCAGTGGGGCGTGGAACTTGGCAAGGTGCTGGCTCAGCGAATTATTCCCGAGCTCGAAAGCAGCGTTGAACCTGCGCTTGCACATGACAGCTCGACGAACAACCTGATTCGCCGATATCGAAAGCTGAAAAAAACATCGTGACGTTGGCCGGTTGGCCGCTATGGTCTAAGCAGAACAGCGCTGGAATTGAGCAAAGGAGCATCATGCAA
>Ga0335085_10010467_pt1 | contig 13845 bp, 22 predicted proteins | sample Lox_Sample_45_FD_206712 | JGI IMG/M metagenome (GOLD analysis project Ga0335085, IMG submission 206712) | Soil microbial communities from Loxahatchee National Wildlife Refuge, Florida, United States - Lox_Sample_4.5 | ecosystem: Environmental > Terrestrial > Soil > Wetlands | place: USA...
TCGAACCTACGAACATCCGCTGGGCGTGTCTCGTCCCGCCGCTCAGGAGGACGCCAAACATGCGATCGAGCGGTGGCGCAAGGAAAAGTCTGCGGCGTGGCTGATTGCGGCGCTCAATCTTTCTGACCCCAAGGACGCGAGCGCAGCGGAATTGCTGAAGGCGGCGGGGCAAGTGCCTGCTGCATCTCCTGCGTACACGAGCGTGCGCTACTACGCGCTGCGACTGATGGCGTGCGGAAAAGAACAGGAGGCCGCACGGAAGGAACTCGATGCGTGGCTTAGCCGTCCGGACGATGAACCGGCACATGGGACGCGCAACCTCTTTAATGATGAGCGCCTGAGGCTGAGCACGAATCTCGCGGACTTTCTCAGCCATGCGGCCGAAACCCCAGCGCAGGTCGGCGTGGATATGGGCGATGGCCTTCCCGATGTAGATGAAGAGCAAGAGCTGACGCAGGGCGGCAAGCAGGATAAGGAGAAGGCATTCTTCAATGATTATTCGGCAGAAATTTTCGCCCAGCGACTGCCTCTTGAGCTGCTGGTCGAGTCGGCAAAGGCGCAGACGCTGCCTGCTCCGCTGCGGAGGGAGTTGGCGCGCAGCACGTGGACACGGGCGACGTTACTCGGAAATATGGCCGCGGCCGATCAACTGCAGCCGATGATTGCGGAACTCGACAAGCCGTTGTGGACGACGATGGAGCCGTTCCGGTCGGCAAAGACAAATGAAGAGAAGCGCTTTGCAGCGGTGTTTGTAACACTGCAGAATCCAGGATTGAGTCCGTATGTGCGGACTGGCCTGCTGCGCTCGGCAACCCTGGGCGAGATCGACAACTATCGCGACAACTGGTGGTGTGAACCACTTAAGGACGGCGGCGGGCGCTTCCGGGCTGACCGCGATCCGCGCGTACCAGATCCGGTGTTTCTTTCGGTGAGCGAGGTCGCTCAGCTCAAGCAGGAGAACGCCAAGCTAGCCGACATTGCCGTGGCGCCGAATATCCTGGCTGCGGAAGTGCTCACTTTTGCTAAATCGCACCCCGACGACGAGTTGGTACCGCAGGCGTTGCACCTCGTGGTCCGTTCCACTAAATACGGGTGCACGGACGCGGAGACGACGAAATGGTCGGAAAAGTCATTCCGCTTGTTGCATGAGCATTATCCGAAGAGCGAGTGGACAATGAAGACGAAGTACTATTACTAGAGACGTTTCACAAGATCGAAGGGATGATCGGCCGACAGTCATTCCATCCTGGTCGATCCCTTTTCGTCGTTGCACCAATAGTGTGCGGCTTGAATGTTATCCGGATGGTCGTCGCGCCAGGCTCCGCCCATTCCTTTCGGGTTCCTGTGGTCGGGCACGGTGTCGTTGTAGTCCGTGAACTCTTCGTGGCAGATGGCGCAAATGCCGGATCTTGCGGTTCAGCACCTTCCGCATCTCTGCCGGAGACCGCAATTCGCGGTATCCTCGCTGATGATGCGGGTCTTCCACACGACGAATGCCAGGTTGTAATGTCCTTTGTCTCTGGATTTGTTCCCGGCCACAGCAGAATAAGGAGCGGTGAATTGGACACAGTTGGTTCCGGCGCAGTTTCATAGCGCCTCCTTTGAACTTTGTGAATTTGCTCGAGAGGAAGTGGAAAACTGGGAGAGTCTCTCTGCCGTCCGAAGGAGGGAACTCAGGAGTGCTTGATACGCCGGAATGTCAGGTTAATTCGCGGTTGATCGATTTCCGGTTCCTTGGGAACCTCGTGCTTGAAGTTCTTTTGGGTTTCCCCGGCCATAATCAACACGCTTCCATGCGGCAACCGCTCTGCAAAAACGACTGATCCGTTTGGCTTTTTGAGGCGAAACAGACGTTCAGCTCCCAGACTGACAGAGGCTATCACTGGCCCCATTTCCGGTTCTGCATCCGCGTGTAACCCGACGCTGTCATTTCCGTTTCGATATAGGTTGCAGAGAACGGCGTTGTAGCCCAGCTTCGGCAAGCCCAGATTCGCACAAGCCGCCGCAGGAGTCGCTTCTTCGACACGAATCTTGAGCGAAAGCAATTCTGGAATCCATCCATGCGGTTTGTATTCCCGCCGCGAGTAGGTGTAATTGGTTCCCGGATCGCCATAGTAGGCCTCGTCGCGAGGCACGGCATATTTGAAGGAGCTTTTGCGCCGCTCCCAGGCGCACTTCTCCCGTAGTACGTTGAAGAGCTTGGTCGCTTCTTCAGGCGGGAGGAAATCCTTGTCGTAGTAGATTTCAGCGCCGGGGATGGGAATCGTTTCCATATTCGCCTTACTCGAAAAGGACCGGTTGCGACGAAGGTTGTTCCGCTTCTCGAAAGTTGCTCAACCCTACCCCGACCAGACGAAACCGCTGATGTTGGCCAAGGGCCACTCGCTCTCGCAGACCTAACGCAATCTCCGTCAACTCCTCGCACGAGCCCGGAGGAGACTGTGGCGTATGGCTCCGGGTGAGTATTTTGAACTCTTTCGTTTTGAGTTTCAGAACCACCGTTCGCGCGACGCGGGATTCCTTGCGCGAAGCAGACCACAGCTTTTCTGCCAGGCCCCGGATCATGGGCTCGGTCTCGGCCAGCAAGACGTCTTCCTCGAACGTATCCTCAACCGATATCGATTGTGTAGGCCGATCCGAAATTACCGGGTTGTCGTCGATCCCGCGAGCGAGTTCATGAAGCCGCACACCGTAGCGGCCGAACTCACGCTCAAGTACGGCAAGATCCAGACGCCGCAAGTTTCCGACCGTCTCGATTCCCAGCTTCGCAAGCTTCTCTCCTGTTACCTTGCCAACTCCGGGCAGCCGTCCTACTGGCAGTGGCAACAGAAACTCATCGACGTCCTCAGGCCGAATGACGAACAGCCCATCGGGCTTGCGCCAGTCCGAGGCAAGCTTTGCCAGGAATTTGTTGGTCGCCACTCCGGCAGAAGCAGTCAGATTCAATTCTTGCCGGATCTGCTCGCGGATTGTCTTCGCCACGAGTGTGGCGGTCGGTAGGCCCATCTTGTTCTCGGTGACATCGAGGTAGGCTTCGTCGAGCGAGAGGGGTTCAATCAGGTCTGTGTGGCGCTTGAAGATCTCCCGCACGTTCCGCGAGACTGTTCGATAGCGCGGAAAGTCCGGCGCCATGAAGATTGCGTTGGGGCACAGGCGTTCCGCAGTCACCGCTGGCATGGCCGCGCGAACCCCAAACCCCTCGCCTCGTACGAAGCCGCGCACACCACCGACCGCTTCCCGCGCCAGGCGACGATGACCGGTTTGCCGCGCAATTGCGGGTCGTCCCGCTGTTCGACCGAAGCATAAAACGCGTCCATGTCGACATGGATGATTTTTCGCATGGAGCTCCGCTAAACCATACTAGCCCGCCGCCGGGTCGAGATGTGAACCTGAGTCGGCCCGGTTACTGATGATCGTTGAGGTAAATTCTAGGTGTGCATGCGGCCGTCCTTATTTGTCATCTCTATTCCGCGCTGGCCGTTGTCGTCCTTTTCCTGCATGCGCTCTTCATCGTGTGGGTGATCTTCGGAGCATTCCTCACGCGCTCACGGCCGCTTCTTCGCTGGCTGCACATTGGCTCTCTTGTGTGGGGAATCCTTATCGAACTACTTCCTTGGCCCTGTCCGCTGACACTTCTGGAGACCTGGCTTGAAGGCAAGGCGGGCGTCCAGCCCTACCAGGGCGGGTTCCTGCTGCATTACATCGACGAACTGGTGTACCCGGACATCTCGCCTACTGCTCTGACCTTGGCAGGAGTAATCGTCTGCGGGATGAACCTGGCGTTTTACGGAAGGCAAACCTGGATCACGATTCGGGGCAGGGAATAGCGAGCGTTAATGGTCACGGCTTCTGTTCGCGAAATGAAACCAGATCCCAGACCCCATCGGGCCTCGAAGTCTGCTGTCGGAGAATGTAGAGATTCCCGTCATCGGCGCGGAGCTTATAAAAGATACTGTCCGGTTCGTACCACTGATCGAGCACGTCCTCCACGGAATACTGCTTTCCTTCGAGCCTAAATCGAACCGGGCGTTCGTCCGCCTTTCGGCCCGCATAGCACTCTACGTCCACCTTCATCCCTTCATTGTGGACCAGTGAGCACTGTCCGGCACCTTCAATGGGCCGGGAAAACAAGCAAGCCGTCCAGAAGCTGGTCGCGGAAGGCTCGCCAGAGCTCATGCCCGGATAGCGCCGTGGACGGCTATGGAGGCCATCCTACCATGCCATTCTTCTTCCGGTATCTTACGGCTCTGGGATAGGATCGGATCCTCCCAAAGCAGTTCCGTCAATTGCCTCGCCTGCTGCTCGCTTTTTGTACTTTCCTCGCACCGACAAGAGCTCTGCATGGCTGGGAGGAAACACGTAATTCTGCACGAACCAAAGTGCGTCATAGGTGAGCCTCCGGCTCACCACTTGGCGCCCGTGCTGTTTCCCAAACTCGCAAAAGTCGTCCGCATCGATGATCTGCGCCTGCACGCCCTCGGTGCTGAATGCGCGCGATCTCAGCCAGCCCAAGTCGATCCACTTCTGTACTTCGTCGGGACGGGTGTGCAGCGCGCGAGATAGGGAGAACTTGGTGAACCAGTCGCGGCCGGTTTGCCCGCCTATCCCGAGCCGATGCAGCATGGAACGAGCCGAACCCGCAGGCCGGCGGAGGATCTTGGCCGCCTCTACCACCGGCATCGTAGTGATCAGGTCCAAAAGACGTTGTTGTTCTGGTTTTGTCCATTCGCGATAGCTGCGTTTTTCCATCACGCCGGAATTGCGCAAAAAGCGGGAACAGGCATCGCGCGGATTGCCGGACAGTTCCGCGAGTCGTGCCACTAGCATTCGTCGATCACTCTGCGGGCCGCCGTTGCTTTTGCTCATTCGTTCCTTATAGTCACGGACCAAATCGCGTGCTTCCCTTGGCCAGCGAAAATGACGGCGCTGGCGCACACCTTCGACTGTACCCATACTGCTTTGGCTCTGGAGCCACCCTGCAACGGAGTTAGCGCACAGGCAGCCCCCGGAGCGCCCAAAAGCTCACTTCCAGAACCCCTCCTTTATCTATATATGGAGGCGAAAGGCGAATCTGTGACAGAAAAAGCTGTGACTTTTCGAACGTAAAGATTTTTTTCTGAATCGTGCAACTAAGGCTCTGGAAGCTGGGTTCAAGCAAGCAAGAATCCGGGTACGCGACGCTCCAGTCAGCCATTCGGCGCCCGCTTACCCATGGCGGTTGTTATGCCAGCCCTCGCGACTCCGCGTCCGCCACCAAACCAGCCGTGATCGTGTGGGCGACGATCGCTGTCGAATCAACACGCGCCACTCGCAAGCTTGCCAACGCCACCTCGCAATTGCTTTTTCCGATTCGCCAGCCTCGTGCAGTCTTCCTCTGAAGTCGCTTCGCAGAATCCTGTTTCCGTCACCTATCCCGCGAGTGCGGAGCCGGTGTCTCTGGAAGATGACAAGGCCGCTGGTTGCAAAGGTCGCTTGGCGCTGGGGTGGCTTATGGCTGAGGATGCCAGGAATGCTCCGGTTTGGTGGGACCGGGAATTTGATTCTTCGGGCCGGCAGATTCGTGCCGATGTCCGAACGGCCGCGCACGAAATATGGCCGAGTGCCTGTCGACAGGCGCGCTCCCTTCTGGGTGACGTGAGCGACGCGGCGGAGTTCATGGAACAGTCAGTGGTCCAGGTCTCTCAATATCTCGACCGGGCGAAGGCCGAATCTTTTTCGCAGAACACGAGGGGAATCCTTATGTGCGCCTTTTGTCGTGCCCTTCGCCGCTACGCTATGAAGCTCAACCGTGTGCAACTGGTGGGCAAGACCGCCGACCTTTCGGAACGAGTCTCTGCTCCCAGTTGGGCGGCCCTGGTTAATCTTCGGTTGGATCTGGAGAAACTCGGCTGCGATCTCAGCAACAAAAGCCGAAAGATGTTCGGCCTGCGCAGCTGCGGCTATGAATGGAAGGAAATAGCGGACCGTCTGCACATGAGCGAGGCCGCTGCACGGACAGCATTTTGGCGCGAGATCAGACGTGCCACTTGGAAGAGCTCACAAGAAGGGTCTAAAACAAAACCGACCATCAAGACCAACTGTGAAGATGCCGAAGACGAGCCTTGACAGGGCATCGATATAGAACACGGTTCCCGGTCTTCCCACTTGAAGCGGGAGTGCCCCGCCTGCGCCACTTCACGGAGGCCGGCATTTTCTTAGGGAACCCCTGAGGATGCGCCAGTCTTTCCGGGCTCTGCTCTTTCACTTAACGAATCAGATGGAGTGCTTGAGCCCCACTGATCACAGCGTCGGGGATCAGACGTTGATCGAGAGTGGCCAATTGGCCTTTGTGGGCGCGAGCAAGCGCGAGCAGGTAACTGTCAGTGACTTGGGCGGAGTCCAAAAGACGTGCTGGGTCAACATGCTCTCGGTCGAGCAAAGACAGATCGTCGGGCCAAAAGGAGTGACCGGGCAACTCCCGGAATGACGCCAACAGAGGGGCAACGGCAGCGGGAGAACCTGGCGAGTTTGGGTAGCGAGGATGACCAACAATCCGCAATACGCCATTTTCCGTAAGCGGACAGGTGGCCCAGGCCTTCTGGCCGGCGGATCGAAACCAGGCGTGGGCTCGGTCGTGCTGAACGTGCGCGGGATCGATCAGCGCAATGAGAACGTTAATATCGAGCAGGAACCTGGTCACGGCAGTTCCTCACGGAGTTGATGGACTAATTCGGAGGTCACTCGTGCTGCCCCTTTACGCACTTTGAGGAGCGGTACGCCGTTTCGAGTCTTGATCTTGGATTCTCCAGGCGAGAGCGCCTGTCTGGCCAAGGAGGAAATTACTTCGCCCACCGTTTTCTTCTTGATCGCAGCCATCTCCTTGGCTGCGCTCAACACATCATCGTCAATGACAAGAGTAGTCCGCATGGTCGTTACTCCGGTTTGTCATTTGCGCATCATACATCAGATGTATAACATCATACATCAGATGCATACCCGAAGACAACATTCTTCTTCCTGTCAAACTGTCATTCTCGCCCAGCCGTAAGGATCGATCAGAATCGGGGCACTGCGACCGTTTCTGAGACTCACAAAGCAAAACGCGATGATGATTCTGTTTTTCATTGCAAAATCCTTCATTCTGTCGCCCACCCTTCGAATAGCCGTGCCGTAACCGCGCCGAAAATCAATCCGCCGATGTGCGCCAAATATGCGACACCACCCGTCTTGCTCATTTCGGTGACGCTCGCGACGGCGCCGAGGTTGACCAATTGTGTAAGGAACCAGAACCCAATAAGCAGAGCTGCGGGGATGAATGTCACGCGGGCAAAAATGCCCAAAAACAAGACCGACTTGATCCGATCCCCAGGGTAGGTGACCAGAAATGCTCCCATCACCGCAGCAATCGCCCCGCTGGCACCAAGGCTCGGCACTGTTGAGTGCGGCGTGGCTGCGATCTGGCAAAGACCAGCCACGAATCCTCCTGAAAGATAAAAGATCAAGTAGCGCAGAGAACCCATTGCCTCTTCGATCTCGGGCCCGAAGGCCCACAGGAAGACCATGTTGCCGATGATGTGCGACCAACTGGCATGCATAAACATGGAGCTCAACAAGTTGATCCAGTGGTGCCCGGCCGTGATGTCAGTAGGAATGGCGGACCAGCACATCACGAAGGCGTCGCCTCCTGCAAGTTCGAGCGCGAACACGATTGCGTTGATGACGATGATGAGAGCTGTAGCCGCGGGAAAGCGGCGGGTTTGTCGAGAGGCATCTGAGAGGGGAATCAGTCCACCCATAGCTAGTGCTCCTTGTCCACAGCGTGAGTTAGCAACTTTGTACCCACACGCTTCATGCGTCGGACACGATGGAATTCAACAGGCATGTAAATGCAGCACAGTACCCAGGCGGATTGTCACCCTGCTTCTGACGCTGCCGTCATTCTGACGAAATACCGCCAAGTTCGGTGACCGTCCTTCGAGCGACCGCGTGGGCCAGGCGCACACACATTCTCGATATCGCATTGAATGCCACGATGAAGACCGAAAAGACGCGATGATCTTCGCGCATTTCCAAGGGCAGATACTCCCAAGAAAGATGGTTAGCCGCGCTCCGTGTCCGGTGCAGCCCCTTCGGTCATGTGGTCGATGACGTGCTCCTTGATTGTGCTTCCCGGTTGCACTGATAAACTCGAGGCATCCATGAAATTTGCAGTGTTGGCGCTGGACTATGACGGGACGGTTGCTCGAGATAGCGTGCTGCACCCCGACGTAAGAGCTGCCATCGCCGAGGCACGCGCACGCGGGATCGTCGTTATCATCGCGACGGGCCGTATCCTATCCGATCTGCAGATAGCCGTGGGAGATCTCAATTTTGTTGATGCGGTCGTTGCCGAGAACGGTGCCGTCCTCTCGTTTCGTAATGGCCAAACGCGAATCGTTGGGCATATTCCGCCGAAGGTTTTTCTCGAGGAATTGCGACGGCGCGGCGTGGCATTCAAGTCGGGCCAGTGCGTCGTCGAGGCGGACGCGTCGGTGGCACCGGCGATCCTTGCGACGATTAGAGAACTGCAACTGCCGCTGGTCATTCTGTTTAACCGTGGCCGCCTGATGGTCCTTCCACAAGCGATCAGCAAAGGCACCGGACTACGAGAAGCGCTGAATATTCTTCGTCTCTCGCCGCACAACGCAATTGCGATCGGAGATGCCGAAAACGACCATGATCTGCTTGCGGAGTGCGAGCTGGCTGTCGCCGTCGGCTGGGGGAGCAAGATGCTACAAGCTGAGGCGGACGAGGTCGTGCATGGCGATGGCCCGAGCGCCGTTGCTGCTTACATTCGGCGGTCGATGATGCAGACGAGGTTACCTGCTGGCCGACTTGGCCGGCACCGGCTCACGGTCGGCACAGAGCAGGACGGAAGGCCACTCACAACTGACATTCGCGCAAGAAACATCCTCATCGTCGGAGAACCACGATCGGGCAAGTCCTGGGCCACAGGGCTTCTGTGCGAGCAAATGATCGTACGCGGTTACAGCCTATGCGTCATTGACCCGGAAGGCGACTATGGAGGGCTGGAGTCGCTTCCGGGCGTTGTTGTGCTGCGTGCCAATGGCCATCCGCCTGATATGACGGACGTGGGCCGTGCTCTCCAGCATTTTGATTTGAGCGTTGTGGTGGATCTGTCGCGCATACACCTCCAGGAAAAAATCGAGTACCTGAAGGCCGTGCTGCCGATGCTGGCGTCCCTCCGCCGTACGACAGGGTTGCCCCATCGCATCGTCGTTGACGAAGCTCACTACTTTCTTCATGATCCCAACATCAAGCATCTCCTCGATATGGAGTTGGGCGCTTACACGATCGTGACGTATCGCCCCTCCGATCTACACCCCGACCTCCTCGGAGCGATCGATGTTGTGGTTGCGAAGCGGCTTACCAACGTTCACGAGGTGGAAACGTTGTTGGCGATGGCTAAACGCAAGAAGGGGGACCCGAGGGCACCATCCATCCTCAGTGAGTTGTCCACGGACGAGGCTGTTGCCGTCGCCCGGGAAGCCGAAGGACAACCCCGGCGATTTAAGCTCCTACCTCGCCTCACGGCTCATGTTCGACACCAGACAAAGTATTTCGACTTCGAGGTTGGCTGCGGACAAGAATTCGTGTTCACCGAACATGGCAAGCCCATAGGCTGTCCTGCCCGATCTCTAAAGCAGTTCGCAACGTTGCTTGAGGGTTATCCGGCCACTGCAATCGGCGACCACGCGCGCCGCGGTGACTTTTCGCGGTGGATCGCGAACGTCTTCTTCGATCATTCCTTGGCGTCAGACATCCGCAAGATTGAGCAGCGATATCGGCTGAACCTTCTCGCCGATGTGCGTCAGTCGATTACGGCACTCGTACTGGCTCGGTATGGAAGCTCGGCCGATATCCTGCAGCAGCCCATTGGGGGAGCGGCGTGATCCCTGGCGAAGAGGCTGACCAACCCCGATAAGGTCGCCAACCCTGCTCGAAGCTGCGCCGCACTTGCGGTGAGGAGTGGTCGGGTTAATAGAACTAGACACTCACTTTTCTGTAAGGCCTCCTTCTGAGCTATGCGCCGTGACGACGCCGCCACTTTGCACCCCCTCCCGCGGCGCGGTAGACAAGCCTGAGAGTGCCTGACGCAATCGATTTTCCGACCCCTTTTCAAGACATTTCGCCGGGCCGTTTTGATTGCAGATCGCAGACGCTATTCCGCCAGTGTGACGATGAGCTAGTGGCCACGTCTGCCTCTCGGTTGGGCCCCTAAACGGTTGAAGAACGGCAAACCAAAGCCACTCAACAGCTTCGCGCTTTCCCACAATTTCTGAATGGCCCGAGATGATCTGGCGCATTACATGCTTTTTATCGAAGTGGACGCCGTGCAGCATTTCCGAGTCGGCGTGAAGTCCACTACAAAGGAGAAAAATATGTCGATCAATTCCTTAACGGACAGTCCCCTAGCTGCGGGCGTCAATGAGATCCGCAGCTATTGGGGTCGGTTTATGGCCTTAGGGATCGTGTTTGTAACCTTGGGCCTGTTTAGCATTTTCTATAGTGGCATCGCCACCACCGCCACCGTGCTGGTGCTGGGATGGATGCTCCTGATCAGTGGTGTTATGTCGCTGATCCAGTCGTTCTGGATCCGCAACTGGAGTGGTTTCTTCTTGTTCTTCCTGAATGCGCTACTGCAAGGCGTGCTCGGGTATATGCTTCTTCGCCATCCGCTCGCGGGCGCCGCTGGAGTGACTCTGCTTCTGGGTTCCCTGTTCGTTGTAGGCGGCTTGTTCCGTATGGTGGGTGCGAGCCTTCTGAAGTTCCCAAGTTGGGGATGGGCGGTGTTCTCGGGCCTCGTCTCGCTGGTTTTAGGCGTCGTCGTCCTTGCGTCCATGCCGGTCATGAGCGTCTTCTTCCTCGGGATCGTCGTCGGAGCGAACCTTCTGACGGACGGAATTGCTTTCGTGGCACTGGGCACACAGCTGCACAGCATCCCGAAGATTGAACTGTTCAAGGCATCGAAAGCTGCGTAGAACGCGCAAGCCTTCATTAAGAGGACAAAATCATGAGCCGCGTAACAATGGTCGTCTTCAACGGGCGCAGTCAAGCCTTTTACGGGCTTGACGCGCTCACGCTGCTCCGGCCTAGAGCCTGCGACTGTCGCCAGGAAAGTGAAGACAAAGAAGAACCATTCGGCCGGCACGAATGCAGAAGTGCGCAATCGATGTGCAATGGAGAAAGTCATGCTGCGAATTACAACGATCGACAAGTGTGAAGTGACAGTTTTACGGCTCGCAGGCAATCTGAGCGGAGACTGGGTAGACGAACTGGAGCGCTTCTGGACAGAAACGAATGCTGCCGGTTCCGCAAGAAAATTGCGGGTCGACGTGACTGATGTCGAGTTCGTGGACGAGAAAGGAAAAGTACTTCTCGAACGCATGCTGCTGGAAGGGGCGGAGGTTCATCCCGGTAATCCCTTTATGACGTCAATCGTCGCCGAAATCGTGGAGCATTCCTCGCTGGTGCGCGTGAAGTATTAGGTCCACTCAAGCCTATGTTCGAGTGCATCGCAAGATTAGGAGAATGTGTATGCCGCAAACCAAATCATCACCGGCCCGGCCCGACGGCGGGAACAAGAAGGATGAAGACTCAAAGAGCCGTTTCGCCCAATATGCCGTGAGCTACTTGCTCACAAGTCTGGTCATGCTGTGGCTTTTTCAGATGTTTGTCGTTGGACCGTCGTCCAAGAGCGCCGAAATCTCTTATAGCGAGTTCAAAAGCAAGGTGTCGGCTGGCCAGATTGTTGAAGTAACGATCGGCGAGCGCGTGCTTGCCGGAAAAATGAAAGACCCGAAGGGCGGCGCCTCCGAGGTGTCATTCAACACTGTCTTTATGGCTGGTTCCGATCCCCACCTGGCCGACGACCTCAAGAACGCCAACGTGAAGTACCAGTTTCAGCGCCCCCCGAATCCTATCGGCGCAATGTTGCTACAGTATGTAGTCCCACTCGTGATATTGGGCTTTTTCTGGTCCACCGCATACAAGCGAATGGGTGGACAGGCTGGAATGGGCGGCATCTTCGGCGTAGGAAAGAGCAAGGCCACAGAGGTCAAACCCGAAGGCATCACAATTACTTATAAAGATGTCGGCGGGGCGGATGAGGCAATCGCCGATATGCAGGAGATCATCCACTTCTTGAAGGCTCCGGAGCAGTTCACTACCCTGGGCGGCCGCATTCCGAAAGGCGTGTTGCTTGTCGGACCGCCGGGGACGGGCAAGACGCTGTTGGCAAAAGCAACCGCCGGCGAAGCGCATGTGCCGTTCTTTGAGACCAGTGGGTCGGAGTTCGTTGAGATGTTCGTCGGGGTGGGCGCGGCGAGGGTGCGGGACCTGTTCGAAACTGCGCGCAAAGTTGCCCCAGCGATCGTGTTCATCGACGAAATCGATGCCATCGGTCAAAGCCGCGGCGGCGTCATGCGGATGGGTACGAACGACGAGCGCGAACAGACACTGAACCAGTTACTGGCAGAAATCGACGGCTTCAAAACCGAGGCTGGTGCGCCGGTGATTATCATGGCTGCCACCAACCGGCCCGAAGTGCTCGATACTGCGCTTCTGCGTGCCGGACGCTTCGATCGGCAGATTGCGATTGGTAATCCCGACCTCACCGGCCGAATTCAAATCCTGCAAATACACAGCAAGAACATCAAGCTGTCGCCCATCTTCGACCTGGAACGGGCAGCTCGCATGACCGCCGGATTCAGCGGTGCTGATCTTGCCAACGCAATGAATGAAGCGGCGTTAATGGCGGCGCGCGAGAAAGCGCCGGCCGTGACTCTTGCAGACTTCGAAACCGCTATCGAGCGAGTCATTGCTGGTTCGGAGAAGAAAAGCCGAGTGATGAACTCGCAGGAGCGGACTACGGTCGCTTACCATGAGTCTGGCCATGCTTTGATTGCTGAACTTGTTAAGGGTGAGCCCGTCGCCAAAATCAGTATCGTTCCTCACAGCCGGGGTGCTCTCGGTTACACAATGCAAACGTCAACTGAGGACCGCTATCTGCTCACCGCGGAGGAATTGCAGGACAAGATTGCAGTCATGCTTGGCGGCCGCGCCGCGGAGTTGCTAACGTTTCACAAGATCAGTACGGGAGCAAGCGACGACATCATGCGAGCGACCGAGTTGGCACGCCGTATGGTTGTTGAGTTTGGCATGAGCCCGCAGCTTGGGTCAGTGCGATATGCCGGTCAGCAAATGCAATACATGGGACAGTCCGTCGAAGATGATGCCCATCTCAGCCCTGAAACGCGAAAGCTGATCGACGGAGAAGTTCAACGGCTTGTCACCGAGCAGTACGAACGTGCGCAGAAACTGCTGTCGGAACATCAGCCTGCACTCAAGACTCTTGCTGTCGAACTCCTGGACTGCGAGACGGTGGACGGAAGTGCAGTCAAGAATGCTTTGGCCGGCGACCCTCAGCTCCCAGTACAGAAGGCGCTGCACTTACTCTCGTGACCATTGGGTAGGATTGAGAGTATGAGACGTGAACTTGCCCGCTCAACCAGAACCACGCTTGAGTGGGCCCCTATTCCGATATCAAAGGCTTTACTGAGTGCTGAATGCCGACTGCCTCTTGACCTCGACGGCGCGGAGCAGCTTTCGTTGCAATTCCAGGGCACTGTTCCCGTAGGACATGCTGCTTAGGCCAACGCTGGACCTACCCTCAATAATTAGCCAGCTGGGCGTGCTTTGGATTCCGGCTCCTCATGCACTCAGGGTATTGCATCATCATGCCCCAGCCGATGTCCGTGTGGCTAATGATTCCGACAACCTTGTGATCTCGAACGACAGGTACCT
>Ga0335085_10010470_pt1 | contig 13843 bp, 15 predicted proteins | sample Lox_Sample_45_FD_206712 | JGI IMG/M metagenome (GOLD analysis project Ga0335085, IMG submission 206712) | Soil microbial communities from Loxahatchee National Wildlife Refuge, Florida, United States - Lox_Sample_4.5 | ecosystem: Environmental > Terrestrial > Soil > Wetlands | place: USA...
GTCAACAACGCCCTCGTCGACCCTAAGCGCTTCGATGAGAAATCCTTCGTCACCATCCAGACCGACATCTGCATCGTTCCGCCCAACTCCTTCGCCCTCGCGCGCTCCGTCGAATACTTCAAGATCCCGCGCAGCGTCCTCACCATCTGCGTCGGCAAAAGCACCTACGCCCGCTGCGGCATCATCGTCAACGTCACCCCATTCGAGCCCGAGTGGGAAGGCTTCGTCACCCTCGAGATCTCCAACACAACGCCGCTTCCCGCCCGCATCTACGCCAACGAAGGCCTCTGCCAGATCATCTTCTTCGAGTCCGACGAAGTCTGCGAAACCAGCTACGCCGACCGCAAGGGGAAGTACCAAGCCCAGAAGGGAATCGTCCTGCCGAAGCTATAACTTGCATCATGCGACGCAGGTTCTATAATTCCCGCGCAAGAGTGGTAATCGTATGCCGAGGCGCACTACTGAAGATCCACGTCTGACCCGCGTGACCAAGATTGCGCTTGCGCTACCAGAGGCCAGTCGACAGATCCACGGATCGCATGCCCAGTTTCTAGTTCGTAAAAAGACCTTCGCCTACTTCCTCGATAACCATCATGGGGATGGCATCGTGGCGATTACGGGCAAAGTTCTGCCCGGCGACAATAAGGCGCTGGTTGAAGCTCAACCCCAACGATTCTATCTTCCAGCTTACGTTGCATCGAGAGGCTGGGTCGCGCTACGGCTCGATGCAGGCAAAATTGATTGGGATGAAGTGAGCGAACTCTTGATCAGTAGCTATACTCTCATTGCTCCCAAGAAATTCTCCGAGCGCGCAAGAGTCGAAGCTTGACCTTCTCAGGACCCGGCAACAGTGGGTACCCGCAAGTACGTCGTATACGGCTGATCCTCAAGCGCAGTCCACGAAACCATTTTCACCTGATCCCCGCCAGCCGATACATGCCAAACGGCTGGCCCGATCTTCTTCACCGCCATCAACTGGTCTCGCGTGACCGGCGCCTGCGACTCTCCAAGTGCAAACAAGACCTGTGGGCCCACTACCAACGCCACCGTTTCAGGGTGCTGCCGATCCACAGCTTCCAGGCGCGTCTTCAAGGGCAACTCTGCTTCAATCCGGTCCCCATCCTTCCACTCCCGCTCGACGCGCAAAAATGTTCCCGGCGTAGCCGCCTCGCGCTTCCCATTCACTGCCACCGAAGCGCCCTCCGCCCATGCGGGAATCCGTAAATTCACCGCGAACGCGGTGGACTTCGGAGTTCTCACTTCCAGCGACACTTGCGACTCGTAGGGATACTCTCCCTTCTGCGTCAAAGCGACCTGAGCACCATCTTGCATCCATCGCACTGTCGAAGGAATGTACAGATTCACCCAGACTCCCCGGGGAGCCCGCAAATACGTATTGATCCAATAATCCGCCACGACTTGCGGATGCGTCCCCGAACAGCAGGGCCAGCGATGGCTCGAGTACACCTTCTTCCCCTTGAAGTTGTAGTCCGAGTAATAGAACGTCCGGCCATCCCGCTGTAGCGGCAACGCGCCAAGTATTGTGTTGTACATCATCCGCTCCATGCTGTCGCCGTAGCGCGCATCCCTCGTAACGCGCAGCAAATAGCGCGTCAGCTTGAAATGCGCATACGAGCCGCACGGAGTCTCGAAGCTGCTGTGCGTCTTCGTCAGGCTGTCGAATACATCCGGACTGTCGGTTGTTCGCAACTGCTCATCCGGCCCCCATCCACCCGTAACGAAGCTCTGCGCCATCATCATGTCGAAGCCATTTGTTGCGGCCCGCAGATACTTCTCGTTGCCCAAAGTCAGATACGCCTGCATCGCCGAACATAGACAGTTGATGTGGCTGTAGGCATGCCTGCCCGCCAGGTCATTCTCCCCTCGCGTCAGCCGGTCGTAGAACGGCTCGTTCAAATACTGAATTGCGATTTCGCGGTATCGTTCTCCCGCCCCACGCTCGTAGGCGAGAAACAGATTCTCCGGCATCGTGTAAGACTCATCCCAATTGAACGACTCATCCTTTCCCCGACGCCAGTTCGTTCCATGTTCAACGGCTTTCGGGGGCAGAGTTGGCAGCACGGTTTTCGTCGCCTTTTCCAGAATCTGCCACGCCTGTGGATCCCCAACATACTTCTGTGAATCGATCAGTCCGCATACCACCTTGTCGTAGCAGTAAGCGGGGAAGCGGTTTTTGTCCCCGTAAAACTTGTCATCGATCACCTGCGCGTAGAGTCGGTTTAATCGCAGTACCTTCTCTTTCACCGCCTGCGATCCCGTGATCGCGTACGCGCGCGACAGCGCCGAAACCCACTGTCCGAACGTTGACGTTGGCGCAAATCCGGAATCAAACGTATGCCAATCAAAATTCGGATCGTACCGGTACCACCCACCTAGATCCTCACCTGGTGCTGGCTGCCCGATCATCATCCGGAACGGCTTCAGTAGCGCGTCCTCCTCCAGGCCCATCAGTACGGCGTGAGTCTGGCGGAACTGCTCTTCGTGAATCGGACTAGCGAGCGACACGTCGCCGTATCCGAATTCCTGCAGGACTTCTGAGTTCGCTGGGCCGCTACCGAGGGACACACCCAACGCACTGAGATTGGATCGATGGAATGCCGCTCCGCCGAGGGATGCCATGGCACACTGAAGAAAAGCCCTGCGAGAGACGTCCGGAGAAGTCATGATTGCACCAGTTTCGCGAAAATTGCTTGCGGACAATCAGCAGTAGTCTACGCTCCCTTGTCCAATTTACGAACTGCCACAAAAGGGCAGACTACATCAGCAGAGAGCGAAGTAAATAACTATTAGAGAAACGCTGGAGGGATGCTAGAACTGGAAAGGCCAGAATAAGTGAGAGTCAACAGATTCTAAGTGCTATGCGGGGATGTTCCTACTTTTGATTCTCGCCCTCTTTGAACATGTACTTGATGGCCGGCTTGTAAATCATGAGATTCGGTTCGCCGCCATCGCGATTGACCTTAATGCAGTTGCGGTCGTACCACTCAATGACACCGTGAATCTCCTCCCCATCCTGAAGCACAATCACCATTGCTGTTCGCGACTGCATCTGCTTCTGATAGTAGAAGTTCTCGGCGTTGGTCTGCTCCGGCGGGGCAGGTTTCTTTCCTGACGCACCCATCGACCGCTCGCCGCGGTCCCCGCGATCATTTCGTTCGTGCCGTTCCGGCCGATCGCGACGTTCCTGCACTGGCATGGGTGTGGAATTGTGATTGCCATGATTTTCCGTCCGTGGCAATGTCGGCCGAATCAGCTTTCGATTCGCGAAATTTTCCCTCTCGCCGGAGTCTCCGGCCGGTACGGGAGTCATAAGAATTTCCTTCATCGTGGCGCTACCTCGGCTTAACGCACCCGCACACGCTACCGCTTCTGGGACCGTTGAGGTAATCTTCCATGGCGTGAGCTTTGCGATTACCGTACCATAGGAATCTTCCCCTGACAATCCTCCGTTCGTGCCATATCGCTGAGTGTGCCAATTCTTGCACACTGGCTAGAATATCGATTCTGCTTTTACTTTGTGTCCGATAAATCCGCGCCACGCCGTTCCTTTCCGCTCATCGTTATTAACGCCACTAATGTGGCTCCAAGCACTACTGTCCAACCCAGCACTGGCGCCAGGCTTCCTGCGTACCGGTTCTCCGCCAGTTTGGCTTGCACCACCGAATTCCAGGAGGCGAGCAGATTGCCTACCTGGTATGCGAATCCCGGCAACGTGCCTCGCACTGCCGGCGGCGATAGTTCGTTGAGGTGTGCCGGAATCACTCCCCATGCCCCCTGCACCATAAACTGCATCAGAAAACTCCCTAGCGCCAACAAGCCAAAACTGTGCGAATACGCCCACAACGGGATGCACGGGATCGTCAGCACCGCCGCCATCGCAATCGCCTTGCGCCGTCCGATCCTCTCCGAGAGCGTCCCAAACAAAATCCCACCCAGCATCGCCCCGATGTTGTAGATGATCGCGATCGAACTCACCGTCTGAGGCGAAAACCCAATGTTTTTCTGCAAGAATGTTGGATACAAATCCTGCGTGCCGTGACTGAACGAATTAAACGCAAACATTAGTATCACTACGAAGAGAAAAATCCACGAGTGCGAGAAGATATCGCGTCCTAGATTGCTCTCCGCCTTACGGTCTACCCTGCCTTGCAACCATGCCGGAGATTCATCCACCTTAGTGCGAATGTATATAACCAAAAACGCCGGCAACGCTCCGACCACGAACATCCCCCGCCACCCAATTATTGGGAACAGTCTGTAAAGGACCGCGGCCATCAGATACCCCACCACATATCCTTCTTGCAGCACACCCGAGAAAAATCCACGGCCCTCCGCCGGGAGTGTTTCAAACGTCAGAGCGGCTCCCACACCCCATTCGCCTCCCATTGCCATTCCAAACAGGGCTCTCGTAATCAGAAACACGTGAAAGGTCGGAGCGAATGCCGATGCCAGTTCAAATACCGAATACGCCACAATGTCGACCATCAGCGTCGGCCGTCTTCCAAATCGGTCTGCCATCATCCCGAACAGGAATGCTCCCACCGGCCGCATCGCCAACGTCCAGAAAATTCCCTGCGAAACCTCCGATACCTTGACGTGGAAATGAGTGGCCAGCGCGCTGACGCAGAACACCAGAATGAAGAAATCAAACGCATCCAGCGACCATCCCAAAAAACACGCGAAAAATGTATTTCGCTGTACCGGTGTCAACCGCTGAAAACGTCCGATGAGTTCCATAGGTGAGAGATCGAAGCCGTCAGTTTTCCGGCGTGGGCCCGTGTGTCGGTCGTGGTGATCGCACCGGTACTGTCCGCGAATCCCCAGCGGATGCTAGCATAGGCTTTTCATTGAGCAATCAAAAATCATTGACTCATGCCCGAACTTGATCTCCCGCAACACCAGACCACCGACACCCAGATGCTCACCGGTTTCTGGTATCGTGCGTTGCCTGCAGATCAGGTTCACCGCAACCAACTCCGCAAGGTGACCCTTCTTGAGATCCCGCTCGCGATCGGACGCGACCGCGCTGGACATCCGTTTGCCCTCCGCGACTCCTGTCCTCATCGCGGGATGCCTCTCAACTCGGGCAAGTTTGATGGCGAGAATCTCGAGTGTCCCTACCACGGCTGGCAGTTCGACGTACACAACGGACAGTGCCAGCTCATCCCCTCGCTCACCGCGGATCAGACCATGAAGATCGATCGCATCTATGCGGGGAGTTATCCCTGCGAAGAGCAAGATTACTTCATCTGGGTTTACATACCCGATCGAGGTTCGCAAGGCGCGGGTTTCACCAAGCCTCCGGAGGGCCCCGAGCCGGCCCCTCAAATCGCAAAGTTCAGCGACAAATACAAGCTGGCTTATCTGCAAGCCGAAATGCCCGTCAGCATCGACCACGGCATCATCGGCCTCATGGACCCGGCTCATGGGCCATTCGTTCATCAAGCCTGGTGGTGGCGGACCCGACACAGCATTCATGAAAAGCAGAAAAACTTCGAGCCTATCCCCAACGGCTTTCGCATGGCCGCACATACGCCCAGCTCGAACTCTGCTCCCTATAAGCTTCTTCGCCTGTATGCCGACGCCGATTCGATCAGCACCACGATCGATTTCGTTCTTCCCAATATTCGCACCGAAACCATCCGCGCCGGGAAGTACTGGTTCTCCAGTCTGACCACCGTTACTCCGATCGCTCGCAACCAGTGCCGCATCGACGTGGTAGCCGCCTGGAACCTCTTCCGCTGGGTTCCGCTGGTGCCAGGACTGTTGAAATTCGTCTTCGGAAAGTTCGTCGAACAAGACCGTCGCACCATGGAGATGCAGGCCGAGGGCTTGAAACACAACCCGCACCTCATGCTCATCGACGACGCCGATCGGCCCGCCAAATGGTATTTCCAGCTAAAGGCGGCTTGTCTGGAAGCAAAGCGCTCTGGCGAGCCAATCAAGCACCCCATCGCTGGACCAGTCACGCTGAAATGGAGAAGTTGATCCAGACACTCTTCGGGCAGCCCCGTCACGTTTTTCTTCATCGAAGCGCCATGAGAAAAACCCACAAGAAGAGCTTCGCTCGGGAACACTCTTTGAGTCTCGTGTCAGCCTCTGTTCTCGGAGCTTGGATCGCGCTCTATGTCCACTCGGACGCGCACACGCATTGGGGAGGATTTTTTGGAAATGCGATTGCCGATTGGACCGGGCTCCTCGTCACCGTCATCGCCACCAAGTACTTCTACGAGATTGGTTCTGCCGAAAGTCGCCGTCCTCCGCGTCGTTGGATCGGATCGGTGATGCAATGGCTCCTGGACCATTCTCTGACCATTTTTCTGCTAGTCACGGGTGCCGCGTGGATTGCGCTCTACGCCAAGTTTGATCCCGACTCCAAGTGGGGACAGGTGGTCGGAAACATCGTTTCAGAGTGGACTCAGATCCTGGGAATGGTCGTTCTCACGAAAAAACTCGTCGAATTGCACTCAAAAGAAAGTCGCAGATGAACACGATGGCTCAGGCCTGCCGCCTGGAGCCGGCCGCCGGCTACTCCCTGACCAGCCACTCCATTGCCTCTTCGCGCGTCCTAAATGCAGGAAAATCCCGCTGCGAGAAGCTTTTCATATTTTCAAAGTACACGTGAGGCACGCTCTCCGTTCCCACCCACGCAGAGCGCTTTACGTACGGACGGTCAAGCACCAGGACCTCTTTCATCCGAGTTGCAACCTTCTTATCGACTTGGGCGCCAGTGAAATCGGCCAGTGTCAACAACGATCCGGGCGCCTGACGCGCTACAATCGATCGCACCAGCTCGATCAGCAGCAGCAGTTCTTTCTCCGAACAATGACTGAAGTCTATGAGAAAGATCTCCCGGTTCTTGTATTCAACGAACCGCAGCCGCTCCTCGGTTGCGTTCGTCACCGTGTCATCCAGATTCATCCCAGCAATCCTTCGACTATGCTGTAAGCCCCGTCCAGTGCGGTATCCAGCGCGGATGCATCTTTTCCTCCCGCCTCTGCCAGATCCGGACGCCCTCCGCCTTTCCCGCCGACTTTCTGCGCCACCGCGCCGACTACTTTGCCCGCTTGCACGCGCGAAGTCAAATCCTTGGTTACGCCAACGATCAAAGCAACGTTTCCATCCGATGCCGATCCCAGCACTACGACGCCCGATCCAATCGTGTCGCGCAGTTGGTCGACGAGCGTGCGCATCTGGGCACGTTCGAGATTGTCCACGCGATGAGCCAACACCTTCACGCCCTTGATGTATTTCACTCGTTCGCCGATGTTCGCCGTAGAAGACGACGCTGACTTCATCCGTGCCTGATCCAGTTCGCGCGTCAGCCGCTTGATCTCGGCATCTTTCCTTTCGAGCTCTGCCTTCAAGGCGTCCGCGGGAGAAAATGAAGTTTCGGTATCGTGCCGTGTGTCAGAAGTGGGTGCCCCTTCCTTGCGCGGTTTGTGCCCAAGGGTGGGAGAGGCGAACGATGACACCACGTTCTCCAGTTGATGATCTCTACGGAAATGTTTCAGCGATCCCTCGCCGCTAATCGCTTCCACCCGCCGCACTCCCGACGACACACTGCCTTCTTTCAGGATCTTGATCAGTCCGATCTCTCCGGTAGCGCCCGTGTGGGTGCCTCCGCAAAGTTCGGTAGAGAAGTCGCCGATCTTGATGACGCGCACGTTGTCCCCGTATTTCTCACCAAACAAAGCCATCGCGTGATACTCGTTCACCGCCACATCGATGGGCACATTCTCGATCACGTCCACCTTCCTGTTGCGCAGGACCTCCTTATTAATGATGTCCTCAATATCCTGCAGTTCCTCATCCTCAACCGCGGTGAAGTGCGAAAAATCAAAACGCAGATGCCCCGGCGCCACCAGCGATCCCGCTTGCTTCACGTGCTTGCCCAGTACTGCTCGCAAGCCCGCATGGAGTAGATGCGTTGCCGTATGATTCCGCATCGTCGACTCGCGAATGTCCGTGTTCACCACGGCATCAACCTTGTCCCCGACTTTGAGGGTGCCCCATCCAACGCGATTTTCGTTGGGTGGAGATTTCATCACTACCTGATGCGCCCGCACTCCCTGAATCGGGTAATAACATCCCTTTACGTCAGCCACGACCGTGTTGTGATCGTCGGAGTAAAGCCATCCACGATCTCCGACTTGCCCGCCGGCTTCGGCATAAAAAGGCGTGTGATCGAGAATCACCTCGCCCTCTTCGCCCGACTTCAACTCCTGCACACCCTGCCCACTGCGAATGATCGCCAGAACCTCGCATCCGTCCGAGCGAGTTTGTTTGTACCCTTCGAATTCCGATTTCGGCAATTGCTGATAGGCTGGATTCGCCGTCTGCTTCGCCGCACCCTTCCAGGATGCGCGAGCCCGTGACTTCTGCTCCTCCATCGCGTGATCGAAACCGGCTTTATCGAACGCGATTCCCTGATCACGCGCCGCATCTTGCATAAAGTCGAGCGGCATACCGAACGTGTCGTAAAGCTTGAATGCATCCTCTCCGGCCAGTCTCTCCGGAGAATTCTCGAGTAGTATTTCCAGCTTCTCCAAGCCAATGTCCATCGTGTGTGCAAAGCGAGTCTCCTCAATCTGCACTGCCTTCGACACCCGATCCGCAGTTTCATTCAGCTCCGGGTACGCATCCCGCATCAGATCTTGCACCGCAAATACCATTTGATACAAAAATGGCTTCGTCTGTCCGAGAAGTCGCCCATGCGTAATCGCCCGGCGAATAATCTTCCGCAGCACATACCCACGCCCTTCATTCGAAGGCAACACGCCATCAGAAATCAGAAATGTGGCCGCCCGCGAATGATCTGCAATGACTCGCAGCGAAGCGGCAGATTTTGTATGCGCTTCTTTGTCCAATTCCTGCTTGAGCAATGCTCCCGTCAACTCAGCCGCCCTCATGATCAGCGGCGTAAACAAATCCGTCTCGTAATTCGAAATCACACCCTGCAACACCGCCGCTACCCGCTCCAGCCCCATCCCCGTATCAATCGACGGTTTCGGCAGTGGCGTCAGCTTGCCCGACGCATCCCGGTCAAACTGCATGAACACTAGATTCCAAATCTCCACATATCGCCCGCACTCGCACCCGAAGGCGCAATCCGTATGCCCCTGGTCCGACGCGATCGCGCCCATGTCGTAATGAATCTCGCTGCAAGGTCCGCATGGCCCGGTATCGCCCATCTGCCAGAAGTTGTCCTTCATCCCCATTTCAAAGATGCGGTCCTTCGGCACGCCCTGCGCAGCCCACAGATCATAGGCTTCACCGTCGCGATCGACGCCGTTCTCACCCTTGAAAATCGTCACATACAATTTCTCGCGAGCAATCCCGAACCACTTCGGCGAAGTTATCAACTCCCACGCGTAAGCAATCGCCTCCTTCTTGAAGTAATCTCCGAACGAAAAATTCCCCAGCATCTCGAAGAACGTATGATGCCGGTTTGTGAACCCCACATTCTCGAGATCATTGTGTTTCCCGCCCGCCCGCACGCACTTCTGCGACGTCGTCGCCCGCGCGTAATCCCGCTTCTCAAGCCCGAGAAACACATCCTTGAACTGGTTCATCCCCGCGTTCGTGAACAGCAGCGTGGGGTCGTTGGCTGGGACGAGCGACGAGGAGTGAACTTCCTTGTGTCTCTTTTCCACAAAGAAGTCCAAAAATGTTCTGCGAATTTCTGAGCCTGTCAGCATGAATGTTCAATTCTAAATGAAATGCTCGATGCCTCACCCCTGCCCTGTCCGAAGTCGAACGCGATGGCGGATTGCCAGAAGTCGGGATGTCGAGCCCTAAACCATAGGGCACAGAGATCAGGTTTTACCCTGTGTTCCTCTGTGCCCTCTGTGGTGAGTCGTTTTATGTGCGCTACTTCACAGTATCCGTGGCCTTCTCGGTCTCTTTTTTCACATCATGTCCTACATCCTTGACACCTTTCTTCACCGTGCTTCCCGTCTTGCTCGCAGCTTTTTCGGTGTCTTTCTCCGCGGTCTTCGCAACCTTTTCTGTATCCTTTGCTGCTGTCTTCGCGCCTTTCTCTGTCTCTTTTGCAGCGGTCTTGGTGCCCTTCTCGGTTTCTTTTGCCGCCGATTTGGCTGCCGTGCCCGTCTTATCCGCCGCCTTCTCCGTATCTTTGCCCGCCGCCTTGGCGCCTTTTTCCGTATCTTTCGTGGCTGTCTTCCCCGCGTCCTTCATTTCCGTGCCGGTGGACTTCTTATCTGTAGTGCCAGTGTCCTGACCAACAGCAAACGTCATCGCACACGTCAGTCCGATGACAATTATCACTGCCCACTTCATTCGCATATGATTCCTCCCTGCTGATTTTTGAATCGGTTCCTGCAGCAATCTGAGTATGCCTCTTGCCGCCGGACGAATCAATCAGCCAGCTTCGAGTATTGCAGCGGAATTGAGGGCGCAAAAGTTCGTCAGCGTATTCCGCGTCCTCGGCGTTTTTCATTCTAATGGTTCGCCCTCCAGGGTCGTCAAAGTCTCATCATCTACATCCCACTTCTTCAAGATTGTGAAAATCGTCCGCGTCCCAAATCCTGCGCGCACCAACTGCCGAAAGATTCTCGCCGTTTGTTTTTGATCCCTCGGCTTCTCGATCCGCTTCTTCCGCAGATACTCCCGCGCCTGCTTCTCTTCGTTCACTCCGTCATACGCTGTGTCTACAGCCTTTTCGATCACGGACGCATGCACCCCCCGCGTCTTCAGTTCCGTGATCACCCTCATGCGTCCGACCTTCTGATTGTCCCGCCGCATCGAAGAGTAATAAGCGGCATAGTTAGAATCGTTCAGATAACCCTGATCCTTCAGCCGACGGATCACTAATTCCACCAGAGTCTCTGCATACTCCGTCTCTGGTTCTTCCACCCGCGCCCGCATAAGCCGCTTCAACTCAGCCACCGTCCGCATCCGACGTGCGAGCGCCGCCACGGCATACTCATACAACTCATCTTCGGAATAGTGCCGGCGCTTAGGCCGCGAGAACGCCATAGCTGGAAAGATAACGCAATTCCGATAATGCAGAAATGAAAACCGCAGAGGACGCTAAGGACACAGACGAAGTCACGGTTGAAAGTCAAGACCGACCATGCGTTGCTTTGGTCAAGAACTCCGCGTTGAATGAGACAAGAACCTCTAAGTTCTCGGCATCCTCCGCGCCCTCTGCGGTTTTCATCCCTGTTCTTTCGTGTAATGGGCGTGTCGCGCTTGAGCCCGCCGGGGAATCTCGCGCGACAACTTCTGCAGCCAACGCAACTCCGCACGAAATTGCTCAATCACCAGGCTGATCATCCACACCGCTTCGTGGAATCGGTGCCCCACCTCAGCCCGAACCGACCGCAACGTCTCCTGCTCGCGCTCCAGTTCTGTCTGCAGGAACTCCCTGCGCCGCCGTACCTGCTGCGCAAACACCCCCGGTCGTGCCTGCCACGATAGTGCAATCCATGTCAGAAACGGTGGACGCTCTCTTTGCAACGTCCACTCCTCGCGCTCCAGGGCATCGGACAGCGCGGCGCGTCCCACCGCGGATGTCGAAAACACGCTGCGCTCCGGTCCCGCCGCTGGCTCATCGCTGCTTGTGGTGCGGATGAGCCCCTGCCGATGCAGTTTCTCAAGCGAGTAATAGACCTGTGGTCGAGAAATCCCCGCCCAGTCCCGCACCTGCCGCCGCTCTAGCTCCAGATTTGCCTGGTACCCGTGCATCGGCCGCTCTGCCAACAAGCTGAGCAGGACCAGGTCCGGCGTAGTGAGATCCCGCTTCTTAGTTTTTGGCATCCTGAGCCTTCCTCTGCCGGCTCCAGTACCACCATTGGCATTGTTCTGCCGGAAGCTGTGGATCCCGAGCCTGCGCAACAGCGGCGCGAAACACATCAAGACAGCAGATGTCCTGCGCCTTTCCCGTCGCCTCGCAAAGTTGCTCGTAAAGCTTCTCCGGATTCCGCCGCGATAGCTGGGCCACGCTGTGAATGCCCAGCAGCTTGAAATCGCGAATCATGGCCGGTCCCACCGAAACCAGATCCTCCAAACGTCGCACGTTAGGGTTCATAAATCCTCCTTGACAGGATCTATCGGCATAAGTAGACTCCACTAGTCTAATTAAGACTACATAATTTTAGCAAGTGAAAAAATGTACCCGCACCAGTGGAGAGGAGAACTCAACGATGAAAGTGAAAAAGATTACGCCTGTCCTGTTCGCGCAGGAGATCGAGCCGTGCGTGACGTTCTGGGTCGACCGCTTCGGGTTCGAGAAAACTGCCGAGGTTCCCGAAGGCGACAAGCTCGCGTTCGTCATGCTCCAGAAGGGCAACGTCGAACTGATGTATCAGAGTTTTGCGAGCGCTGACAAAGATGTCGGGACCGCGATCTCCGAAGCGATCCGCAAAGGCCCCACGTTTCTTTATGTGGAAGTCGACAGTCTGGACGAAACGATCACCGCAGTGAAGGGAGCAGAAGTAGCGATGGCAAAGCGAAAAACCTTCTACGGCTCAACAGAAATTGGCGTCAAGGACCCAGCAGGGCACTACGTGACATTTGCGGAGTTCCCAGCCCAAGGCCAGAATTGAACGGAAAAAACATAGGGCGCGATCACTCGCGCCCTCAAGTGTAGATCCTGACGCCTGACGCCGGTTCTACCTTCCCCCAAACCCGGCGGTTTGCATCGATTGCCGCGAGATATCGGCAGTCGAAGCGATACCTTGCATACGGAGCTTGAAGTCGTCGGCGTTCGAAGCGTTCTCGAGAGCCGTTTCGTAGTTCACCAGGCCCGCCTGGAACAAGTCCCACAACGACTGATCGAACGTCTGCATGCCGTATTGCGAGGTACCGGCCGAGATCGCGTCGCGAATCGACCGCGTCTTTTCCGGCACCAGCACGCACTCCCGGATGAACGCGGTATTGATCATGACCTCGACGGCGGGCACGCGCCCTTCCGAATCGCAGCGTCGCACCAGCCGTTGACTGACGATTGCTCGCAGCACCGCCGCCAGCTGCATACGAATCTGCTTCTGCTCCGGCGGAGGGAAGATCGAAATCACGCGGTTGATGGTTTCCACCGCGTCCAGAGTGTGCAAGGTTGAGAACACCATGTGGCCGGTTTCGGCCGCATGCAGTGCCGTCTGGATCGTTTCCAAATCTCGCATTTCGCCCACCAGGATCACGTCCGGGTCCTGACGGAGAGAAGCTCGGAGCGCAGCCCCGAATGACGGAGTGTCCACGCCCACTTCGCGCTGGTTGACGTATCCCTTTTTGTCGCGGTGCAAGAATTCGATCGGGTCTTCGATGGTGACAATGTGTTCCGCGCGCGACGAATTCACGCGATCCACCATCGCTGCCAGAGTCGTTGACTTACCGGAACCGGTCACGCCCGTGACCAGCACCAGCCCGCGAGGCATGTCGCAGATCTGCTCAACCACTTTCGGGAGGAACAGTTCGTCCAGTGCCCGGATCTTGGTCGGAATGACGCGGAGCACCAACCCCACGTTCCCGCGCTGCTGGAAGATATTCACACGGAAGCGTCCCAGTCCGGCGACGCCGTACGCCATATCGATTTCCGTGGTCTCTTTGAATTTCTGTTTCTGCCGCGCCGACATCATGCTGAACGCCATATTCAGCATGTCTTCCGCGGTGATGCGGGGCTGATCGGTCAACGGCGCCAGTTCGCCGTCAATGCGCAGGTGCGGATAATTCCCCACCTTCAAGTGCAAGTCGCTGGCTCGCCGTTCCGTCGCAATGCGTAGCAGATCATCAATATTCATGCGGAGTTCTTCCCCTGGAAGCCCCCAAACGGAGCTTCAGTCGGACGCTCTCCAGCATC
>Ga0335085_10010471_pt1 | contig 13843 bp, 8 predicted proteins | sample Lox_Sample_45_FD_206712 | JGI IMG/M metagenome (GOLD analysis project Ga0335085, IMG submission 206712) | Soil microbial communities from Loxahatchee National Wildlife Refuge, Florida, United States - Lox_Sample_4.5 | ecosystem: Environmental > Terrestrial > Soil > Wetlands | place: USA: Florida...
CCGCGGTCCGCCGGCGGCGACGCTACCGGCAGGGACGCCGACGGGCGGATGCCCGGCGGGCATCTCGGTCCCCGGAGCGATCGGCGGCGCCTGGCGCTCGCCGGACGCGATGACCGGGGGATGGGCGGCCGCGACTTCCGGCGCTGCCACGGCGCCTCCGGAAGCGGCCGTTGGGGTCTTCGCCACCTCGACCTTGAGCTTCGGCTCGGAGTCGCAGCCGGCAGAGAGGACCGCGACGGTCAGGGAGAGCAGCAGAATCGGGGTACGCCAGCGCATGGTGGGTTCTCCTCGGGGATGCGTATTGATCATGGGCCGCGGCGAGCGGCCCCCCTTATCATCCACGAACTTCCAGAGAAGATGAAGCCGACCCTCCTTCCGCTCGCTCCGCTCCTGGCCGGCTTCCTCCTCGCCGCCCACGGGGCGTCGGCCCAGCAGGCGCCCGCCCAGCAGGCCTGCACGGCGGCCGGGTGCCATGACGCGCTGGTCAAGGGGAAGAGCGTCCATGCCGCCGCGGAGTCGTGCGACGGCTGCCACGAGGCGACGGTGCCGGGCGCGCCGCACCCGCAGAAGGGGAAGAAGACCTTCAAGCTCACGGCGCAGCCGCCCGACCTCTGCTCGAGCTGCCACGACGCCTTCGGGAAGAAACCGGTCGTCCACCCGCCGGTGAAGGAGGGCAGCTGCACCACCTGCCACGACCCGCATGCCTCGAAGGAGCCGAAGCTGCTGACCTCGCCGCTGAAGGACCTCTGCGGGGCCTGCCACTCGGACCACGTCGAATTCAAGCTCCCTCACGGCCCGGTGGCCGCGGGCGACTGCACGGCCTGCCACACGCCCCATGAGTCGGAGAACAAAGCCCTCGTCCTGAAGACGGGGGGGGCGCTCTGCTACGGCTGCCACACCGACATCGAGGCGGAGATGAAGAAGAAGGTCGTGCATGGCGCCGTGGAGGGAGGCTGCACGTCGTGCCACAACCCGCACGGCAGCGCGAACCCGAAGCTCCTCGCCGAGGCCGGGGCCGCTCTCTGCTACCAGTGCCACGGCGACATCGGCGATAAAGTCCAGAAGGGCGCCGTCGCCCATCCCCCCGTCACGTCCGCGAAGGGCTGCGCCTCGTGCCACTCGCCCCACGCCGCCGACCAGGCGAAGCTCCTGCTTCAGCCCGAGAAGGACCTCTGCGTCTCCTGCCACAAGACGATCCTGACGAAGAGCATGACGGTGCTACACGGTCCCATCGCCAAGGGGCAGTGCACGCCCTGCCACGAACCGCACGGCGGCCCGAACAAGAAACTCCTCGTGAAGGCCTTTCCGCCCGAGCCTTACGTCCCGTATACCGATGCCGACTACCCACTCTGTTTCGGCTGCCACAACCGGGACCTGCTGCGGTACCCCGACACCAGCTTCGCGACCGGCTTCAGGGACAAGGAGCGGAATCTCCACTTCCTGCACGTCAACAACAAGCAGAAGGGGCGGAGCTGCAAGCTCTGCCACGCGATTCATGGCGCCGAGAACGACAGGCTGCTTGCGGATAAGGTGACGTTCGGGTCCTGGAGCCTGCCCATCAAGTTCGTCAAGAGCGAGAACGGCGGAAGCTGCGCCCCCGGTTGCCACAAGCCCCTCTCCTACGCCCGGAAGGGCGCCGCGAAAACGCCCGAAGCCCCGAAGCCCGAAACGAAAAAGAAGTAAGCCTCAGGGGTAGACCCAGGCGTTGTGCGTCACCCCGTGGCAGACGAGCGTGCAGCTGCCGGAGTAGGTTCCGATCTTCCGGAAGTCCGGGGTCCTGCTCCCGGGCAGCGGCTGGACCGTCTGGATATCGAAATTGATCAGGGAGGTGTGGTCGCCGCTCCCGCCCGGGAAGGAGCCGGCTGTCACGTTCACTCCGTGCGCGTCGTGACACGCCGCGCAGCTCGCGCGCGCCGAGAGATGGCCGCTGTGCCCTCCGCCCGAAGCCGTCGTGCGCCCGGAAGCCTTCTTCTGGAAGCTCGTGTCCGAGAGGATGCTCGTCCGCTCGTGGCACCGGTAACAGAGCGCGTAGACGTCGTAACTCTCCGCGGTGCCGTCGGCCGTGTCGTACCGCTCCTTCAGGATCGGTGCATACGAGGAACCGTGGGGACCGCGCGACACCCCCCCGTCGTCGGCGTGGCACGAGGTGCAAGCAATGATGTCGGAGGGGCGCAAGGTCGGGTAAAGGGACGAAGGGATGCTCGGGACGTTCGGGCTCCACCCCGGGCCCACGACCGGGTGGAACGACGAGTTGTTCGTGTCGAAGGCCAGCCGCAGGTTCGTCCCCGAAAGCACGCGTGTCACGTACGGCACGTCGTGCGAGTAGTCGGCGTGGCACCGGAAGCAGATCTCGTATTCGTAGGTGACCTGACGCACTTCCACACCGTTGCGATCCGTTCCACGGACCCCTTGCGAAGGCCCCGTCACGCTCGGCGGCTGCGCGGACCGGGTGTTCATCACGTGCGGGTTGTGGCAGTCGGCGCACGCGACCGAGTTCACGCTCGGGCCGGCCGCCACGGGCGCCGAGCGGCCCGCCGGGGAGGCCGCTTGTGCCAGGCTGAAGTGCGCCGACGCCTTCTGCACCTGCGCGCCGATGTCCGCAGTCCCCTTCCCCACGCGCGGGCTGGCCGCTCCTGGCGTCGTCCCCGCCACGGAATGCGGCGCGCCCGGTGTCGAGCCGTGGCAACCGGCGGTGGTGCAGGAAAAGGCCGGCGGATTCGACGTGAAGATCAGGAGCTGCTCGGCGGTCGGGGCGAAGTGGGGCGTGTGGCACGACTCGCATCCCCACTCGTTCAGCTGCGTGTAGGTCGGCCAGTCGTTCGGAGAACGCGGGAGAATGCCGGCCACGGACGCGGTCGAGGTGGCGTGCGCCGAGACGCTCCAGCCCGAAATCAGGTGGCAGGTCGTACAAAGGGCCGAATAACGGTTGTCCTTCGCCAGGAACCGTCCGTACCGGTTGTCGTGAGGTTCGTGGCATGTGCTGCAGTGGACCTCGTCCGCCGCGCCGTAGGTCAGCCCGGGGGGCGGTGAGGAGGCCAGCTCCGGGTTCGGCAGTGAGTCGGCATACTGGAACGACACGGGATGGTGCCCGCGCAGGTCGACGCCGAAGTTCGAGAGACTGCCGGACGGAAGGGTCCCCGAACCGGTCATGACGATCCCTCCCGAGGGATTCAGGACTGCGCCGAGGGCGATCGTTCCGTCGTGGCAGCTCAGGCAGAGCTTCGTCGGCCCCGACGGCTGGGGCACCGAACCGAGCTTCTGCGCAACCTTCAGGGTCGGACTGGCATAGACCTCATAGGTCACCGGATCGAGGCTCTTGTTCCAGAGAGGCGAGAGCGCCGCCGCGTTGTGCGGCGTGTGGCAGAAGATGCAGATCCGGGTCTCTCCGACCGCCCTCGCTCCACCCGGCCCGTACCTCGAAAGATCGTGTTTCGTGCCGCTGATGTTGGCTCCGGTCTCCGCGGCCGCACTTCCGACCGCGGCAAGCCAGAGAAGGACGAAGGCCATTGCCCCGCGCCAAGGCCACGCCCCGGGAGAGCCTCTCCTAGCGTCCCGGTTCCGCATAACGCTCCGCGATCCGGAACACCTGGATCCGGTGGTTGTAGGTGTCACTGACATAGAGGTTGCCGCTTTCGTCGATGAATAGCCCGGCCGGCATCCAGAACTCCCCGAGGTCGGTCCCCCGGCGCCCCAGCGTCAGCAGGAACTCTCCCCGTCGGTCGAATAGCTGGACCACATCGAACAGGCTGTCGGCCACGTAGACCACGCCGTCCTTGTCTACGGCCAGCCCCTTCGGCATCGCGAAGTCGCCCGAGCCGTCGCCATGCTGGCCGAAAGCGCCGAGGAACTTTCCCTGCTCGTCGAGAATCTGGATCCGGAAGTTCAGTGAATCCGCCACGAACAGCTCGCCCGTCGGCGCCCACGCGATGTGGGTCGGAAAGTTGAACTGCCCGTCCCCGTCGCCTCGGCCCCCCATGGCGATCACCATCTCCCCCTTCCCGTCGAATCCGTAGACCGTGTGCGCCAGCGTATCCGCTACGTAGAGGCGTTTCGTCTTCTTGCTGAAGGCCAGTCCCGTGGGCCGCCTCAGGGGCGAATTTCCCGCCGAGCGAACGACGAAGAGCACTTTGCCATCGGCTCCGAATGCGTAAACGCGCCCGCTCGAGTCCGAGACGTAGAGGCGCATCTCGTCGTCAAAGGCCGTGGAGACCGGCGTCCGTATCGGTTCCTGCTTCGGTCCGGTGAGGCGAACGTAGCGCGCCTCGGCGGGCACAAAGAGGTGCACGCACGCCCGACCCATGTCAGCCACTGCGATCCGCCCGTCCCCCGCTGTCGCGGCGGCCACGGGAAGGACGAAAGCATTCGCGTCGGCGGGCTCCGCGCCATAGGCAATGGCGGCCAGTGCGCGGCCCGCCGTCGCCGAGGCGGTAAGGCCCGTCAGGGCGCGGTCAAACGTCACTTTGGCGCGGTTCGGCGCGTACGGCCACTGGAGCGGGTACTGCGGCGGCGGCGACGTTCGGAGCTTCCAGCTCGTGGAGCACCCCGGCAGGAATGCGACCAGGGTCAAGAGCAAAGCTGTCCGTCGCCGCCTCATCGCGTCTCCGTCAGAAGATCAGCCGCCGCAGCCAGAGGTAGTAGTACTGGTGTGTCGTGCGGCTGGCGTAAGTCGTGCCGTTCTGCGTATCGGTGTTCGAGTAATTTGCACCGCCGAGGACTTCGAGCCTCCCGGCCTTGAACGACAGGGTCGCGTTGAAGCTCCAGGTCCGGCTGTCGCTCAGCCCCTGGATGCGCGAATACGAGCCGCCGCCGGAGAGCGACAGCTGACGTGAAAGGAGGAATTGCTGGATGTTGCCGAAGACCGCTGTCGACTTTTCGGTGTAGGCCGGGAGGCCCCCGTTCGACGTGGTCTCCTCGAAGTGACGATCCTGGTAGTTCGCCGTCCCGTTCACGTTGGTATTGGGCCCGATCGGTCCGACATACTGGATCTCTCCCTTCCAGCCGTGCCACGGGCTCGTCGCCCAGCTGACGTCCGCGTACTCCACACGCCCCCGGAGCGGCCCGTTGAAGAACGAGACGCCGGCCACGAGGACGTCCGAATTGAGGCCGCCTCCCGGCGCGACGCCCGAGACGGTCGTCCACCTCACCACGTTGTAGCTGTAGTACGGGGTCACCAGGTTGTCAAACAGCTGCAGGCTTCCGTTCTGGCCGAACGTCCGCGTCGTGGCGTCGTAGTTTCCGGCGAGAAGCGAATAGGAGACCCGGAAGTCGAACTTCCCCGGCACGGCGAACTCCGGGGGGAGCGTCAACACGGTGACCTGAAGCGAGTTCCCGACCGTGGTCACGGTGTAGTTCACGCCGGCTGTCAGCCGAATGAGGTCGTACGGCGGAGCGGGAGACCGAACCAGGAGGAGGACGCTCGCCGGGTCGGCCCCCTGCCGGGCGAGGAGAAAGGACCCGGGAACCTGGACGCCTGGATGAAGCTCGTCCACGACTTCGTTCTGGCCTGTGTTCTTGATCTCGGACTCCCCGAAGTTCAGGCCGAGGTCGAGCCGGCCGTTCACCCCCTCGATCCGCTTCGCGTAGCTGAACATCAGAGAATTGCTCAGCGCGGTGGAGGTCCCGCCGTTCGAGTCTCCGGCGTCCCACCGGAAGGTGTAGAAGCTCTGGAGGCTCTCGTAGAGGGTGTGTCTGAGGATGGCCTCGACGTCCCGGTTCACGCTCTTGACCTCGGCCCCGGACGGATCGGACCCGCCCGCATACGCGCTCTGACTGTCGAAATAGCGCCAGAACAGCTCGAGCCGGAGGTTCCAGGGAAGGTCCGCCGTGAACTGCTCATACCAGGAAAAAAGCCGGCTGTCGGCCTTGAGCGTCGAGGCGTTTCCCTGCTGCGTCAGGTCGCTGAGTGTCACGTTCGAGTAGAGGTGGAGCCGTTCCGTCTCGAGTGTGCTTCCGAGCTCGGCGTTCGTCGTATCACCGGTGTATCCATTCGACGTCCGGTAGCGCACCGGGTTGAACCGTGCATTGAACGACACGACCCGCCCCTCCCGGAGGTCCGTGTAGTACCTTCCGTCGAGGACGAGCTGCTGAACATCGGTCGAGACGCCCCCCGAGTCGATCCCCTCGTCCGAGACGCGGGCGTGAGCGAACCAGGGCCTCTGCCGGTAGCGGAAGTCGGCACCGTAGCTCGTCGAAAGGGATGGGGTTTCGACAGCGTATTCCTCGCGGAAGAGCGGCTCCGTGCGCGTAGCGAAGAGCTCGAGGTTGTAAGGATGCTCCGGCAGGAAGAAGAGCCGGGCGTCGTACTCGAATGCATTCCCGTGACGGGCCCCGAGCGGCGCTATCGAGGAGTTCTTGTACTGCTCCTGGTCCAGCCCTCCGGCCACCTGAAGGCGGTAACGGATGAAGCGAGGGTGGTAGAAGTACCCGCTCGTAAAGAGCGTCAGCTTCTCCCGGAAGAAGAGGTCACTCCAGGTGAGGTACCGCGGCGCGCCCTGCAGCGCGTCCGCCTCGTAAAGGGAGTAGAAGTCGATCCAGAGATGCGTCTCGTACGTGCGCGGCAGAAGGGCCGCCCAGTCGGCGTGGAGAAGGCCGGGCGCGAGCGCGAGGGCGGCGAAGAGCGGGACGAAGCGGCGCAGGCGCAGAATGAGCCCCTCGTCCCTACTTCAGAAGGAACTGCCGGTCGGACATGTGCGCTTCGTGACAGACCGTGCAGGAGGGGCCTCCCGCCTCGTGCCCTTCGACTGGCCGGAGGTCGCGCTGCCCGTGGCAGCGGAGGCAGAATTCGCCAGAGGCCGAGACGAGGAGATAGCCGTTCGGCGAGGCGTGGGGGTCGTGGCAGACGAGGCATCCCCCCGCGTTCAGCGGGCCGTGGACGAAGGCCTTCCCCGAGCCGACGACGTGGCAACGGCCGCAGAGCTGGTCGGCCGGAACGACGAGGACATTGCCCCGGCCCGGCTCGTGGCAACCGTCGCACAACTTCGCCGCGTAGGGGCCGTGTTCGCGGGGCCCCGCGGCCGCGACGGCCCCGGCCTCCCCCGGACGTCCGCCGCCTCCGGACGGGGCCGCGGTCCGGAGCGGCGGCACGCCGTCGAAGAAGAAGGTCAAGATCCGGTGGCCAGCCGGCCCGCTGCACGCCAGCAGGAGGGAAGCCGCGGCACACAGGGCAGCCGCCCGGCCACTTCTCTTCATCGTCTCCGGAATCGTCCCGGCTCCCTGATCCTCAGGAGCCCGGCGGCTTCTGTGGGGGCGGTTCGTCGGGCTTGTCTGTCTTGTCCGGCGGCTTCTCGGTGGGCTGCGCGGCCTTCTGCTTCTCCAGCTCCTTTTTTCGAAGTCCGTCGATCTCTTTGAGAAGCTCGGCGTCGGTCGGGTACTTCATTCCTTTAGCCTGGCCAGCGGCGAAGACGTTCACCCGGCGCGGGCCGAACTGGGCCGTCACGAGGATCAGATGGTGGACCTGGAAGCCGGGAGCCACATAGCTCTCGAAGAACCTGAGGTTGTCGTAGTCGATCGTCACTTTCGCGGGGAGAAGGAGATCCCCCGGCTTCTCCCCGGCGCTGCCGAAGAACATCAGGAGCCGCCCGTCCTTGTTGAAGACCTGCACGTTGTTGAACGCGGCGTCCACCGCGTAAAGGCGTCCGTCACGGTCGAAGGCGATCCCCTTCGGGCGTGCAAAGTGGCCGAGGTTGTCTCCGAGCTTTCCGATCGTGGAGCGGTAGTGGCCGTCCCGGTCGTACTTCACGACCTGGAAACGGCCGAAGTCGCTGACGTAGAGAAAGCCATCCGCGTCGAAGGCGAGGTTCGTCGGGCGGCCGAGCCGTTCCTCCGGCTCTCCTTTGTCGCCGATGGTCCGGAGGGTCTCGCCGGTCGCCTTGTCAAAGACCCGGACGAGGCCGTTCGCCGCGTCGGCGACGTAGAGCCGATCCTCGAACGGAACCGCGTCCACCGGCCGCCACGCGCCTGTGATGCCGTAGGCCCGCAGGTAGACGTCTTTCCTGTCGAAGACGACGACCTGACCGCGGACCGGATCCGTGACGTATTTCGTGCCGTCGGACTCGATCGCGATGTTGAGCGGCTGCTGCAGGGCACCGGGGCCCACCGCCCCCTGGAGACGGTCGAAGCTCTTCTTTACGAGGTCGAAGACCACGACGCCGGAGTTCGTGTCACAGACGTAAAGTTTCCCCTCGAAGAGGGCGACACCGTAAGGCTTGTCGACCTTGAGATCCCGCTTTTCCCCGACGACGAACTTGTCGAATCCCGACTGTTCCTCGATGTCCTTGGAGCCCGTGAAATAAGTCAGGTACTGGACACGCGGCGGCTCAGGCGAGGACGGAAAGAAGACCGGCGCCTCCTTCTTCCGCGGGGCGCCGGCGCACGAAGCGACGATGAGGGCGCCGGCCATCACGGCCATGCGCCGGCTGCAACCAAGCGGGGTCGAGAAAATAGATCTCATTCGGCCTTTCCGGGCCGGGGCGTCTGCAGCGCTCCGACCTTCGAGGGCACGCGGATTCTAGAGGAGAGGCTCGCCCCGGCCGCCCGGCGGGGGCGGCGCGGTCGGACCGCCCGCCCCCCCGGGTCCGTCGTCATGGCGCCGTCGCGATGAGGTTGACACCTGTCGCGTTCGGCCCGACTGTCACCGTGGCCGTCGGGTCGGGGAAGGTGAAGCCCGCCCTCGTCGCGGTCAGCGTGTAGGTGGCCGGGCGGAGGCTCCCGACGGAGTAGCTGCCGTCAGCCAGGCTGTTCAGGCTCCTGACGAGAACACCGCCCCTCTTGACCAGGATCTGGGCGAGGCTGATCGGCGTGACGCCCCCCTTCCGGAAGACCTTTCCGGAGATCGTGAAGAACTGGAAGCTCCCTGACGTCGTGCTGCCGATGTTCGCGCTGCTCGACTGCCCGCCCGTGTCGACCACCTTCAGGCTGACCGTGAAGTTGCCGGCGAGCGTGTACGAATGTGCGAACGGACCGCCCCACGGCGGGCTGGTGATGTTCGTGACGACGGACCCGTCGCCCCAGTTGATGGAGACCAGCGAGAAGCCGTGGTCGTCCGTGGAGGTATTGGTGCAGCTCATGACCCACGACGAGTAGTCCATGTTGCAGCTGCCGCTCGCCACGGGCGGGTCGTCGGACGGGTAGGCCGTGACCTTGCGGGTGGTGGTGCCGGCCAGGTAGCCCCGCACCTCGACGGTGAGCGTGATCGTGTAGTCCTGCGAGGGGCTCGCGGGGTTGTAGACGTGCGTTGCGGTCACGCCCGATCCTTTAGGCGAGCCGTCGCCCCAGTCCCACGAGAACGTGCTGCAGTTTTCGAGGCTTCCATCGCAGGTCGTGCTCGAAGCGTCGACGTTGATCGTCGAGGCGTTGGCCCCGTAAGACCAGCTGAAAAGGACCTGGGCGTTGAACGGATGCATCCCCTTGGCGTAGGCGGCCAGCTGCGCCCGGTTGAAGTACGACGCGGTCGGGACGTTGGGGTTCCCGGCCACGGTCACCGCCGCGCCCGAGACCGAGGTCACGGCAGGGTAGGTCAGGTAGATCTTTCCCGAAACGGCCGGCGACGGGTCGGGGACTACCTTTGCGATGACCGTTTGAAAGTCGGCCCCGGCCCAGCCCGCCCCGGCGATCGTGACCTTTTTGCCGGAGGCGAAGCCGGTCACGTCGGCGACCGTGACCGGATTGATCGTCGTCCCGTCCGTCGAGCCCGCGGTGACCGAGCCGGTGGTGACGAGGTCGGTCTGCGAGACGCCGCCGCCGTGGCACTGGCCGCAGGCGATGTCGAGGTCGATCCAGACCGCGTTCGCATAGGCCCCGGCCGGGGCTGTGTGCGACAGGTTGACCAAGCCCGGGGCGTTGTTCGTGTACGCACCCGTGCTGAGGCTCATCGCCTTCGGCCCGTTGACCGGAAAGGCGTACGTGTAGTCCCCGTAGGTCGTGTAGTTCGGGTCGGTGCTGATCCGCCAGAGGTGCTTCATTCCCGGAGGCGCGTGGCAGACGACGCAGGCGCTGGACGGGTCGGCGTCCGCGTTCCCGAGGGGTGTCGACACTCCGCTCGGGTGCAGGATGGACGAAAGGTAGACCTGCGGGCTGACCGAGGAGGCCGGGTTCGAGTGGCAGAACGTGCAGCGGTTCTTCACGCTCGCGCTCATGCCGGGCGTGTTCTCTGCGAGCGGCTCGTGGAGATCGTGGCAGGTGGCGCACGACCCGGCCGCCGAGTCGGAGACTCCGGCGAGGTCGTAGACCGCGGCCTGCGCGAACTTGCTGGCGTACCTCGACGCCGTCGCTCCGTCGAGGTTCATCGTCCCCGGCGTGCAGCTGCCCGGCGGAGGGGCCCCCGGGTTCCCGGGATCCACGCCCGTATACCCGAACGTGGCGTAGGGCGGGCATCCGATGTCCTTGAAGTTTCCCGCGAACTGGGCGTGCGGGCTGTTCAGGAACTCGTTCCCGTCTCCATAGGGGGCGAAGCCATCGGGCTGCTGCTGCGTGTTCGTGTAAGGGAGGACGAGTCCGTTGTCGCCCGAAAAGCCATTTCCGCCCTGGATGGACCTCGGAGCCGTGTCGCTCTCCTGCCGGTGACAGCCCATGCAGAGGGCGATGACGTCCCCGCCCGTCGGGTACTCCCTGGCGACGGTTTTCGGGTGACTGCCGCCGCGCGAGCCGGTGTGGCACCGCGAGCATCCGATGCCCCACTGGTCCCACGACGAGAGGGAGTAGGTCGAGCCGATCGACACCGACGGAGCACTCGTGTAGCCGCTCCCCGGGCTGTCCACGGCGACGCTGTCGACCTTGTAGAAGCCGTAAGGGTCGCTGGCCAACACCGCGTGGGCCGCGGCCCCGGCGCCTCCCCCGCCGCTGAAGGTGACGGACGGGGGGGTGCTCGTCGGATAGAGGGCTCCCTTTTCCGTCAGTGTGACCGAGCCCACGCCGCCGCCGGAAAGCGTCGCAAACCCCGTGGCGCCGAAGGAGGGGCCGAGGAGCTTCGACGTGCCGCCGAGCGTCGTGGCGTTCGCCAGAACCGCGCCCGGAAAGTCGAAATAGGGACTCCGGGTCTGGCTCGTGATGACGCCGTCCGTCGCCTGGTTCGCCGTCCAGCCCGTCGTGTGGCAGCGGCCGCACTTGTATTGCTGGCTCCCTCGCTCGAGGACGGCCGGCCCCCCGTCGAGCCCGGCACCTCCGTAGATCCAGTAGAGGGGCTGGCTGCCAGGGGCGACCCAGGTGTATGGCTTGCCGGTGTGTGTCGCGGCGGCGGCGCAGGTGGCCGAGTCCGGGTAATTCAGCGGATAGCCGGCGTTCCCGTTCCCCATCACCGGGGAAACGCAGGTGGGACAGGCGATGAGGTCCGGGACGTCATCCGTGCCGATCGCTCCCGTGGCGTCCTTGGCGCAGTAGGCCATCGTCACGAGGCTCGGCGCGTTGCTGACCCCGTGCTGCCAGTCGACCGCCATCCTCGGGTACTCCTCCTGGATCCAAAGCGCCGAGAAGGAGCCGTCCGGGTTCAGCGAGGCGCCGGAGAGGTCAGGTGAGGGCGGGTGCGTCAGGTCGACGCCCGGCATCCCCCACTTCATCCCGTCCGCCTTCCGGGACATGTTCTTGTGGCCGCCGAGGAGGTAGTTCGACCTGTCGGAGCCGGTCGCGCCGGGCTGATGGCACCGGAGGCAGTTGTTGTAGTTGGCCGTGGAGCCGTTCTTCGGGGGGAGCGCCCACCCGCTCTGCTTGGCGGGATCATGCGAAGAGCCGTCCGGGTTGAAGGCCTGGGCGTCCGCCGGCGAGCGTAGGGACAGCGCTGCGACCAGGAGCGGAAGAGCGGGGGACCATCCGAGTCTCGACGTCATGTCTCGCCCTCCTCCGGATGCCGGGCGGCCCCGAAGTGGGCTTTCCCGAGGTCAGGCGGCCGCGGCCGCCCTCCCTCAGGCCTCATCGCCCGGATTCCGATTGCACATCTTCCCTGTCCCGAGAATGCGACGGGGGGGCTGGCGGCCAGCCCCCCCGGAACTTCAACCAGAGTCGGTCGGCCTTACGGAGTGGTCGTCGTCGGATCGTCGCCCTTGATGTGGCAGGTGAGGCAGAGCCGGCTGGAGGTGTCGCTCCTCCACAGCAAGGTTTCGCCCGTGTTGCCGGTGTTGTGGACCGCGTGGCAGGTGCCGCACTCCATCGTGTCGGTCGCCCCGAGCGCCTGCGACGCATAGAGGTGGCTCGCCACGGTGCCGGCGGAGCCGAGGGTCGCGACGCTGGCGTCGCGGATCTCGGTGTCGATGGCCTGAACGGCGCCATAGCTGAAGCCGATCGGGTGGTGGTTCTGGAGGATGCCGTCCTTCCCGATCACGTACGACGGCCCGATGGTGGCCGAGCCGGTGCTGATCGAGATCTGGCTGCTGTTGCCGTAGGAGTTCACGGCCACGCTGCCGTCATGGCAGCTGAGGCAGAGGAGCGACGTGCTCCCCGGCACCTGCTGGCCGAACGACTGCTGCGCCTTCGGGCCGGTCGTCGGTCCACCAGGGCCGCTCCAGTACATCGTGTAGACCGTCGGGGCCGGCAGCGTGTGGTTCCAGAGCGGGAGGTAGTCGTAGGCATCGGGGGCCGTCGGGCCGCCGCCCACGCCGATCGGGGGACCGCCGTTGGCGGGGCTGAGCTTGTAGGCGTTGTGCGGCGCGTGGCAGAAGATGCAGATCCGCGCCTTGGTATCCGTCGGGACGGCGTTATAGCCCTGCATGCCGTGGAGGCTCTGGGCGAGGTCATGGGGCGTGCCGTTGATACCGATGCCCGCCGTGTAGGACCCGGTGTAGGCCCAGGCCGCGGAGGACAGAACCAGTCCCGCGGCGACGACCAGGAGTGCTGCAAGGGTCTTCTTCATTTTTCCTCCCATCGTTTCCTTGCTTGTGGTTTTCTTCATCTCTTCATCTCTTCATCTCTTGAGAGGAGGCCGGCGGGCGGACCCGCCGGCCTCCTGTCGTCAATTCCTCAGGGACCGGTCGCCGTGACGTTTACATTGGTCTTGTTCGGCCCGACCGTGGTGCTGGCCTGCGGGGCCGCGGCGAAGGTGTAGCCGAACTTCGAGACCGTGAGCGAGTACGCGCCGGGCTTCAGGTTCAGGACCGAGTAGCTGCCGTCGGCCAGGCTGGAGACGCTCCTGACGACCACGTTGGCGGCGTTCTTCACGAGGATCTGCGCGGCGCCGAGCCCCAGGATGCCGCCCTTCTTGAAGATCTTGCCGGTGATCGAGTAGTACTGGAAGCTCCCGCTCACCGTGGAGCCGATGGTCGTGCCGTTCCCCTGACCCGCCGTGTCGACGACGTACAGGGCAATGTTGAAGTTGCCCGGGGCCACGAAAGTGTGCGTGAACGGTCCGGTCCCGAGACCGGTGATATTGGAGACCACGGTGCCGTCGCCCCAGTTGATGGACGCCAGCTGGATCGCGTGGTCGTCCGTCGAGGTGTTGCTGCACGTTGCCATCCAGGTCGTGTAGTCCACCGAGCAGGTGCCGGCAGCCGTCGGCGCGGCGTCGGCCGGGTAGGCCGTGACGTTTCGGGTCGCGATTCCCGGGGCGAAGCCGTACTGGGTAACGGACAGGGTGACGACGTAGGTGTGCGACGGAGGTGGCGGCGTGTAGGTGTGGGTCGCCGTCACGCCCGAGCCGTGGGGCGTGCCGTCGCCCCAATCCCAGTCGTACGCGTTGCAGTTGGCGTTGCTTCCGCTGCACTTCGATGCCGAAGCGTCGACCAGGATCGACGAGCCGTCGGCGCCGTAGCTCACGGAGAACGCCGCGGACGGCGCATCGTTGTGGATTCCCGCCGCGTACCCCTCGAGGACCGTCCTCGAGAACCAGGAGGCGTTGTTCGATACCGCGTTCTGCGCGACCGCC
>Ga0335085_10010472_pt1 | contig 13842 bp, 11 predicted proteins | sample Lox_Sample_45_FD_206712 | JGI IMG/M metagenome (GOLD analysis project Ga0335085, IMG submission 206712) | Soil microbial communities from Loxahatchee National Wildlife Refuge, Florida, United States - Lox_Sample_4.5 | ecosystem: Environmental > Terrestrial > Soil > Wetlands | place: USA...
GGGAAATCCATTAACCGATAAAGAGCTGGAATTGATGAATGCCTATTGGCGGGCCTGTAATTACCTTTCGGTCGGGATGATCTATCTCAAGGACAATCCCTTGCTCAAAGAACCCTTGAAGACCGAACATGTGAAGCACCGGCTGCTCGGCCATTGGGGTGCGAGCCCGGCGCTGTCCTTCGTCTGGGTCCATCTGAACCGGATGATCCTCAAACACGACCTCGACGTGATCTTCGTGGCCGGGCCCGGCCATGGCGCGCCGGGGGTGCTGGGGCCGGCCTATCTCGAGGGCACCTACTCCGAGATCTATCCGGACAAGAGCGAGGATGCGGAAGGAATGCAGAAGTTCTTCAAACAATTCTCCTTCCCCGGCCATATCGGGAGCCACGTGACTCCGGAAACGCCCGGCTCCATCCACGAGGGCGGCGAGCTCGGCTACAGTCTCTCCCACGCTTACGGCATGGCCTTCGATAACCCCGACCTCATCGTCGCCTGTGTCGTGGGGGACGGCGAGGCCGAGACCGGACCGCTCGCGACGGCGTGGCATTCCAACAAGTTCATCAACCCCATCCGCGACGGCGCGGTGTTGCCGATCCTGAACCTGAACGGTTACAAGATCGCCAACCCGACGATCCTGTCGCGCGTCAGCCACGAAGAGCTGGAAGCGCTGTTTGTCGGTTACGGGTACAAGCCGTATTTTGTGGAAGGAGACAACCCGGCCCTCATGCACCAAACGATGGCGGCCACGTTGGAAGAGGCCATTGGCGAAATCCGTGGCCTGCAGAAAGGGGCGCGCCAAACGAACAACCCCTTCCGTCCGCGCTGGCCGATGATCGTGTTGCGCTCCCCGAAAGGCTGGACCGGGCCGAAGGAGATCAAAGGACACAAAGTGGAGGGGTCCTGGCGCTCGCATCAAGTTCCCTTTTCCGATGTGCGCGACAATCCGGCAAACCTAAAACTCCTGGAAGACTGGATGCGCAGTTACAAACCCCAGGAATTGTTCGACGCGAACGGAAAGCTCAAGCCCGAAATCAAGGCGCTGGCCCCCAAGGGCCATCGGCGGATAAGCGCAAACCCGCATGCCAACGGCGGGTTGCTGCGCAAGGAACTCAAGCTGCCCGATTTCCGCAATTATGCCGTGAAGGTGCCGCAGGCCGGCAAGGTGTTGCATGAGAACACCAAGCCGATGGGCGAGTTCCTACGCGACGTGATGAGGAACAACATGACCGATTTCCGCGTCTTCGGTCCCGACGAGACGGCCTCTAACCGCCTCCAGTCGATCTACGAAGTAAGCAAAAAGGTCTGGATGGCGGACCTGTTGCCCGAGGACGCGGACGGCGGCGAATTGTCCCGGGACGGCCGGGTGATGGAGATGCTCTCCGAGCATACCTTGATCGGCTGGCTGGAAGGCTACCTGCTGACGGGCCGGCATGGATTTTTTCACACCTATGAAGCCTTTGCCCATGTCATCGATTCCATGTTCAATCAGCATGCCAAGTGGCTGGACATCTCCAAGAACCACGTGCCGTGGCGCGCCTCGGTCGCTTCCGAGAATATCCTGCTGTCGTCGACGGTCTGGCGCCAGGATCACAACGGCTTTTCGCATCAGGACCCGGGCTTCATCGACCTGGTCACCAACAAAAGCTCAAGCGTGACCCGCGTCTATCTTCCGCCCGATGCCAACACACTGCTGGCGGTCACGGATCATTGTTTGCGCTCGACCGACTACATCAACGTGATCGTGGCCGATAAACAGAAACACCTCCAGTTTACCAATATCGACGAAGCGGTCGTGCATACCGCCAAGGGGATCGGAATTTGGGGGCGTGCGAGCACGGACGCGGGCGAGGAGCCGGATGTGGTGATGGCCTCCTGCGGCGACGTGGCCACCCAGGAGGCGTTGGCCGCCGCCGCGATCCTGCGGGAGCGGGTGCCGGATCTGAAGTTGCGGTTCGTCAACGTGGTGGATCTATTCAAGTTGCAGCCGGCCTCCGAGCATCCGCATGGGTCGACGGACCGCGAATTCGACAGCCTGTTCACCACGGACAAGCCGATCATCTTCAACTTCCACGGCTATCCCTGGCTGATTCACAAACTCGCGTATCGTTTCAAGGGGCACGAGAATCTTCACGTGCGCGGCTACAAGGAAAAGGGAAACATCAACACCCCGCTCGAGCTGGCGCTGTTGAACGAAACCTCGCGTTTCCATCTCGTCATCGACGCGATCGATCGGGTGCCGAAGCTGCGCACGAAGGCGGCGCATTTAAAGGAGGAGATGAAGAACGCCATTATCGACAATATGAACTACGCACACGAGCACGGCACCGACCGGGCGGAGGTCGCCAACTGGACCTGGCCGTTTTAAAAATTTAAGGCGGGACTCATGTCGGATGCGCTCCTTGTGCTCAATGCGGGTTCGTCGAGCCTGAAGTTTTCGGTCTTTCTCAACGAAGACCCGCCGCGGCCGCTGCTGCGCGGCCAGATCGAAGGGCTTCCGACCCACCCGCGCTTTGTGGCTCGCAACGCCACGGCCGTCGTCGGCGAAAAGGAGTGGGCGGCCGGCACACGGCTCGATCACCGGGGTGCGATCGAGTACTTATTGAGTTGGGGTCAGGAGGGAGTACTCGATGGGAACCGGATTGTCGCAACGGGGCATCGTGTCGTGCATGGAGGGATGAAGTTCACGGCGCCGGTACTCCTTAACGCGGGAACAGTGGCCGAGTTGGAGGCGCTCGTTCCGCTGGCTCCTTTGCATCAACCGCACAATGTGGCGGCGATCAAAGCGGTGACGCAGATGGCTCCGAAATTGGCGCACGTGGCATGCTTCGATACCTCGTTTCACCGCACTCAAGCGGCGGTCGCGCAGGCCTTCGCACTGCCGCGCCGGTATGCTGACGAGGGGGTGCGTCGCTACGGGTTTCACGGTCTGTCCTACGAATACGTCGCCTCGGCGCTTCCAACGATAGATCGCCATGCAGCCGATGGGCGTACCGTGGTCGCGCACCTGGGCAACGGCGCCAGCCTGTGCGCGATGAAGCGTGGGAAAAGTGTCGCCACGACGATGAGTTTTACGGCATTGGATGGGCTAATGATGGGCACCCGTTGCGGTGCAATCGATCCCGGTGTGCTGCTGTACCTGATCGATCGCCACGGTATGAACGCGAGCACCCTGGGGGAACTTCTTTACGAACAGTCCGGGTTGCTCGGTGTCTCTGGCATCTCCAGCGATATGCGCGCGCTGCTGGAGAGTTCCGACCCCCGCGCCGCCGAGGCCTTGGACCTATTCGTCTACCGTATCGGCCGCGAGCTCGGCTCGCTCGCCGCGGCACTGGGCGGGATCGATGCCTTGGTGTTCACCGGGGGCATTGGTGAACACGCAGTTTCCATCCGGGCGCGCATCTGCCGGGACGCGCGGTGGCTCGGACTGGAACTGGACGAGGAGGCCAACGAAAAGGGCGGCCCCTGCATCAGCCGGAGGAGCGGCCGCGTGACCGCGTGGGTGATACCGACCAATGAGGAGTTAATGATCGCACAGCACACCCGGCGCGTGCTCGGCTCGGCGCCGTAATCAAGATGCCAGAGAAAGACTGATGCGCAGAGCGAAAATCGTAATCGCTATAAAAAGCGTTGACGAAGAAAGATATGGGCAGGCAGGAGGCGGATGATTCAGAGCTTAAACCGGCGGCCGGACATGCTATTGAGATGCGGAACACATTTTTAACCTGAAGAAAGGAGATCAATATGGACGCCGAAATAAAACGACTTGAAGAGGCTCGAGAGCAAAAGGCTCCCTGGAAAAAGTGGGGACCCTATCTGAGTGAACGTCAGTGGGGAACCGTCCGCGAGGACTACAGCGAGAACGGTGACGCCTGGAATTTCTTTACCCACGATCATGCACGCTCGCGCGCCTACCGCTGGGGGGAGGACGGCATCGGGGGCATCTCGGACGACAAGCAGCGGCTCTGCTTTTCCCTGGCCCTCTGGAACGGAAAGGACCCGATTCTCAAAGAGCGGCTCTTCGGGCTGACCAACAGCCAAGGCAACCATGGCGAGGACGTCAAGGAGTACTACTTCTACCTCGACAGCACGCCGACCCACTCGTACATGAAGTATCTTTACAAGTACCCGCAGGCGGCCTTTCCCTACGGGGATCTGGTCGAGACAAACAGTCGTCGCACGCGCAACGACATGGAGTATGAGCTCCTCGACACCGGCGTCTTCGAGAATGACCGCTACTTCGACGTCTTCGTGGAGTATGCCAAAGCCGGTCCGGAAGACATCCTCGTCAAGATCACGGCCTTCAACCGCGGTCCGGACGCGGCCGAACTGCATCTCCTGCCGACGCTCTGGTTCCGGAACGACTGGGCAAAATGGATCACCGAAGCCAACAGAGCTCCCGAGAAACCGAGCCTCAAGCTGGTCAAGGCAACCTCGGGCACGAGCACGGTCGAAGCAACGCATTCGCTACTGGGTAAATTCATCCTTTCCTGCGAGGGAGAGGTGCCGCTGCTCTTCACCGAGAACTCAACGAACAACGAACGGCTCTTTCCCGGACAGCCCAATGTCGCTCCGTACGTCAAGGACGGCATCAACGACTTCGTTGTTCAGGGCCGCAAGGGAGCGGTGAACCCCGGGAAGACCGGGACGAAGGTGGCGGCGCACTACCGGCTCACGGTGGGTCCCAAACAGTCGGCGACCGTGCGTCTGCGCCTGACCGCCAAAGGCGCCGTCGCGCCCTTCGGGCCGGAGTTCGAAGCCATCTTCGCGTCACGGCTCAAGGAGGCGGATGAGTTCTACCGATCCGTGACCCCTCCCTCGGTCTCTCCGGACGCGGCCAACGTGATGCGCCAGGCCATCGCCGGCATGCTCTGGAGCAAGCAGTTCTTCTTCTTCGACGGCGACAGCTGGCTGGAAGAGCATCACTCCCACCCCCTCCATCACGGATATCGAAACGCCCGGAACTCGGAGTGGTTCCACATGCTGAACCAGGACATTATCTCGATGCCTGACAAGTGGGAATACCCCTGGTACGCGGCCTGGGACCTGGCCTTCCACACGCTGCCGCTCTCGATCGTGGACCCCGACTTTGCCAAGGACCAGATGCAACTGATGCTCCGCGGCCTCTACCTCCACCCCAGCGGCCAGATGCCCGCGTACGAGTGGAACTTCAGCGATGTGAACCCTCCGGTGCATGCGTTTGCGACGCTCTTCCTGTACCGCACCGAGCAGGCCCTGCGCGGCGAGACGGATGTGAATTTTCTCAAATCGGCCTTCAACAAGCTCCTGCTGAACTTCACCTGGTGGATGAATCGCAAGGACCGGTTTGGCAAGAACGTCTTCGAGGGCGGCTTTCTCGGCCTCGACAACATCGGCGTTTTCGACCGCAGCGCCCCGCTGCCCACCGGCGGCCACCTGGAGCAGGCGGACGGCACGGCCTGGATGGCGCTGTTCAGTCAGAACATGGCCGAGCTCGCGATAGAGCTCGCCGCCGAAGACCCCGCCTATGAAGATATGGTCGTGAAGTTCGGAGAGCACTTCCAATATATCGCCGCGGCCATGAACCGGCCCGGTCAGGACGGCATGTGGGACGAAGAGGACGGTTTCTACTACGACCTCCTGCGGCTCCCCGACGGCAGCGCCACGCGGCTCAAGGTGCGCTCCATGGTAGGGCTCCTCCCCTTGTGCGCTGCGACGGTGGTCGAGCCGTCGCAGCGGGAGCGCATTCCGGGGGCGATGGGCCAGCTCTTGGAACGCTGGCGCCGGATGCCTGGGCTGCTGAAAACCATGCATTTCACGGGACCGGGTCATTACGGGGTGGGGGATCGCGGGATTTTTGGCCTCGTCAACGGGGAGCAGTTGCGCCGGATCCTTACGAAGATGCTCGATGAGAACGAGTTTCTGGGCCCCTACGGCATCCGCTCGCTCTCGAAATTTCACGAGAAACATCCGTTTGTCTTCCACGTGCAAGGTCAGGAGTACCGGGTGGACTACCTGCCGGCCGAGTCGAACACCGGAATGTTCGGCGGCAACTCCAACTGGCGTGGACCGGTCTGGATGCCGGTGAACGTGATGATCATACGGGCGCTCCTGAATTTTTATCTCTACTATGGTGACAATTTTAAAATTGAATGCCCCACGGGCTCGGGAAAGATGATGAACCTCTTCGAGGTCTCCAAGGAGATCGCAGATCGGCTCAGCCGGATCTTTCTGCGGGATGGGCGCGGCCGGCGGCCGGTCTACGGCGGATCAGAGAAATTCCAGACCGATCCTCACTGGCGCGACCACATCCTCTTCTACGAATACTTTCACGGCGACAACGGGGCCGGCCTTGGCGCGAGCCATCAGACCGGCTGGACCGGGCTTGTGGCCAAGACCATCCAGCTGTACGGCCTCCTGGATCCCAAGCGGGCGCTGGAGGGTGGCAAGCAGACCATGTTCAAGAAGGACGCCCCGGGCGCCGGGGAGGCAAAAAAATGAGAACATGGCCCAAACATCCCGTCATCTACGAGATCAATACATGGGTGTGGCTGCGTGAACTCGGTCAGAAATACCGGAAGCCGGTGGACCTCTCCACGGTTCCGAAGGAGGAGTGGGATGCCCTCGCCACTCATGGCTTTGACACCGTCTGGTTCATGGGAGTCTGGGAGCGGAGCCCGGCCGGCATTGAGATCTCCATGCGGAACAAGGGGCTCCTCGAGGATTTCAGGAGGGCCCTTCCGGACTTTTCGTTAAAGGACAATGTCGGCTCGCCCTACTGCGTGCGCCGCTACGTCGTTGATGAACACCTCGGCGGTCCGAAGGGGCTTGCAGTGGCACGAAGCATGCTCCGTGAACGCGGGCTTAGGCTGATCCTGGACTTTGTTCCCAACCACGTGGCGCCCGACCATCCCTGGGTCACCGATCATCCCGAATTCTTCGTTCAGGGCAGCACCAACGATTTGGCACAGAAGCCAGGCGAGTTTTTCCAGGCCGGCGGCAAGATCCTGGCCCTTGGGAGAGATCCGTATTTTGCACCCTGGCCTGATGTGCTCCAACTCAACGCCTTTCAGCCGGGGCTCCGGCTTGCGGTGGTCGAGACGATCTCTGAGATCGCCGGACAGTGCGACGGGATCCGGTGCGACATGGCGATGCTCATGTTGAACAACATCTTCGAGCGCACCTGGGGGGGCCGAGCAGGAATCAAGCCGGTCAATGATTACTGGAGGACGGTAATCCCGGCGATCAAAGAGAAGTATCGGGAGTTCAGATTCATCGCCGAGGCTTACTGGGACCTCGAGTGGGAACTGCAGCAACAGGGTTTTGATCACTGCTACGACAAAAAACTCTATGACCGGATGGAACACGGGGACGCCGAGAGCGTGCGGCTGCACCTCCTTGCAGATCCTACGTACCAGCAGCGAATGGTCCGGTTCATCGAGAACCATGATGAGCCCAGAGCTTCCGTCACGTTTCCCTACGGAAAAGGACGCGCGGCCGCCGTGGCGATCCTCACGCTTACCGGGGCCAGGCTGCTGCATGAGGGACAATTCGAGGGAAAGAAGGTGCGGTTGCCCGTCTTTCTGGGCCGTCGCCCGGCGGAGTCGGTCGATCAGGACCTCGCGGCCTTCTATGGACGTTTGCTGAAAGCGATCAATCGCGATGTCTTTCGGAATGGGGAGTGGCGCCTCTGTGAGCGGAGCGGCTGGCCCGACAACCAGAGTTGCTTGAACCTCCTGGCCTGGTGCTGGGTCAAGGACGATGAGCGCTACCTCATCATCATCAATTTCCGGCAGGAAGCCGCCCAAGCGCGTGTCCATCTGCCGTGGGATGAACTGAGAGGAAAGCAGTGGCGCCTGAACGATCTGCTTTCGGGCGAATCCTATGACCGAAACGGGGATGAGATGCGGGACGCCGGTCTGTATGTCGACCTGAAGCCGTGGCAATGCCACCTGTTCCAGGTACGTGCTTTGTGAGCGATGCCATGTACGATGTCCGGTCGGACCAAAGGACCATCGAAGGAGAAAACGATCGTACCACTCGCATGAGGACGGTGAAGGTGGATTTTTCCAAGAAACTTGCGCTGGGATTTTTCTGCCTCGGCGTGATCGCTCTCACGGGGTGTGAGGAATTGGTCCCTCAGGACACGGCGAGCCTGCTTATCCCCCGGTTTCACCGGTCCGAGATCATCGGTTTGGTGGCGGGATTCGGAACCACCTTTGCCGCCGTGCCGGACCTGATCGCGATGCTCCGGCGACGGTCCACCGCCGGGATGAATCCGAGGATGGCGGCGATAATGGGCGCCTTTCAGATCCTCTGGGTCTATTACGGGTTGTTGATTGTGTCGAGACCCGTGGTTCTTTGGAATATCATCGCGGTTGTGACCAATTTCTTCAGCGTGGGCGCTTACCTCTATTTTGCACGACGCGAAAGGGAGGTTCGTTGAGATTGAAATATTTCGTTCCGGTTTGGGAACGGAAAAGGGGGTGTCTGACTCGATGGAGGATCGTCGGCTGTTTGGTTGTGCTGGGGATATTAATGATCGGAGCCGAACTCCCGGCCCGGGCCGCAGACGATCCCTACGACGGGGATTGGCATTTTGCGGTGACGCCCTACATCTGGCTGCCGAATATCAACGGCGATCTTCGGATTGACCATTTTCCGGCGGGACCGGGAACCAGCGCCGACGCCGAGACCGGCCCGAACAGTTACCTTGAGAATCTAACGTTTGCCTTGATGCTCAGCGGCGAGGCGCGAAAGGGGCCGTGGGCGATTTTTACCGACATCATCGGCCTGGACTTTGCCAATCAGGAGAGCAGCCTGAAGTCGGTGTCGGGTCCGGATGGCACCATACACATTCCGCGGGATCAGAATGTGAATACAGAGACGAGTTTGAGAGGTGGCGTCTGGACCTTGGCGGGAAGCTATACCGTTGCACGGAATGACACCGCCACGCTCGATATCCTGGCCGGCGCACGCTATCTCGTCATCAAGACGCGGGTTAGCTGGGACCTTACCTCGACCATCACGGGACCCGGGATTTCCGTACAGAGCGTGGGGGATCATTCCAATCGCGGAGATCTCATCGACGCGATTATTGGCCTGCGGGGCCGGATACGATTCGGCGGTGACTGGTTTGTTCCTTATTATCTCGATTTCGGGACGGGCGAATCCGCTCTGACGTGGCAGGCCTTGGCAGGAATCGGCTACGCCTTTGATTGGATAGATGTCTTGGCGTCCTATCGCAGTCTTAACTACGACCAGTCCGGCGACCGGCTGCTTCAGAACATTCGGTTCAACGGACCGGCGGTCGCGGTGACCTTCCACTTCTGATGGGCGATAACGTCCATGTCCATCGTGAACTTGAGACGCATTCTTATCATGCGCCGGAGGGGATAGTTGATCAGAAATTCGAGGCAGGGGTGGAATGAAGAGATGCGCGATCGTAATAGCCGCAGGGTTTATCGTTCTCGCCGCGTTGTTTGTCGGAGCCGGACCGGCGTCGGCACAGCAGCTCGAACCCCGGGCCTACTCGCCTTCACCCGTGGGCGTGAACTTCCTCGGCGTGGGCTACCTTTACTCGAGCGGGGGCGTCGTGCTCGACCCCTCCCTGCCGATTCAGAACGTTCATGCCAAGGTCTCCACTGCTTTTCCCTACTACGGACGGACCTTCGGCCTCTTCGGCCGGGAGGCGAGCGTGACGCTGACGACGCCCTATGCGTGGGGCACGGTCCACGGCAATGTGGAGGAGATGAGTCGCAGCGTCAATCGTTCGGCATTGGCCGACCCGCAGCTTCGGTTTGCCGTGAACCTGATCGGCGGGCCGGCGCTGGAGCCGATGGAATTCTTCAAGCGCGAGCCGGAGACCACTCTGGGCACGAGCCTTGTCGTTGTTGCCCCGTTCGGCCAGTACGACTCGTCAAAGCTGATCAACCTCGGGGCAAACCGCTGGGCCTTCAAACCGGAGTTGGGGCTCTCGCATCCGGTCGGGAACTGGGGATTCGAATTCTACGCGGGTGTCTGGCTGTTCACGGCCAACGACAATTTCTTCGGCGGGCACGTCAAAAGACAGGATTCGCTTACGACGTATCAGACCCATGTTGTATACACGATTCGTCCGCGCTTATGGGCGGCCTTTGATTTCACCTATTACGCCGGCGGTACGACGACGGTCGATGGACAAGGGAATAACGACCGGCAAGATAATACCCGGGGAGGGTTGACGCTCTCCTTCCCGGTGGCGCGGAGCCAGTCGTTGAAGCTGACCTACACCAATGGAGTTTCGACCCGTGTGGGTTCCTCGTTCCAAACGATCGGGGTGGGCTGGCAGTTGCTCTGGTTCTGAACGCGCCCTGCGCACTGTCCGGCAGGATCTGGGGGTGGCATGAAACGCATATTTTCGAAAATTTAGCAACTCGTAAATTTACGAGCTGGTAATTTACCGAGTAGAAAAACTGCGCCGGTAAAGATATCATGCCGAGCGATGGAATAAGCGGGGGCGATTTAGTCGACACGGATGTTCATAAATAAACGCGATACCATTCGCCACCGCCGCCTCGTATGGGTGCCGGTTCTAAAAAAAGGCGGCGGCCTCGTGTGCCGTCGCCAAAGGGGAGGATGAAACGGATGAACATGAAACCGGGTGACAGGTCACAGAACACCGATCTTCATGCCGAGATCGAAGCGCTGCGCCGGGAGGTGGCCGAGCTGCGCGCGCGCCGGTTGAGCGCGGCGTCGCCCCGGAGCGCGGAAACGCCGTCTTCCGTCGGCGAAGAGATGGCGATGACGGAGGAACTCAAGGCCGTGATGGAAGAGCTGACCGAGTCGATCGAGACCGGAATCACCAAGCGGCCGGTGGCTTATGTGCTGGGGGCGTTGTTGGTCGGCATCCTTGTCGGTCGGATGCTGAGTCGATAGGGGGGAGTGATGGAGCGACTGATTCGGAATCTTCACGTGCTGTGGCGGGCTGAATCGCTCATTGCCGGCCTCAAGATGCGACGAGCCTCGCGACGGGGCATGCTGCTCATCTGCGCGTGCCTGGTGGGGCTGTTCGGCGTCGCCATGCTCAATGTCGCCGGATACCTCGCACTCCAGCCCGGCATGGGGTCGGTCGGTGCGGCCTTGCTGGTGGCCGCGGCGGATTTTCTTCTGGCTGTGTTGGCCATCGTTGTGGCGGGGACCGTTCGGGCCGATCCAGAACTGGAACTCGCGGTGGAGGCGAGGGAGGTCGCCCTCGAGGAGCTGACCGCCGAGTTTGCGGCGATGCAGGAGCAGATCCGGGGGGCCCGTGAGGATTTTGCATCGATAAAATCGACCGTCACTTCCTTCATTCACCGTCCCCTCGACTCCCCTTTACTAGCCATGATCCTGCCGCTGGTCAAGTCCATGGCGAGGTCGATGCGCAAGGGCAAAGAGTAGCGCTTGGAAATAAGGACAAACGCTTTGGCTTGGCGCATGGGGCGTCAAGTTAAATTCAACAAAAGGAGATCCAAGTCATGAATCTTTTTCGAATCGCATTAATCGTGAGTGTGCTTTTTGGCGCGGGGACGGTCCTTGCGCAGGAAATGACTGCCGACACCATGCAAGCCCTGAAGGACAAGGTAAAGACCGACAAAAAGCTGGTCGTGTCGTCGAACCTGGAGCTGACGGACGCGGAAGCCAAGGGGTTTTGGCCTGTCTATGAGAGCTATCAGAAGGATCTGGGGGGCATCAATCAGCGCCTGGCCAAGTTGATCGCGAGCTACGCCGACGCCTATAACGGCAATACGATAGACGACGCCAAGGCGAAATCGCTGCTGAGCGAAGCGGTCGCGATCGAGAATGCCGAAGTGGGACTGAAAAAATCCTACATTCCCAAGCTGGAAAAAGTTCTTCCCATGAAAAAGGTGGCGATTTATATCCAGATCGAGAACAAGATCCGAGCGTTGGTGAAGTATGAGCTGGCCTCGCAAATTCCCTTGGCCAAGTAAGCCACGGGCAAACACCGTTCCGGGTTGGAGTTTGGAGTAAGGAACGGACCTGGATGAAAGGAGACAGCAACATGCATAGCTCAGGATTCAACGGCGCGATCCACACCGTGATTAGAAAACCACGAATAGAGCGACCGTGCTCAACGGGGAAAATGGTCGGAGCATTGCGCCTTTTCACAGCGATCCTGATCATAAACACGATTATTATCGGCTGCGCCTCGGTACAACGTCGCCCGGACCGGACACAGGAAGACCTGTTCGCGGCCCGTCAGGCGGATGATGCCGCGAGGGCCAAGGAAACGCGCCAATTCATGCAGCAACTTTTGGAGCGTGTCGAGCGCGAGGCCCAGGCACCGTCAACGGATACCAAGGTGTCGAAGTGGAGGACCCTGGACGTGCTGGTCATCTCGGGCGGCGGGGACTGGGGCGCCTTCGGCGCGGGCGTGCTGAAGGGGTGGGGGCGCGTCAAGGGCGAACTGGCGCGGCCGAAGTTCGATGTGGTCACCGGCGTCAGCACAGGCGCGTTGATCGCCCCGTTTGCCTTTTTGGGCGATGATGAATCCATCGAACGCATTGTTCAGTTGTACCGCCGTCCGCAAAATGACTGGGCCGTTTCACGCGGGAAGCTGTTCTTTCTGCCGAACAATCCGTCATTCTACTCCCTGCCCGGACTTGAGCGCGAAGTGCGCACGGCGCTGGACCGCCCGATGCTGGAGCGGATCGCGGCGCAGTATGGCAATGGCCGCGGACTGGTGGTCAACACGACGAACATCGACTTGGGCGAAAATCATGCGTGGAATATTGTGGCCGAGGCCAAGAAAGCACTGGCCGACAACGATCCGGACCGGGTGCACAGGATCCTTCTGGCCAGCGCCGGCATACCCGGAATATTTCCGGCAAGGGACATTGGTGATTACCTTTATGTCGACGGCGCGATCACCGGAAATATTATCTACGGGCAGCGGGCGCGCAGTCTTCCCGACATGTGGGAAGAGAGGCATCCCGGCGAACCGATGCCGCCCATACGCTATTGGGTCATTTTCAACAACCAGTTCCGGTTTCCACCGCAGGTCACACAGGAGCGATGGCCCGACATCATGGGCCGGGCGACGATCATGTCCACACAGACGTCCACCATAAATTCGATGCGCCACCTCTTTGCGCTGGCCGAGATCGCAAAACTCAAGCACAGCGGGGATGTGGAAGTGCGGGTCATGTCCGTCCCTGAGGAGTGGGTGCCGCCCAAGCCGGGCACGTTTGTGTCGGAGGTTATGAACAACCTGGCCGACCTGGGCGAGAAAATGGGGGCCGACCCAACGAGCTGGCGCACCACACCTCCTTAATTTGATGTGAGAGGGTCCGGACCTTAGAGAGCCCCAATTGATTGAGAGGAACCGTGTAGGCATTGATTCAGAATTGTCACCAAGATGTAAGAACAATCCGTTCGGCTTGGCGCATGAGGTGTCAAGTCAAATTCAACATAAGGAGGTCCATGTCATGAATCTTTTTCGAATCGCATTAATCGTGAGTGTGCTTTTTAGTGCCGGGTCGGTCCTTGCGCAGGAAATGACTGCCGACACCATGCAGGCCCTGAAGGACAAGGTGAAGGCCGATAAAAAGCTCGTCGTGTCGTCGAACCTGGAGCTGACGGACGCGGAGGCCAAGGGGTTTTGGCCTGTCTATGAGAGCTATCAGAAGGACCTGGGGGGCATCAATCAGCGTCTGGCCAAATTGATTATGAGCTACGCCGACGCCTATAACGGCAATACCCTAGACGATGCCAAGGCGAAATCGCTGCTGAGCGAAGCGGTCGCGATCGAGAACGCCGAAGTGGGACTGAAAAAATCCTACATTCCCAAGCTGGAAAAAGTTCTTCCCATGAAAAAGGTGGCGGTTT
>Ga0335085_10010473_pt1 | contig 13839 bp, 15 predicted proteins | sample Lox_Sample_45_FD_206712 | JGI IMG/M metagenome (GOLD analysis project Ga0335085, IMG submission 206712) | Soil microbial communities from Loxahatchee National Wildlife Refuge, Florida, United States - Lox_Sample_4.5 | ecosystem: Environmental > Terrestrial > Soil > Wetlands | place: USA...
ATCGAGCGGCCGGCCTCACATCCTGGAGCCGCACACTCGGTTGATCGTCGGGCTTGCTGTCACGACACCGATGCCGAGAGCGTCGCGTGATCACTACCTTGGTCGTAACTCAGCCCTGTAGCCAATTGGCACGGGGTCGCCGGGCTTCGACCGGCACCGGCATTGACGGGCCGGACGCGTCCAATCCGTGGAGGCACGAGGATCCATTAGCGAACCCGCTCCCCAAGCCGGCAAGCGCGAATGGATCGGTCTGGCGGTCATCGCCCTGCCGTGCCTCCTGTATTCGATGGACCTCACGGTCCTGCACCTCGCTGTCCCGCGCCTGAGCCTCGATCTCAGGCCATCGAGCGTGCAGCTGCTCTGGATCATCGACATCTATGGGTTTCTGGTCGCGGGTTCCCTGGTCACGGCCGGAACGCTCGGCGACCGCATCGGGCGCCGCCGCCTGCTCCTGATCGGCGCCGCGTTCTTCGGGTGCGCGTCGCTGCTCGCGGCCTTCTCCCGAACTGCCGCGATGCTGATTGCCTCGCGCGCCCTGCTGGGCGTCGCCGGCGCGACCGTGGCCCCGTCGACGCTCTCCCTGATCCGCAACATGTTCCTCGACTCGCGCCAGCGCACCACCGCCATCAGCATCTGGATCATGACCTTCTCGCTCGGCGGGATGATCGGGCCTCTGCTCGGCGGCGTGATGCTCGAGCACTTCTGGTGGGGATCTGTCTTCCTCCTCAACGTGCCAGTCATGGTCCTCCTGCTGGCCGTTGGGCCGTTCCTGCTTCCCGAGTATAAGGATCCGAAAGCCGGCAAACCGGACCTCGCGAGCGCCGCGCTCTCGCTCGTCGCCGTACTCACGATGATCTACGGACTGAAGCGCATCGCTCAGGACGGAGTGAGCGCCGAGGCGGTCGCTTCGATCCTTGCCGGTCTCGCGACGGGCGTGGTGTTCGTGCGCAGGCAACAGCGGCTCGCGGATCCGCTGATCGATCCCCGGCTGTTTCGCATTCCGGCGTTCAGAGCATCGCTTGTGATGTACGGCGGAAGCATCCTCGTCCTCTTCGGCGCATTCCTCTATCTGCCGCAGTATCTCCAGCTGGTCCTGGGTCTTTCGCCCTTGCGGGGCGGACTCTGGATGTTGCCCTGGTCGATCGGCTTCATTCTCGGCTCCCTGGCAACTCCGGCGGTGTCCCGGCGGGTCCGCCCGGGGCTCCTCATGTCCTCGGGGCTCGCGCTGTCCGCCCTCGGCTACTTCCTGCTCGCGGGAATGAGCAGTGGGGAAGGCCACTTTGCCCTGTTTGGGCTCGCGACGTTCGTTCTCACGCTGTGTGCGGCGCCGGTGTACACGGTCACGAACGACATCATCATCGGCTCCGCGCCCCCCGAGCGCGCGGGCGCCGCGTCCGGGATTTCCGAGACGTGCGCCGAGTTCGGGGGCGCGCTCGGGATCGCCATCTTCGGCAGCATCGGCGTCGCGATCTATCGCGCCATGCTGACAGCGGAGTTGCCGGCGGGCCTCACGCCGGAGGCCGTCAACGCAGCCCTGGCGACGCTCGGCGGTGCCCTGGTGACCGCGCGGGACCTCCCCGTGCAGACCGGCGCGGTGCTCGTTCAGGCAGCCCGCGACGCCTTCCTGCGCGGCCTCCTCGTGTGTCAGGTCATCGGTGGAGTTGGCGCGCTCGCCCTCGCGATCTTCGCGACGGCTACCTTCCGTCGCGTTCCCTCGAACTCAGGCTGAATTGGGAGGCTTGATGTCATCCATCGACCGTCCGTTGTCCGCCGATGTCCTGCGCTTCGACCTCCGCGACGAGCGGGCGCGCGTCGACGATCCCGAGCTGCTCGCGCGCCATGGCCGCAACGCCCGGACGCTCGTGAAGGAGGGGGCGCTCCGCGTGACCCTCGTGATGCTGCGGGCGGGTGGCGCCATCGCGCCTCACCGCGCTCCGGGCGCGATCACCCTCCACGTGCTCGACGGCGACGTCCACGTCCAGGCGGCCGGGCAGGAACACCGACTCTCCTCCGGTCACTTGCTCGTGATGAATGGCGGCGTGGAGCATACGATCGATTCGAAGGCCGGTGGGGCGTTTCTGTTGACGCTTGTGCAGCCCTCACGCCGAGTGGAGGCAGCAGGGCTACATCGGCGACAATCCCGACGCCCGCGCGCGGGCCCAGATGTTCACCGCCATCACGACGGCCGCACCCGCCTCGGCCACTCGACCCAGGGTGGCGACGCCTCCGGGCGACCCGGTGAATCCCGCGAGGCCGACCCCCCACAAGCCCGCGTTCAGCAGCCAGAAGGCAAGCCACGCGAGACCTTCGCGTCCTCGCTGCGCCGGCGTCATGCCGAAGCGCGGGAAGATCCAGTAGGCCACTCCCATCACCAGCTGCAGCACCCAGCCCACGAGGCTTGCCTCGATGTGCAGCGGCAAGAGCCGCCACACCGCGGGTCCGACCGCGACGCCTTTGTTCGCGAGCAGGGCCGCGCCGAGCGTGAAGCCGAGCGCGAGGTAGACAAGGGACGCGCGCACGAACCAGAGGGAAACGCGCGGCACTAGCGCTCCTTCACCCGCGGCCAGGTGTTGAGCACGAACGCTAGCCCGGCGAGCCATTGCGCGACGGCACTCACCAGCAGCAGCCCGCCGAGCCCTGACTCCGGGTGGCGGGTCTGGAGGGGCTCGACCACGACACGGAGGAGGAGCCCGAGATTGAGCAGGGCAAATGCGACGACCGCGAGCTGGCTGCTGCCGCGGGGGCGCTCCTTCGAGAAGCGGGGAAACATCCAGTAGGCGACGCCGAAGATCATTTGCGTGATCCAGCCGACGACGAGCAGGTGCACGTAAGAAGCGAACAGCACTCCCCCTCCGCCCATGGCCTGCGCGATTCCCAGGCCCAGCCCTGCGAGGAGATAGAGGAGCGACAGCTTGACGTGCCAGCGGGTGATGGGCGGCATGCTAGGTCATAGCATACTATTCGCCCCGTGTACTACGCCAACGTCACGATCCATTCGCGGTGAAGCTCGTATGCGTCGCGCTCATGGTCGTCCTCTCGGCGGTTCACGATTTCGTGCTTGGCCCAAGGGCCCCACGTATCGACACGAACCCCGCCGCGGCCCGGAGGGCGGCGCCCGGCGCCGTGTGGATCGCCCGTGTCAACGTTCTCCTGGGGGCGGTATTGGTCGTCGCTGCCGTGCGGCTGGCGCGGGGCGGCTGAAGGCTCACTCGTCGCGCATCGTCACCGCCCCCGCCAGCGCGAAGACGACGGCGCCTGAAAGCAGCATGATCATCCCGCCCAACTGCTGGTCAGCGAGCGCGACCTCGCCGCCGGTCGGTGCGGCTGCGTAGTGCCGGTAGACCGGCGTCCCGGCGAACGCGAGGACCGCGCCGAGCAATCCCGACTGGGCGCCCCCGGTGGCCAGGTACAGCGTCCGGGCGGCATCCGTGCGCAGCGCGGCAACGGCATGCCCGAACGGCGTGAACGGGCTCCAGTACAGCGTGTAGGCCATGAGCAGCGTGACATGCTCCACATCGTGCACCGCAGGATGCGCGAGGGCGTAGTCGTAGGCCGGGGGCCAGTGCCACCCCCAGAGCACGGCCGCGGCCACCATCCACGCGGTGCGTGGTCGCGTGAGCGCATGGCCCCAGCGTGCGAGTGGGAAGCCGAGGCGTGGCAGCAGCGCCAACGTCACGGGACGCATGCCCGCGACGAGGAGGGGCGCTGCTAAAAAGGTGAGAAGCTCGTGTTGCACCATGTGGGCGGAGAGGCGCGCGTCGCTCAGCGGGTCCACGCCCGAGCAGGTTGCAACCGCGATGGCGAACAGACCGCCTTGCCACGCGAGGAGGGCGGCGCGCGACGGCGCCGTCCCGCGCCGCCATATCGCGACATAGCCCACCCCAGTCACAGCGAGCGCCGCCACCAGGACCGGGTGCCACTCCCACCCCGTCAGTAAGACGGCCGCCACAGCGCGACTCGAGGCTTAGACCGGCCCGACGTGCGTGCGGCGCCAGGCGCGTCCAAGGCGCGCGAGGACTTCGCCTCCCAGCCATGCCAGCGCCACGACCATGAGCGCAACGAAGGGGATCGCGGCGCGGGCATATCCCTGCCAGGCCGCGTCGTGAATCGCATAGCGTCGCGGGACGCTGTGGGCACCCTCGAGGAAGAAGAACAGCACCGTCCCCACGGCTCCGATCCCGTACAGCCACGCGGCCCAGCGGCCCATCCACCGGTGCCGGGCGCCGCTCAATTCGCTTGTCAGGTGGTAGAGGTACGCCCAGGCGAATGCCGCAACGCCGACCATGTTGTACGTGTGGAAGTGGGCGGGCACCCACATCGTGTTGTGCATGACCTGGTTGACGGGGACGATCGCGTCGAGCAGCGCCCCGACACCGCCGAACGCCCAGCCCCAGATTCCCAGGAGCATCAGGATCGTGGCCGGGGACCACTCGAGACCGGCGCCATAAACGAGGGCGAGCGCGCCGACGATGGTGACGATGAAGGAGGGGAACCCGCCCGCAAACGAGCCCAGGTTGCCGAGGATCTGCAGGCCGAGTGGCTGGACGAAGTCCTCGTAGAGATGGTGCGACCAGGGGAAGAATATGAGCAGGATGATCGAGTTCCACGCGAGAGCCACGGGCCACGTGGTCTTCCAGGGCCGATGCGCGTAGCGCGGTAGTGTCCCGTACACGACTCCCGCGGAGACGTAGACAGACAGATTCGCCATCGTGTGCCCGAACAGGAGCACGGCGTTCTTGGAATACAGCGCGTCCACGTGACGCACCGCCCCGGCGGCCTCGAGGAACAGCGGCACGAGGTACGCGAGCCCCACGACGACCATGAGGAGGCCGACGATCGAGACCACGGTGGCGATCAACACGGGCGGATGGGCCGCGTCAGGCGACGGCCGGCGGGGATGGAACAGGACATCCCAGGCGAGAGCGCGGCGCGCGCCTCCGCACGCGGTGGTCGTGGCGCGCAGGAGCGACGCGCAGACGACGACGATCGCGAGCGCGGTGAAGAGGTACCCGGCGTACGCGACCACCCCGGCGCTCAGCGTCCACGTCTTTCCTTCGTAGGGCAGGGGATCGAGCACGGTCCATCCCGCCGCGAAACGGCCAGGGACGACCGCGAAGACGACGAGCATCATCCCCGTGAGATACAGCACGAGCCCGACCCAGAGCGCGCGTGACGAGAGGCGAGCCTCGGTGCTCACCACAGCGGCCAGCCCGCCGAAGGACGCGAAGAGCAGGCCGGGGATCATGCCGGCGCCGTGGAGCGTCATGATGCGATAGAACCAGTCGGGAGACACCATCAGCACGCCGCCATGGTCGAGCCGCATGAGCACGCCGAGGAGGCCCATCACGGCGACGGTCCCGAGCCCCGCGACGAGGTAGACGATCGCGGCCCGCAGGACAGGGCCATTGGTGGCGTTCAGCGTCGGCGCGTTGGGGTCCACGCGGTCACTGCACGGTCAGGGTGGCGACCATGATGTGGTGGAACACGCCGCAATACTCAAGGCACCGCAACGTGTAGGTGCCTGGTGCGGCGAAGCGATACACGAGGCGATTCGTGTAGCCGGGCATCGCCTGTACCTGTGTAAGCAACCTTCCGTCCGGCGCATAGATCGCGAGGCCGTGATTCACGTCCTGCGAGGTGACGGCAAACTCCACCGGCACTCCCATCGGGACTGCGGTCTTGCTTAGATCCCAGCTCCACTGGCTGGCCTGCACTTGAACGGTGGCGACGGGACTCCCGAGGGAACGACTGCGGAAACGGAAGTACGGGTAGGCGCGCAGGGACGCGGCGAACACTGCGCCGAACGTCACCAGGAACACGACGAAGAGGATGCGTCGCAGCCGGCGCACTGTGGGCGCGGTGGCCTCGTAGGAGCAGCCAGGCCCCGCGTGCAACAGGACCCAGCCCCACACGACGGTCCACGCCGCGCCGAGGGCGAGCAGGATCCACCAGACGGCAAGCGGGTTGACGCCGTTCGGATTCACGCTCCAGCCTCCCCGGGGAGCCAGTTTTTACGATACCGCACCGGCCGGGACATTGCCAGCGCACAAATGGGAACGGAGAGGAGGGGTCAGGACACGGGAACGGGGCAATCGCGCAAGGAATCCGATCAGAGACCGGTTCTGCGCTCCAGCTCCTCGGGATACCTGGCCCCCTGGATCTCGACGTGCGACAGGGCGGCATCGATTTGACGCAGGTCGGCGGGGGTGAGCTGGAGCGTCACCGCGCCGAGGTTCTCATCCAGGCGAGCGAGCTTCGTGGTCCCAGGGATCGGCACGATCCATGGGTGCTGGGCCAGGAGCCAGGCGAGCGCGAGCTGGGCGGGCGTGGCCTTCTTCTGTGCGGCGATCCTGCTGAGCACATCGACCAGCGCCTGGTTCGCCCTGCGTGCCTCGGCCGTAAAGCGGGGAACGACATTACGAAAATCGGACCGGTCGAAGGCAGTCTTCTCGTCGATCTTGCCCGTGAGGAAGCCCTTGCCGAGCGGGCTGAAGGGAACGAGTCCGATGCCGAGCTCTTCCAGCGCCGGCAACACCTCCGCTTCCGGCTTTCTCCACCACAGGGAGTACTCGCTCTGGAGCGCGGTTACCCGTTGCACTGCATGCGCGCGGCGGATGGTCTTCACCCCCGCCTCGGAGAGCCCGAAATGCCTGACCTTGCCCTCGCTGATGAGTCCTTTCACGGCGCCGGCCACGTCTTCGATCGGCACGGCCGGATCCACGCGATGCTGGTAGAACAGGTCGATCCGGTCGGTCCTGAGTCGCTTGAGCGAGGCCTCGGCGACTTCCTTGATGTGCTGCGGCCGGCTGTCCAGGCCGCTTTGCTCGCGATTCGGCCCGAACTTCATGCCGAACTTGGTCGCGATGACGACGCGATCGCGGAGCGGTGCCAGCGCCTCGCCCACGAGCTCTTCATTCGTGTACGGTCCGTAGGCCTCGGCCGTATCGAAGAACGTGACACCACGGTCGACGGCCGCCCGGATGAGCGCGACCATCTCCTTCTTGTCCGGGGCGGGACCGTAGGCGAAGCTCATCCCCATGCAGCCCAACCCGAGCGCTGAAACTTCGAGCTCACTTTTTCCCAGCTTTCGCTTCTGCATTAGTCTCCCTCGGTCCACGCCGCCCTCATGGCTTCAGCCCCGGTATTGCTCGTCGCTCACCTTTTCCATCCAATCCACGGCCTTGCCATTGAGCTGCTCCTGGACGGCGATGTGCGTCATCGCCGTCGTAGGCGAGGCGCCGTGCCAATGCTTCTCGCCGGGGGAAAACCAGATCACATCGCCGGGCCGAAGCTCTTCCATGGGGCCACCCCAGCGCTGCGCTCGTCCGCAGCCGGCGGTCACGATCAGGGTCTGGCCGAGAGGGTGCGTATGCCACGCGGTACGGGCGCCCGGCTCGAAGGTGACGCTGGCACCGGCAACGCGGGCCGGGTCGGGGGCCTGAAAGAGCGGATCGATGCGTACGGTGCCGGTGAACCAGTCCCCGGGCCCTTTGCCCGACGCCTGCGAGCCGGCTCGCTTGATGTCCATCTGCCTCCTCCGCCGCCGGGGATCCCTTACTCTGTCACCTCGTCGTCCACGTCTGATTACCCCGGTCGACGTCCGGGAGGAGAGCCTCGGGATCGATCTCGACGCGGATGATGCGGGGGTCGCGCGGCACCCGGACCGTGGTATGGCGGGCGCCCGCGAGCCAGATCGCCACCGGCACGGTCAGCCGCTGCACGGTCCCGTCGGCGCGCGTTACCACCAGCGGTATCGGCATCGGCGCGAGCCCCCGGTCCCCGATCGTGATCGTGGCCGAGTCGGCCGCGATGGACACGGAGTCGATCGCTTGATCGAGCGGCCACGCCTCGTAGAACCAGGTGGTCCAGAACCACGAGAGATCGCGGCCCGCCACGTCGGCGATCGTGTTGAAGAAGTCATACGGCTGGGGGTGCCGGCCAATCCAGCGTCGGCCGTACTCCACGAATGCGCGGTGCCAGACGTCGGGTCCCAACACCGCTCGGAGCGCCGCGAGGACCTGCGCGGTCTTGTTGTAGTAGATCACGTAGTACAGCGCCTCGGGGTAGTCGTCACCCCCTCCCTGGGTCATCAGCGGAGCATCGAGGCCGGCGCGCACCGCGCCCAGGTAGCGCGCGCGTTGGCCGGCCTCCGAGTCGGTGGGCCGTCCGCCCGACCGTGGCTCGCCGTAGAGCGCGCGCATTCCCTGGGCCGCGTCGAATTGGGTGAACCCCTCGTCCATCCAGGGGAAGCGCGTCTCGTTGGAACCGACCTGCATGGGAAACCACATGTGGCCGGTTTCGTGCATCAAATCGCCCGCGAGAGAGAGCGTGTCCGCCCAGGGTTGCATCAGCGTAACCATCGGGTACTCCATGCCGCCGCTCGAGAGCACGCCTTCCATCGAGGTCATCTGCGGGTAGGGGTACGGCCAGAGGTACCTCGACATCTGCTCGACGGCGTCCCGCGTGAAGCGTGCGCCGCCCGCCCGCCACGCAGCGGCCGGCGCGGTCAGCCGGAAGAAGCTGTTGATCTCCACGGGAACGGACGCTCGACCGGGCGTCGCGACGAGCGCCCGGGTCGCGTCCCAGGCGTACTCGTCGCTCGTCCCCCAGGCGAAATCGCGCACGTCCGACGCCGTGAAGTGCCAGGTCGCGACGCCTTGGCCCGCCGCAAAGACGCGCGCAGCGGTCGGGCCGGGCGTCAGGACTCGCACTACGCGCCCGGTGGTTCGCGCCGCGGTGAGACTATCGCGCGCGGCGGCTGAGAGCACAGCGTCCGCGTTCCGCAGCGTGCCGGTCGCCCCGACCACCCAACCGCGCGGAACGGCGATGCGGACGTCGTAGTCGGCGGGGTCCATGTAGAACTCCGCCTGGAGGAGATAGGGGTCCGTCACCCACCCGTCCACGTCGTCGTAGACGGCGACCTGCGGGTACCAGTACCCCATGAAATACACGTGACCGTCATGTCCCTCGCGGCCATCGGCGGGTGCGGGGGGCGGGGTATAGGACCAGGCGAGATCGACATGGAGACTATCAGTAGGGGGAAGCGGTCGTGGCAGCGGGATCCACATCACGGTCCCGTGGACCGCGTACTGGCCGGGCTCCGGGGGCCGATCGGGCGGCGCCGTGATCGGCATCGCGACGAGCCGACGATCCTCCATTGCGACGTTGCGCAGCGTCACGCCGTCCGTGATTGGCGCGAAGCCGCGGTGCGGGCTGCCGGCGGCGAAGGCGTTTTGACGCAGATACACGGCGATCTGTCGCAACGAGTCGGGGGAACGATTGAAGTAGACGACCGTCTCCCGCCCCTCGAGCCGATTGCGCACCGGGTCGAGCGTGACGGTGATCGTGTAGCGCGCGCGCTGGATCCAGTATGCGGGGCCCGGCACGCCGGTCCGAGTCCGGGTGCCCCGTGCCACGGCGAGACTGAACGCCGCCGATTCATAGACGGGTCCTGGAATGGGACGGGGAGCGGACGCGGTCGCGCCGGGATCCACGATGGGCGCGGCGCGGGTTTGTGCATGCAGGCTGACAGCGAGGACGGGTGCTGCGAGGAGTGCGGTGGCGAGCGTTCGGTTCCGCACGGATGCTCCCCGAGGGAACGATCAGTCGGTGATTACGTCGGCGGGCATGACGAACGTCTTCGGATCGACCGCCTTCCCGTTCACCCACACTTCGTAGTGGACGTGTGGGCCGGTGGACTCACCCGTCGAGCCGACGAGCGCGATCTTCTGCCCGCGCTTCACGTGCTCCCCCCGGGTGACCAGGATTTTGGAGCAGTGCGCGTACCGCGTCACGATCCCGTAGCCGTGGTCGATGGTGAGCAGGTTGCCGTAGCCTTCTTCCCACTTGACGGAGGTGACGATGCCGGCGGCCGTCGCTTCGATCTCGCTGCTCATCCGGGCGGCCACATCGATGCCTTGGTGCGGGCGGATGATGTGGAGAACCGGGTCCAGCCGCGCGGGTGCGAACGGGCTCGAGATCCGTCCGTGGGCGGGGATGATCGAGGGGGTGGCGGCGAAGCGCGCCTGATGGCTCGACAGCGACTCGTAGGACTGCCTCAGCGAAGTCGCGAGGATTGTGGCTCGGCGCGACAGTCCGTCGACCGCCAAGCGCGCCGCCAGCGCCTCCGCGCCGTCGGGGCCGAGCGCCAGCAGGCTATCGCGCTCGGGCCACTCGCCCGGTGGGCCGCCGATGCCGGCTTGTTGCACCGTGGGGTCGACGAGGCTCAGGTCGGCCAGGAGGCGCAGCTCCTGCTCGCGCTGGCCCATGCGCGTGAGCGAGTCGCCGAGCATGAGCAGCTGGTCGTGCACCCGGTGGACCTCGTCCACGAGCACGCTGTTCTCGTGCTCGAGCACGCGGTTCCGCGTGATGCTCACCCCGCGCGCGATCGCGGCGACGCCCAGCACGACGGTCCCCAGTACGATCACGCCCCCGATGCTCATGAGGGTCTTCACCACGGTATGCGACACGTGCACCGCGCGGGATGAGGCCGAACCGTGCGGCACCAGCATGATCGTCCAGCGTCGTTCCCCGCGCTTACGCATGGGCGTGACAATCCCTCGTTCCGACAATTCGATCAGAGTGGCACCGGACAGGGCGTGAATCCGGGGTCCCGAAAGGGACTGCAACAATACGCCCCGTCGCCCAATCGGTCAATAATGCTCAGTGGTGAGCCATCGTGACCCAGATCACCGACCGTGTCGGCACCGACCGGACCGCGGTCCGGAGGGCCCCACGTTCCATCCCGCGACTTCCCTCCTGCGTGCGCCCCCCGGTTATTCTGGATGCAACCCTCCCCGCCCCCTAGAGGCGCCCAGAGATGCCCCCAGTTTCCCCCCGCGACCCGCCAGGTCCTGAGATCCGCTGCGCCGGGGCTCTGATCGCATTGTTCGTCGTCGCGCAGGTGACGGACCAGTGGGTCTTCCACCACTTCGCATACGCCGGGATCTACGATCGTGGCTGGGCCCGCATGTTGCGGACGGCGGGGTACCTGCCCGTCTGGGGGATCGTGGCGCTGGGGGTCCTCCTCCACGACTGGACGCCCCGCCTGCGGCGCACACTGCGCCACGCGGGCCGTCGCAGTCTGCTCCTTTTCTCATCGCCTGCGCTCGGAGGGATTGTTGCCGAGGCCCTCAAGATCGTGCTCCGGCGCGAGCGCCCCGGGTTGACCGACGGCGCGCACGTCTTCCGGCCCTGGTCCGATCAACCCTGGTCCACGGCTCAACTGGGCCTGCCGAGTAGTGAGGCCGCGGTGGCATTTGCCGCCGCGGCGGCGCTTGCTCGGCTCTTCCCGGAGGCTTGGCTGCTCTGGTACCTGGTCGCGACCGGGTGCGCGCTCACGCGAGTCGCGAGCGGCGCCCATTTCCTGAGCGACGTCGTGCTGGCCGCATTGGTGGGGTATGTCGTCGTGCTGGGTCTCTGGCGGGGGGGCCTCCACGTCGCGCGGCGGCCTTGCCTTGAGTCGCGCGACCGCGTTACTTGAGGACGATGCGCTTCCGCCTTGCTCGTGTTCGGGCCCTGACCGCGCTCGCGATCGGCGTGGTCTTTATCACCGGCTCCCCGCTAATGAGCGTGAGCATGGCGCGGGGGGAACGTGGCTCGTCCGCGGCGCATTGCCCTGCGACGCCGGAGAGCCCCCGTCACCACCCGGGGCCGCAGCACTGCTGCGGGCTTTGCGCGCTCGTGTGCGCGAGCGCCGCAACCTTGTCCGGCGGCGCCGCGTGCGTCGGCTCACTTGGTGGGACGGAATATCAGGTCGTTCTCGCGCAGCCATCCGCATCGGCTTCCTCACTCCACCAGCTTCGCCTTCCGTTTGCGATAGGCCCTCCGCCGTCGCTCGGGTAGGAGCGCGGCAGGAGGAGATCCCCGTCGGCGCGCACGGCCTGTGCGTGACCGGCCAATTGCCCGGGAAACGGAGGACGCGATGTCAGCGCGTTTTGTACAGAACGAAGACGTCTCGTGTCGCATGTTTCGGAGTCCGTGGCTCGAAGCCGTGAGTCACGTCCACCCGGTGGTTCCGCACGTCATCTTTGTGCCCGTGATAGCGGCGCTGCTCTGGTCCTCGGGCGCGACCATGCGGCCGCGGGCGCTCGGCGCGGCGTTCGTGCTGGGCGTGCTGCTGTGGACCTTCACCGAGTACCTCATCCACCGGTTTGTCTTCCATCCGCCACCGGCCATCGAAGACGACACGCGGCGCATCGTGGGTGGGCTCGGCACCGGGGAGGCCGCGATGCCCGCCCTCCCCACCTGGCGGCACCGGTTCTATTTCCTGGTGCACGGCGTCCACCACGACTTTCCGAACGATTCCCGGCGACTCGTCATGCCGCCCGTCGTCAGCGTGCCGTTGGCGGCGATCTTCTACGGGATCTTCGTGGTGTCGTTCGGGCCCGGGGCCAACGCGGCGTTTGCGGGCTTCGTGGCCGGCTACCTGTGGTACGACACCATTCACTATCTGACGCATCACGGCTCGCGCCACACGGCGCTCGGCCGGTACCTGCGCCGAGCCCATTTCGGGCATCACTACGTGGACTCGACGACCAACTACGGCGTAAGCTCGCCGCTGTGGGACCTGGTGCTCGGCACGCGAGCGGGCGGGACCAGCTCGCCGCGCGCTTGATTGAGCCACCCCGCGATGTCCGCACACCGTTTCGCCGAGGCCCTCACGCCGTCTTGAACGAACCGCTCACGGGTGCGAAAATCACCGCACGACGCCAAGGCGGGACACGCCCAAGGAGGGATTGACCATGACGGGTACGCCTCCGGCCGTGACGGTGAACGTCGTGATGAGGATGCTGCGCGAAGCGTTCGACGGGCCGCCCGGTCCCTGGACCTACTTCATCGACACGTCCCCGGGAACGGGGCTGCACGCGACGCTCGGCGCATTGACCGCCGCCCAGGCATCTCAGGAGGGTGGCCGGAACCGCTCCACCATCGCGGGCCACGTTCAACACTTGATCTCGAGCCTCGCCCTCACCGCGCGGGGCGTACGCGGGGAGTCACCGGCGCGGGATCGCAGCCATAGCTGGACAGTGTCCGTGGTCGACGACGCGACGTGGACCAGGCTGCGGGCAGAGCTCCAGCGTGAATACCAGAGCCTGCTCGTGGCGGTGGGGACGCGCGGCGTCTGGGACGAGGACGCGCTCGGCGTGGCGTTCGGCGGTATCGCGCACACGGCGTATCATCTCGGGGCGATCCGGCAGCGCCTTCCGCCTTGACCCACATCGGGCCGAGGAGCGCGCCGCGGCAGCTTCAGCGGCTTCGCTGCGCTACTTGAGCACCCCGGCGAGCAGCGCGATGGAGCCAACGGCACCGACCCAGAACACGAAGGACCACTTGATCAAGTCTGCCTTGGTTCGCTCGATCCGGGTCTCGAGGCGCGCGATTTCTGTGCGCACCTCGCTGCGGAACTCCCCGATAAGCGCTGCAAAGCGGGCGAAATTGAGGTCGTTGAGCTCGCGGAGGTCAGCCCGTTGGGTGTCTATCTGCAGCATCCAATCAACCAGATCATGGCCGGCGTCGTCGCCGAGCGTTTCGTAGAGTTTGCGTGACAAACGGGACGTAACCGTCATCGGCGATCCCAGTAGAGGGAGTCGCCAATCTGAAGCTAGCGCAGTTTCGATAAGGCATCAATTTGCGCGCGTGAGGCTCGGAAAAGCGCCAGCAATCATTCGCCAGTCTTGGCACCGCGAGTCGTCCTAGCCGCCCCCAGCACGTGAAATGTCTTGACCGGGATCGGCGCCGCCTGCCGTACCAAGAGGGTATCGATCCTTTTTCGCTTTACCCGTGGGTTCTACGAGGACTCTAACGGCTGGCTCCACGGCCGGCGCAACGACCAAAGCC
>Ga0335085_10010474_pt1 | contig 13839 bp, 24 predicted proteins | sample Lox_Sample_45_FD_206712 | JGI IMG/M metagenome (GOLD analysis project Ga0335085, IMG submission 206712) | Soil microbial communities from Loxahatchee National Wildlife Refuge, Florida, United States - Lox_Sample_4.5 | ecosystem: Environmental > Terrestrial > Soil > Wetlands | place: USA...
AGTCGCCGAGCTGGAAAAGCGAAACGGCAAAATAGACCTTTACGAACAATGGAGTGCGCTCAAGGATTATTTGATCTACGGAACTGAATTCAACCAAGGGGGTCGCTAAAATGAAAACTGCAATCGTGCTTCTGCTGTTGATGGTGGCCGGAGTCGCCCAGGCGAAATCCAACCCGCAAGACCTGGCCCAGATGGTAGCTTACGCTGACAACGCCATTCTGGATGCCGCGCAGACCGGCCATAAAAAGGTGACGCTCGTTTTCGGAAATGCTGACCCGGACAAAGTGGAACAGGTGGCCGCCATCCTGCGCGAGCGGGGCTATCGTCTGGACGAGGAAGCCGCGCTGTTGAACGGCGACATGATCAAGGTTCGGGGCTTGAAAAATTCGGCTGTTGCCAGCCGCTAACTAACTAAAAAAACTGGAGGACTTACCCATGACCACGCAAACCGCAGAAAAAGAAGGACGAGTCAAGACGGTGGCCGGAACCCTGGACGCGCTCGCGTTCGACGCGAGTCTGACCCCGGTGTTCGACGGCAAAGGGCAAGAGATCGAAGGATACAAGCGCGTTTACCGGGCCGACCTGGACCGGACGATCTCGATTGTGTCTGACGGATACGAACTATTCCAGCACCGCGAAGCCCTGGCCCCGGTAGTGGACCGGCTGAGTCAGGACGGCTGGACGGTCAAAGCGAGCCACATTGAACGCTTCGGCGGTCGCGCCTTCGTGGAACTGCATCGCCGCGATGCGGTCAATCCCGAGGTCGCCCGCGTGGTCGGTGAAAAGGTCGGCGAACGCCTGATGCTTCGCAATTCCTATGACAAGACTTCCTCGCTCATTTTTTCAATGGGCGCGTTGGTTCTGAAATGCACCAACGGTCTGGTCGTGCCGGATGGCGGCGGGATGAATTTCAGCGGCCACCATTCCGGCGACCTGCGGAAAAACTTCGACCGGTTCCTCCGCGGATTGGACCGGATCGAGTCGACCATCGGAACCCGGATGCTGGAGCATTACAGCCAGCTGGACAAGATTGTGCCGGATCAGATCGGCCGCGAGATTATTAAACGCGCGGTCGGCGAGCGCGTGACCCTGCAAGTGCTTCCGATGTGGACCGGCGGCATCGGGCGCGATGGAACCCGAACCGCCTGGAACCTCTACAACGGGATCACGCAATACCTGACCCACGACTATAAGGGGAACTGGGATCGCCGCGAACGGCTGAACGGCCAAGCCTTTAACCTGATTGCCGGATGGGTTAAGACCGGGACGCTTCCCGTGATCGACGAGGAAGGGACGAACTAACATGGCGATGCTCTACGCCAGCCAAGCCGAAGTCGGAAAAAAATACCTGACGCCGAAGGGGCTTCCCGTCGAAGCCCTTTCGGTGAGCGGGTCGGGTGTACTGCTTAAAGCGATCTGGACCGGGAACCAGCTCCACGTCCTGCCGACGTATCTTCTCCAGCCTTTTGCGCCGGAGAAACTATCCCGAGAATGGAGAAAAATCAGCATGGCTACCAAAGCGAAAACCAAAAAGGAATCGAAAGCGATCGTCACCAAGGTCGAGGAAGTGGACGGCAAAAAGTACCTGAGCCGCGAATACAAGGGCAAGGAATACAAAGTGACTGTCCGAAATGCCGAGGACAAAAAAGGCTTCGAGTACGCGGGCAAGCTGTACCGCTCGCTGACGGACGTCGCCCGGACCATTACCGGCCAGAAGATCATCAACGGGCCGAAGTTCTTCGGGCTCCGGCAAAAGGCGGCCTGACCATGACCAAGCAAGAAGCCCTGGAAGAACTGTTCGGGTACGACCACGCGATCATCTCGGAAGATCGCGCCATGGCCCTGGCCGCGCCATTCGGTCTGACGCAAGTCCCGACTCGGGACTATGCCACCAACCCCGCCGCCAACAATGGCAAGGGCGTCTTCATGGAAAAAGAAGGGCCGGCGGTTTCGGCCCATGAACTGGCCGAAGCCATTGCCGACCATATGGGATTGACTTACCCGCCCATGATGGGCCTAGGGTCGCGCCTGCGCGTGGCCTGTAGCGCCATCCAGCAGGCGATTAAGTCCGACGCCTGACGTTCGACCCTGGTCCCTACCGGGGGCCGGGGATGGAGCGTCAAAGGCTGGAAAACTGGGGGTTTCTATGAAACGCATGATCATTGGAGTGCTGTTGCTGTTGCCTCTGAGTGTGCAAGCGCGAGAGTACAAAGAAAATCCGGACCGCTACCCGTCCATCGGGTTTGAAGTGGCCAAAGGACAGGTGCCGGGAATCCCAAAAGCCGGAGTGAACGGAGAGCAGACCAACGGTGGTACGGTCGGCTTCTTGGGCGATTTCCGTTTACCCGTTTCCGACGCCCTGACATTACATACGTCGATCCAGAGCGATGGGATCAACAACAACCTGGCGTTCACGGAAGGGTATCGTCTGGCTGTTGGTCTTCGTGTTTATATCCGCGACTAAAGGGGGGCTACCATGGCCGTCGATTTTATTCGAGTCGGCGATACGGTTCAGCTTACCGCTGGCATGGCCGAGGTTCATGCGGCCTGCACCGATCGCGTTGACGGGTACTGGCATTGCGCCAGCCACCGGCGCAGTTTCCGAAATGAGTTTGACCGCGACGCCCACGTCCATAACGGCAAACACCGTGTCGTGTGGATTTGCTGGCGTCATGGAGCTGAAACGCCGTAACAGACAAACTATAATCCTGGGCCCCTATGAGATACCGAACGCGACCGCTGAAACACCGCAAAGACGGGCGACCGTTTTTGCTTCTTCTGACCGCTGACGAGCATGAATATCTGGACCGGGTCGTCCAGGACCGGGGCGGGACCAAAGCCGACATCATGCGCGGCCACTTCTTTACCAAGGGCTGGCGCCGCAAGCTGGACGAGCTGAGACAGGAACAAGGCCCCCTAGCCGAAGCGCCAAAGGTTTCGTAAGATTGTCCGGGGTCAGGAAACGAGGTTCCCAATGGCAAGCGCCAAAGTGCAAGTGCTGGTGACGTTGAACGATGCCGGAGTCTGGCGAATCGTCGCGCCGCTCAATCCTCTGAAAGTGCGGCATATCACCGAAGCTGAAATGCAGATGCTCTCGGAAGCGATCCCGCGACTGATTGAATCCATCGTCTCGGATAAAGCCCCGGAGCCAGCCCCGAAAAAAAAGAAGTAGCCCGACCGTAAAACTGGAGGACGTTTGCCCGCCACCCTAGAGTTGTCCCAGGAGCAGAAGACCGCTTTTGAAGCGATCCTCGCTTTCGTCAAAGATGGAAAACCCGAACTGCGAATCGGCGGCTACGCCGGAACGGGTAAGACCTACCTCATCGCCCACACCTTAAACGCCATTCGTGAGCTGAACAAAAATAAAGTGATCGCGCTCGCCTGCTTCACCGGCAAGGCGGCTTTCGTTCTGCGCGACAAATTGACTGCGGCCGAAGCCCTGGCGAACGAATACTGCGGGACCATTCACGGGATGATGTACCGCCCGGTGGAAGACAAAGACGGCGGCATTTCCTGGCGGCGCAATGATTCCATCGACGCAGACCTGGTGATCATTGACGAAGCCTCCATGGTCAATGAGACGATTTACAATGACCTGAAAAAATACAACGTGCCGATGCTGTTCATCGGCGACCACGGCCAGCTCCCGCCCATCGGCGGCCAGTTCGGTTTGATGGAAAAACCGGACCTGACCTTGACCCAGATTCAGCGCCAGGCGGCGCAGAACCCGATCATCCAGCTCTCAGCCCAAGTTCGCGCTGAAGGTCAAATCCCTTTCGGACAGAAGGCCGCTCCGCTGGGTGACGGCTGGCGAAAAATATCTATGCGTCTCCACGATCTTGTTAAAGCGGTGGATGATCCAGGACTGGCGATGTTCCTCTGCGGCTACAATAAAACGCGCACCTGGCTGAATCAAGCGATTCGCGCCCGCCTTGGATTTAAAGGCGACCGGCCGGAGCCTGGCGAGAAACTCATCTGCCTGAAAAACAACCGGGAAATTGGAATTTTTAACGGAATGGGCGGGCTCCTGCGCCGGATCAAAGAAAAGAAGGATAGCCACTGGTATGAAGCCTCCATCCAGATGGAAGACGGGACCGAGTTTAAAGGGTCAGTGATCAAAGCGCAATTCGGAGCGCAAGAAACCCTGCGCGAGCTGGAAGGGCTCGAGCGCGAACTCCTGCGCGAGCTGTTCGATTTTGGGTATGCCCTGACCGTGCATAAAGCGCAAGGCTCCGAAGCTGACCGGGTGATCCTGGTCGAAGAACGCTTTTCTTCGATGACAGACGAAGACTGGCGGCGCTGGCTTTATACCGGAGTGACCCGAGCGCGGAAACACCTGACCGTTGTTTCAAGAGTGCGAGCCTAAACTAAAAACTGGAGGACTCAAAACCATGAAGCGAACCACGCTGGTGCTGTTGATATGCGCCGCATCCGTAGCCGTGGCCAAGCCGACGACCGAGGCGTTTTACGTTTACTCCGATAAAGGTGCGCCGACGAATCATTTTGCACCTTCGGGGTGGATGGGGTCATATCAAAGCCTCAAGTTAAACGACGCCTACAACAAAGACTGCGAGGACGGAAAGACCTGCATCCAGTGGAAGTATGACGCCGCCAATGATGCCGGTTCAGGATGGGCTGGCGTCTTCTGGCAATGGCCGCCGAATAACTGGGGCGAAAAGCCAGGCGGCTTCGACCTGTCGAACTTTAAACGCCTGACATTCTGGGCGAAGGGCGAGCAGGGCGGCGAAAACATTCATGAGTTCAAAGTCGGTGGAATTACCGGCGAGCATGGCGATTCTGATGAAATGTCCATCGGACCGATCGTGCTGACCAAGACGTGGAAAAAGTACACCATCGACTTGGCTGACAAAAACTTCTCACACGTCATCGGCGGGTTCTGTTGGTCGGCCAGCCGGGACGATAACCCGAACGGATTCACGTTCTACCTGGACGAAATTCGGTTCGAGAAATGAGCTTTGCCCCTGCGGCGTCCGCTGTCCGTGGCTTCACGCATCCGGAGCTTGCGGAGCATACTTCCGGTCCTAGACCGGCCAGGGGTCCAAATTTAAATGCCGCCTGCTGATCCAGAGACAGCCGCCCGAATTGTGATTGAAGGCATCCTCATGAAACTGGGCGATGTGATTCTCGTCAATGGAGCCAAGGGCGCGGTACTGATCGCGGTCGTGGTACGCGCCCGAATTAAAAAGAGCGGAGACAAAAAACATGAAACAACCAAAAAGGAAAGTCATAAGTTACAGCGCAAGCCGTGACAGCGGCTACGGTTCCCGAGCAGTCATTGTCCAGTATGACGATAGCGACCAAGAAATGCTGGACCCGCGCCCGTCGCAAAAACTCTACAACCATTCCCCGGACGGGTTCGAGTGGGGCTATGGCGGTTCCGGTCCCGCGCAACTAGCCCTGGCCATCCTTCTGCATTACACCGGCAATCCCAAAGAAGCATTGATGTGGCATCAGGATTTCAAATGGGAATTCATGGCCAAAGCCCCGCAGGAAGGCTTCGTCATAACGGCGGATCAGATTGAACGCTACCTGAGCCTTCCAGTCATCGCCGACCGGCCGCACCGATGAACGAAGACTTGCGCGACCTGGGCTGGGCGAACAAAGGCGGCGAGACCTACGCCCGGATCAATGAAGCGGTGATCCGGTGCCGGGACCTCGGCCATGTATCCACCGACATTGACGTGGGCCCGCCGAATCGCGGGATCGAACACGTGGTGAGCTGTAAAATCTGCCGGTACGTTTACCGATACGACTCATCCGATTAAAGGAGGCTTTTGTGAGTGATCCACTTGACGACGAAGGAAAAGCGCGGGAAGCGGCCCAGGCCGAAGGTGAAGCCCAGGCCGAGGCGCAGGCCGAAGCTGACGAAGCGACAGCGCAAATTGATTCAATGGCTACGCCAATCAAAAATGGCCGGATTCTTGGAATAAACAGACGCCACTACCCTGCTCAGGCCAGCGTGATCGGGCACAGCGGTTTTTATGTTGAAGGCATCGGGATGGTGGATCAATCCGAAGACCCGCCGCCGACCCTGGCTGTTTTGGTTCAAGGCGAGATCGGGGATTACGCCTGCTATGTCGGCCACGGCACGCCGGAATGGGTGCGCGATCATGGCGATAAAATTAAATTCGAGGAAGCCTGTTGCCACTTTCCCGGAGGCCAGCTCAAGCGCGAGCTGTACCGCGAATGAAAAACTTACTCGGCTGGATTGCCTTTGCAATCGCCTTGCCATTTATTCTGTTGATCGGGCAATGGCATGAGCTGAACCGGCGATGACACTCCAGGAACGCTACGAGCTGATCCGGCAATTGACCGACGTTTTCCAGCTCAAGACCGCGATCAAACATCAGATCATGGTGCAACTGAAAGAAGCCCAGCACGACGGTTACCGGCAAGGTTTAAAAGACGGGGTGCGCCGCTTTGCCTGGTGGAAAGACGGGACTCAATGGTGCGGCTCGGGCAACAAAACCCTGGAAGAAGCCGAAGCGGAAATCGAAAAGGAATGCGAAGATGGAAATTACCGACAGCCATATTAAACTTCTGCAGAACGCCGCCATGGTGGAAGACGCCATTAAACTCTGCCAGGACATGATCGCCCAAGCCTTTGTCTATGAAGCCGAGATCATTGCGAAGCGCCGGGACTGCGAGAAAAAACTGGGCGAGCTCCTAGCCTACAAAGCGGCCATCGCGTCCAGACTGACCTTGTAAAACCCATCAACGCGGGATACACTTCCCGCGTGGCGACCTGGCTGTTCCTGGCGGTTCGCTGTAAAGATTGTTCCCACACCTGGCACGACCTCCTGCCAAATTGCCGCTTCATTGTGCCCATCTTCGGATGCTCGCATTGCTGGGGCGACCGTGTAGAGATTTGCCAAATGCTCACGGATCAAGTTTAATCCTCGCGGGTCTATGGTCCGGGAAACCATTGTGACGTGCGGGACATGCGGGAGCCTCTGCCGTTCGATAGAGTGTGACCGAACCAATGGCAATGCTCACAGCTATTACCGGCCGATGGTGGAAGGAACGCTCACCAAAGAAGAAACCCGCGCCCAGATGTTGGAAACGATTCAGCAATCCAAATTTAACCGGATGCGCTTAGAGGCCGCGATTACCACGCTTTCCCACGTTGAACAATTTCTGGCCAGCAAAGGCCATAAGTTCATGCACATGGAAGTCAAACGAACGCTGATGCAACTGCAGGACCGGCGCGGGGCATGAACTATATACCCGCAGAGTACGTGAAGGTCTTTTGGCAGGGATTCTATTTCGGGCTGGGATTTCTGGCCGTAAATCTGATTTTTGTTTTAATTATTTTACTGGTGGTCGTGACGCTCGCCTCGCTCCTGGCCCTGGACCCTTTTCCCCGACGGAAAATCACCCGTTCCCTGGTGGAGTAAACCGAGCGCTTCTCTATTACGCGCGAAGACTGTCAGAACCCCTCCCTCTTGATTTCTTTAAAAATATAGCGCATATTTATGACCGCATGAGCCGAAAGACCAAAGGGAAAGACCAGCCGCGCTCGGATGGAGTGCCGCCCGAGCCCCGCAACAACGCAACATTAGAAAAAAAGCCGACCTTCGCCGAGAGCCACCGCGCCGAGTTAAAACAGCAATTTCTCGACCAGTTCAAAGAGTACGGAACGATCTACCACACCGCTAAAGCCATCGGCTCGGACCACTCGACGATTGAAAAATGGCTGAACAACGACGCCGCCTTCGCCGAAGCCTTTAAGACAATCCGCAAAGCGCCCGGTTACATGATTGAACGCGCCGCCATTGAACGCGCGAAAAACCCGAGCAACCAGGCCGACACGATGCGGATCTTCATGCTGAAAAATCTCCTGCCCGAATCCTACGGCGAAGCTGACAAACTGCAAATTGAACTGACCGTCTCAAACGTCTTAGTCGCGCAATTCGTCTCAATCGTGCAGGCGAATGTCCCGGACACCTGCCCGCATTGCAAGACCAACCTTGGCCTATCGGCCAAACTCGCGAGCGAGCTTAGCGCCCTCAGCGAATCCATGCTGAAAGCAGGCGCTATCCGTGACGCCAACGCTCGAGCGTAAAAAATCCAGTCGGCGCGGCGAGTTCATCGCCGAGATCGTTGCGAAAGCCCTGGGCGAAGCCGCTCAGGGTTTGACTTATCCGCAAATGGCCTTCCGTGAATTTTTAAAACTCGGCTGGCAGATTATTGAGCCGGCCAATCCCCTGCAGGACGAATGGTACGTGGATTGCCTTTGCGAGTACCTTCAACTCGTGACCCTGGGCGAAATCCGAAAACTGCTGATCAACATGCCGCCTCGCGAAGGCAAGAGCAATATCGTCACGGTGCTGTGGCCCGCCTGGAGCTGGACCCGCAAAGCCTTTCTGCGATTCATTACCTGCTCATACTCCGCATCGCTCTCCGAAAAACACGCCACCATGCGCCGCAACGTGATTGACTCCGGCTGGTATCAACGGCAGTGGGGCGGCCTGGTGCAGTTCGCGGCCGACCAAAATAAAAAGCAGGAATACGAAAACACCGCTCGCGGCCACATGATCGCCACCTCCGTCGGCGGCACGATTACCGGCAAAGGCGGCGACGTGATTATCGAGGACGACATGATCAACCCGCTCCAGGCGGTCAGTGACGCCGAGCGCAAAGCGGCCATCGACATGCACAAGATGGTTTTGTCCACCCGCATTGATAATCCGAAAACCGGAAGCCGCGTCATTGTCGAACAACGCACCCACGACCAAGACGTATCCGGTTATGTGCTGGCGAATGAATCCGGCTGGACGCATTTGAATTTGCCGCTGATCGCCACGCGGGAAACCGTTGTCGTCCTGCCGATCAGCAAGCGCGAAGTGATTCGCCCGATTGACGATATTCTTTCCCCTGGCCGCCATGGTCCGAGCGAGATCGCCGATTTAAAAAAGACCATGACCCCGGAAGTCTTTGAAGCGCAATGCCAGCAGGAACCCTCCTCCGATGTCGGCAACATTTTGAAGCGCACCTACTGGGAAAAATCAAAATACCTGACGCTTCCCTCAGGTTTCGACCTGGTGGTGACGAGCTGGGACTTGACCTTCAAAGAAACCAAAGCCGGTTCCTATGTCGTCGGTCAAGCCTGGGGCAAACGCGCGGCGAAGTTTTATTTATTCCCGTGGATGGTTCGCGCCCGGATGGATTTCTCCGAGAGCTTAATTGCCTTCGCGAATTTCGTCGCGCACATCACTAAGCAGATCGGCTACAAGCCTGCCGCGCATTTGGTCGAGGATAAAGCCAACGGCCCCGCGCTCATTTCCAAAATGCAAAACACGATCCCCGGAATTTTGCCGATGCCAACAGTCGGCACCAAAGCGGCCCGCGCCCACGCGGTGGCTCCGACGATCCGAAGCGGAAACGTCATGATCCCGGACGAGTCGATTGCGCCCTGGAGTTTGGAGTTCGTGGAAGAATGTGCTAAATTCCGCGGCGCCGATTCCGAGATCAACGATCAGGTGGACACCATGACCCAGGCCGTCATTTATCTCAGCAACGTGCCGATCCTCTCCCAAGAGCAGGACGAGGACGACGGCGTTAGCTTTATCGGCGATTTAAACGGCGAGTCAGAATCTATCGGAGGTTTCATCGGATGATTGATTTGATCCTGAGCGCCTATCGCCGGAAAGTCCAGGAATTTAAGAACGACCAAATCCGCGCCGAGCTGGAAGGCAAACTCCTGAGCGAAGCCTCGGCCTCATCCGACCTGGTAGTGGACCGCCCGGATACCACGCAAGGCTGGGTGCGCCGTTACCAGGTCAACGACTGGGAAAAAGGCCACATCCAGGCCAACCAGCTCGAAGCCGTTCGCAAATGCCGCGAGTTCGACCGCTGGGACGCCCACGCCCACGGGATTCTAAACGCCATGATGAATTACATCATCGGCAAAGGGCTTTCGATTCAGCCCAAGTCTGACGACCCGATGGTGCAATATATCTGGCATGAGTTCGCCATCGCCGACCGCAACAAGTGGATGCTCAAGCAATTTGAAATCGTGCGCCGACCATTCCGCGACGGCGAAGTCTTCATCCGCTTTTTCGACAAAGACGAAAACGGGCAGGCCACCGGCAAAACCACGATCCGCTTTTTAGACCCGCTCCTGATTCGCCATCCGACGGACGGTTCAGGAAAAATCGACGATGAGCCGAACGAGTCGATTAAAAACGGCGTCGTCACCGACCCGGAAGATGTTGAGGACGTTCTGGCTTACCAGTACATGGACCGCGTGGATCGCTCGAAGTTTGAAACGATCCCCGCCGAGGAAGTCCACCACATCAAGATCAATGCCGACAGCGATCAGAAGCGCGGCGAGCCGGGAATCCAGACGCTATTGCAGAGCATCCGGCATTACGAACAGTGGATCGAAAACCGGATCATTCTGAATAAAATGCGTACCGCCATTGTGATGATCAAAAAAGTGGAAGGCACGCCGACGGAAGTCTCGAACCTTTCCAAAACGCTCCCCTTGGCCAATCGCCAGGTGGCCAATGAAACCAAGCTCCGCAATTTCCGAGGCGGCACGGTCATCACCGCTGGCCCAGGCGTGACCTACGAAATGCAGTCGCCGAATATCAACGCCAACGATGTGAAAGAAGACGGCCGCAACATCATCCTCCGCATGGCCGCCGGAATGAACATGCCCGAGTACATTTTCGGTGACGCCAGCAACGCCAACTATGCCTCGACCATGATCGCCGAGTCGCCGTTCGTCAAGATGATCCAGTTTTTCCAGGTGTTCTTTGAATATCATTTCGGCCAGATTTTTAAGAAGGTGATCCAAAATGCGGTCAAGGCGGGTTTACTTCAGGAACCTGATGAAACGGCATTCGTCAAGGAACTCCAGAGGATTCGCACGCTGGAGGAAGCGCCCGCCGAGGAAAACCCGGACGCCGGCGAGCCCGGCGCGAAGCGCGAACTCTCGCCAAAGGAAGCCGCGCTCAAAGAACTCATGCCCGACGGAAAAATGGTCACGCCGCTTGAAATCTTTTACGGCGTTGACATTCAGTGGCCGGAGATCGTTCACCGCGACCTGGATAAGCAGGCGATGGCCCTCTCGATCGCTCGGCAGAATGGCTGGATTGCTGACCCGACGGCCAGCGCCTCCCTCGGTTACGATTATGGCGAGGAAGTTCGGAAACAACGCCAGGTCGAGGAAGATGCGGAGATCGAAGAAAACCCGCTCCTGTCCAAAGGCGGCGACGGCGACGCCAGCGATATGCAGGACGACATGAACGGGCTGATGAACCAGCTCTCCCCGGAAGACAAAAACACGATTCTCAATTCCAATGACCCCAAGGAAATCAAAGGCGTCATGGACAAGTACCGCGCCCAGGCCGGAGCCGGTGCCAATGGAAACGGCCAGGAGGACTAAACCGTGGAAATGAAAATGGGACAGGCCACATCCGATCAAACGAGCGTCGCCCAACAGGCGCACTACTCCGCTGAGAACCAAATTATGACCCACGTCAAAGGCATGAGCCTGGCCGGAAAACAACTGCTGGCCCAGCGCATGCACGATCACGTCAAGCAAGCGGAGATGGACGCCAAAGCGCGAAATGGCTAAGACCGCAACCCCGCATCATCTGATCATCGCCAAGCGTATCCGCATAGAGCGCATCGAGCTGTACCGGCGGCTGACCCAGGCGCAGAAGGATTTGCGCGCCCGCCTGACTTTATTTAATGCGGGCGTTTCGCAAACCGTCCTGAAAAAAGGTGATTCGCTGGCGGGCCTCAAACCGATCAACCGCCGCCTGCACAACGAAGTGATTTTGCTTCGCGCCTGGTTGCGGAGCTGGATTCTGGCGCTGGTGAAAGATGCGGTGCGAATGGGATTCAATCACCCCGGTGACGCGCTGAAACCCGTCTTCAAAGATAACCAGGAAGCCGTCACCAACATTATCGCCGAGCAAGCCTTGCATGAAGCGCGACTGTCCTTCGGGCTGGACAAGAATTTCGCCAACCGCACCGATCCGACGGTCAAGACAAGTTCGGCCAAATGGACCGCCATCGGCCAGCGGATCATTCATAACGTGGCAAAGAAAAATTTGCAGGGGCTTACCGTGAGCGAACGGATTTGGGAATTGACCTCGCGCACGGAAGCCGATCTTAAACGAATCCTGGCCAACGGGATTGCTCAAGGACGCTCACCCTATGAACTCACCAAGCTCATCCAAAAATATATTTCGCCCAGCGTGTCCCAGGCCGATGAACTGGGAATCCAGAACGGCCCAGGAGTCTACCGCTCCCCTTATAAAAACGCTATGCGGCTTGCCCGGACGGAAACAAATCGAGCTTACACCCAGGCCAGCGCGAATTTTTACAGCAACAAACCCTGGGTCAGCGAAGTCGATATTACGCTCTCGCCCGACCACGACGTGGTGGATGAGTGCGACGATTTGGCCGACGCTGGACCCTATACTCCCGAGGAAGCCGGAAGCCTGATTCCCGCGCATCCGCATTGCATGTGTTCCTTGACGCCCAGGATTGACCCGGCCTATCTCGGCCAGACGGAGGATGAATAAAATGCCCTACAGCTCAGTCGCTGAACTGCCCGCATGGGTCCGAAAATTGTCGAGTGCCAAGCAAAAGCAGTATATGGCCGCTTTCAACAACGCCATGAAAGAGTACAAAGGCGATGAGCAGAAAGCCTTCGCGGTGGCCGCTTCCGCAATCAAAGAAGGATTCGAGCTGTCCACCGACATCGGCATTGAACTCTCCGAGGCGATGGCCGGAACCCAGATCAAAAAGGACGCCGGCATCATCGAAAGCGTTCTGCTGTTGACCGGCGATAAAGTCTCGAAAAACAAAACGCTTTATTCCAAAAAAGTCCTGCAGGAAGCCGTCAAGCGTTACGAGGGCGCAAAGATGTTTTTAGACCACCCGCGCAACGGCGAGACGGTTCGCTCCGTGCGGGATTTTGGCGGGATCTATAAAAACGTCCGACTGGAAGAAGGCAACAAGCTCAGAGCTGACCTTCATCTGGTTCCGAACGAGGAAGTGCGTAACACCGTCATTCCGATTGCAGAGGCGATGCCGCCCGGCGTTGGATTGTCGATCAGGGACCGCGGCCATGGTCGCGAGGAAAACGGCGTCTTCCTCGTCGAAGGTTTTGCGGGGAAAGGGCCGTTCTCGATTGACCTGGTTATGGAAGCTTCGGTCAACGAGACGCTATTCGAATCCAACCAAGGAGGTAACGACGAAATGGACTTGTCCAAAGTCACACTCGCCGAATTGAAAGAAGCGAATCCGGCGCTCGTTGAATCCATTGCAAACGAAGCGCGTACCGCCGCTTTCAAAGAAGTCGAGGAACAGATCAAAGCAGGCAAGGAAGCTCCGGCCATTATCGCCAAAGGCAAAAAGCTGATGGCGCTGGCCGAGTCCGGTCTGCCGAAAGAAGTCATCGAAAAGGTGCGCCCGGTGGTCGAGCAGGACGCAACCAGCCTGGAAAGCGCGGAAGCGCTGATCAAGGCCCAGAAGGAAATCATTGAAGCGTTGAAACCGGCCGCTGGAGCTTCGGGGAAACCCAAAGTCAAAGGCGCTGGCGCTTCAACCGATCAAAACTTGAGCGAAGCCGAGCTACCCTCTGACGAGGAATTGGCCCGCGCTCTGGAAGGCTAAGGGGGTAGATCAACATGAGTGACTTCGGAGGATTGTTATTTCTCAGAGGGTTCGAGCTGATCGAGGACATGGCCGTCGCATCCGGCACTGTCATCGAGATCGGCGATATGCTAAAAACCACGGGCACCGTCGTTTTGCCTGCGGCCGCCACAACGGATAACTTGGCATTTATCGGTG